>Ga0194130_10000598_pt1 | contig 65474 bp, 74 predicted proteins | sample TA2KigsurfametaG_FD_160084 | JGI IMG/M metagenome (GOLD analysis project Ga0194130, IMG submission 160084) | Freshwater microbial communities from Lake Tanganyika, Tanzania - TA2015050 Kigoma 12 surface | ecosystem: Environmental > Aquatic > Freshwater > Lake | place: Tanzania: Lake Tanganyika...
GCGAAGTACTTTCCAGATCCGCACCGCGGAGCAGCTCCAGGATCACGCTCACCTTGCGTGCTGCGGACCAACGGCCAGCCCAGGCCCGGCCGGCCGACGATTCCGGGGACTGCTCAGTCGCCCTCCGGGCTCCTTCCGCAGCCCCGGAATCGTGTTTGTTTTCTCTCGACATCGAACATCTCCTTTCGAACATTTTCTCTATGAAATGTCCCAGGGAGCTGTCCATCAAAATCGCGGAGCGGGAGAATTTCGTATGCAAGCCTCTGAGCAACTCGGCCTGCGACTTACTCGTGAGCTGGGAAATCGAGCCAAGTATGGTGGATTTGTCTATCCCATCCTGATGGCAACCGTCGCGTTGCAAACCAGACTTCCGTTCGACTACCCAATGCTATTTGGCGTAGGCGCAGTCTTGACTCTTGCTGGATCTTATTGGCGCTTTCATGCTGCTTCGAAAGCCGTAACTGCCAATGAGGACTGGCACAGAATCCGCGAAGAACTTCGTGTTGCCAGTATCTTGCTCGCGGTGGTCTGGTCCGGCCTGTCCGGTCTTGCCATCATCGAGGTTCCGAATAGCGATTTCTCGATCATGCTCCTCTTCACGCTCCTTGGGTGGGCAAGCATCGGTGCCAATGTGTTCGCTCCAGACCACAGGCTCGCTCAGGTTTTTGTTCATTTGAATTTGCTACCGGCCCTGGTTTGGTCTGTTTTGGTGCGAGATCGCTTCACGCTGTTCATGCCACTTATCTATGTCCTCACCTGGGCTTTCTTGTTGCTCTTGATCCGCCGGAGCTATTCCCACTCAAAGGCACTCATTGAATCTCAGGTAGAGTTGGAACAACAAGCGCAACAGCTACGACTGGCACGTGATCAGGCGCAAGAAGCTTCTCGTGCGCGGACTCAATTCCTCGCCAACATGAGTCATGAAATCCGCACCCCGCTCAATGGCATTCTTGGTGTGGCGGAACTCATGAAGGAGTCAAGCCTCAATGATGACCAACGTGAACTTGTCGGAATCATGAATCAAAGCGGGCGCCACCTACTGGCGCTTGTCAACGATCTCTTCGATCTCTCTAGGATCAACGTGGGCAAACTTCAGCTCGAAGCGTTGCCGTTTGATGTTCGCCGCCTGGTCGACGAAGTCAGTCGCCCGCTTCAACTGGCGGCAGAAGAAAAAGGCCTTGAGTGGCGGGTGAATATCCGCAAAGAAGTTCCGGCGACCTGCGTTGGCGACCCGGTTCGTGTTCGCCAGGTCCTCTCGAATCTACTCAGCAACGCTCTCAAGTTCACCGATCGCGGCGGCGTCACCGTGGAGCTTGGCATGACCGATGGCGAACACCTGCGCTTCGAAGTTGAGGACACCGGCATAGGCATCGAGCCCGAAAAGCTCAAGGGGATCTTTGAGGAATTCGAACAAGCCGACCGCACCACGACACGCCGCTTTGGCGGCACAGGGCTTGGTCTTGCGATTGCCACGAAGTTGGCTCAAATCATGGGCGGTCGTATCGGTGTCCAAAGCGTTCCCGGCCAGGGTTCGTTGTTCTGGTTTGAACTCGGTGTTCAGCCGCCTATTTCAGAAATCCACTCGTAAGCGCCACCTCCGCAGATATCGCGTCATTCAACGGATCGTCGAGCGCGAGCAATTTACGCAACTCTGGCGTCAACCGCGCTTGTGTTTCGGCGCGTAGCAATCGCTTCTGATATTGTTGCTGCGGCTTATCCGCGCGGCAATAGAAGGCATGCATGGCACGGCGATGGCCCCCGGTGCGGTTCGCGGTTCCGCCATGCCAGGTGTGTGCATTGCAGATCACCACAGTACCCGCCTTTCCTGTCACTAAAATCTGCTCGGGGTGAGCGGCAAAAGGGTCCGCCATTTGTTCCTGTGGGCGCTGGCCCCAACGATGCGAACCCGGCACCACCCGCGTCGCCCCGTTGTCGGGCGTAAAGTCATCGAGCATGAAAATAGTGTTGGCCACCCAATAGCCCCGCTCATCGGCGATCGCGTTCATATCCACATGCAGTGGTTGGTCGGCCTCGCTCATCGGGTTCGTGGATCGCACGTTCAGGCTCGACAACTTAAATTCTTCGCCGAGAATATGCGCCTTGGCTTCGAGGACTTCCGGCATCCGCACCGCCCACTCGAACACGTCTCCTTTGTCGACGCAATTGGCCAGCCGTCTGGCCCCGGTTTCCTTTTTAAACTCCGATCCAGCGTTCTCTCCTTCGTGCTCAAACAGCTCTTCGATCCGTTCGCGCAATTGCTGAAGCCGGTCGGCTGGCACCAGGCCAGGCAACACGAGAAAACCGTCCCGATCCAGAGCCTCAAATTGTTCTGTGCTTAACATGCTGAGATGGATTATATGCGGATTATTGTCAGGGCGACCAATTGGCTCGGCGATGCCATTATGTGCCTGCCCGCCTTGGAGGCTCTCCGCGCCCATCACCCCACCGCGCACATCACGATTCTCGGCCATCCCTGGATTGCCGATCTTTACAGCCGTGAATCCTTCTGCGACGCCACCATTGCTTACCCCAAGACTTGGCGCGCCAAGCTGGAACTTGCCAGATCGCTGCGAGGTAAATTCGACAAAGCCCTGCTCTTGCAAAACGCCTTCGAAGCTGCCGCATTCATGACCCTGGCGGGCGCACCTGTCCGCACTGGATACAATCGCGATGGCCGCCGCTTGCTGCTCACGCAAGCGATCCCAACTCCCAAAATCGGTCACGAGCGTTTCTATTACCTTGAGCTCCTTCGGCTGGCTGGTTGGATCCCCGGCTACGACCCCGAGTCTCCCATTCATCTCAAGGGCATCACCCGGCAACCCGAAAATACAATCGGCGTCAGCCCTGGGGCAGCCTTCGGCAGCGCGAAACGTTGGTACCCCGATCGCTTCGCAGATGCGGCGGCACAGATCGCAAGAGAGCATAACTCGCGAGTTGCACTCTTTGGCAGTGCCGCCGACAAAGACAGTGTCGATATTATCCAAAGCGAACTCGAAGCCCGCAACGTCCCTGTTGACAACTACGTTGGCCGCACTACGCTCACCGAGTTCATCCAACTCGCTGCCAATTGCCGCCTCATGCTCACCAATGATTCCGGTGCCATGCATGTGGCCTACGCGGTGGGTACACCCAGCGTCACCGTCTTCGGTTCCACAGATCACATCGGTACTGGGCCGGTGGGCCCCCACGCACGGATTGTGCGCGAACCGGTCGACTGCGCTCCCTGCAAGCTTCGTGAATGTCCGATTGACCACCGCTGCATGACGCGCATTTCCGCCGACCGAGTAGCGCAAGAGGCCCTCGTCTTGCTGAAATAGAAGATTGGACACTCGTAACAAGATCATTCCCCTCGCTGAGGCCGCCGCCCGTATCGCCGCTGAAGCCCTGACCCCGGTTCAGCTCGACTGCGACCCGCTCCTAGCCCCGGTCCTGGCCCAGTTGGGCACGCCGCTTTATGCCTTCATTGGTGAGCATGATCATCCTTACCTGTCGGCCCAGGCTCGCGCCGAGCTCGCCGCCAGCCTGAAGCAAGTCCGCTATGTCTCTTTGGGTTTCTGGCCAGGCGCAACCGACCTTCGCTCCGAGGAAGCGGCCGCCCGCCGGGATCTGGAACAGTTGGTCATTCGCAAGAGCGAGGTACGATAGCCCTTTGTTCCGGATCCTCGTCGTCCGTCTTGGGGCCATGGGCGACATTCTCCACACCATCCCAGCCGTTGAGCGTCTCCGCCTGAGCTACCCCAACGCGGAAATCGCCTGGGTTTTGGAACCACGTTGGCTCCCACTTCTCAGCGGCACTGGACTGGTGAACCACTTGCTTCCTCTCGATCGGCGCAGTTGGTTAAGCGTCTGGATGGCGGCGCGCTGGTTGCGCCGCTGGGCGCCCGACATTGCCTATGACTTCCAGGGGCTATTCAAGAGCGCCATTACGGCTGCCATCAGTCAGGCTCCAATCCGCATCGGTTTTGATGCTGCAAGTCTGCGCGAACGCGATTGCGGTGTCTTTTACACAAACACGGTTACCCCTCAGGCTGCTCACGTCGTTCTCCAAAATCTTGAGCTCACTGGTTTGGCTTCTATACCCTCTGGCAATCCCGCCCCCAAAGGCTTTTCGGAAGGCAGGCTGCCTGCGGAAGCCTTTGTGCTCGCTGCGCCCTTTGCCGGCTGGAAGTCGAAACAGTGGCCCATCGAACGCTACGAAGAGATCGGCCGCCGCCTCTGGCAGCAGCGTCGTACCCGCCTTGTGTTGAATGTCATGCCGGGCGCCCAATTGCCCGAGAGCGAATTCCTGCTCCGCCACGAAAGCGGCATCGATGGGCTCATCGATGCCACTCACCGCGCAAAAGCGGTTCTTGGCCTCGATAGCGGCCCCCTCCATCTCGCCGCCTTGCTCAACAAGCCCGGCGTTGCTCTGTTTGGCCCTACAGATCCCGCCCGCAATGGTCCGCATGGCGGCACCATCCGCACCTTGCGCGCCTCGGGCTTTGAAACTACCTACAAGCGCGGCAATGAAATCGCGGATAGCATGTTGGCTCTCGACATCGATCGCGTCTGGCATTCCCTCGCCGAGGTCCTCCCATGAGAAAGCACTTCTTCCCCAAGCCCTACGCAGACACCGTGATGCGGCTACGTGTGCCGAGCGGCTTCTTGCTGGCTATCTGCTTTGGCCTGCTCGCCCAGCCCAGCGCCTCAAGCATGCTGTACGGTCCACTCGTCGCGTTTCCCGGGCTTGCCCTCCGCGGCTGGGCTGCCGGGCATTTGCGCAAGAATCAGGATCTGGCCGATGGAGGTCCCTACGCTTGGACCCGCAACCCGCTCTACCTCGGCACGCTGCTCGTCGCCCTCGGTCTTGCCGTTGCTGCTCGAAGTTGGATCGTCTATTCGATAACAGTGGCTGTTTTCACGTTCGTCTACCTGCCCGTCATCGAGCAGGAAGAACAGCACCTCGTTAAGCTCTTTCCCGGCTATCGCGAATATGCCGAACGTGTTCCCCTCCTCTGGCCTGCGCCTCCCAAACAGCCGGGCCACGGCACCTTTGACGCAAGCCTCTATATCAAGAATCAAGAATGGAAGGCTCTCGCCGCCTACCTGATCGGAATGGCCTACCTGCTGTGGAAAATGTAAGCGTTGTTCTCGTCGAACCCCGCAACCCGCTCAACATTGGGGCCGCCGGGCGTGCCATGGCCAACTTTGGGTTTCTCGACATGCGCCTGGTCGATGCCTACCGTGTTGCAGCCGACGAGGCCCGCTCTGGCCCCCATGCTGAAGAAGTACTCAAGCGCTCTCGCGACTTCGCCACCCTCTCTGAAGCTATCGCCGATGCCACGCTCGTCGTCGGCACAACCAGCGCGTCCAAGCGCGATGTTCACATCTCGATCCAGCGTCTTGAGGAGGCTGCGCAGATGATCCAACAGCACAACGGCCGTGTCGCTATTCTCTTCGGCAGCGAAAAGTTTGGCCTTTCCAATGAGCACATGGGCTACTGTCACTCCCTGGTTCGCATTCCCACCGTCGAAGACGCCACCAGCATGAATCTGGGGCAGGCCGTCTCTGTCACTCTTTACGAACTGATCCGCCGTAGCCCCCAAACCGATCTCGCTCCCGCCGGCATGCTTGACGAATTTGTCGCCAGGCTTTACGAAGCTTTACAACTCGCCGGCTACGTTCATCACGACAATGTAATCGAGAAGCTACGCCGCCTGACCCGCCGCATGAACCTTCGCGAACACGATGCCGTGATGTGGCTCGGGATGGTCCGCCAACTTCTCTGGAAGTTAAAAAGCGAAAATTAAATTTATGACTCGCGTAGAACTCCAATACGAACTCACCAAGCCCCTCGGCGATGCCGATTACCAGAGACTTTCCCGTCTCCTCAGCGTCTATGGGGTGATGAGCTACAAACTCAAGCAGGATCTCACTGGCATGATGGTCGAATACGATGCCTCCCGCTTGAACCCCGACGGCGTAGATCGCGTCCTTCACGGTAACGGTTTGCCCGTGAAACGCATTTCATAAAGGTAAGGAGTATTTCCCATGCGTCTGTGTTCTCTTCTCGCCATCGCGGCCGCGCTGGTTGGCCAACAACCAGTTCAGCCTCAACTCCACGCCGAGAAGCCTGGACGTATCACTGGCAAAGTGCTGAATGCAGTGACCAGTGAGCCGGTTCGCAAAGCGACGGTCACGCTGCAGCCCGCAGGCACCCAGCAAGGGCCGGGTGGCGGCGGGGGGATTTTTCCCTTTGGCGGCATGCGAAGTGGGATGAGCGCGGCCACCGACAACGCCGGTAATTTTGTTTTCGAAAATGTTGCGCCTGGCTCCTATCGGGTTTCGGGAGATAAGACCGGTTTCATCAAGAATAATTTCTCCGGCCGAGCTGGCTCCAATGGCAATCGCGTTGACGTTGCTGCTGGTTCTGAAAAAGCCGATGTGGTTGTGCGTTTGGTCCCGCAAGGGATCGTCAGCGGCCGCATTCTTGACGAAGACGGCGAGCCGATGGAGGGCGTCGGTGTCAGTTTGATCCGGCCGCAGATGGTGATGGCCCAGCGCCGATTTATGGGGCAGGGCGGTAACCAGACTAACGACAAAGGCGAGTTCCGCATCAACAACGTTGCTCCGGGAAAATACTACGTGGTGGTTCAGCGTATGGTCATGGGCGGTGCGCCGATTCAGCAGGCTGGCGAAGAGTTTTCCTACCCTCGCCTGTTTTTCCCAGGCGTCGAATCTCTCGACCAGGCGCAACGCATCGATGTCGGTCCGGGTCAGGAATTCTCGGCGGTTCAGATGACCATGCGCAAGGCCCGCGTTTATCGGGTTCGGGGCCGCGTTGATGGCATCCAATCTTCAGGCGATGCCGCAGCAGGGAATCGTGGCCGTCGCGGAGGCGGCGGGATGGTCGTCATGTTGCGGCCCGATGGGGGTGGCAATGAAATGCTGATGGGGCCTGGCGGATTTGGGCCTGGTATGGGCGCAGGACAGGTTCGCGCCGACGGTACCTTTGAACTGGCTTCGGTCACCCCAGGTGCTTACAGGCTTGTTGTCAGCAATTTCGGCGATGGCCGTCCGCGCATCCATGGCAGTCTTAAGCTCAGTGTTGGCAACAACAACGTTGAAGGCGTGGTCGTCACGCCCATGACCCCAGTGTCGTTTCAGGGCAACGTGATTGTCGAAGGCGATAAAGCCGCTGTCAATCTCAAGTCGGTCCGCATCCAGGCAAATTCAGACATGAGCTTGAACCAGCCCATCGAAGTCGCCGAAGACGGAACCTTTAAATTCACCGATCTGTCTCCCGAAAAAGTCCGCTTCTCAGTCTCCGGTGCCGCGTCCACCTACCTCAAGGCAATCAACATTGGAGGTCAGGACGTCAAGGATGCCGGCATTGATCTCTCGAGCAGCGGCGGTGGCAACATTGAAGTTGTTCTCTCCACGAAAGTCGCCAAGGTCGATGGCAACGTCGAAAAGCAGAAACAGGATGATGCTCCCGGTACCGTGATCATCGCCAAAGTTGGACCTGCCGGAGAACTCATTTCCCTCAATATGAACGCTCGCGTTGAAGACTCCGGAAGATTTTCATTGGTAAGTCTCCCGCCTGGCGAATACAAGCTTTTCGCCGTTGAAGAAGTGGATTTGACCACTGCCTCCGACCCCGAATTCCTCAAGAAGTTCGAAGAACGCGCTGCCTCTGTAAGGATTGGTGAAGGGGAATCAAAGAACGTCTCGATCAAGCAGATTCGTTACGCCGAGACCACCTCGACATCCTTATAGCTTTTCGTTAATTGGGCCCGTTCCAGCGGATCCAGAATCAAGCAAGCCGTCGCCAGCGCATCCGCTGTCATGCTGTCAGGCGCCAGCACACTCACCGTTTCCTGCTTCAGCACTTTCTCCATCCTGCGTGGGTCGAGCACGTGCCCGGGTTGGTAAGTGTTCCCGCTGGTCGAGACCGCTCGCCGCGTCATGCGCCTTTGGATACCCTGAAACTCGACCACCCATCCCGCCTCTCCCGGTGGCGCATCTCCGGTCAGCACATCCCCCGAGGAAGCGATCAGGAACCGCTTCACTCCTGCCTCCCGCAACACTTTTGCTACTTCATCGTTGGCGAAGCCTTTGGCGATCCCCCCAAGATCGAGCAGCATCCCCTCTTTTGTCAAAGTGACGGTGCGGTTGCCCAATGCCATATATTGATACCCCACCGATTTGCCTCGCACCGTCACATCGAACGCCCCGCCTGACAATAGCGACAGGCGCGACGCGAACGTGAGCACGTCGAACAGTTCCCGGCTCACGAGGGTCGCCACGCCAGGCTTCAATCGGTTGATTTCGCTATCTGGTTTGTAGTGGCTCAACCGCGCATCGAGTGCCTCGAACCGCCGCTTGGCCGCAACCAGAGCCTCCGTCGCATCCCCACGCTTCCACGCAGTGATGCGCATCAGCGTTCCCATGCAGGGAAACGAACTATTGGTCTTCCGCCACTCCATTGTTCCAGTATCGGTGCATTTCTTCAGGCGGAGGTACCTTCAGCGGCCGCACCAGGCGGAACCCGAGGCCCAGCGCATCGGTGTGGTACCAGATCGATTTCGGCAGATTCGGGTCCTGCTGCTTCCAGCTGGCATCAGAAGCAAAACGCGCCGTGCAACTTACGCGATCCGGCTTATCCGCCCACGATCCACCACGCGCGCTATGCGGGTAAGAAGTCTTCGATGGATACCACGCCTTCGGGTCCTTGTAGGCATCCGCGTAGTATTGATCCGTCGTCCACTCCATCACGTTCCCCAACATGTCGTAAAGCCCAAACGCATTCGGCTTCTTCGTCCCCACCAGTTCATATTGCTTCTTGGAGAACACAGCCACTCCCGCAAGGTCTGCCGGAGCCGGGGCGTTCGCTTTGCACGCGTATTCCCACTCCGCCTCAGTCGGTAAGCGGTAAAAGTGTCCAGTCTTGGAACTCAACCATTGCGCATACTTGTTCGCGGCGTGATGCGTCATCGAAATCGCAGGATACCCTTCGATTCCCATACCGAACGACATCTCAACATAAGGCTTGGTCGGTCGGCTCACCGCATCAACAGCGATATTGGCGCCCGTTTCTTCCCCTGACAAGTTGGCAAACATGAACAACCGGTATTCGTTCCAGGTCACTTCGCGAGGAGCCATCCAGAACGCCTCAATACTCACTTCATGTTCTGGCGATTCATCCTTCACCGCGTTGTTGCCCATCTTGAACTTGCCCGCCGGGATCGGCACCATCTCATACGGCACATCCGTCCCCGGGATCGCGGCCTTGTAAGGTTTCATCACCTTATCTTTAGCCGACGATTTTAAAATCTGCCAGTGCAGGTTCTTCGTTAGGGCCAGATCGTCTTCCATGGTCTTTTGAGCTTCCGGATAGCTCAAGCCTTCAGCCACCCATTGCGTCAGGGTCGCTTTGTCCTTGGCGCTCAGCGGCGGCCCACCCGGTGGCATTGTCGCAAGGGATCCAACAATCCGATCTTTCTTGCGCACAAAAAAAGCCCGGTCATGACAAGCAGCGCACTGCTTGTCGATGACCGGCTTTACTTCACTCACAAAATCAACAGCAAAAAAAGCAAACAGCAGAATCATACAAACTTCGTGATCCCCGGCTTTGCCATCGGCATATCCGGCAAGCTTCCCTTCGCATCGAACGGATCCGGGAACGTCGAGAGCTTCGAGTTCTCAATCTGCTCCCAGGTAATCTGCGCGCCTGTGTAAGCAGCAGTGCGGCCGTGAATTGCGAGCAGCGTCGAAGACACCATGCGGTCGCCCTTGTTCACGACTTCACCCTTGCGAACAGCCGCAAACAGAATGTCGTGCTCGTACTGGTAGCCGTCATTCTTCTGCCCTTCAAACTGCCAGAGCGTCTTGCCCTTGTGATCTTCAACGATCGGCAGCGGACCCCGGCCAATCGTTACCTTGCCCTGTGTGCCGAGAATGTAGTCTGCATTCTCGTTGTAGATGCCCGGGATCTGGCGATGCGCGATAAACGCCCGTGCCCCATTCGGGTACAGGTAGTTCGCCTCGAAATGGTCGAAAATGTTGCCGCCTTCTTGCGGAATCTGCCGTCCACCATGCGCCACGCACGACACTGGCGGCTGATCCTTGAAGCACCATGCCACTTTGTCCACCGAGTGAACGGCCTGTTCGACGAAGCCGTCTCCGCACGTCCAAACGAAGTTGTACCAGTTCTTGGTCTGCCATTCGACGTCGCTCATGCCGGCAGGCCGCGCTGATGCAGGCGGCATCGGCTTGACCGGGCCCGTGTAATATGTCGCATAGTAAGACAACACATCACCGATAATCCCAGCGTGGATCTGCTCCATCAGCTGTGAGATGTGCTTCGAGTAGCGCCACATGAACCCGTCGACGATGCACTTGTTCTTGGCCTTGGCCATCTTCACTGACTCGATCACGCTGCGAACACCCGTCGGGTCCACGGCCATCGGCTTCTCGGTGAACACGTGCTTATTCTTCTCCACCGCATAGCGGAGCTGCACCGGCCGGAATCCCGGCGGCGTGCAAAGCAGCACGACATCGATGTCAGAATCGATCACTTTCTGATAGGCGTCGAAGCCAAGATATTTGCTTCCATCCGCCACCTTCACCTTGGGCCCGTTGATGCGGCCAATCCGGCCAAGTGACGCATTGATCTGATCGGTCGAGACATCGGCAACGGCCGTGAGCTCGGCGTAATCGTCGGCTTTCAGCGCCTGGCTCGCAGCCCCGGTGCCGCGGCCGCCCGCTCCAACCAGTCCAACTTTGATGGCATTGGTTACCGTCTGTGCCTTAATGATGGCGGGTGCGGCAAGGATGCTTGCCGCCTTCAAAAAATCGCGACGTGGTGTTTCAGACATAAAACCTGAGTTTATCTCAATACAATGGAAAAGACGTGCGTGGAATCTTCAAGTTACTCCTGGGTGTTGCGATCTTTCTTGCCGCGGACGCCGCCGCCTTCCGCTCCGGTTGGTATGCCCCTTACCTTGAGCCCAACTCCAGCGCCGGCATGCTCCAGTTGACGCTCTCCCGGGCTCGCAAGCACCAGTCCGAATGGACCGAGCCCCTCGTTTTGACCCTCGGCGACTCCCGCATGAACTACTCCTCCAAGCTCGCCAACGAGCATGCGGCCAAGAACAAGTACCCCTTCCGTCTCTCGCATGGCGGAGTCGCGGGCACCAACCCCCGTGTCTGGCACTATATCCTGCGTGAACTCGATCCCACCGCTCGCCGCTACAAAGCCATCGTCTTTCCCGTCGATAGCTTCGACGACGAAGACACCTTCATTGACTACAACGACTACCCGATCGACATAAACTACCTCTCTCTTCTCCTCCGTTGGTCCGATATCCCGGCCTACCCGCAAAGCTACGCAACCCCCAAATATGCGCTCGAAGCCTGGAAGGCCAGCCTGTTCAAGGGCGCCGCTCTCCAACAGGACATCCTCGCTCTCTTCCTGAATCCCGCCAAGCGCCTCGAGGAAGCTCGAACCACCCGTGACTGGTGGCCCAACGGCAGCTACGATTACCTCGAAGAAGAGCGCAGCGTCGCGGGCCTCGCCATCGATTGGACCACTCGCGCCGTCACCATCCCGCCCGGCGTCGATCGCCAAGTCATCGAAACCGTTCTGCTCCGTCCCAACGCGCCTCAAACCGGCCGCTACGGGCAATACCGCCGGCGCTGGTTCAACGAACTCTTCGCCCGCTACCAGAACAGCCCAACCAAGCTCATCTTCGTCATGCTGCCCCGGGGCCCGATTGTGCGCCCGCCAGTGCAGACCGTTTCAAGCGTCATCCGCGACTTTGCCAAACAGGGCCGCATCACGCTCGGCGACGAACACCGCTTCGAATCCCTCGAAAAACCCGAACTCTTCCGCGATGGCCTTCATATGAATCGCGCTGGCTCCACGCTCTACGGTGAAATGCTCACCGACGATCTTCAAAGGATTCTCGGTGCTATTTAACACGCTTGCCTTCTTTTGGTTCATGCTTGCTACTCTGGCAGGCTTCTACCTCCTGCCTCTGTCATTGCGCCGCTATTGGCTTCTCGCCGCAAGCTACTACTTCTACGCCAGTTGGAACCTCAAGTTCCTCACCCTCCTCATCGGCGTCACCCTCGTCGATTACCTCGCCGGTCTAATCGTCGATAGCCGCCAGGGTCCCTCCCGAAAACTCGCTCTCATCGTCAGCCTCGCTGTAAATCTCTCCGTCCTCGTCTTCTTTAAGTACTTCCACTTCCTCACCGCCCATCGTTTCAACATCGAGATCATCCTGCCCATCGGGATCAGCTTTCACATTTTTCAAAGCATGTCCTACGTCATCGATGTCTATCGCCGACAGCAGGCTCCCGTTCGCAATCCTCTCGACTACGCCCTATTCCTCGCCTTCTTTCCACAACTCGTCGCCGGCCCCATCGTTCGCGCCCGGCAGTTCTTTGTCGACCTCAACCCCTGGACGCGCCCCTCCACGGAAGACCTCACCCGCGGCATCTTCCTTCTTGTCCTCGGCCTGACCAAAAAAATGGCTTTCGCCGACAACTTCGCGAAAATCAGCGATGGCTATTTCAACAACCTCGCGGCGCATCCCGGCATCCTCGACGCCTGGACAGGTACCTTCGCCTTCGCCCTCCAGATCTTCTTCGACTTCTCCGGCTACACAGACATGGCCATCGGCATGGCCAAGCTCCTTGGCTTTCATTTCCCTCTCAACTTCAAGCGCCCCTATCTCTCCGGTAGCATCACCGAATTCTGGCGCCGCTGGCACATCTCTCTGTCTTCCTGGCTGCGCGACTATCTATACATCCCCCTCGGCGGCAATCGCAAGGGCCCGCTGCGCACCTACATCAACCTCATCCTCACCATGTTGCTCGGCGGCCTCTGGCATGGAGCCAGTTTCAACTTCATCCTCTGGGGCGCGTGGCACGGCTTGTTGCTCGCCATCGAAAGACTCTTTGGGTTGGACAAACCGCAGTGGTGGTGCGCTCCGATCACCTTCGTTCTTGTCCTCCACGGATGGGTGTTCTTCCGCGCGGCCACGCTCGACGGTGCATTCTTCGTCATCGAACATCTCTGGCGCGGCCCGCTGGGCACGCTTCTTTTCAACCCCTGGCAATGGGCCCTTGCCGCGCTCGCTACTCTTGTGGCCCTCCTCGAAGAACGCTTCACTCTCGAAGATCGCCTGGTCATTGGCAGTGCGCTCGTATTCGCTCTCGCCATTGCGATGATGCTGCTGGTTCTCGAGATCTTTGCCGTTACCGATGTGGAGATCCCCTTCGTCTACTTCCAGTTCTGAGCTTGGCTGTGATAAACCTTTCACAATGATGTGGACTCGCCGCACCCTCCTTGCCTCTCCTCTATTAGCTGCCCCATTCAAGCAGCCCATCGGGATCAACCTCTACACAGTTCGTAACTCTTTGGCCAAGGCTCCCGGGTCAACCTATGAGGCCCTGGCGAAGATCGGCATCTCAACGATCGAGGTCCGTCCCGTCCACCTCCTGCAACATGCAAGTTTCATTAAGGCTACTGGCCTCAAGCCAGTCCACATGTTTATCGAGACTCCGATCATTACGGGCGCCTGGGCGGAATGGGCGGGCTTTAGTAAAGCCATGGCCGCCCGCATGAAGATGCCCGCGCCGCCTGCCCCTGCATCTCGGCCCACCCTCGACGAGATGATCGACCTTGCCAAGACTCACGGAGTCCAACGTATCGGCACCAGCATGCTCCTCGCAGGCGAGCGAGCCAATGCCATTGATGCGATCAACCGCGCTGCCGAAACCTGCGCCAAAGCTGGCATCGAACTCTTTTATCACAATCACGCTTTCGAGTTTGATGGCAACAAAGGCCAGCGCTTAATCGATCGCCTCCACAAAGAGCTCAGCCCCAAAGTCCGCTTCGAATTGGACATCTTCTGGGTCTCCATCACCGGCAATTCCCCGCTTGAAATGCTCGGCAAATGGCAGGGGCGTGTCCGCTCCATTCATCTCAAGGACCTCGCTCCAAACGTCTCCCGCCCGGCTCAGGAAATCGACGTTGCTCCAACCGCCTTCCGCGAACTGGGCCAAGGCATCCTGCCACTGCCGAAGATTCTCAAAGCTGCCAGAAAAGCGGGCGTCGAACACTTCCTCATCGAACTCGACTACGCTCCTGGCGATCCACTCGACAGCGTTCGCAAGTGCTGCGACCACCTTAAGTCCGTCTCCGTCTAGCCCGCGACAGGATCATCACTGTCAGGATCATCATGATCTGCACCACAACCAGGCTGCTCTTCACGGCCCCTGTTGAAACCAGATAGAGATCCACGGCCCCGATGCCAAGCAGTATCGACACTTGAATCAAACGTGCTACCCACACACTGATCACGCTAAAGCAGGCTACGTGAGAAGCCAAGCAGCCCTCGTACTATTCCGGTGGCCTAAGCACCCCACGGGCGCTCATTCCGGCCCCTTCAACCCGGCTTGTGAACGGGCACATCCTCAACAAAAACCACCCCCAGATCCTCAAACCCCTCTTTGTCGAACCCTTCGATTCTTTTGCTCACCCGGCCCGCCTCATCGATTACGAACAGCGTCGGCACATACTCGACCCCGAACCGATTGCTGAGTGGATAGCCATCCTCCACCCGGTCGAAGACCATCTCGATCTTCACCCCAAATTGCTCAGCAAATTTGGCCGTTGCCGCTTCGTCGTCCTGGGAAACTCCGATCACCCGATGTGTGGCCCGATTCAAGAACGGCATCCCGAACTTGCACGTTGGGCAAGTCACCTTGAAGAAGGCCAGCACGCAGTTTGGCGGGACCTCAAACATCCCGACTACTTTTCTTCCTTAGCCTTCCGCTGTGCCTGCACAAAGCTCAAAATGTCGAACTTCTGGATCTCCCGATCCGGGAAGAAGCTATTTACCGCCTCTTGCTCATCCTTGAACACCTGAAACACCGTGGCCAGTTTGGTCAGCACCATCAGTTCCATGTCGCGCTCTGATGGGCTCAGGATCCGTAAGCCGCCTCCCGCCCGCTGCAGGGTCGAAAAGCAATTCACAAGCATGCCCAACCCGCTGGAATCGATGTAATCCACCTTCTCCAGATTCACCACGACCTTCTGCTGATTGGCGATATCCGCCGTTGAATGTTCTCTCAGCAGCTGGCATGGCTCTCCGGCAACCAGCGATCCATCCAGATCCAGTATCTTAATGCCTTCCCGCGATCTCTCTTTGATTTGCATATTCGTTCGCTTGCTTAATGGTGGCAGCAGCCATGGGCAGAGTCACTTGAAACGTGGTCCCTACGTCAACTTCGCTGATCACCTTGATTTCTCCATGGTGCGCTTTCACAATCCAAGATACAAAACTGAGTCCCAGGCCCAGCCCTTTTTCCCCGCCACTCTCCTTCATGGGCACTCGATAGAACCGATCGAACAGATGCGGCAGATGTTCCGGGGCGATCCCTTCTCCATTGTCGCGAATCTCTAACTCAAAGGTGTCCTCCAGTGGACGCGCCTTCAAACTCACCTCGACAAATCCCGCCTCGCGAGTGTACTTGATGCCGTTGTCGATCAGGTTGTACAGCAACCTTTCAATCTGAATTCGGTCCGCCATGATCTTCGCTGACTTCGGCAAACTTGCCGTCAGCTTCACGGCCCGGTACTGCGCTGGAATTTCCAACTCCTCCAGCACTTCCTGCGCCAGTGGTACCAAATCCAGCTCCTGAAACTGCATCGCCAACTGCCCGCTCTCCGCTTTGGCCAGATTCAGCAACGCCCTTACGATCTGCGACAGCCGGTCGATATCCTCGAGCGCCCCCTCGATCGCCACGCGCAACTCCTCTTCGTTCCGCGCCGTCATCATCGCCACTTCCAGTTGTCCCCGCACCACGGTAATCGGAGTCCGCAACTCGTGAGACACATCCGTCGAGAACTGCCGCATCATTTGAAAGCTCTTCTCCAGCCTGGCCACCATGCCATTGAAGCTCTCGATCATGTGATCCAACTCGTCGCGCGAACCCCGCGGTGGCACACGCAACGACAAGTTCGATTCCGACACCTGGCTCATCTGCGCCGCCACTTCCGTCACCGGCTGCATCGCCCGCCGCGCCAGCAACCACCCCAGAAAAGCCGCCGTCAGAATGAAGAACGGCAACGCAGCAAAGTAATCGACGCTGAACTCATCGATTACCTTTTGGCTCGGCGTAAAGTTGCGCCCGAGAGCCACAAAATATTGATGGCCATTCTCGCTCAGCGTCCCTTGCCGCACCATAAAGACCTGGCCACGGAAGTTCGGATGATACGTGTAGGAAGGCTTCGAGTCGTTCAATACTTGCGTGATCACCGCCGGGCTTTGAAAACCCATCTCGCGGTACATTTCCGAGCTCTCCAGCACCTCGCCCTTGTCGTCGGCGATCATGTAGATCAGCCGCAAGCGCTCAACGATCGAAGCCTCTTCTTTATCGTTAGGGTCGTAGCTCCACTCAAGAGCACCCGCCGCGTTGATCCGCAGAAACCCCTTACAGGCGGCCCACTCTTCGTCGAGCAAACCTTGCACAGTAGTTTCGATCACCCCACTCAGCATCCCGCGCAGCACAAACCCAAACCCAGTCAGCAGGATTGCAAAGAAAATCGTATAGCTCAGCGCCAGGCGAAACCGCAGCCCTCGAAAAAGTTGGCGCTTCATGGCAACTGCTAATTAGCCTTGTCGGCTCTTCCCTCGGGTAACTCCAGCATGTAGCCCACGCCGCGCACCGTGTGGATCAGTTTCTGCGTGTAACGGTCGTCGATCTTGCTTCGCAAGTGCCGGATGTAGACGTCCACGATGTTGGTCAACCCGTCGTAGTCCATGTCCCACACGTTTTCTACGATCATCGTGCGGCTCAATGGGCGGCCCTTATTCCGCATCAGATACTCAAGAATCGAGAATTCCTTCGGCGCCAGTTCGATGTTCTCTCCCGAATGCGTCACCTTCCGCCGGATGCAATCGAGCGTCAACTCGCCCACCACCAGTTTTTCTGGCGTCGGTTGCCCGCGCCGCAACAAGACCCTGACTCTCGCTAGCAATTCCACAAACGCGAATGGCTTCGTTAGATAATCGTCGGCGCCCAATTCGAGCCCCTTCACACGATCCTCAACCGCTCCCCGCGCACTCAGAATCAACACCGGCGGATTCGTCTTGCGGTTCCTGATCTTCTCAAGCACCTTCATGCCGTCCATTTCCGGCAACATCAGGTCCAGAGTGATCAAGTCATAGTCGGTCGCGTGCACCAGGTCTAAAGCCGTTTGGCCATCCGGTGCAATATCTACTGAATACCCGGCGCTTTCAAGGCCGCGTCCGAGAAAGTCTGCAATTCTTTTCTCGTCTTCTACCACAAGGATGCGCATGTCATTAACTTATTTCTCAACCATATCACCAGTCCATGCGCTGTTTTCTATACGTTTCGTAATGGGGCCTGTTCAAGCACCCAGCCATAAATCAAACTGCTCGCCAGCCATCCGACGCTCGCCACGCCCAAATAAACCAACTCACCTCTGCTTGCCGCAATTCCGCAGCTAAACATCCCGATCACCTGCAAGAATCCATAAGGAAAAAAATGTCCCATCGTAAATCGCCAGGCTCCTGAATCCAGAGGAGACAACACGCTGAAGTGGTGACCAATCGCCAGTGCCGCGAGCATACCCGTCAAAGCCGCCAAAGGATTCAGGCCAACCGTCAACAACACGGCAAGCCCGATCAGCACTCCTCCCTTTCGCCACAACACCCGGTAACCTCTCACCGGCGAAAGCTTCCACCGCAACCTTCCCCCCAATCCGTCCAAAGCAAAAAGATTCTGCGCCAACGTGGTCAAACACAACACCACCAACAGTGAAAGTACCGGATACGCATCCTCGTTCGGATGGGCAGACAATAGCCGGTACAAGGTCCCCGCAACACCCAGCAGCGCGGCCAGCCAGAAATCCAAAGTTCGGGCCAGCTGTCTCAGCTCCAACATCGGCAATATCCGCCACAACCAGGGGCTCGATTGCGTCTCCGGCTTGGTGAATGGCCGCAGCAACCTGGTTTGCCAAACTTCCAGCGGCCACAGCTTCATTCGTATCTCCGGGATGCGAGCGAGTGGTGCCGCCAGCGCAGGCAACATCATCACCAAGCCCAGCACCGTCCAAATGAAAACCATGCTCTCCGGCTGCATCGACAACAATAACGCGAAGAAAAAGAAGTTATTCCCCTGAATCGAATTCAGCGTCCGCACCTCACGGTACGCCGTAACGAAGATCGCCCGTAAAAGCGCTGCCACCTAAAACCACTCCAGCGCGGGCAGCGCCCCTGCCTTCACCACGTCCAGATAATGCGCCCTCAATTCCCCTTCGGCCTTCGCCTCGCTACGCCAAACCACCTTGCCGCCATCCAGCAGCAATACTTCGTCCGCCAGCCTTTCCACGTGCATCAACATGTGCGAGCTCACGATCAACCCCGCTCCGCGTCGCTTCAGCTCATTCAGCAGCGCCAGCACCGTTTCGCAACTCGCCGGGTCCAGTCCCTCGAAAGGTTCATCCAGGATCAAGAGCTTCGGCGCATGCAACACCGCCAGCGCCAGCGCGGTCTTCTTTCTCATCCCGTAGGAGCAGGCGGCTGCAAACCGCCCACGCCCCTCTGCCAGACCCAACAACTCAAGCAACTCCTCAATGCGGACTTTTGCGTCTGCCCCATTCAACCCATACAACTCCGCGCCCAATCGCAAGTGTTCCTCGATGCTCAAGGCATCAAACAACCCCAGATGCTCCGGCATCACGCCAACTTCGCGCCGCCAGGCTCGCGACGCCGATTGCGGCCGTTGCCCTAGAACGCTCACCGCTCCCCCCGATTCCGACTCCAGTCCCGACAGCACCCTCAGGCACGTGGATTTCCCCGCACCATTTGGTCCTACCAGTACCGCGGCCCTCCCTGGAACTAATTCCAGTGAAAATCCCTCCAAAGCGACAAACGTCCCATAGGAGACGCTCAACATCCGGCAATCGACAATCACACTCACAATTCAGTCCTACGGGTGATTTTCGTACTTGGTTCCATTTTGATTTGCTTTGATACCCTTAAATTCGCTAGCCTTTTTACTGAAACGTAATCCTCTCACAGGAGTCCCCAAGCCATGTGGAATCGCCGCAAAGAAGAAGAGCCCACCGCCCGTCCGACGGGTGCCGCAGCCTCAACCGTAGGCGGCAACGAAGGAATGCCCATGCAAACCACGCCTTCCCGCTTTGACCATGATGCCCCGCCGGCACCCCGCACGGCAACCATCGGCAAAGGTGTCTCCATCACCGGCCAGATTTGGTCCAAAGAGGATTTGATTATCGATGGCGAGGTCGACGGAACTATTGAAGCTGCCGATCACAAAGTCACCATCGGCCCCAATGGCAAGGTGAAGGCCACCATCAAGTCCAAGGACATCGTCGTAATTGGCGCAGTTCAGGGCAACGTCGAAGCTGCCGAAAAGATCGACATCAAGAAGGATGCCCGCCTGTTTGGCGACATCAAGACCGCCCGCATCTCCATCGAAGACGGCGCGATCTTCAAGGGCTCGATCGACATCATCCGCAACGAAACCCCCAAGCCGGCAGCCAAGCCGCAGCCCACGGCCGCCGCTCCTGCCACGCAGCAAACCTTGGCAGCTTCCGCGGGGGGCTCCGACCCCAAACGCTAACAGCAGCTACACTTAGTACTTAAGTTCGATGGCGAATCCGTTTAAGGCACTCCTCCGCGCCGTGCAGGGATCTGATGATTCCGCAACCAGTCTGCGCCCGGAGCGTCCTCAGGTCCCGCCTTCGATCGAGCAACCGCAAGCTCGGCCCCCTGTTGTGGCACCTCCACAGCTTCGCCCCAGTCCAGCCCTGCGCCAATTCGTTCGCTCGCTCGACACTACCCGCGACCTTCGCCTCCTCGACCTCGGCGGAGCCAACGCCGCCAACATCCAGTTCATGACCCAACTGGGCACCCGTCTCTATTCCGAAGACTTTTTCGCCACCCTCGAAGATTGCTTCGGCGATGGAGATTACTACGAGAACCAGCGCGATCCAGCCCGCGTCGACAGCTTCCTGATTCAAACATTCTCCGAGCAACGCGGCCCCTTCGATGGAGCTCTGGTGTGGGATTGCCTTCAGTTCCTCCGCCCGTCGCTCCTCGACAAGACCATCGATCACCTCCATCGCGTTCTCGAACCCGGCGCGCACATCATCGCCTATTTCTCCGCGGATGAGCGAGCTCAAACCATCCCGCAATACCAATTCAAGATCAACGACCAACAGTCGCTTTTCCTCGAACAACGGGGAGAGATGCCTCCGGGCCAGGCCTTCTCCAACCGCAACATCGAACGCCTATTTGAAGACTTTGCCGCTACCAAGTTCTTCCTCAGCCGCGACCAGATCCGCGAAGTCCTCGTGCGCCGCTAACCGTGCCTCTCCCTTTCGAACTCTTTGTCGCCCAGCGATACCTCAAAGCCAAACGCCGTCAAGCTGCCGTTTCCATCATCACGGCAATTTCGATCATCGGCGTCGCTGCCGGCGTCATGGCGCTTGTCATCGCCATCGCGATTAACAATGGCTTCCGCTCCACGCTCCAAAAGAATCTCCTGGGGGCCACCGCCCACGTAACGGTCACCGAAAGAGTTCCCGGTGACGGTATTGCCAACTACAACCAGCTCGCGGAAACCATCGCCAAACTGCCTGGCACGGTCGAAGCCACTCCCGCCCTCTACGAGAAAGTCTTCGTCAACGCGGGCGGCACCAGCAACGGCGCGGTCATCAAAGGCCTCGACCTCAAAAGCGCCCGTCTCAAAACCGACCTCATTCCTTACGTCAAGCAGGGCAATCTCGATCAACTCCAGCAGCCGGACAACATCCTCATCGGCACCAAACTGGCGGCCTCCATGGGGCTTCGCATCGGCAACTACATTCAGGTCATCAACCCATTAGGAGAACTCACCCCCTTCGGCCCTCGCCCCTCCTACCACCGCATGCGCATTGGCGGCATCGTCGAAACTGGCTTCTACGATGTCGACGCAAATTTCACCTTCATGGAGTTATCCAGCCTCCAGCGCATGATGAGTCTCTCTGATGTCGTGAACGCCGTCGAGGTCAAAGTGGCTGACATCCAGGCTGCCCCCGCTTATGCAGAACTGGCGCAAGGCGCAATCGGCAACAAATACACCGTCACACACTGGATGGAGCAGAATCGCCAATTGCTCGGCGCCCTCCGTATGGAACGCATCGTCAGCCTCATCACCATCGGCCTCATCCAACTCATCGCCGCTCTCAATATCTTCATCACCCTCGTCATGATGGTGATGGAGAAACAACGCGACATTGCCATCCTTCTCTCGATCGGTACCCGCCGCGAGCAAATCCGCCGCATCTTCATTTATCAGGGCCTTCTCATCGGTGCCGTCGGCTCTGCCATCGGCCTGGTGCTTGGCTACGGCATCAGCTACTTCGCCAACAAATACCGCCTCATCGAACTCAGCGAAGAAATCTATTCCATCCCCTACGTTCCTTTCGAACCGAATCCCCTCGATGCCCTTTGGATCGTCGGCTTCGCCTTGTTGGTCTCCCTGCTCGCCACTCTTTATCCAGCCAATTCGGCCACCAGGATTGCCCCGGCCGAAGCGTTGCGATATGAATAACTCGTGATCGCACTCATTGCTTTCCTCTTGCTTGCCGCCGCTCCTGAAGATCGCGGCCTGGGAGTCTGGAGATTCCTTCCTGCTGAGTCCACCTATGAATCGGGCCCGGCGCCAAAAGAGTCCAGGCGTCAATGGCTCGCTGATGGCGAATGGGTGCGCTTCATTCACGACGGGATCAGCGCTCAGGGCAAGCCGTTTCACACCGAGTTCAAAGCCAAATACGATGGCAACCCTCACCCTGTCATTGGCGGCAGCCTCTACGATGCCGTCTCCTTGAAGCTCCTCAATCCAAGTAAGCTCGAGCAGACCTTCACGATGAACGGCAAAATTACCGTCCGCGCCACCCGCACGATCTCACCCGATGGCAAGCGCATGACAATCATCGCCCTTGGCGACAAATTCAAGAACACTCTGATCTATGAAAGAGTGCCCACTTCCCAGAAGTAGTAGCTAGATTTCCTCGAACGTATCTCTTGTCTCCCCGGCACCCAGTGCCTTCTCCTCCACGCCCTTCAGCCGCCGCTGGATCACCCGCGTCCGCTGCTCCGCATCATCAATCGTTTTCGCCGCCGAATCCAACTTCTCCCTCACTTTGCCCAGCACCGCGTGATACTTCAAAAACTCACCTTTCACTACGCCTAAGAGCTCCCAAACTTCGCTCGACCGCTTCTGGATCTCAAGCGTTCTGAACCCCATCTGCAAGCTATTCAAGAGTGCCAGCAGCGTCGACGGCCCAGCCAGCGTCACGCGCAATTCCCGCTGCACTTCGTCCACAAACAAAGTCCGCCTCATCATCTCCGCGTACAGGCCTTCCGTCGGCAAAAATAATATCCCGAAGTCCGTAGTCATCGGCGGCGCGATGTACTTGTCGCGAATCGATTTTGCAAACACCTTGACGCGCTTCTCAAGTTCATCGATGGCTTTCGCTACTCCCGCCGCATCGCCCACTTCAGAGGCCTCCACCAGCCTCTGGTAATCCTCCATCGGAAACTTCGCATCAATTGGCAACCACACGGTCGTCTCGTGCCCAGGCAGCTTTACTGCAAACTCAACGCGCTCCGTGGTTCCCGTTACCGCGACGTTCTTGCCATACTGATCCGGCGTCAGTACTTGATCGAGCAACGCCCCCAATTGCACCTCGCCCCAAGTCCCGCGTGTCTTCACATTCCCCAAGACCTTCTTCAAATCCCCTACGCCCACCGCCAGCGTCTGCATCTCGCCCAGCCCTTGGTGCACCTGCTCGAGCCTCTCGCTCACCTGCTTGAAGCTCTCGCTCAGTCGCTTCTCGAGCGTCGTTTGCAGCTTCTCGTCCACTGTGGCCCGCATCAGCTCAAGCTTCCCGTCAAGCTCCTTGCGCATGCCAGTTGTCATCTCGCTGGCTTCACGGCGAAACTGCGAAAACTCATCCACCAAATCGCCGCTTCTCCGCTGTACCTGCTCCATCTTCGAGTCAAGATCTGACCGCATGCCAGCCGCGATTTCATTCACCTCGCGCCGGAACCGGGAGAACTCTTCCAGCACCTCGCCAGAACCGCTCTTCCGGCTCACCAGCACCACCAGAATCCCGACCTGCAGCAGAATAACGACAACCAGCAGTTCAGTCATTGTTTAGTACCGCGTTAGCTTGGTTGATTTTCCTGACCGCACACTGGGAATCGTCAGCGCGCCGCCGCCCAAAGTAAAAGGCCCTTCCGCCGCCTTTCCGTCGGGCAGCAATAGCGTCATGCGGCCCTTATCAATTTGATACTTGGCCTGCTGTGTTTGAAACGGCAGCAGAAAAAGCGACTTGCCTCCTGCGGAAAAGAAGATCCGCATTTCGAGCTTCTGTCCGTCCATTTCTCGCAGCCCCACCCATTCCCCAATCACTGTGGGCTTGCCGGGTGGTTGCTTGCCGACACGCGACAAATTCATGGACACTTCCTTGCCCTGAAACAGGATCAGCCTTCCCGGGGTAGCCAGATTGATGGTTTGCCGGTTTGGCGGTCCTCCCTCCATCAGTGGCGGCAACACCATCTCATTGCCCTCGATCTTGTACGTCCCGGTTACAATCGCACCTGGCCTCACCAGCACCACTCCGCCAGTCTTAAACTCATACATCGCTCCAATGCCGCCCTTGGTCACAGCAACGGTCCGCCATCGTCCAAGCAACGCATCAGGCACATTTTGCGCCAGCATCAGTCCAGCGCCGCAGATCAACACAAACAATCTCATCAGTCTTATCGTAACCGCCCCAATGCTGCGAAACTAAGAAAATGTGCGGCATCGCTGGCTTTACGCATCTTGGTTCCCCGGCGGAGCCAGGCCGCATCGCGCACATCACTCAAACTATTACCCACCGAGGCCCAGATCAACAGGGCCACTTTGAAGACTCCACCGTCTCCCTGGGTGCCGTCCGCCTCAAGATTATCGATCTTGGCTCAGGCGACCAACCCATTCGCTCCGAAGATGGAAATTCCGTGATTGTCTTCAACGGCGAGGTCTACAACTTCAACGAACTCCGCGCTGAACTCGAATCCCTCGGTCACCGCTTCCGCACGCATTGCGACACCGAGGTAGTCCTTGAAGCCTACCGCGCCTGGGGCTTCTCCAGCTTCAAGCGCCTCCGTGGCATGTTTGCCTTCGCAATCTGGGATCAACGCAAACGCGAGCTCTTTGTCGTTCGCGATCGCCTCGGCATCAAGCCCCTTTACTTCTATCAGCACAACGAAGATCTCATCTTCGGCTCAGAGCTCAAGGTCCTGCTCGATCACCCCGCGGTTCCTCGCCAACTTGATCTCGAAGGGCTCACCTACTACCTCTCCCTCAACTACGTCCCACAGCCTTACACTCTCGCCGCCGGTATCAACAAAGTTCGGCCCGGCTGCTTCCTTAAGTGGCGCGAAGGTCAACTCACCCAGGAACCCTATTGGACCCTCGCCTTCAACCCCGAGCCCAATATGACCCTTGCGGCTGCCACCGCCGAGCTCGACCATCTAATGCAGCTCTCCACCAAAGAGCACCTCATCGCTGACGTTCCCCTTGGTATTTGGGCCTCTGGCGGAGTCGATTCGACGACCGTTCTCCACTACGCCACCCAACAGGCCGGTCGGCGCCTGAAAACATTTTCCGTCTCTTTTGTCGGCCGCAATTTCGACGAATCCCCATGGTTCCGCGAAGTCGCCAAAGTCTACGATACCGACCATCACGAATTCGATGTAAACCCCACCTCAGGCCTCATTGACGCGATCGAGCAACTCGCTTTCTACTCAGACGAACCCAGCGCCGACGCCGGTGCCCTCCCCGTCTGGTTCCTCTCCAAAATGTCTCGCCAGCATGTCACGGTTGCTCTGTCCGGCGAAGGCGCGGACGAACTCTTTGCTGGCTATCAGACTTATCTCGCCGATCAATACGCCACCCAGGCCCGTCGCGTGCCGCGCTGGCTCCGCAAATCAGGCCTCGGTCTTCTCAACCTCTGGCCCGCCTCTGACGACAAGATCAGCCTTGAGTACAAAACGAAGCGCTTTCTCGCCGGCTCGCTTGAGTCTGTTGAGGAAGCCCACCTCTACTGGAACGGCACTAACTCTCTGACGGCCAAACGCCAGCTTGCCCCCGGCCTCAATCACCGCCCGGCCTCTGATCTTTACCGCCGCCTGCCCACCGAGTCCGCCACCGTAGGCGAACTCAACCGCCACCTCTGGCTCGATCAGTCCTACTATCTCCCCGACGACATTCTCTACAAGTGCGACCGCATGTCCATGGCTCACTCCCTCGAAGTGCGCCCGCCATTCCTCGATCACCGCATCGTCGAATTCGCTGCCCGCGTCCCACAGCATCTCAAGCTCCACGACGGCACTCTCAAGTTCATCCTGCGTGAACTGGTCCGCGGAAAAATCCCGCCGAGTGTCCTTTCCCGTCCCAAGCAGGGCTTCGACATCCCTACCCACCACTGGTTCCGCACAGTCCTCAAGCCTCTCCTGCTCGACACCGTAACAGAGAGGGCCGTTCGTGAATCCCAAATTTTCTCCTGGCCGGCCATCGAAAAGATGATCAACCAGCACATGTCGCGCCGCATCAACGCCGGTTACCCGCTCTGGGGCCTGCTCACACTCTTTCTTTGGATGAAACGATGGAATATCAAAACTCAGGCGGCGGCTACGGATTCCGTTCCTCGTCAGACCGCAACTATCAGCTAATCGTCATCATCTTCGCTGCGCTGATTTATATCCCGTCGATATTCAGCCCCCCTTCGCTCATGGACGACGTCGACGCCGTCCAGGCGCAGATCGCCCGCAACATGCTCGAGTCCGGCGACTGGATTACCGCCCGTCTCAACGGCATCGCCTACCTGGAAAAATCTCCCCTCGTTTACTGGCTCATGGCCATCTGCTTCAAGTTGTTCGGCGTTTCCGATTGGGCTGCCCGCATCCCCATCGCTCTTTCTTCGATCGCCCTCGCCTCGCTCACTGCCCGCATCGCCTCCTGGGCCTCTGGTCCTCGTCTCGGCCTCACTGCCGGCCTCGTCATGGCCACCAGCCTCGGTCTCTGGCTCTTCACACGCATCCTGATTCCAGACGTCATCCTCACCTTCACGATCGCCCTCGCTCTCTGGTCATTCCTCCGAGCACTCGATCGGGAAGAGCGCAACCCACGCTTCTGGTCCAATACCTTCAGTGTCGCCATCGCTCTCGGCCTCCTGCTCAAGGGCCTCATCGCTCTCGTCTTTCCGGGCGCCGCCGCAGTAATCTACCTCATTCTCACCGGCCAGCTCTTCGCCTCCAACACCTGGCGTTGCCTCCGCATCCTTGAAGGCCTGCTGATTCTCATCGGCATCGCTGCTCCCTGGCATATTGCCGCTACACTCGCCAACCCTCCCCACTTCGACTTCACCATGCGCAGCGTGCCCGGCGAATACCATGGCTTCTTCTGGTTCTACTTCTTCAACGAACACGTCTTCCGCTTCCTCAACATGCGCCACCCGCGTGATTACAACACGGTCCCGCGCCTCGCCTTCTGGCTCTTCCATCTCCTGTGGCTCTTCCCCTGGTCGCTAAACTTTTTTGCCTTCCGGGCCCCCAACTCCGAGCGCCACCGCAACCTCATCCTGCTCTGCTTCTGCTGGGCCGGCTTCATGCTGCTCTTCTTCACGTTCTCAACCACGCAGGAGTATTACTCCATGCCCTGCTACCCAGCCCTCGCCATCCTCCTCGCCTCCTCACTGGTCAGCGAATCCCGCTGGCCCACGCGCGCCATCGGCGCAATCTCTCTGATGGCCCTGACGGCAATCATCTTCCTGCTCACTCAGGTCTGGAACCTCCCCACTCCTGGCGACATTTCAAGAGCCCTCGCCACCCAAAACCCCGACGCCTACACTCTTTCCCTCGGCCACATGGGCGACCTCACCATCGCGAGCTTCGCCTACTTACGTACGCCCCTCATCATCGCCGGCATTGCTTTCCTCATCGGCACCATCGGAGCCTGGCTCCCCATCCGCGCGGCCATCATCTCTCTCGCCCTCATGAGCGTTGTCTTTCTAAACGCCGCCCGCATCGCCATGATCACTTTTGATCCTTACCTCGCTTCCCGACCCCTCGCTCAAGCTCTCGCGGCAGCTCCTGAAGGCACCTGGATTGCGGACAATCAGTACTACACTTTCTCGAGCATCTTCTTCTACACCAACAAACGCGCACTTCTCCTCAACGGCCGCGTCAACAACCTGGAATACGGCAGCTACGCCCCCGGCGCACCCCAAGTCTTCATCAACGACGTGCAATTCAAACAGCGCTGGCTCAGCCCCCAACGCCACTACCTAACGATCGAAAAGCCCAGCGTACAAAGGGTCCAAAAGCTTCTCGGCGAAGCCAAGCTCATCGAAGTCAAAGAATCCGGCGGCAAATACCTCTACACCAACCTGCCGCTTTAATTTCCCTTTCATGCCTACCCATCATCAGCACTACACTGCGGTTCCTTTTTATAGGCCAGAAATCGAAGAGTTGCGTTTCTTGCCCGAAGGCCCGCGCGTTCTTCAGAACTTCGAGACAAGGGAAAAGACACTTGCCTGGGTAGCCATTCAACACTCGGCAGACTCGACTCACGGAAGCATCAACCTGCTCGATTTGGAATCGGGTACGAACGATTCAAGGCCCCTTCCTGGACGCCCTGGTTTTTTCGCAGAGACTACGAAGCCAGGAGTCCTTCTTGTTGGCCTCGACCGGAAGTTGGTACTCTTTGACCTTTCGACCAACACCGTAGAGGACCTCGGCCTTCGGGTCACAGAGGATCCCCGAGTCATCATCAATGATGGAGTCGCTGTACCCGGAGGAGTTCTATTCGGAACCAAAGACCTTCGATTCAAGGATCCAATTGCCGCACTTTACTTCTACGATGAGTCGACTAAAGCGGTGCGCACCATTCTCGATCAACAGACTTGCTCAAACGGCAAAGCAGTCCTCGGCGATCACCTCATCGATATCGATTCTTCTCCAAAGTCGATAAGTCGATATCGGATCGAGGGGAACTTCGAAAAGGTAACGAATCCTTCCTTGATCAGACCCGCTGGCGATTTGATCGGATACCCAGATGGATTACGCCCGATCAACGAAGACAGTGTGCTGGTCGCCTTTTACAACCCAGAGCACATCAGCGACGGAGTCGCTCAGCAGATTCGGGTTTCCGATGGAGCCATCCAGTGCGAGTGGCGCATCCCAGGTTCCCCACGTGTCACTTGTCCTGAGTTCGTAGCAGTGGATGGCCGTGTGAAGGTCCTCTTTGTGACTGCCGTCGAAGGGATGCCGCCCGAGATAATGGCGATCGCCCCTCACGCCGGCTCTTTTTTCCTTGCAGACACACCCTCAGACTTCCGCATGCCCACAAGGCCGCCACTTGTCCAGCTCTAGCTTTTTGCTGCTTCCGCAACATCGACTCGAGAAGCTGTTCACTGATTGCCAACCCATCACCGAGCCCAACAAACTGACTCAATGATCTTGTCGAAGTATTGTGCCGCCCTTTCCGAACTCTCATAGTAATCAACTGCTACAGCCAGCGTCGCTCCGACCCATCTCCACCTTTTTCCGTTCGATGTCCTTCCGGACAGAAACAGGCCAACTTGGTCCCCATACTTTCAACTTCGCACCTCAATCTGCTCGGAATCGGCTAGTCTTGACTCCTGCGGAAGTCCTGCGTGCCATGCGTATCCACTAAATACGTGAAGAGTTGCCTTGTCAAAGCTCAACGTCCAGTGGGAATCGTGTTCACCAAATTTGGGCCCTTTGAATTTCTTCTTTACAGGGCGAACCATGAGTGAACCGCCAATATACTTGCTTCTAGCCTCAAGTTCGGTGGGACACTGCGGCAAGACACGAGGAACCTCTCCCGCGGCTTGAAGCAACACCACCAGAACTTCAGAGCGGTTCTGATTCTTTTTAACTTGTGGTTCCCACCCCGCTTTCCGAATGCTAATGAACATTCCTGCCTCTTTGAGGAGAAAGTATCCATCTTTGTCGGTTGTCGCCCCGCCATTGAATCCCGCTCCAGACGCGATCACCAATGCCTCTGAAACAAAAGTCCCAGCTTGGTCAACGACTCTCCCCTCCAACTTGGAACTGAAAGGCCATTGGGCGGCAAAGCCAACTGGTGGACAGAGCAGCAAGAGTACCAAATTCGAGACGAGAAGCCAGATCATGCTTTCGATTCTACGTACTCTTCAAGTTGGAGATTTCATGCTGACTCGCCACCGCAAAAACACCATTGCTGTCGCCATCGCAATGGGGCACAGCAAGGAGCCAGCGGTCGTCCACCCATCGACCTGTTGCCCTACCATTATCACCCAACAAGTGACAACCGAAGCCAACCCATAGCCACCCATCACAACCCAACCCGCCCGGCTCATCTGCTGCGACTTCCGCTCCAGTTTCCGCATCAGCCGTCTCTCAAACTCAGGCCCAAGCTTCGGCTCCGGCCCGCTGAGCGACTCCCGCAACATCAACTCAAAACGATCTTCACTCATCGCCAAATCCTTTCTCCTTCAGCCGGTATTCAAGCAGCTTCCTCGCCCGATGCAGATAAGACTTCACCGTATTCTCCGGCACGCCCAACAACTCAGCGACTTCACTCATCCCTGCCCCCAGCCAATAGTAAAGCCGCAACGCCGATTGATAAACCTCGGGCAACTCTCCAATACACTCCGCCAGTGCGAGGTCCCGCTCCCTCATTTCCATCTGCAACTCTGGCCCGGGCCGTGGCGACACCAGCCGCTCCAGCACTTTCTCCCCACCATGCGGCTTCCGAAACCGAACCCGCGACTTCAAATTCACTGACAAATTGAAAGCAATCCGGTACACCCAACTCCCGAACTCAGCCTCTCCCCGAAACTCCCGAATCGCCCCATGTGCCTTCCAGAACACCTCTTGTGTCACATCCTCCGCTTCCGCCTTAAACTCCCTTCCCAGGATCGACAAAGCAAGTCGAAATGCGCGCTGGCTATGCCGCGCGACAAGCTCGGCGAAAGCCTTCTGGCTCCCGCCTTGCGTTGCTTCAACGAGCTGACGATCCGTTTCCACCAATCTCAACGCTCAGACTTACGGCTCATCAAATCGAATGCAATCAGTCCCACACCCAAAAACAAAAAGGGCAAAGGTACCACCCACAATCGATGATTCTCGCCTGTCAGAACGAGGTACATCATCACCATCGCTCCAGCCGCAAGACTCAGCAGCACGATCCCCAAAATCGGCAGCACCCTTTGCGAATCCATACCACCCGCATTCGTCGAAGGCTCGAGTGGCAACTCCGGCAGCGGAATCCCTTTTTCCATCGCAATCAGCCGTTCCTGATGAATGATCTCAAGCCGCTTCTGCTTCGTCTGATGGGTCACAAACAGATACCCAACAATCCCGCCAGCCAGCGCCAGCGCGCCCATTCCTTCTCCAATCGATGCCATGCTTCATTCTCCTCGGCCTTAAGACAGGGTGTGCCAAAAAACGGTTGCAAAAATCCCTCAATAGTTAGCGGTATGCTGAAGCCGTGAGTCCGTTGTTCCTGCTTGCCCTCGCTCTGCAGTCCCCCATTGAAGAGGGCATCAAACTCCTCGACGCGGGAAAGCCCGCCGAAGCCGAAGCCCAGTTCCTCAAAGCCGTCGCCGCTGACGCCAAAGACTACTCTGCCTACTTCAACCTCGCCTTCGCCCAGTCCATGCAGAACAAGGACGCCGAGGCCACCTCGAGCTACCGCAAGGTCCTCGAACTCCAGCCCGGCCTTTATGAAGCCCAACTCAATCTCGGCATCCTTCTCCTCCGTCAAAAGCTCCCCAACGAAGCCGCTCCGCTGCTCGATGCCGCCGCCACCCAGAAACCCGATCAATTCCGCCCCAACTACTACCTCGGCGAAGCCCTCATCGAGATCAACAAAGGCGCTGCCGCCGAGCAAGCCTACCGCCGCGCCTTCGCCATCAATCCCAAGTCTCCAGAGGCTGTCCAGGGCCTCGGCCAATCCCTCCTCAATCAGGGCAAAACAGCCGAAGGCGCCGTCTTCATCGAACAGGCCGCTGCAATGGACCCCAACTTTCAGCCCGCCCTCCTCCACCTCGCCAGCGTCTATGAAGCCGACAAAAACTTCGACGCCGCCATTGCCATCTATCGCCGCTTCCCCAACGACACTGCCGCCCGCGAACGTCTCGGCGAGCTCCTCATCAATACCGGCAAGGCAGGCAGCGCCATCCCTGAGCTGGAAGCTGCCGTCAAGGCCTCACCCACGGTCGCCAATCTCACCGCCCTTGCCACTGCCTATCTCCAAAACAAGCAGCCCGAGAAGTGCCAGCCCATCATGGACGCCGCCCTCCGCCTCGAACCCAACAACGGCGAGCTCCGCATCCTCTACGGTCGCCTTCTCCGCGACCTCCGCAAGTTCGATCTCGCGGCCAACCAGTTCGCTCTCGCCGCCAAGATCAATCCCCAATCTGCTGACGCCTGGTCCGATCTAGCCATGGTCACCGTCATGATGGAGCGCTACGATGTGGCTCTCCCCGCCCTCGACAAAGTCAAACAACTCAACGCCGAAAAGCCCGGTCACAAATATCTCCGCGCCATCACCCTCGACAAAGTCCGCCAAAACCGCGCGCAATCCAAGCTCGCCATCGCCGCCTACCAGGACTTTCTCAACGTTGCCGGCGGCAAGTTTCCTGACGAAGAGTTCAAGGCCCGCCAGCGCCTCAAGCTCCTCGAGAATGAAGTAAACCGATGATCCTCGCCACGCTCCTGCTCTTAATGCAAATCCCCGATGCGGTTCAAAACGAGCCCATCGCTGAAAAGCGCTATCAGCTTGCCCTCGATACCGCCACCAAGGCCGCAGTCGACAAGAACTACAATCTTGCCGCCGAAGCCTCCGAGTTCGCCCTAAAATCCCTGGAGGACATGGGCAAGCCCCCTCACAAAAACGGCGGCAACTACAAAAAGGCCGAACTCCGTACCCGCGAGATCCTCCGCCGCGTCGATGCATTGATCAAGGAAGCCGGCATCGACGAACGTCCAACCATCGAAGCCGCTCAGTCCCGCATCAACACGGTCCACGAGAAACTTCTCGAAGGAGTAATGAGCAAAAAGCCATGACCCGCCGCCTCCTCTTCGCTCTCCCGTTCGCAACACTTCTCAAAGCTCAAAAAGACTTCCTCACTGCAGACGAAATCGAGCGCGTCCGCATCACCCAGGAACCCAACGAGCGCCTCAAGCTCTACCTCCTCTTTGCTCGCCAGCGAGTCGATCAACTTGAGCAACTCTTCGCCAAAGAGAAAGCCGGCCGCTCCATCCTCATTCACGACCTCCTCGATCAGTACGCCAAGATCATCGAGGCAATGGACATCGTTGTCGACGACGCCCTCCGCCGCGGCCTCCTCGTCGAAGAAGGCGTTCAAACCGTCATGAAGGCCGAGCAGAACATGCTCAAGAAACTTGAGAAGTTCTCCGAGCTCGAAGCCAAGGATCTCTCCCGCTACGAGTTCGCCCTCACCACGGCAATCGAAACTACCCGCGACTCGATCGAATCCAGCCAGGAAGATCTCGCCGCTCGCGGCAAGCGCGTCGTCGACGACAACAAGAAGCAAAAGGCCGACCGCGAAGCCCTCCTGTCCACCGCCGAAAAAGAAGAAAAGGCTGCCGCCGAAAAGAAAGTCGAAGGCGACCCTAAGCTCAAAGGCCGCAAGCCACCCACGCTCCGTAAAAAAGGCGAAGTCGTCCCCGACAAACCCTAAGCCATGCTCGACCGTCGCAGCTTTCTCAACCTCGGCCTCGCGGCCGCCGCACCTGCTTCACGTCGAGCCAACATCGTCCTCATCCTCGCAGATGACATGGGCTTCTCAGATCTTTCTTGCTACGGCAGCGAAATCGAAACACCCAACCTCGACGCTCTCGCGAGCCGAGGCGTTCGCTTCACTCACTTCTACAACACGGCTCGTTGCTGCCCCTCACGCGCCTCATTGCTCACTGGCCTCTACTCACACCAGGCCGGCGTAGGCCATATGCTGGAAGACCGCAAGCTCCCCGGCTACCGTGGTCGACTCAATCCCGATTGCAAAACCATTGCCGAGGTCCTTGTCGTCGCTGGCTACCGATCCACGATGGCTGGCAAATGGCACGTCGCAAATGACACTCCAGCTCAGCGCGACACATGGCCCATGCAGCGCGGCTTCTCCCGCTACTACGGCGCAATGGCCGGTGGCGTCAATTACTTTAAGCCTGGTCCGATCTATGAGGACAACCAGCGCACCGGCCTTGCCGAGGGCTTCTACACAGACCTCCTCGGCGATGCTTCGATTCGCTTCATCAACGAGTCCGTTGCCGCGCAAAAACCTTTCTTTCACTACACCGCCTTCACTGCGCCCCACTGGCCGCTCCATGCCCCAGCCGATGACATCAAGCGCTTCGAAGACATTTACAAAGTTGGCTGGGATGAAATCCGCGCTCGCCGTTACAGGCGTCAACTGGATCTCGGGATCCTCAGTTCACGATGGCCGCTCTCGCCTCGCGACTCCGTAGCTCCTCCCTGGCCAACAGCCCCCAATCAAGACTGGCAAGCCTCCCGTATGGCCGCCCACGCCGCCATGGTCTATCGCCTCGATCTCAATGTCGGCCGCATCGTCGAAGCCGTTCGCAAGGCTGGCCAAATCGACAACACTCTGTTCCTCTTCCTCTCTGACAACGGTGCCAGCAACGAATCGATCGCCCGCCGCCGCGCCGATGTCTGGGCTCCTGAAGGCAGCCCGCCCGGTGGCAATATTGTCGGCGCAGCCCCCGGCCCCTCCACTACTTATTCAAGCTTCGGCCCCGATTGGGCCCACGTTTCAAACACGCCCTTTCGTCTCCACAAGCAGTGGGTCCACGAAGGCGGCATCTCAACGCCTCTCATTGCCTCCTGGGGCAACCAGCTCAAGCCCAATCGCCTCGATCACACACCCGGCCATCTCATCGACCTCATGCCAACCTGTGCTGAAGCTGCCGGTCTCGCGCCGCCCTCTTTCTGCGAAGGTCGCTCCCTCATTCCCAATCTCAAGGGCCGTCCAAACCAATCTCCCAGGGACCTGTTCTGGGAGCATCAGGGCAACCGCGCCATCCGCTCCGGCAACTTCAAGCTCGTGGCCCAACACAAAGGCCCATGGGAACTTTATGATCTTGCTGCCGACCGCACCGAACTCAACAACCTCGCCGAAAAACAACTGCGCCGGGTCACGGATCTGACCCGGCGCTACGAAGCCTGGATGAAGAGCTGCCACGTCGAGCCGTGGGCGACGCTCCCCAAGCCTTAGATCTTGGTTCCGCCGCTCACCGCAATGCTCTGTCCGGTGATCCAGCGACCGCCTTCCCCTGCCAGCGCCGCGATCGCATCGGCCACATCCTCCGGCTGGCCCAGCCGCGGAATCGCCTGAATCGCCTTCGACACGCTGTCCCCGTGATTGTCCACGATCGGAGCTGCCATGTCCGTCGCGATAATCCCGGGCGCCACGGCATTGACAGTGATGCCTCTCTTGCCAAACTCACCGGCAAGCTGAATCGTCAACGTCTCCACCGCACCCTTGGTGGCTGAATAAGAGGGGATCCCCTCGAACGACCGCGTTGCCACAACGCTCGACAAATTGATGATCCGCCCGTTATCGTTGATTTTCGGCGCCAGCTTCTGCGTCACGAAGAACAGCCCCTTTACGTTCACATTGAACTGCTTGTCAAACTGCTCTTCCGTCGTCTCGGCCAGTCCGACGAACTCTGCCACTCCCGCGTTGTTCACGAGAATGTCGATGTTGCCAGGAATCTGTTCGGCCAGCTTCACCGCTCCCGCTACTTTGCTCAAATCGGCATGTATTGCCTTGGCCTTATTGCCGGTCTTCGCGATCTCGGCAACTACCGCCTCGGCGGATTCTTTGCTCACGCTGTAGTGTACAAATACTTCGGCGCCTTCCTTGGCGAGCTTGAGGGCGGTGGCCCGTCCAATCCCGCGGCTGGCGCCCGTTACGACTGCAATCTTGTTGGTAAGTGAGTGTGTCATGCTTTTTGGACTCAACATTCCAAAATCGGTCGCAACTTTTTTAGAACAGTTAGTCCAAAATCTTCAACCCGTGCTGGATCACCTGTTCGAGCAACGCCTCCTCCGGCTTCACCCTCACGAGCGACAGCACCGCTACCATCGTTCCCAACAGCGCTCCAGCCCCCACTTCCACCTGCTTCTCTGTCATTCCACCTTCCCGTCGCAAGATTCCGGCAAACATCTGTCGATGTTCTTCAAGCGCCCCTTCCACCCGCTGTTTCACCTCATCATCAGAAGCCGACAACTCCGACCCCAGCGTCAACAGGTAACACCCCTGCCCCTGCATCGTCGCCAGCTTCGCAAAGAACTCCTTCAATATCTTTCGCGCCCCGCACTTCCGCGCCGCAGCCTGCTCCCGGATTTGCGTCCCCTCATCGCAAGCTGCATCCAAAGTCGCCAGCAACAACCCCCGTTTATCCCCAAACGAGTTGTACAAGCTCGCCCGCGACAATCCCGTCGCCTCCGTCAGGTCCTCGATGCTCGCCGCTTCGTAGCCCGCCCGGTGAAACACTTCCTTCGCCTTCGCGATCACCGCGCATCGGTCGAATTCCAGTGGTCTTCCCATAATTCCTTTAGATACACTTTATCCATGAAAAGGCTCATCGTAGCGATGGCCTTCGCGTTGGCTGCCTTTGCCCAAACCCGGCAGATCACCGACGCTGAAGACCTCGCCAAACTCCTCAAAGATGAGAAGAACATGTTCTTCCTCGACGTCCGCGAACCCAAGGAGATCGAAGAACTCGGATCCCTCAAGGGTTACGTAAATATTCCCATTGGCGAACTCGAAAAGCGTATGTCCGAGGTCCCCAAGAACAAGACCATCATCACCGCTTGAAACGGCGGAGGCCGAGCCGCGCGTGCCGCGGACATGCTCACCAAAGCCGGTTACAAAGTAGCCGCATCCTGTGGACTCAAAGATTGGCGCGAGAAGAAGAAACCTCTCGTCGGAGTCAAGCCTTAGGCACAAACGTGCCGTCGGCCTTGAGTACATAAGTTTTTCCGCGCCACTCGATCGTATTGCCAAAGAACCCTGCCAGCCAAAACCCGAAGCTCAGCAGATCCTGTATTGGCAATTGGTAGAAGTGGCGCGGATGAAAGCTATCGTTCAACACTCCATTCGAAGTCGCGAACGCAACCGTAAACCGCAACATCAACGCCGCCCCAAGAAACCCCACCTCAAATCCCGTCAACGGCCACACCATTAACAGAATCGGCAGAGGATTCGTAAAGAACTGCCCCACATACCCCGCCGGCCGCGACCTCCGCGTCGATCTCGCCCATCGCAATCGATGCGCGAAGTTCTTCTCAAGACCCTCAGCCCCAATTCGATGCTCCACCACATAACTCGAAAGCATTGAGTTCCATCCCTTCTCCACAACCTTCTGCCCCAACACAAAATCTTCCGCCAGATAATCCTTCAAACTCGCCCACCCGCCAATCGCCTCAATCGCCGTCCGTCGCGCCACAACCGTCGGCCCCACCGTAAACTTCATCCCATCCAGCATCCGCGCCACCAGCACGCCCGCGACGAACTCGGTGTTCATCCCCAACGCTTCGGTCTGGCTCCACAAGCTGTCCCCCGCCACCGCCCGGTAAGGACAAGTTGCTACGCCCAACTTCGCATCTGCCTCAAACTCTCCAGCCACCACGCTCAACAACTCGGGCGTCACGCGAATGTCTGAATCTGCCATCACCACCACTTCACGCGAAGCCGCCTCGCACAGCTTCTCCAGGCTCCAAACCTTCGCATTCGCGTAACCTGGTTCCCCCACAATCAACAATCGCGAAACCACATTCGGATACGCGATCTGCAATCGTTCCACCACACCCCGCGCCGGATCCTTTGCGGAAGCGAGCGCAAACACGATCTCCCAAGCCCCCGCATACTGCTGCTCAAAAAACGAACGCAGGTTCTCTTCAAGCCCAAGGTCCACGCCTTTCAAAGGCTTCAATATGGAGATCCCCAACGTCCCGCGCCGCGCCGGCACGACGCTCAGATACCGATACACTGCCCCCAAAACAAGGAAACAATAAATCAGCGTTCCGAGCGCCAACAGCCAAAGCAGCGAAGTCATTTACTCGACAGGCGTCTTACTGCGATCCGCTTCGGCAAGCAAAGCGACAAAGTCGTCGAACTTCTTCGCGCCCAGATCCCCATGCCGCCGGTTGCGAACCGACACAGTACCCGCGTCCACTTCGCGATCTCCGATCACCAGCATGTAAGGAATCTTCTGCAGTTGCGCTTCGCGGATCTTGAAGTTCACCTTCTCGTTCCGCTTATCGATTTCGACGCGATAACCCTGCTCCTTCAGCTTCGCCGCCAACTCATCGGCGTACACATTCGCCCGGTCCGTTACCGGCAACAGTGCCACCTGCACAGGCGCCAGCCACACCGGGAACGCACCCGCGTAATGCTCAACCAGAATGCCGAAGAACCGCTCCACGCTGCCAAACAGCGCACGGTGCACCATCATCGGCGTGTGCTTCGTTCCGTCCTCGCCGATGTAGTTCAACTTGAATCGCCGCGGCAGGTTGAAGTCAAACTGCACTGTCGAAAGCTGCCACTTTCGTCCGATCGCATCCACCAGCTTCACGTCGATCTTCGGCCCATAAAACGCGGCCTCATCCGGCATTACCTTCACTGCCAGCCCTAGCTTGTCCACTGCATTTCGCAGCGCATTTTCAGCCAGTTGCCACTCCTCAGGCGTTCCTACATACTTGTCCGAAATGCCGCCATCCCACGTCGAAAGCTCAGCTTCGTACTTCTCAAATCCAAACGTCTTCAAAGTATCGAACGCAAACTCGAGACACCCCATCACTTCGCTCTCTACCTGTTCCGGCGTGCAGAAGATATGCGCATCGTCCTGGCAGAATCCACGCACGCGCAACAGCCCGTGCAGTGTCCCGGACCGTTCATACCGGTACACCGTTCCCAACTCGCCCAGCCTCACAGGAAGATCCCGGTAGCTGTACTGCTTGTTGTCGTAGATCAGGATGTGGCACGGACAGTTCATCGGCTTCAGCTGATACGTCGCATCGTCGAGCTCCATCGGGACAAACATGTTCTCCCCATAGAAATTCGCATGCCCCGACACTTCCCACAATTGCCGCCGCGCCACGTGCGGCGTTACCACCAGGTCATACCCACGCGACAGATACGCATCGCGCATCCAGTCTTCCATGATCTTGCGCACCAGCGCGCCCTTCGGATGGAAGAAGATCAGCCCAGGCCCGGCCAATTCCTGAATCGAGATCAGATCCAGTTCCTTACCCAATTTGCGGTGATCCCGCTTTTTGGCCTCTTCAAGCTGCTTCAAAAACTCGTCGAGGTCCTTTTGCGAAAACCACGCCGTCCCATAGATCCGCTGCAGTTGCTGCCGCTTCTCGTCGCCCTTCCAATACGCTCCCGCCACGCTCAACAATTTGAACGCCTTCAGCTTCTTCGTCGACGGCACATGCGGTCCCCGGCAGAAATCGATGAAATGCGGCCCCAGCGTGTACTCGCTAAAGATGTCATCGGCCCGCTCGGTGATCAACTCCACCTTCATCGGCTCGTTCATCTCCGTATACTTCGCGATCCCTTCGGGCTTCGGCATCAGCTTCCGATCAAACGTCAGATCCCGGTCGCGGATCTCAGCCATCTTCTTCTCGAGTTTTTCGAGATCCTCAGGCGTAAACGGCTCCTTGCGATCAAAATCGTAGTAAAAACCGTTCTCGATCGGCGGGCCGATTCCCAGTTTCGTCTCCGGATACAACTCCAGCACCGCCGCAGCCAACAAGTGCGCCGTCGAGTGACGATACACTTCCAGCGCAGCCTCGTCCTTCGTCGTCAAGATGCTCAGCGACGCATCTCCTTCGAGCGGCCGCGTCAGATCCCACAGCCCTCCGTTCACTTTCGCGACAATTGCATCTTCCGCCAACCGCTTCGAAATCAAAGCAGCGACATCAAGCGGACGGGTCCCGGCGGGGAATGCCTTCTGGCTCCCGTCAGGCAGGGTTACAAGGACTTCACTCATGGATTTTGGGGATTCAATTTCAGCGTAGCATGGGCTTCTCGCGTAACTTTTCAGTCCCTCGAAACGAAAAGGCTAGAATGAGCGCAGTAATGACTTCCACGGAGCCGCCAACAGACGAGCATCTCGTCGAACTGGCAAAAACAGGTGACAACGGAGCGTTTCCCGAACTGGTAAAACGCTATAGTCGCCGCATCCTTCGCGTCGCTCGCAACATCACTAACAATGACGAGGACTCAGAAGACGTGCTGCAAGAAACGTTCATGAAAGCGTACACTCACCTGGATGGCTTCCAGGGCAACAGCAGGTTTTACACTTGGCTGGTCCGCATTGCCATGAACGAATCCCTCATGAAACTGCGCAAGCGCAAGACTGGCCGCGTGGTTTCCCTCGACGAAGAGCTATCCACCGGTGAGGACACCATCACGCGCGAAATTGCTGTCTGGGAGGGCAACCCCGAAGACAGGTACTCCCAGGAAGAGCTCCGCGAACTCCTCGACACAACCATCGCCAGCCTCCCCGAAGGCTTCCGCACCGTATTCGTTCTGCGCGATGTCGAAGAATTGTCTACCGAAGAAACTGCTGATATGCTCGGGCTGAGCATTCCCGCCGTGAAGAGCCGCCTGCTTCGTGCCCGCCTCCAACTTCGCGAAAAGCTCACCCGCGTGTTCAAACAGAAGGGGGACGACGCGTTTGCCTTCCTGTAAAGACTTCCTCCGCGAGCTCACCGACTATCTCGATTCCTGTCTCGATCCAGAGACCAAAAAAGAACTCGATAAGCACGTCGAAGAGTGCCCAACTTGCTGGGTGATCCTCGACACCACCAAGAAGACTCTCAAGATCTACAAGGGCTGCGCGCCCAAAGCCGTTCCCGCCGCACTTGAGGACAAGCTCATGGCTGCAGTTCAAGCGAAGATGGCCGAACGGAAATGCGGCCAGTAGCGCCCCTGACTCGTCGCGGCTTTCTTGCCGCCTTCCAGCCCAAGCCTCGCCCTAACTTTGTCTTCGTCCTCGTCGACGATCTCCGTTGGGACGAACTCGCTTGTTCCGGCCATCCGTTCGCGCAGACTCCCAACATCAACCGTCTGGCCCGCGAAGGTGCAATGTTTCGCAACGCCTTCGCCACCACGCCGCTTTGCTCTCCCAGTCGCGCCACTTTTCTCACCGGTCTCCAAACTCACTCTCACGGAATCCTCGACAACGTCGACCGCAGTCCCCAGAGCCACCGCCTCATTACCTGGCCCCGGTTGCTTCACAACAACGGCTATGACACCGCCTTCATCGGCAAGTGGCACATGGGCGTCGACGATTCCCCTCGGCCCGGCTTCAATCGTTGGGTCAGCTTCCCCGGTCAGGGCGAATCGATCGATCCTCTCCTCAACGAAAACGGCAAAACCGCCCGCGTCAAAGGCTATATCACTGACATCCTCACCTCTCGCTCCATCGAAGTCATTAACGCGAAACGAACCCAACCCTTCTGTCTCTACCTCGCCCACAAGGCCATCCACCCTTCCATCACTCAAAACGCCGACGGAACCGTCACCGGCTTCGGCACCGCCGATGAATTCATCGTTGCTCCTCGCCATAAGAACCTCTACGCCGCAGCCCAAATCCCCCGCCGCAGCAATTATCAAGTCCCGCCCCGCAACAAACCAGCCCTCCAGCAGGTCATTGCCGGCGTCGAGCCTCTTAGCCCGAAAACAGCCACCGACGACGCTACCATCCTCAACCGCATGCGCATGACCAAGGCCATCGACGAGGGCATTGGCGAAATGCGATCCGCTCTTGAGCGCTCGGGCCAACTCGACAACACCGTTTTCATCCTCACCTCCGACCATGGCTATTTCTATGGCGAGCACTGCCTCAACCCCGAACGCCGCCTCGCCTACGAAGAAACCATCCGCATCCCGCTCATCATGCGCGCCCCGGGGCGCATCAAGCCCGGCATCAAGCCCGAACAGATGGTCGCCTCGGTCGACATCGCCCCTACGATGCTCGACCTCGCTGGCATCTCTACGACCCAACCGTTCCACGGCCAATCCCTGGCTCCACTCCTTCAAAACAAGCGAATCCCATGGCGCAATGAACTCTTGTTTGAGTACGTTACCGACAAAGTCTTCCCGCGCATTCGCAACATGGGCTACCGCGCCATCCGCACCGATCGTCACAAGTACATCGAGTATCGCAACCTCAAAGAATCGAACGAGCTCTACGACCTGAAGTCCGACCCCTTCGAGCTCAACAACCTGATCGCCTCCAGCCCCGAACTACCTCGCCTGAAGCAAAGGCTCCAATCTCTTGAGCAACGCTTCGCCTGAAGCAAACGCCCTGGGACCCGTATCAATCAGTTCAGGCATGGGATCACTCGTAGCCGATTCTCACAGCTTTGCTGGAATCTCGTGGCTCTCGAGCACCCGCAAAAACTCCCGCACCCCAGGTCGGCATTGCCACTGCACCCGCAACACATTTCCTGAATGCAGAATCATCGGAAACTGTCCACGCGTCGAACCCTTGTTCTGTTCATCGAGTAAGTGATCTCCCAGCGGTCTTGGGTTCAGGCTCGACGAAAACGTCAACTCCACGCAGTCATCAAAGTGCGCGCTATGCTCGCTCAGAGTCCAGCGTGAAATCCGCTGCGCCCCAGCAAACCGGCTTAATTCCACCTTAGCCACCTGCAAATCGTCTGGTGGCAGATGCGTATTCTGATAAGGCCGCCATTTGAGGGACATCGATCCATTGCCAATCGCCACAAGCCAGGCCTGCGGTCCAAAGCAATCCCGAACCTGCCGAATCGTGTAGATCTCAATCAGCAGCAGAAATCCCACGACAATCCATACCCATGGAAGCCGCAACGCCTGCCAGCTCAGCATCCCCATCATCGGGAGATACAGCAAACAGTTCACGATGGGGCCGGTCGGTGAAATCCGATAAACCATCAGCGATCCAAGCGGCACCTCGTCGGCCCGCAGAAAGCGCATTTAGTCCGCTCCGTAATTGATCTCGAGCTTCCTCACGTAGATGGACGCAAATGTCAATACCATCCCCGCCGCCGCAAACACTCCCATCACTGCGATGGGCGCTGCAATTGGTGCCGCCGTTGTCGCCAGCAACTTCAACGGCTCCGGGATATCTCCGCTCAACGGAGCCACCACCGGGCATAGCGCTTGCAGGTAGTAAATGATGCTCAACTGCTTCAGCATTGTTGGCAGAAACCAGTTCATGCCCTCCCAGAACAAGATCCCTGTCGCCGGAATCAGCGGGTTTTTCATGATGATTCCAGCCGCCAGGAAGATGCTTCCGTATCCGACGCATCCCAGCGCCGTCACGCCGAGGTAGCTCACCAGATGTGCCCATCCCTCTCCAGCCAGATATTCATTCACTTCACGGCTTGAATGGGCTCCCAGCATCAGTGCAAACTGCAGTGCCGCGCTGGTACAAAAAATAGCAATCGTCGCTACCAATCCAGCCAGATACTTGCCCACCATCAAAACTTCCCGTTTTACGGGCGCTAGCAGATAGTGGTGCAGGCTCTGATCCAGCATCTCTCCCCGAAACAGGTTCATAAAGATCCCGACGCAACCGAAGAACACTGCGAGCCGCAGAAAGAAGTATTGAAACGCTCCGGCAAATGCCCGGATGCTGTCGCTCAGTCGCGCCTCGTCCCGATTCCGCTTCTCGGTCAGCTTGCCCTCAACAAACATCAGTTCCCAGGTGTTCGTTCCGTCGCTGTACCGAACAAACTCAAACTTCTTCCTCCGCTTGAACTTCGTGAACGGTACCTTGTCGTCCACCAGCTTCCTCGTAACATCATCCACGCTCATGCCCGTCTGGATTGCTGCTGTAACTGCTGCCGCATTCGGAGCCGCTCTTTGGATTTCCATTTGCGCATCCCTCTGGTTCTGCACGCGGATCGCATTGATTCCGAATAACAGTGCTGGCAAGAATGCGAGCGCGTACACCCACAGCCCTCGCTTTGCGAAGAGCGTCTTCTTCCATTCCAGACTCACGATCGTCAAAATTTGCCGCTGCCACAGTGCGAAGCCCGTCATTTTTGCGCTCCTTCATCTCCAATCAGATACTCATAAAGCGAATTCACACCATCATCGGCGGGTGCGATGGTCTCGATGTTGATCCCTTCCATCACCAACCGATTCAGCAGCTTGTGAAACTGGCTTGAGTTTGTGGTCTTCACCAGAATTCCCTGAAAATCGGGATGAATCCGCGCTTCCACTACATGGTCGAATTGAAAAATCTTCGAAGCCATCTCCGACGGCTTGTCGCATCGAATCACGATCTGGTGTGGCCGGTCCGAAATCTCTTCGCGGACTCCGCGAATCGCCCCTTCCGCCACGACATATCCGTTGGCGAGCAAGATCACCTGGTCGGAAATCATGTCTACTTCATGCAAGACGTGGCTGGACACAATCACATGCGCCCCGCGCTCAGCTTGCTCACGAAACAGAGCGATCGTCTCAGATCGCACGAGCGGATCGAGGCCATTCAGCGGCTCATCCAGAATCAACACCTGCGGCTGATGTGCAATCGCTTGCGCCAGCCGGATTCTCTGCCGCATCCCTTTCGAGTACGCAGCCACCTTCCGCTTGGCAGGCTCCACCAGATTCACTTTTTCGATTGCCTGCCACGCCTTCGCCTCAGCGACTTTGGCATCCCAGCCTTGTAGCATTAGCGACGCATGAACGAATTGGAATCCGGTATACCCCCGCGGAAACGAATCGAACTGAGTGCAGTACCCAAGAATTCGAAATAGTTTCTCTGATTCGTCAGGCCGGATTCCACGCACAGAGATGCTTCCGCGAGTGGCCCTCACCAGTCCGGTCATCAGGTTCATTAACGTTGTCTTGCCGCTGCCGTTCGGCCCAACAAGACTCGTGATTCCCGGCGGAATCGAGAGGTTCACACGGTTCACGCCCAGCACTTCTCCGTAGAAGCGCGACACATTATCGAAAACGATTTCTTCGTTTGTCGCCATTACCGCACAATCTCCTTCGGGCGAATCTTGCGCTCCAACATCAGCAAGCAGATGACACACACAGCGATAAACGAGAGCCAGGCCTCGAACGGTTCGAGGCCGGTCGAGGTTTCGATGTTCAGTTGGTCAGACCAGATCGTGTACATGATCCGCGACAGGTCGATCATCGCCCCGTAGTCCGTACGCAGGATGGAGTTGATGATGCCCGCCAGGCCGGCGCCGATGCCAAAGACGCCGAGAATCAGCGCTCCCGCCACGACCTTCCATTTCACCCATGCCGACAATGCCACTGAAAGCAACGAAAGCAGAAGGATCCAGGCCACCTGGCCCAGGACGACCGCCCGCAGAATGAACCAGTTGTTCGACAACCAATCCCCTCCCGCTTGCGACACCTGCAGGATGAAGAGCAACACTCCCGGCACCCAGGTAATGATCGACAAAAGTATGAACAGTACAGACACTTTTCCAATCACATACTCGGTTCGCGAAAACGGCCTCGAGAAATAAGTTGGCAAGGCGTTGTTTGCCAGATCTGGCGCGATCAGGCTTGGTCCGATCAGCGCCGTCAGAATGTAAGCCATCGCTCCTTGAAAGTTCATCAGAAAGCGGAAGAACGACGAATCAATCTTTAGAAACTCCGGTGCAGGAACACCCATGCTCGTAAACACCGACAGGTTGTTGACCAGATAGATGTAGCCTGCGCACCCCAACGGAAAGAAGAAGCAGGCCACCAGAAACCCCGTCAGAAATCTGCTTTGAAACAGCCGCTCGTAGCAGTACCTTGGCAACACCAGAAACCGCGTTCGCGGTGGCGTCAATGGCCCCGCATAGGTCGTGTATGTGCGTTTATAGACAGCCATTATTGATTCATCGCCTTCAGGAAGATATCTTCCAGCGTGTCCTTGCGGTAATTCAGGCGGCGCAGTTCGAGATCCTTTTCACTTGCCACTTTGAACAAGTCTCTGAAGCTGAATTCCGCGGGCAGCACCATCTTCCACCGGCCCTTGCCGGCCATGGCGCAAGTCGCTCCCAGCGATTCCATCGCTGCCGCGAAACCCTCATCGTCGCCCACAGTTTCCAGTTCCACAAATCTCTTGTTCGCCCTACGCTCCGCTTCGAGATCCGCGTAATGCACAATCGACCCACCTTTGAGAATGATCACTTCCTCGCAGGTGTCTTCCACATCGCGCAGCAGGTGGGAGCAAAGTACGATTCTCATTCCGGCGTTGTCGCGCATTTCCCGAATCATCTTCAGCATGCGACGCCGTGCGGGCGGATCCAGTCCGTTCGTCGGCTCATCCAGAATCACGAGCTTCGGCCCATGCACGATTGCCTGCGCCAGCTTCGCTAGTTGCTTCATACCCAGCGAATAAGTGCCTAGCTTTCGGTAGCGTGCTTCGCCCAGCCCGACATAGAACAGGCACTCGTGCGCTCGCTCTAGTGCCGTCTCCGGCGGCAGCCCCGATAGCTCGCCCATCATCCTGATAAACGTCACCGCGTTCATATCTGCGATAAACGAATCATTCTCGGGCATGTAGCCGATCAGCGATCGAACATGCCGCGTGTCTTTGTTTACGTCGTAACCAAAAACACGCGCCGTCCCGCAGGACGGCGCGTAAAAGCCCAGCAGTGTATTGATCAATGTCGACTTGCCCGCGCCATTCGGTCCCAGCAATCCAATCGTTCTGCCCTTCAGTTCCACCTGCAATTGATTGAGGATCAATCGCGAACCAAGCGTTACAGAAAGATTGTCAAGCTGAATCACCGCGTCGGGAGTAGTGCTCATTGTTTTGTTATTTTCTTCCTCAAGCCTGTGTTGCCCATAATCGAGCTGAGCAACTGCGGCATCATCGGAGTTCCTTTGCCCATCGACATCAAGCTATCCAGGCCAAGGCCGAAGAAGCCGCTCGATGAGGAAACCCGAATCGAATCCGGTCCTGCGTACGCCACGATCAGTACCGGTTCGCTGCCCAATTCTGGCAACGCCATACCAAAATTAGCGTACAGGATCGCTGAAGCATTCACTTCCGCATCCGCAGGCAGCAGGCTGATGAACTTCTGGCTTAGAGGCAGGCTCAACTGAGTCGTCCGGTTTTGCAGCGCCTTCACAATCGTGTCCCGATTGCCCGCCGCCACCATGTAGCCACCCGAATATACGAAGTGAATCTCAACCGGCATTGCCGAGTGCTTCACTTGATAGAACCTCTGTCCATTGGCCGTCTGTTCGGTCAGCGAGAGCGTGCCGTGTGCTCCGTTGCTATGCGTGTTGAATGCTTCCACAACACGGCGTAGCGTCGTCGTCAGTCGTCCGGCATCGTAAACCTCGGTGGCGAACACGTAAGCCGGCACGGGCAGCAAAGCTCCGTCCACAGCCATCGTTACTTCTCCACCCAGCGGTCCGGCGATATCGTTGATCACGCTGATCCCGATTTGCTTTTCGAGCTCGGCTACCTGCGCGCCAGTCATGCTGAAGAATTCCTCAGCCATCGACCGGGCATCCTTGGTCACAGCGCTCATAGCGAACGTAGCGTCAGGGGAGATGTAATCGAGCGACGGCATCGGCGCCGGGGCGGCCAGCCAGCTTGCAATTCCAGAGCGCGCAGCCGAGAAGCCCACCGAGGCGCTTGCATTGGCGCGCCCGGCGATATCGCGGCGTTCCACCATCAGGTGGCGCACTTGGTTGATCCCCGTCATGTTGTTGTTTACGGAACCGGTGAGAATTTGTGCCAGGTCCACCGCAAGAATCCAGCCAGCACCTTTCGCATAGCTCTTCTTCACGCTGGATGCCAGTTGCGAATTCTCAAACCCGCTCTGCTCGGCAGGCCGTTCGCCCACGATCAGCATCGCGTCAGTCAGCAAAACATGGTCGCTGCCGAATTGCTTCAATTCCGGCTCCAGCGCCATACGTGCGTTCGCTCCCTTTACTTCTGCCATCAGCACAGGGTGGCCCACCGAACGGTTCGGCCCGATCGATGCCGCAATTACGATCTCCTCGCCCAACTGGTTGCCAACCGTGCGCAGCCGCTCGGCCAACTCGCGAACCTGGCCCACTTCCTTGCTGCTCCACCATTCCTTCAAGACAGGGCTCTGCTTCATGCGTTCTTCAAAGATTTTGGTCGCATCAGCCACAGTTCCAGAGATGTTCGGGATCGCCGCAAACACCACGGTATCGGCGGGCAGGCGCGACAAGAGCCGCGATTGCGTCCGCAGTGCCGGCATCGGCAAGGCTTCGATCTGCTTTGAGATCTTCGACAGCTCGCTTATCATGGCCATGTATTTGGCCGAATCCTTCGACCAGGCAATCTGCTCTTCCACATTGGTGCGCTTCAGCATTGCCTGCGAACCCGTGGTCTGCCCAGGCAGCAAGTCTTCCGCCTTGCCTCCCTGGTCCACTACGATGTGGCCTTCCACCACCGCAACTTGAGTGCCGCGCAAACCAGCCGCCACCGAGAAGATCGTGCCCTTCACTGACACGGTGCTTTCACGGGTCGCCACCTTGAGTGAACCCTTCTTTTGCTTGGCTGCCTGCACCAGGATGTTGCCGCGCTCGAGGCGAATCGTCGATCCGCTGTAAGCCGCTGAAATGCTCAGCTCCGCGCGCTCGTTCATTTCGATGAGCGAACCGTCAGGCAGCCGCACCACGGCTGAAGATCCCTTCGCCGTGCGAACCGCTTCCCCTTCCTGCAGCGGCGTCCCAAGCTTCACCGCAACTAGGCCGGCCGCAGACACTTTGTAGATATCGCCCGATACGTTGGCGATCTCAGCCCGTGCTCCGCTCGGAGCCATCAGCCGGTCGAGCGAATCCATCGTGAAATAGCCTGTCGTCAGGATCAGCCCCGCTGCAATCGCCCACGGCAATACCGTCCGTGTCGTCGAACGCTGACGGCTCACTTGAGGCATAGTCCGCACATTGCCCTTCAATTCTTCCAATTGACGGCGGTAGGCTGGGTTGCTCGCCAAGTGGTCTTCGACCAGCATCTTTTGGGCTTCGGTCAGTTCGTTGCGCAGGTATGGCTTCAACATCGCGCCAAAATCCGCTTCCGTCCGCAACCGGTCCGGAATCACTCTGCCCAGCTCCGTATTCAGGCTGGACAGTACTTTGGCTGTTGCTTCCCGGCTTTGCTCCGCGCTCGGTTCGTTGCTCTGCATCGCCCGGATCGCGTCGTCGAGATTGATCTTCTTCTTGTTGGGTTCCATTGTTGTTAGATCTCCTTTTGCAGTTTTTGCCGGGTCCGAAACAGGGTTACGGCTACCAGAGTTTCACTCATGTCGAGCAGCTTTGCAATTTCCTTATTCCCGTATCCTTCGATGAAGCGCAGCACGAACATCTCGGCCCACTTCGCGTCAATCCGGGATAGCGCATCGCGCAATCGCGTATTCAATTCCTGCCGCGCATTTGAAGAGGGTTCATTCGCCATTTCTTCGATGGACGAGGTCTTCGTCTTGCGCGACCGGATCATATCCAGTGCCGCATTCACCGCGGCCCGCCTCAGGTAGGGTTCCGGTTGGTCAATAATCCCCAAGGACGGGTCACGGCGAAGAAAACGCAAAAACACGGTCTGTAATACGTCTTCCGCATCTTCGGCATTGCCTAGGATGCGATATGCGGAACGGTATACCGAATCGCTGGATTCTCGGTACACTCGCTCAAACTCGGTGCTGACCATAGGTTCATGATCGGTGGCAATCATTCTGTTTACAAGGCCCCTCTATTGTTCAGGACGATGGCCCTTTCGATTTCTTACAGCGTGCAACGGTTTAGTACTTAAGGTTCAGGTGAGGTGCCCCCAAGAGAGCGCTATGATGTTAAGGAACTCCAACAGGTGCAGACCGTGATGAATACGACCAAAATTGCCGCCGTCCTGATTCTTGTTCTTGCTTTTGCAGGTTGCGATAGCGATCCCAAAGTAGCCAGGCAGAAATATCTCGATACTGGTGACCGTTACTTCAAGAACGGCAAGTACCGAGAAGCCATCATTTTCTACAAGCGCTCTCTTGAAAAGGACGCTCGTTTTGCTCCGGCTTATTATGCTCTTGCCGAAGCGGAAATGAAGCAGGGTGCCCCCATCAACGCCATGCGGGCCTACCAGCGCTGCGTCGAACTCGATCAGGCAAACACCGCGGCAGCCACCAAGCTCGCCGAAATCTATCTCGCCATCTACTCCAAGAGCGAATCGAAGCCCAAGCAGTACCTCAAGGACATCGAAGTCATCTCAAAGCGCCTTCTCGACAAGGACCCCAAGAGCTTCGACGGCCTTCGCCTTCGCGGCTTCCTCAAGCTCGCCGATAACGATCTCAAGGGCGCCCTCGAGGACATGCAGTCCGCAGATCGTTCCAAGCCCTTCCAGAAAGAACTCTCAACGGTTCTCTTCCAGGTCATGATGCAGAGCGGTATGCGCGACGAAGCCATCGCCTACATCAGTAAGGCGATCGCAGCCGACAAAGAGAATGCCGCCAACTACGATGTTCTCTACGCCGAATACGCCAGGAAGGAAATGATCCCTGAGGCCGAAGAGGTTCTCAAGCGCAAAATCGCTGCCCTCACCAAGCAGCCAGTTCTCAAGATCCAGTTGGCAGCGCATTATTTTGCGGCCAAGCAATACGACAAGATGCAAACGTCTCTCGACGAGATCCTTGCATTCAGCAAGAACTCGAAAGAAATCGAACAGCCCCGCATGATCGTTGGAGATTTCTACTTCAAGATTCGCGACTTTGAACGGGCTCTCAAGCAGTTCGAGGAAGGCGCCAAAGAAGATGTCGCCAAGAAGCACGACTACCAGAAGCGTGTTGTCGAAACCTACATCTACATGAATAAGAAGACCGACGCTGTTCGTCTGGTTGAAGAGATCCTCAAGGAAGACCCGAAGGACAACGATGCGATGGCCATGCGTGCCACCCTCGCCCTCCAGAGTGGTTCGAAGGATCAGGTTGACTCCGCGATTACGGATCTTTCGAGCACCGTTTCGCGCGATCCCAAGAACCATGCCATGCGCCTCAGCCTCGCAAAGGCGCATATGGCTCGTGGCGATGCTGATCAGGCGATGATTCAGCTGACAGAAGCGCTTAAGATCCGCCCTGACTTCCAGGTCGCGAAAATCATGCTCTCGCAGCTTTATCTTCAGAAACAGGAATTCGGTAAGGCTCTTGAGTACGCAAACCAGGTCCTTGCCTTCGATCCGAACGAAGTCCGCGGTCGCTTGCTGCGTGCCACTGCTCTTTATGGCACTCGCGATTACCCCGGTGCCCAAAAGGATTTGGATCTCATTCTTGGTCGCTACCCCACCATGGGCGATGCCCTCTACATGACGGCTCGCATTCAACTCGACACCGACAAGAAGCCTGAAGCGCTGACCACCTTCGAGAATATGATGAAGGCCAATCCGAGCGACACTCGCGGCTTGCTCGGTACCGTCGAAACCTACTTACAACTCGGCAAGAGCGATATCGCCGTCAAGACCATCGAAGCAGAACTGGTCAAATCTCCAGATCGCAATGACATCCGCAACGCTTTGGCCAACACAACGGTTCGCGTTGGCAATTACGAACGCGCTATTCCGGAGTTCCAGAAACTCCTTGCCGCCAATCCCAAAGATCCTTCGGTCGTAGTGCGATTGGCTGAAGTCTATAAGCGTATGGGCGACGACGCAAACGCGATCAAGTACTTCAAGCAGGCGGGCACTCTGTTGCCAAACGATCCGCTCGCTCCGCTGAACCTTGCGATGATTTATGACCGCATGGGCAAGCAAGCCGAGTCCAAGCCGATCTACGAACAGGTCGTCAAGCTCGACCCGGGCAATGTCCTCGCTCTCAATAATCTGGCCATGATCATGGCCGATCAAGGTTCCGATCTTGACCTTGCTCTTTCCTACGCGGAACGTGCCAAGCAGAAGCTGCCCACCAACACGGACATTTCAGACACCCTTGGCTTGATCTACATCAAGAAAAATCTTGCCGACCAGGCGATCAACATCTTCGCCGACATCGTCAAGAAAGACCCCAATCGCTATGTGTATCATTACCATCTGGCGATGGCCTACTATTAAAAAGGCGACAAGGCGAATGCCAAAAAGGCTGCTCAGGTGGCGCTCACCAAGACGCCTCCCAAGCAGGACGAACAACGCATTCGCGAGCTCCTCGCCAAGTGCGGATAAGCTAGTGTAGTGAAGATTTGTACCGCCCTGCTCCTGGTTGCCCCTCTCATGGGGCAACAGGCGCTTTTGAAGTCCGGCATCACCTACTCGATTCAGCTCACAGGCGCCGTTTCTCACGAAACGGCGTTTTCTTTTGTCTGCGGAGCTGACCGCCTCAGCAAGACCTTCAACGCCGGAGACAATGATTGGACCTTCCTGTTTCGTCCCTCCGCGGATTGCCGCTACAACACGCGGCTCAAGGCTACCGTTACCAGCTACGGCATCACCAACAAGGTTGAGATCGAACCGAATGGCGAGCACTCAAAAGCGACACCCATCCAACTCGGCGCGGTTGTTTTTGCAACCGGTGACAATGCCAACTATCTTGGCAACGTCCAGGATGAAGACTGGTACCGCTTCCGCTTTGAAGGCGGCAAACCCAGGCTGATCGGGTTTCAGGTCGACTTGATGGAGCGGGACAATCTGCCCGTTGATGTTTCGATCTTCCGCATCGTGAACGGTCAGCCAGTTCTCTTTACCGAAGGGGAAGACCCTGTGTCGGTGCCACATGAAGTTCAGGCTCTTCCCGGCAACAAGTACACGACCCGTGTGTTCAAAGAAGCTGGTGACTACTACGTTCGTGTGCTTGCGAACCACCCTGAATACCGCCTCCGCACCCGTCTATACGATCTGCCTCCCTACTCGGACCCGAAGCAGGCAATCCGCGCTGGCGTCGACTATCTGCTTGGTGCCGGTGATAGCTGGCACGCCAATACTCCACGCCGTGGTGGGGTCTTTAATCGCATCGCCAATGTTCATCAGGAGACCTCGCTTTGTGTCGCCTGTCACGTCACCCACTTCACCCAGCGTGCACAACTCTACGCTGCTCGCCAGGGCTATGGGGTCGAGATGCGTAACTCGCAGCAGTTCCTTGCTGAACGCTTCTACAACAACCCCCGGCCGCTCTATGGTTTCGAGAAGCAAGGTGCCGTGTGGGCTCGAGTCATCTCCGCACCTGCCAATGTCCTTGGCCGCATGTCGCATTTGATGGATCTGTTTGAGCAGCAGGTCAGCGGCGAGACCCGTCCCAGCTTCCACGATGGTGTCCGCAAGTACCTCAAGCTTTACTACGACGGTCGGACTCAGTTGCCCCCGGATGAGACGAATGGCAATCAGCCGCTCGTAAGCAATTATGAAGTCGCCTGGTATGCCTGGGAGGTCACGCGTGATCCCGGGATTGCCAAGCTCCTCGAGCAGGATCAGCACAAGAACCTGATCGACATCTGCTATCAAACTCTGGCCCTCGCTGCGGTGGACAAGGTGAAGTATGCCGGCAAGATCGCTCGAAACGCCGAGAAGCTCCTATCGCTGCAACGGGAGACGGGACAGTGGTCGATGAAGCTCGAGCCCAATGAAAAGGATGTCGAGTTCCAAACCGGGCACGCGCTTTGGGCCCTAGCTGCGGCTGGCATCCCCAAAGAGAACCCCCAAGTGGCGAAAGGGCTACGGCATCTGCTGGCTCGCCAGCAGGAATTCGGCGGCTGGCTCGATCCTTTGCAGAGTTTTGAGAACTTCCGTACCCCGTTCCGCGAAACCCAAATGGCCGTGCTCGCCTTGAGTGCCTACTATCCCAATACGGAAGCAAAGAAGGGCTGGGGATCGACAGCAGATCAATTGCCCTCGAGCGGGGAGACTTTGCTCGAAGCCCTTGACCGCATCTGGGATAAGCCTACCGCCGAGGTTTTGGTGCAGGTCCGCAAGCATGCAATCGGTAAAGATCCCATCGTTCGCCAGATGGCGACCGAGGTGCTAGGGCGCCTGGCGCTGACGGAAGATCTGGCCTTGCTCAAGACGAATCTGGCAGACTCAAGCAAGCTCGTGCAGCGCACTGCTGCCTGGGCCATGCGTCAAGTGTTGAGCCGACGCGCCACCGGTAACAACGTTCTGCTCGAAGCTCTTGCGAGCAAGGATCCGAGGATGGAATGGGGCGCGACGCGGGTCTTCGCAACGCACTTCAGAGAACTCGCCCTCGATAACCGCTTTGCCGACGCTTTGATTGCCAAGACTTCCTCCATCAGTCTGCCTGTTCAGATGCAGGCATGGAAGGGGCTTTGGCAGCTATGGTTCTGGAGCCCCGATGACGGGGTGAAAGACCGTGTTGAGAATGCATTCCTTGCTGGGCTCAAGAAGCCGCAACACGAATGGGTCGAGCGCAATCTCCGCGAAGGCATCTACAACCTTGGCGACGAGAACATCCGCTACATGTACAACAACTGGGTGCCGCTGATGGCCAAGGAGGAGGATCGCGAAGCTGTGATCCGCGGCCGCCTGAAGCATGAGGCGCGACTGGCCGACAAGTACTCGAAGTTCCTGGTCGCAGAATCGGACGCAAGCCGCAAGCGCCTGCTCGCTGCCATCACCGAGTTCCATCTGCGCCGGGCGGACACCTATGATCTCAAGGCAGATCCGCACTCGGTCGCTCCTCCGATCTACAACCGGATTGGTAACGATATCGAGCAGACCGTCTTGTTTGGCGAGAGCAATACGAAGTTCGCTAGTGCGCTTCTGCCTTTTGCGGAAAGTGCAGACCCGGAGATGCGCCGGCTTGTGATGCAGGCGGCGTTGCTCACGCGCGACCCTCGCTTCGGAACTGTCACGAAGATCAGCGGGCCCGCGGGCGCGGCGCGCGACCAACTGGTGGCGATTGCCAAGAAGAATCCGGCCGACGAGGTGAATCTCGAAGTTCTGAAGGCCTTCAATGCGGCACCGCCCAGACCGCGCACGATGACGCGGACTGTCAGCTCAACTGGCGCTCGGCCGGACGAGAGCTACTTCCGCGGCTATGTACAGCCGATTCTCGAGAAGCGCGGCAAGGACGGCTATGCGTGCGTGCAGTGCCATGCGAGCCACGCGATCTTTGACGGAAGCTGGGGTTCGGCGATGAGGGTTGTCAACTTGGAGAACCCTGAAGAAAGCTTGATCCTGAAAAAGCCGATCTCGAACGCCGAGAGCGAAGGCGTTGCCGGCAGCAATACTGTTCCTCATGGAGGCGGTGTCCGATTCGAGAAGGACTCGCCGGAATACAACACGATCCTCAATTGGATCCGCGGAGCCAAGCCCTGATGCTGAATCATCCTAACGTGCCCTATGTGGCACCCTTTCTGACTTTTATCGCGATGCTCGCGATTCAGAAGAACTTGGCCTTTCTCGGAGACTGGGAGTACGCGGTTCGCGTAGCGATTGTCGCTGCTTAGATCTGGTATTTTTCGCGGAAGGTACTCGACTTCAAAGTGCGCTTCTTCATGGGAAGCCTGGCGATGGGGATCGGGGCGTTTGTGCTTTGGATCGCCCCCGACACTTTGTTTCCTGGGTGGCGGCAGCACTGGCTGTTCACCAATTCAATTATGGGCGAGGTTCGCGTCTCGCTGACTGCCGAGCAGCTATCGAGCCCGGTGCTGTTGTCCTTCAGGACGGTGAGTGCCTCGCTGATGGTGCCGATTCTCGAGGAGTTGTTCTGGCGCGCCTGGATGTTGCGGTGGTTAGTGAAGAACGACTTTGAGACGCTGCCGATGGGTACTGCCGACCGGCAGAGCTTCTGGATTGTAGCGGCGTTGTTTGCCGTCGAGCATGGGCCTTATTGGGAAGTGGGCTTGTTGACTGGCTTGCTTTGGAACTGGTGGATGACCCGCACGAAGAGTCTGGGCGATCTGATCTTCGTCCATGCGGTGACCAATCTGGTGCTGAGCTTATACGTGATCTGGACGAAGAAGTGGCACTTCTGGATGTAACTACTTCTTCTCGGTAGACTGCTTGTCGCTGGCGCCGATTTCCGGGTCCTGAGCGGTAGCGGGTTCGTTCGAGAAGCGGTTGCGGATCATTTGGGTTTGATCGGAATAAAAAGTGCGGCTGCCATTGGTGCCGAACTGTTTGGGCTGAGCCCCGACGACGTAGCCCTGTTGGTTGCTCTGGACGGTGAAGAGGTAGCCGCCTTTGCGGCCTTCGGAAAGTTCGCGGTCGAGGAGGTCGGCTCCAGTTGGGCCGGCGGTGCCGCTGGCGGGGGGGCCGAGTTCGGTGAGTGAGACCGCATAGCGACCGAACTGGGAGAAGTATTGCGTCTGGGCGGTGTGGATGACCGAGACGGCGCGGATGGCGGCCGTTTCTTCGGCGAACATGCGGGCGCGGGTGAGGCGAGGGAGTGCCGCAGCGACGATGATCAGGATGATCGCGATGACGATCAGGAGTTCCGTCAGGGAGAAGCCGCGACGGGAATTGCGCAAAATCCGGTTCCGCATAATATGTCTACTCACAGTATCTGACGATTTCAACTCAAGCATCGTGGAGAGCCTCGCGAATCTTGTTGAGCTGGAGCCAGAGGGGGGCGATTTGGGCGAGGGGGAGGGCATTGGCCCCGTCGCTGAGGGCTTTCGATGGGTTCTCGTGAGTTTCGATGAAGACTCCGTCGATGCCGGCGGCGGTGGCGGCGCGGGCGAGGGTTGGAATGAATTCGGGGTTGCCGCCGCTGGTCTTGCCCTGGCCGCCGGGCGTCTGGACGCTGTGGGTGGCGTCGAAGATGACCGGGACGCCGAAGCTGCGCATGATCTGGAGGCCGCGCATGTCGACGACGAGGTTGTTGTAGCCAAAAGATGAACCGCGCTCGGTGAGCATGATGTTGTTGTTGCCGGTGGAGCGGATCTTATCGACGACATTGGCCATGTCGGCGGGTGAGACGAACTGGCCCTTCTTGACGTTGACGATCTTGCCAGTGCGGCCGGCTTCGAGCAGAAGGTCGGTCTGGCGGCAGAGGAAGGCAGGGATCTGGAGGATGTCGACGACCTCGGCGGCAGGGCCGGCCTGCGATGGTTCATGGATGTCGGTGAGAACGGGGATGCCGAGCTTGCGAATGCCAGCGAGGATGCGCAGCCCTTCCTTGAGGCCAGGGCCGCGATAGGAGTGGATGCTGGAACGGTTCGCCTTATCAATGCTGGCTTTGAAGATGAAATCGCCAATCGCGTCGCGAATGGAATTGGCGAGGAAGTGGCAGTGCTCCTCGCTCTCGATGACGCAGGGGCCGGCGATCAGTTGGAAGCTCATGGTTGCGTGAACAGGGGTTGCGCGAGGCGGGTCAGACGCTTTTGCCTGTTGCCGTGTGAGGCTTGAACGAAGGCGCTGAAGAGCGGATGCGGCTCGAGAGGCTTCGATTTGAATTCGGGGTGGAACTGGCAGCCGAGGAACCAGGGATGTCCGGGGACTTCGCAGATCTCGACATAGGAGCCATCGGGGGATTCGCCGGTGATGCGCAGGCCGTTGTCTTCAAGGATCTTCTGGTATTCGCGGTTGAACTCGTAGCGGTGGCGGTGGCGTTCGCTGATGCTGGCTTCGCCGTAAGCCTGGCGCGCGAAAGAGTTCGAGGCGAGCTTGCAATCGTAAGCGCCGAGGCGCATGGTGCCGCCGAGTTCGTCGACGCCCTTGAGCTCGCGGAGTTTGTAGATGACGCGGTGGGCGGGGGCGGCATCGAATTCGGTCGAGTCCGCACCGGAGAGTCCGCAGACGTTGCGGGCGTACTCGATGACGAGGGTCTGCATGCCGAGGCAGATGCCGAAGTAAGGAACACGCTCTTCGCGCGCATAGCGGATGGCGTTGAGCATGCCATCGATGCCGCGGGGGCCGAAGCCGCCGGGGACGAGGATGCCGTCGTACTGCGAGAGAGATTCTTTGCAATCGGGCCAGACGAGGTCTTGCGCTTCAATCCATTTGAAGTTGATCTTGAGGCGATGGGCGGTGGCGCCGTGGAGGAGGGCTTCTTTGAGGCTCTTGTAGGAATCTTCGTATTCGACGTACTTACCGACGAGGGCGATGTCGACTTCGTCGACGGGGTTCTTCATGCGGTCGAGCATGTCGAGCCATTTGGACATGTCGGAAGGGCCGGGGTCGATGTTGAACATCTCGAGGATCTTCTCGTCGAGCTTCTGGTCGGCGAGGACGAGGGGGACTTCGTAGACGCTGGAGACGTCAGGGGCGGCGACGACGGCGTCGGCATCGACGTCGCAGAAGAGGGCGATCTTGGCTTTGAGGTCCTCGGAGAGGGGGCGCTCCGAGCGGCAGATCAGGACATCGGGCTGGATACCGATGGCGCGGAGTTCTTTGACGCTGTGCTGGGTTGGCTTCGTTTTGAGTTCCTGCGCGGCGGCGATCCAGGGGACCAGCGTGAGGTGGACGAAGATGCTGTTGTGACGGCCGAGTTCGTGGCGCAGTTGGCGGATGGCTTCGATGAAGGGAAGCGATTCGATGTCGCCGACGGTGCCGCCGATTTCGACGATGACTACGTCGACACCTTCGGCAACCTTGCGGGCATTGGTTTTGATTTCGTCGGTGACGTGGGGGATGACCTGGACGGTTTTGCCGAGGTAGTCGCCGCGGCGCTCGCGGGAGATGATGCGTTCATAGATGCGGCCGGAGGTGAGGTTATTGAGCTGGCTGAGTGGGGAGTGGGTGAAGCGTTCGTAGTGGCCGAGGTCGAGGTCGGTTTCGGCGCCGTCATCGGTGACGAAGACTTCGCCGTGCTGGAAGGGGCTCATCGTGCCGGGGTCAACGTTGAGGTAGGGATCGAATTTCTGCATGCAGACGCGCAGGCCGCGACTTTCGAGCAGACAGCCGATAGACGCGGCAGCGATGCCTTTGCCGAGAGAGGAAACGACGCCGCCGGTAACGAAGATGTACTTAGCCATTTGGAAGAAGGGTCCCCTGGGAGATGAGTTGGTTGACACGCGCGAGGTCTTCGGGGGTGTCGATGCCGAAAGACTCGTAGCTGGTTTCGATGACGCGGATGCGGTGGCCGTTTTCGAGGGCGCGAAGCTGTTCGAGAGATTCCGCGCGTTCGAGAGGGCCGACGGGCATTGCCGAATAGCCCAATAGAAATGCCTTGCGATAAACGTAGAGGCCGATGTGTTTGAAATAGGCCTCGTTTACGCCGCGATTGTAAGGAATGGGGCAACGCGAGAAATAGATGGCGTCGCCTGAGAACCCGGTGACGACTTTGACGCAATTTGGGTTCGTTATTTCGCTGGGTATATCGATGCGGCGCTTGAGGGTGGACATGACGAGGGAGGGGTCGTCGATGAGAGCCTGCGCGGCGAGATCGATGGCCGCGGGGTCGATGAGGGGTTCGTCTCCCTGAATGTTGACAACGATGTCGCAGGGTTGCGAAGCGGCGGCCTCAGAGACGCGATCGGTGCCAGAGAGATGGTCTTCGCGCGTCATCATGACCTCGGCCCCGAACGATTTAGCGGCATTGAAGATGCGCTGGTCGTCGGTGGCGATCAAAACAGCGGACAAATTGGTAGCTTTGATCGATTTTTCCCACACATGTTGCAGGATGGGTTTGTTTTTGAGGGTGACGAGGGCTTTACCGGGGAATCGGCTGGAGTCAAAGCGAGCAGGAATTACGCCAAGTACTCTTGGTGGAGCGCTATCGAGCGGCACACCCAAATGTAGCATGACGAGTTCTGGTTCTGGTTGCCTTTATCGCGATTTCGATTGGGTTCGTTTTGTCATGCGGCGTAGAGCTCCGGGGCGGGGTGGATTGGGTTCGTTTTTTCGTTCTGGAGTTTGAGGCCATGGTGGATGGCGAGGCCGAAGAAAAGGGCTTCTTCCTGCTTGAGCTCGTGGGCGCGGAGCTTGGCGCAAGGCAGGGCAGGGGAGATGTTTTCATCGAGTTCGACGTCCTTGAGTTCGGCGTGGATCTCGACGGCGGCAAGACGGTCGACCTGGAGCTGGGAGAGTTGCTTGAATGCCTTGAGGGCGCGACGCTCGAAGAGGGCTCCCTGTTTGACGATGCGTTCCATTTGGATGAAGAGGTTGTGGTTTTCGGGGTTCTGTGACCAGCGGTCTTGCGCTTCGGTTTCGAAGCGCTGGGCGCGGAGGGCCTGGAAAGTGGAGTAGGCGTATTGCTCGAAGATGACTTCTTCGGCAGGGCCGAAGGGGACGATTTGCTGGAAGAGCTGTTCGCGGAGCGCTTTGTATTGGGTTTGTTCTTGCGGATTGGCCGCGAAGAGGTTGTCCGCCGAGGCGTTGAGGCCGTGGCGGAGGGAGTTCTTTGACGATTGCTGCTTGCCTTCGACGGTGCGAGGACCTGTCGACTTCTGAGCATTGATTTGATTGGCGAGAATTTGCGATTTCGAGGCCATGATGAGTACATCCTTGTTGCTTAAGTTGAGATGGAATTGAATCCGGAATCAGCATAGAGGATGGGTTGGAGGAGTTGGGTGGGTAGATGTGGGAAGTGATTGAAACGGGAGGAGAAAATTCTTTCAAGAAATGTGTCAACGCCTTCCATGGAAGAGGGTATTTTCGGGCGGCGGCTGTGGGCTGAATGCCGAGATAGCGAATGAGGAGCAATACAGGCTCACATTTAATCGAGGAGCTGTGGCACCGGTTGCGGTAGCCAAGACGCGTGAGACTATCCGGCTGGATCAAGACGATTTGGGCTGGTTCCGCGACGAAGTCGGCAAAGCTGGGGGCGGTAACTATCAGAGCCTCAGCCACTCGACTGGATAGGCATCCACGTATTCGTCTCAAAACTATCCCTATGGGGAGCGAGGTGACCATTGCGCTGTAGGACCGCTAAGGCAGACAAGCACCTCATGGCAAAAAATGAGTACTTGGACCAGCTCTTGAAGGGGGCTGCTCATTGGAACGAATGGGTTAAAGCACACCATAGGCTGAATGAGAAAGACCTCGTTGGGGTGGATTTCGGCAAGGCCTACTTGCGCAAGGCGAACCTGAGCCTTGTGAACCTAAGTGGGGCGAATCTTCGCGATGCGAACCTCAATGATGCCAACCTCAGCGGCGCGGATCTCCGCAGGGCGGACCTCAGTGAGGCGAACCTTCGGGGAGCGAATCTCCGCAGCGCGCACCTCATTGACGCGAATCTCAGTTGGTCGCATCTTAGCGGCGCAGACCTTAGCATGGCGAGCCTTTACAAGGCGAACTTCGGCGAAGCAAACCTCAGTGGGGCGAACCTCTATGGGGCGAACCTCAGTGGGGCGAACCTCTATGGTGCCAACCTTTGCCAGGTGGACCTAAAGGGGGCGAACCTAGCCGAGGCGAGGCTTGGATCGACCGTTTTCGGAGCCGTTGATCTATCAATGGTAAGTAAATTGGAAACTGTACAGCACCGCGGTCCTTCGACAATCGGCATCGATACGCTCTACCAGTCTGGCGGCAAGATCCCTGAGGCATTTCTGCGAGGCGCTGGCGTGCCCGACAACCTTATAGCCTATGTTGGTTCTCTCGTCGGACAGCCGATAGACTTCTACTCCTGCTTCATCAGCTACAGCCACGCTGACAAGAGTTTCGCGCGGCGCCTTCATGACACCCTCCAAGGGCGTGGCATTCGCTGCTGGATGGACGAACACCAGATTCTTCCTGGTGACGATCTCTACGACCAAGTCGACCGGGGTATTCGGCTTTGGGACAAGGTGCTTCTTTGCTGTTCCGCTGCTTCGCTTTCCAGTTGGTGGGTCGACAGCGAGATCAATAAGGCATTCACGAAGGAACAGGCTCTGATGAAGGACCGTCGAAAGAAGACGCTCGCTCTGATTCCGCTAAATCTTGATGGAGAATTATTCCGATGGCAAGATGGCAAGGCCGATGAAGTCCGTCGTCGTGCGGCGGCCGACTTCACGAATTGGGAATCTGACAATGCCAAGTTTGAAGCTCAGCTAGAGCTTGTAGTGAAGGCTCTGCGAATTGATGATGGCGTGCGGGAAGTAGCTCCACCGCCGAGACTCTAACCGTCCCGAAACTTAACCTCTGTGGGCCTCCTCTAGTTTCGAAACGTAAGCTCGAACTCGACGCCTTCGCTCTTCTTCAGCGCACCGAGAATGCTCGATAGGTTCGCTAACGAAGGACTGCCGCTTGGCCCCAGCATGCGCATAAGGCTCTTGGCCGGGATTTTTGTGCGCTTCTCCAGTGTTGGAAAACCCACTGTTGCGTTCACATAGTCGCGTAGAACGGCTTTGCCCGTATCGAGGTCGCCGTTGAGAATGCACTCGACGCCTTCACGCAAGAGTGCTTTACGGAAAGCAGGATCGCGTTGCGCCCGCGCTCGGATCGTCGCTTTGAAATCGCTCGTTAGTGGCATGTCTTTGTTCCTTCCATTCGTTGTTGTCTCAAGGCGCGGATTTCTTCTTCCGGCGCTTGTAATCCGCCCATCGCTCCTTCGCCGTTGCGATGTCGTCCGATTGCTGCTTCTTGGTGCCTCCGCCCAAGAGTATGACAAGTTCTCGGCCGTCATACCCGAAGTAAATCCGGTAGCCACTCCCGAAGTCGATCTTGTATTCCAGCACGCCAGAGCCAACGCCCTTAACGTTGGAGATGTTGCCCTGCTCAAGACGCGTCAGCGCGACAGTCACCCTCGCGGCTGCGGCAGCGTCGAGGCTCTCAAACCACGTCGAGAATGGGTTTTTGTCGCTTTCATCGACGTAGGAGAGAAGCTCCGCCATTTTGCAATGGTGACATATTTGTTACTATGTGTCAACCCTGAACGATCGAGCGGCGGAAGCAGGCAAAAGGGCGAGTCCAAATCCTTTGCGCCGACGGTTTCGTTTTTGCCGTTGTCGCCGGGCAATTAGACTAGAATCCGGAAAACGCCACTGTGTAGAGCGTTCCACCTTCGTCCTGAAACTTACCCTTTGTGGGATGGGCCAGGCAGCGCGAGGCAGCATCCGGAAGTGCGACGATGGAACCCGTACCGGTTTCATCCACGCAGCGCGACTTTGTGGGTTCTATTGGCGAGCCGATTCGAAACTGCGCACGCTAATCATGACGCACGTCTCGTCATGAGCTGCCGCAGGTAAGCGTTAATCCTCGTCTGATACCCTTCGCCCGAGGCCTTCAGCCAAGCAAGAACATCTGCATCCAGGCGGAGTGTTACGCTTTGCTTCTTCGGCCGGTAGAACTTCCCGATCACCGCATCCAAAGGGAACTGGCGAATCTCAGGGATATCGGAGAGGTCAATCTCGCGGTCGGGCCTCTGGGCAAGACGGCGGAGGCCCGCTCGTTGCTTAGGCTTGAGTTGCTTCATAAAGCTTCCTTTCGTGACGAGTTGCTTGACGTGCTGAAATGATGCGAATGAATTCATCGGCACCCGCATCGCGATAGGTGTGCACCACAACCACCAAAATCAACCCTTCCACAAGGCCGATCGCGTGCCATCGCGGTTCACCTTCAATTGTTCGTTCGATGAACGTGACGCAGCCTGGGTCTTCGAAAATCAATTGCGCGGTCTGAAAGTCGATGCCGTGCTTCACCAGGTTGATGCGGTTCTTCTTCTCATCCCATTTAAAACGAACCATCAGTGTATGTACAGATTAGCACATACAAGCGCGGCGCCCCGGTTCAGAAATGAAGGCGCTCTATGTGTGCATGGTCCACCGGTGTCGCGCTGAGCTGCGTCCAATCGAGGTCGAGGCCGGGCTGGGGACAAAATAAGGAATGTTCGTCTTCGGAGGTAGTTTGTGAGTACAACGCAAGAAGAGAAGGCTACCCAGTTCCGCGCCCTTCATGAGAACCCCTCGACCTTCGTAATACCGAATCCTTGGGTCGCCGCTTGTGCTTTGGGTAAGGGCGACGGGGAGTTGTCTCGCGATGAGGCGCTCGCACATTCACGCATGATCGTCGACGCGACCGATTTGCCAGTGTCGGCGGATTTGGAGATGGGGTTCGGTGATAGCCCGGAAAGCGTTGCGGAGACAGTTCGGCTGGCAGCTGAGGTTGGCTTGGTTGGATGCACTATCGAAGATACAACCGGGGACCCGGATCGACCTTTGTATGACGTTACTCTGGCGGTGGAACGGATTGCGGCAGGTGCCGAGGCGGCTCGCTCGCTTGGCTTTCCTCTTCTTTTGACGGCGCGAGCTCACAATCTCATGTATGCCAACCCGAGCCTGGACGAAACGATCCAACGACTTCAGGCTTTCGAACGGACACAAGCCGACGTCTTGTTCGCGCCGTTTGCTCCGCAGTTTCCCGGCCGGTGAATTTCATGGTGGGCATCAAGGGGAAGTCCTTTTCGGTTGCCGAACTGTCGGCCGCAGGCGTGAAGCGCATCAGCCTGGCCACCTCGCTTTATCGGGCGGCGATGACCGGGTTCCTTCAGGCTGTCTCCGAAGTGAAGGACTCAGGCGAGTTCGGCTTTGTTGAGCGTTGCACGAGCACACAGGAGTTGCTCAAGCTCATGAAAGTCTGACCTGAGGAGTCTTGACGAGTTCCTGTCAGCTTGTGACGAGGCGCGCTGCGATGTCCGGTTACACAAAGGTGCTGTGGCTTTGTCTAAGAATATGAAATCCACTGAATCCTGTTTCCGGCCAGATTGTTTATTAGCGATTCAATCGTTCGACGCGGGTGATGCGGATTGGGCCGCGTTCGCCTTCGTAGAAGTAGCTGATGCGGAGCGTCATTCCGTCGCGGATCTCGATGGCGTAGGGTCCGTAGTTGTCGAACCAGTTCCCGGCTCCGCCGAGCTCGTAGACGAACGGCACACCGCCGACTTGAAAGCCTTCAGACTTCCGGGTCCGGTACTGGCTGACGCCGTCTGGATGGTTGCGTACCCGGTCAGTCTTCTCCCAGCGCCCGATCACAGGGCCCTCGACTGTATGCACAGTAAACCGCTGGGTCTGCACCCTGAGTTCGTAATAGGCAAGAATGCTCAACGCCAGCAGGATTACGCCGATTATGCCCAGGAACTTCACGCCGATGTGAAGACTGATCCCGCGGTACTTGCACCACCCCGCTCACAGCGCGGTGAGCGTGAGCGCCCCTGCCCCGGCCATCAACATCTCCTTGGATTCGGTCGACATCGTGAGTGCGTCGCAGACGAGGTGGGTCTGCATTTTGGGGCCTTCCGGGCGATCCTAACACACACCTAACGCCTCACACTCGTATCGGAGCGGATCAGATTGTCCTTGCCGCGCGTGGGCCAGAGCTTGCGGCTTCGGCCAGGTCATCAGAGAGAACTCCGCCGAGTGAATCCGAACCCGACTCAGGATTTGGAAGAATGATGAGGATGTAGTTGATTTCTTAAAAACTGAAGGAGGAATTCGGAGATGGATCTCGATCAAATGTTGAAAGTGGCGCAAGGCACGCTGGTGACGGTGGGGCTTCAAGTGTTGGGTGCGCTCGCCCTGTAAATCATTGGGCGGTGGTTGATTTCATTCGCGGTGGGATTAGTGCAGCGGGGCTTGGCTCAGCAAAAGCTGGAACCAACGTTGCTGCGGTTCATTGGCAACACGATCTCGGTGGTGCTGAACATCACGCTCGTGATCGCAATTTTGGGTTACTTTGGCGTCCAGACCACAAGCTTTGCTGCGTTGCTCGCTGGAGCTGGCCTTGCGATCGGAACCGCATGGGGCGGATTGTTGTCGAACTTTGCGGCAGGCATCTTTCTGGTTGTGCTGCGGCCGTTTAAGGTTGGAGACTTTATTGCGGCTGGCGGCGTGACCGGGACGGTAGAAGAAGTTGGGCTGTTTGTGACTTCGATCAATACGCCGGACAACGTGAGGACGTTTGTGGGGAACAACAAGCTGTTTTCCGACAGCATACAGAACTTCTCGACGAACGCCTACCGACGTGTGGAGCTGACGGCCCAGGTATCGGGAGCCGCAGACTTTAAGGCGATGAAGGCCGCGTTGAAGGCGAGGATCCATGCGATTCCGAACGTGCTGGCCGAGCCCGGTGTGGATGTGGTGATCTCGAAGTTCACGCTTGAGGGGCCGGTGCTGGCGATTCGACCATACACACACAATGACCACTACTGGCAGGTGACTTTCGATACGAATGCGGCGATTCGGGAAGTGCTGGGCAACGGCGTGTTCCCGGGACCGATGCCGGTGATCGGGGTGAAGCACTTGAACGATGCAGCCCCGCGAGCTTAGGGCGCGAGGCTGGCCGCGCGATCTGTCAAGAACTTCGATGCAAGCAGCATCGATGGATCGGCACAAGCACATCGATCAGCCTTGCCGTGTGAGCGGACTAGGTTAAGTATTAAGAGTTTTGCAAAAAGGAAATGGGTCATGCTAAACCTTTCACAAATCCGTTAGCGGCGGAGAAAGAGGAAAGGCAGATGACCCGAAAGCAGAATAGCGCAAAAGCGGACTGGAA
>Ga0194130_10000602_pt1 | contig 65232 bp, 55 predicted proteins | sample TA2KigsurfametaG_FD_160084 | JGI IMG/M metagenome (GOLD analysis project Ga0194130, IMG submission 160084) | Freshwater microbial communities from Lake Tanganyika, Tanzania - TA2015050 Kigoma 12 surface | ecosystem: Environmental > Aquatic > Freshwater > Lake | place: Tanzania: Lake Tanganyika...
CACACCGTGGTCGGGCGAGGCCGATCGATGGCGATGATGCGGAAATTGCCATCGCGTGATCCCGAATACACCAAGGGATAGCCGTCCGGATCGACGGTGACGCTCCCCTTGATGATGTCGCCCACCGGCAGACTCGGCCGCAGCGGCGCCCCCGTGGCCGCATCGAGGAAATGGACCTGTCGATCATAGGCACCGACGATCACCTCCGTCCGACCACCCCGTTCGATCACGGACGGTTGCCCGGTCCAGCCGGTCCCACACCACTCCCGGGGCTCGCGATTGACCCACGAGGTCGCGCACATCGCGCGGCCCGGGACGCGCCAGAGGATCCGAGGATTCGAGGGGACCGGACCACGGCCGTAATACGATCGCGTCGCGTTACCGCGGAACATGACGAGCCCCTGCAGGCTGTCTGCCGTGATGGAGCGACCGATACCGGAGGCGGGGGCCCACTCCGCCGCAGCCACGCTCGGCGTGCCCGGGGCCTCCGCCCGCGCCTCCGGGAGGCTCCGCGGCGCCTCGCATCCCCACCCCACAACGATGAGGGTCAGTAGGTAGGACCACGAGCGAGGTTGTGGCAACCTGCACGGTGCGTCTGACACGATTCGCATTGGCTCTACGGTGGCGATATGTGACGGCGGTTTCAAGCGATCAAACAACGAAGGTCCCGACGCCGTGCGCCGGGACCTTCGCCACTCAACTTTTCCTCTCCAGTTCCATCGGGACGGCGGGATTCGAACCCGCGACCCCCTGAACCCCATTCAGGTGCGCTACCGGGCTGCGCTACGTCCCGTCCGCCGCGTGCGCGGACAGACGCGGAATGTAGTCGAGCGAGCCAGATACGTCTAGCCCATTACTCAGCAAAGACTTACGGGGTGGAACTCGCCAGAGTGGCTCGTTTGGGGCCGCCCAGCGGTGATCCGGAGGGGGAACCAGAACTGCAGCGCGCATCCCGGCCAATCCGCCCCAATCCACGTGGGTTCGCAACCAACTCGCAACTGACCGCGAACCTACCGTGCGGTGAGCAGTTCCGCAGGTCATGGATCCCGAAGGGCCGCATGAAAGTCATGCAACACGGGGTCCACCCAAATGTCACGGTGGTCGAGCGGCCTGAGGAATACGAGCCCATTCAGGGTCTTCACCCTGCTGAGGGCAACGTACGTCTGCCCCGAGGCGAAAGCGCCAGCGCCGAGATCGACCGCCACGTCCGTAAGCGTCATTCCTTGCGCCTTGTGGATGGTAAGCGCCCAACTTAGGCGGATCGGGATTTGCTTGAAGTACCCAATCTCGCGATACGCAATCTCGTCAGCCTCCGGATCGACGTAGGCCTCGTATCGCTCCCACTTCGTCTTGCCAACCGTCACCACCCGTTCGCTCATGCCGAGCCGTTCGTTCTTGTCGAGTTCGACCATGACGGACTCAGCGTTCCAACTTACGATGGTACCCTGCGACCCGTTTGCATACAAATTGTTTGGGTCATTGCGCATAAGAACTACGCGAGCGCCACGCCGGACTCGAACAGTTCGCTCAACGGGGGTAACCCCCGGCCACGAGCCCTGCCCATGGAAGAGCCCTTCCTCACCCTTCAGCTTGCTAAGCTTTTGGTCATTTATGGCATTCGCGTCGCGATTTCGGGCACACAGAATCGTGGCGGTGCGTGATACCTCGCGGACATCAATGACACGGTCGTTGAGCAGGGCCAAATCCGCGTCCGTTTGCCGGGCCCTCCGAAGGCGCCCAAGCAAACGAGCAAACACAGGGTCATCCTCTTGCCGGTGCTGCGTCAGAAGCTCCAATGCCCAGCTCCGGTCCGCCCGACGATAGTGGCCGTCGAGCGCATGGGCTGAAAAGAAGTATGGCGACGCATATCCCCTGTGATCGAGCATCGTCTTGTCCGCGTCTGTTACGACCGGCGGCAGTTGCATCAGATCGCCAAACAAGACAACCTGCACCCCGCCGAAGGGGAGATCGCTGCGCCGCGCTTCGCGAAACCGCTGATCCATAGCATCAAGCAGATCCGCTCGAAGCATGGACACTTCGTCGACAATCACACGCTCAGCGCGCTGAAGGACTTTCCGCTGAACGTTGGTCAATGGATCCAGCCCTTCCCCCCTCACGAACGCCTCACCAGCACCGAGCAACTTGTGGACGGTCACGCCCGTTGCAGCCTGAGCAGCCAAGCTAGTGGGAGCAGCTACCAAGGTATTGACTGCCGACTCGCGTAGTTTATCGAGCGCGAATGACTTTCCAGTACCAGCTTCGCCGGTGATATATACCACGCCTTCATCAGAATCGACCAGCGAAACCGCTCGCTGCTGATCGTCTGTGAGCCCACGCACTCGCACTTCTTGAATTCGCGGTGCGACAGCAGCCGGTGGTGCGTTAGCTGCGCGCCGTCGGTAGAAACTGGTCAGCGCGTACCGCGCTCCCTCTACGACATTTGCGAAAGGCTCACGAACTAGGCTCCGGCCAATCCGCCTGTCAGGGGTTGCGTAAAGAACGTGGCTTGTGATATCGAGGAACACCTGCGGGCTACCCGGTCCATTGAATCGCATCAGCGCTCTCGGGACCTCAACAAGCAGCACCGCGGTTTCTTTTACCCAGAATGCTCCAGCCAGCGCGATTAGTGCAGGCTGCTCCTCCTGAGCTATGAGTTGAGCAGGGTCGAGTCGCTGGAGCCCACAAGCTCGCAGCGTTGCAAGATCTTCTGAATCGGGCGTTCCCACAGAGGTGCTTGGCTCCGTCACATCTCCCCGGTTCCGAGCAACGGTCGCAGCAACTCGATACCGACGCGCTGCTATGTGCCAGTGCGGGAGAATCTTCCGCCACTCCTCTGGCGCGTCAGGCACCCTCTTCCGCCATGCCGTGACCAAATCTCGAATTTCAGGCTGGTGCACAGCCGCCCAGTCGGGGTTGCCACACTCCTCTTCAATCGCCTCTGCAACTTCAACCAACGTGGCAAGGCGGACCACACGGTCCGCGATGCGCCGCAATAGGCTGCGCTGCTGTGTAATCAGCTGCTCGCATTGCTCTCCAAGAGAAACTGCGAGCATGGCATCTGGGTGCCTTGCCGCAGTGGCCTCCGGGTTCCGCATCCGCTCCCGAGGCCCCTCCCGCAGAAATAAGTCTAGGTCCTCCACAACTGCGTGCACATTCCGCTCAAGCAACCGCAGCTGACTTAGGCCTACGGCTTCCAAGTCTTCAGCAACCTGCTGCTGTCTTTGGCAATCGTCTTGCCAAGCGGCAAGTCTTTCCTCGGCATTCTCCAGCCACTGCCGCCGAGCGCGCACTCCATCCCATGTGCTATAATCGGACGCCTTTCCAGAAGAGAGGCGGTGCACCTCAGCGCGCTGCGCCTTCAGCACGGAAAGCACGGCAGGGTTGTCTTTCGCATCATCAAGCTCCCCATCCCGTTCGACCTGGCGCTCGAAACGATCGAGGAACTCAACGCGCGCTTGAATTTGTTTGCGCTTCTCGGCACTCAGAAACTCAGGCCACCACTCCTTACGCCACTTGGAAACCGAGATCAGCCAGTCGAGATTTGCCTCTTCCAGCTGGCGCAGCCTTGCGCGACCAGCATCACCACTCGAGGCCGACTGTTTCGTGTCATCAGTCGGCGTGCCACACTCGGGACAGCTGGTGAAATAGGCTACACCCGAGCGCCCGCAGTTGTCGCAATCGCCTTTAGAGTCAACGGCCATTTGCAGGAGTGGTCGCAGGATATGCCGTTAGGCGCCAGGAACCTTGTCCCGGCTGCCCCACGAGTCGGCGGTCGTCGCCCCCGACCTAGTTCAGCAGAATGTACATTGGGCCACTGACCTCTTAGACCGCCAGATACCAAAAGAGCGGTCTGCCCGTTAACGGCAGACCGCTCAGCTCCAGTCGTTATTCAGGGTTCCTCGCGCCCTGCATCGCTCTCGGCGACCCCTCCGATGGCATCGACGGCTTCCGCCTCGATGTCGCCGACGTCGTCCCCCTCGACTTCTGGCGCGAGTACCGGCGCGTGGTGCGCGGCATCAACCCGGACGCCTACCTCGTCGGGGAAGTTTGGTGGCAGCAGTGGCCCGACTCGCTCTGGAACCCTGATCCCTGGCTACAGGGTGATGTCTTCGACGCGGTGATGCACTACCAGTGGTTCGACCCGACGCGCCGCTTCCTCGCGCAGGCCGAGCCCGCCGTGAGCGCGACTGGCTTCCGCGCCGCGCTCGACGCCACGCTCGATGGCATCCGGCCGTCGTTCCAGCGCGCCCTGATGAACCTCACAGCGAGTCACGATACGCCGCGCTTCGGGACCGCGATCCAGAACCGCGGGAAGAACAAGTTCCGAGCCACCCCGCGCGATGATGCGGGCTACCGGATCGACCGCCCCGACGCCATCGCCCGCGAGCGCATGACGCTCATCCTCGCCCAGCAGTTCACCTGGATCGGCGCGCCGCACCTGTGGAACGGCGACGAATCGGGGATGTGGGGGGCTGACGATCCAGATCCACGGAAGCCGGTCGTCTGGGACGACCTCGCCTACGAGGACGAGGTGGTCGATCCGTTCGGGCGCCCCCGCTCCCGCGACCACGTCACGCCCGACACCGCACTGCGGCGCACCTATCGCGAACTCATCGCCCTGCGGCGCGCACACCCGCGACTCTTCGCGGAGGGAAGCGTCGAATAGCTCCGCACCGATGATGCGGCGCAGGTGGTGGTCTACGCGCGGCGACTCGGCGACGAGAGGGCAATCATCGCCCTGAATGCCTCGGATGCCGACACCGAGGTCACGCTACCGTCCGGCGGGCCGTAGATGGTGGCGTGGCCGCAGCCCGGTGACGCGGTGGGGACCGGCGGCCGGCTCAGGCTTCCGGCCCGCTCGGCGAGGATCCTCCTCCAGCCTCGGTGACGCCGCTCCGCGGCACCGCAGGGGCCTGAGGCCCCGTTCGCGGAGCCCTCAGGCCCCGTCCAGACCGCGCCAGCGATCGACGGAAAACCGCCCGGGGCCGGCGAGCGCGATCCCCGAGGCACACGCCGCCAGCACGAGCACGAACTCGATACCGCCATCGCTCGCGAAGAAGCCGTTCTTCAGGTGCACGTGCACGATGGCGCCGAGCATGATGATCGTGAGCCCCGCGCCCGCGATCCGGGTGAGAAAGCCTGCCAGGAGGGCGATCCCGCCCAACAGTTCACCGAACGAGACGAGTGTGGCGATGACCCCCGCCATCGGGAGCCCCATCCCGGCGAACCCCTCCGACAAGGCGGCGACCCCCGAGACGAAGACCTTCTGGGCCCCGTGCGCGGCGAAGGTGACGCCGGCGGCGAGACGGATGACGAGGAGGCCGAGATCGGCGCGGGTGGTCGTTGCAGCGGACATCATCAAGTGCTCATGGTGAGAGGGATCGTTAGGAAGGTACTGACGTCAAGGGCCCCGCGGTGTCCCTCGATCCTTACCGACGCGCCGTCCGAGCCACGTACAGATGAACGCCGCTCGAGCGGTATGTGGATTCAGGAGACCGGTTTGCGATCGTCGGGGGGCACGAAATTCGTCAGGAAGAGCCGCTCCTGGGCCGTCAGGCTCCCCAGCCCCTCCGCGGAGATCTTGTCCAGGATCCGGTCGACCTCCGCGCGCGTCAACGCGTGCACGCCGTCGAGCTGCAGCCGGTCGAGACTCTGACGGACCGCCCGGTCCGCAGCAGCCGGGACCTCTCGCACCTGCCGCTGGAAGCGTCGCGCCGGGGAGAACCGCTCCCGGAGCGTGAGATAGGCCCACGCCCCGAGGTACCCGCCGAGGTGCGCGAAATGTGCGACGCCTCTCCCGGTGCCACCGAACCCGGAGAAGACGGAGAGCCCCGTGTTGATCGCGACGAGAAGCCACGCCTCCACCGGGAGCACCCCCCAGATATAGATCCGTTCGCGTGGCCAGAACATCGCGAAGGCGAGGGAGACGCCGAAGACGCCGCCCGAGGCCCCGATGATCGCCGCCCGCGGGGCGAGCCCCAGCGAGAGGAGCGCCCCTGCCACGCCACTCACGAAATAGAGTCGTGCAAAATCACGGCCGCCGAGCCGATGCTCCACCCGGCCGCCGAAGAAGAAGAGCCCCAGCATATTGAACAACAGATGGCTGAAGCCACCGTGCAGGAACATATACGTGAGGATCGTCCACGGACGGGAGAGCACCTCGCCCGGAACAAAGACGAGGGAGGACGCGAGCCCCGGCACGAGGACCTGTAGGCCGAAGACGGCGATGTTCGCGACAATGAGACGTTGCACCCAGGGCGTCATTCCCGGAATCTAGCCGCGTAACTTGTCGATGATGCCCCGTGCGCTCCGCGAGCTCGCCACCCTCTTCCTGCGCCTTGGCGTCACCGCCTTCGGCGGCCCCGCCGCGCACACCGCCGCGATGGAGGCGGAGGTCGTCCGCCGACGCGGATGGCTGACCCCGACGGCCTTCCTCGATCTCGTCAGCGCCACGCAGCTGGTGCCGGGCCCGAACTCGACGGAGCTCGCGATGCACATCGGTTTCGCGCGGGCCCGGTGGACCGGCCTCCTCGTGGCGGGGACCGCCTTCATCGTGCCGGCCGCGCTCCTGACGCTCGGCGTCGCGTGGGCCTACGCGCGCTACGGCTTCCTGCCGCGCGGGCAGGCGCTGCTCGCCGCCGTCGGTCCCGTCGTCCTCGCCGTCGTCGCGCACGCCCTCTGGGGGCTCGGACGCGCCGCCGTACGATCCGCGCTGACGTTGGCGATCGCCACCGCCAGCGCCACCGCCGTGGCGCTCGGCACCCACGAGCTCCTCGTGCTTGGCGTCGCGGCGGGGATCGCGGTGCTCGACCGCCGCGTGACGGCGGGGGGTGATCCGCTGGCCCCCGCCGTCGACCCCGTCGCGCTGACCACCCTCTTCGGCGTCTTCGCGAAGGCGGGAGGACTCCTTTTCGGGAGCGGGTACGTCCTGGTCGCCTACCTGCGTGCGGACCTGGTGCAGCGGCTCGGGTGGTTCACGGAGGCGCAGCTCGTCGATGCCATCGCCGTCGGCCAGGCGACGCCGGGGCCGGTCTTCACGACCGCGACCTTCGTGGGCTATCAGCTCGCGGGGTTCCGCGGCGCCGCAGTCGCGACCCTGGGGATCTTCCTCCCCGCCTTCGTCTTCGTCGCGCTCACCGCGCCTTCGCTACCGCGACTGCGTGCGCACGGCGATCTCGGCGCCGCCCTCGACGGCCTGAATGCCGCATCGGTGGGGTTGATGCTCGCCGCGCTCGCTCCGATCGCGACGGGTGCGGCGACGCGACCGCTGTTGCTGGCCGGCGTGGGTCTGCCGGCCCTCGTCCTCCTCGTGACCGGGCGCGCGGGGCCGATGCGCCTGCTGGCCGCGGGGGCCGGCATCGGCCTGCTGCTCGGCTGAGGGCCGCGCCGCCCGCGGGGCGCCTCGACGGCCCAAGTGCGCGAGCCACGCGCCGTGCCGACCGCGGCCGGCGACGATACCTTCCCGGCACCCCCTCCAACGGAGCTCCCGTGCGATCCGGCAATCCGACCCTTACCGCGAAGACCTTCACCGGCCTCACCGACATCGGGGAGCGGATGACGCTCCGCGGTGCGGTCAACAAGACCTTCCTGATGCTCGTCGTCGTCGTGCTCGGCGCGACGATCGCGTGGAACGAGTTCGCCGCCACCGGCACCCCCCCGGCGTGGGCGTGGTGGGGCGGCATCGCCGGCTTCGTGCTTGGCCTGATCATCACCTTCCGGCGGACCGCCGCACCGACGCTCGCCCCCTTCTACGCGTTGGCGCAGGGCGTCGCCCTCGGCGCGATCTCGGCGATCTTCGAGGGACGCTATCCCGGCATCGTCCTGCAGGCCGTGGGGCTCACCTTCGGCACCCTCTTCGCGCTCCTGCTCGCGTACAAGTCGGGCCTCATCCGGGCGACCGAGAACTTCCGCCTCGGGCTCTTCGCCGCGACCGGCGGGATTGCCCTGCTCTATCTCATCTCCTTCGTGATGGGATTCTTCGGCAAGAGCATCCCCGTGATCCACTCGAGCGGGACGTGGGGGATCGTCTTCAGCGTCGTCGTGGTGCTGATCGCCGCGTTCAACCTCGTCCTCGACTTCGACTTCATCGAGGAGGGGGAGCGGGTAGGCGCACCCAAGTATATGGAGTGGTACGCCGCCTTCGGCCTGATGGTCACGCTCATCTGGCTCTATTTGGAGATCCTCCGACTGCTCGCGAAGTCGCGGTCGCGGCGATAGCGGGAGACGAACGAGGCCCCCGGTGCCGTGACGGCGCCGGGGGCCTCGGGTGCAGAGCGGGCGATGGGACTCGAACCCACGACGTCCAGCTTGGGAAGCTGGCATTCTACCAACTGAATTACGCCCGCAGACCTTGGAAAAAGGTACGTGAAGGCTCCGAAGGGGGGCAACCCCCGGACGGTCCGGGCGGTGTCAATTCCTCCCCGCCCGGGCGGGTGGACCGGTTCGCACCAATTCGGGCACTAGGGCGCGACGACCTGTGCCAGTGTAACGACGCGGCGCACATCACGGAGGCGAAGCGCGCGATAGTTGATCACGGGGACCTCGATCACACGTTTCTGCGCAGACGAGGCGTGAATCATCTTCCCCTCGCCGACGTAGATGCCGACGTGCGAGATGCGCTGGCTCCGACCCTGACTGAAGACCATCAGGTCGCCGGGGCGCATCGCCGAGGTGTCGTTCGGCACCGAGGAGCCGAGCCTGGCGAGTTGCGCCGCGCTGTGTGGCAGGGTGAGCCCGAGACGCCCGAACACGTACTGCACGAGCCCGCTGCAGTCTAGCCCGCGCTCCGGGGTCGCCCCGGCCCAGACGTAGCGGATACCCAGCAGGGAGCGCGAGTGGGCGACGAGGGAATCGGCGTGCACCTCGACGGAGTCGATTTGCCGCGCGAAGGGGCCGCGCGGGTTCGGCTTGCGGGCCGCCACCGACGCCACCGACGCCACCGGTCGCCGCGCCGTCGGCCGCGAGGTCCGCGCGCGCTGCTGCGCCTCGGCCGGAAGGCCGAGGAGGAGGCAGAGGAGGGCGAGAACGGGAACGCGGCGCATCGGCCGGAAGTTAACGCTGGATGAACCCGGTCGACACCCTCTTTGTCATCGTGGCCACGGCACTCGTGCTGTTGATGACGCCGGCGCTCGCCCTCTTCTACGGCGGTCTCGTCCGGGCGAAGAGCATCCTCAACACGATGATGATGTCGCTCGTGGCGCTCGGACTGATCGGGCTCCTCTGGGCCGCCGTCGGGTATTCCCTGGCCTTCGCGCCCGGGAGTGAGTTCATCGGGGGATTCGGTCATACGATGCTGCAGGGGGTGGACCTCGGGCTCCGCGAGGGAAAGACGATCCCGCACCTGCTCTACTTCGCGTATCAGGGGACCTTCGCGATCATCACCGCCGCGCTCATCTCCGGGGCGATCGTCGAGCGGATGCGCTTCACCGCGTATCTCTTCTTCCTCGCCGGATGGAGCCTGCTCGTGTACGCGCCGGTGGCGCACTGGGCGTGGGGGGGCGGGTGGATGGAACGCCTCGGCATCCTCGACTTCGCCGGCGGAACGGTGGTGCACATCACCGCCGGCACCGCCGCCTGGGTCGCGGCGACGATGGTCGGCCCACGCCACGACCACGGGCGGCAGGCCTTCTTGCCGCACAACGTGCCGATGATGCTCACCGGCGCCGCGTTGCTCTGGTTCGGGTGGGTCGGATTCAACGGCGGGAGCGCCCTGTCGGTGAACGGGACCGCGGTGCAGGCGACGGTGAACACCATCCTCGCGCCGATCGCGGCGGTGGTGACCTGGATGGTGCTCGAGTACCGGCGCTTCGGTCGCGCGACGGCGGTGGGCGCCGGCACGGCGATCGTCGTGGGGCTCGTCGCCATCACGCCGGGGTGCGGCTTCGTGAGCCCGCTCGCCGCGCTCGTGATCGGGGCGCTGACCGCGATCCCCTGTCAGCTCGTCATCCACTGGCGCGTGCGGACGGCGCTCGATGATTCGCTCGACGTGGTCGGCGCGCACGGCACCGGCGGGATCGTGGGGGCGCTGCTGACCGGCGTCTTCACCTCGACCGCGTGGGGCGGGCCGGCGGGACTGCTCGAGGGCGCCACGCGCCCGCTCCTGCTACAAGCCCTCGGCGTGACCGCGACGATCGCATGGACCGCGGCGGCGACCTGGCTCATCCTCACCACCGTCCGCGCGTTCACGCCGCTGCGCATCCCCGCGCGCGACGAGGCGGCAGGGATCGATGTGGGCCAACATGGTGAGGAGGGCTACTCCGACGGCGAGGGCGCCATCCTCGTGCTCGATCCATCCATTACCCGCGGGAGCCGAGTATGAAGCTCGTCGTCGCGATCATCCGGCCCGAGTGCCTCACGGCGGTGCTCGAGTCGCTCTACCGTGCCGACGTGCGCGGCCTCACGGTCAGCAAGGTGCAGGGGCACGGCGGCGAGACGGAACACGTCGAGACCTACCGCGGCACCACGGTGAAGATGGACCTGCAGGCGAAGGTGCGACTCGAGATCGGCGTCTCGGAGTCGTTCGTGCAACCGACGCTCGACGCGATCGCGTCGGCCGCGCGCACCGGGGAGGTCGGCGACGGGAAGATCTTCGTGCTCCCGGTGGAGCGGGTGGTGCGGATCCGGACGGGGGAAGAGGATGGGGCGGCGGTGACGCCGGTCCACGGATGAGGGGGTCAGGGATGAGGGGTCAGGTGGGAGGTGCGTCGTTGTCGACTGAGGGCACACAGCTGGCGGCTGGACGCTGGATGCCAAAGGCGGACAGGTCTGCGGCGAGGGGAGGCAACACGATGCTGGACGGTCCGGGTTCGGCGCGTCGCACAGGGCGCTGTTCGCGTCCAGCCTTCAGCCTCCCGCTTTCAGCGCTTCTTCTGCTGTCCGCCTGCACAAACGTGATGCTCTCCGGCGCGACCGTCATCGAGAACGGTGATGCGCCGCGGGTCGAGGTCACATACGGCCCCGGGCCACGCAACCGCGCCGACGTGTATCGACCGCGGGCGGCGGCGGCCACCGGCGCCCTTGCTCCGGTCGTCGTCTTCATCCACGGCGGAAGCTGGGAGAGTGGGACGAAGGGGCTCTATCGCTGGATGGGTCAGGGGCTCGCCGCGCAGGGCTACGTGGCGGTGCTGCCGAACTACGGCCTGATGCCGGCGACCGGCTTCCCCGACTTCGTCCGCGATGCGGCGTCGGCGGTCGCGTACGCCCGCGCGCACGCGACCGAGTGGGGCGGTGACACGACGCGGTTCTTCCTGATGGGGCACAGCGCCGGCGCGCAGATCGCCGCGCTCCTCGCGTACGACGGGACGTACCTCGCCCGTGAAGGCCGATCTCCGCGTGATCTTGCGGGGTTCATCGGCCTCTCCGGCCCGTACGATTTCGTCCTGGACTCGAAGCTCCTGCAACGCACCTTCGGCGGCACACCCGAGCGTGAGGCCGCCTCGCAGCCGGTCCGGTTCGTCACGGCCGACGCCCCGCGCACGTTGCTGGTGATGGGGCGTGATGATCGCACGGTCCGGCCGCGGAACACGGAACGTCTCGCGGCGCGGCTGCGGGCGGTGGGGGCGCCGATCGAGGAGCTCTGGATCCCCGGCGACCACGGCGTGACGGTGGGAGCGTTCGCGCGGCCGTATCGCGGCGACAGCGAGATCGTGCGCGCGGTCAATCGGTTCATCCGCGGGTCGGACTGGGGCACGCCCTCGCCGCCCTGAGCGTCGCGCGTGCGGAGCCGCCTCCGCTCGATACGGTCCCAACCCCGAGGGCGTCTGAGCCCCGCGCACGCGCGGAGCGTCAGGGATGGCGGCCTCTCGACGAGCGCGTGAGATTCCCATCGTGCGCCTCCGACGCCTCGCCCTCCTGATGCTCCTGTTGGTCGCGAGCGGGTGCCCCGACCCGATGAGCCCAGAGCAGGTCGCCCTTGAGACCGCGGCGGCGCAGTGGCGCGCCGCGCGACCCTCGAACGATTCCTACATCCTGCTGCAGCGCCGCCTCTGCTTCTGCCTTCGTACCGATCAGATGCGGGTGACGGTGACGCGCGGGAAGGTCACGGACGTGGTCGACGCTGAGACGGGCGCGGCAGAGCCATCCGAGGCGCACGCGTGGTATCGCACCGTGGATCAACTATTCACCGAGGTGCGCACGGCGCAGCGGACGTACGGGACGCTCCGCGACGTCACGTATCACCCCACGCTCGGCTACCCGACCCTGGTGTCGATCGATCCGATCGCGATGGCGGCGGACGATGAGGTCGCGTGGCAAACGACGCTCCAGACGCGCGGCGACCCAGGCAACCGCAACTGACTTCGCATTGGCAACCTGACATCTGACACCTGAGACCTGATACCCGCTGTCATGGACCGCCGCCACTTCGTCATCACCTCCGCCCTCGGGGCCGCCTCCGCGAGCGGACTCCCCTTCTCCACCCCGGCTCACGCCGCCGCCCCAACGCCGATGCCTGTTGATGCACAGACCCCCACCCGGAAGATCCTGATCGCCGGCGGCGGGTTCGATTCCGATTTCATCCGCCTGATGGCGCAGCTCAGCGGCAAGCCGCGCGCCCGCCTCTGCTACCTCCCCACCGCCTCGGCGGATGACAAAGACGGGACCATCCGGTTCTTCCAGCACTGCGCGCCACTCGCGGTGGAGCCCTTCGTCCAACACTCCTTCATCGAGAGCCTGTCGCAGACGCAGGGATGGGATGAGGTCCTGCTCTCGATGGACGGCATCGTCGTCTCCGGCGGCAACACGCTGAACCAGCAGGCGATCTGGAAGGCGCAGGGGATCGACGTGGTGCTGCGGCAGGCGTGGGAGCGCGGGATCGTTCTCGGTGGAGCGAGCGCGGGGTCGCTCTGCTGGTTCGAGGAGGGCACCACCGATTCCCGCCCCAAGGCGCTCTCGATCGTGAAATGCCTCGGCTTCCTCCCCGGGAGCCACTCCCCGCACTACGACTCCGAGCCCGGTCGGCGGCCGCTCTACCAGCGCCTCATCGCGTCGGGTGAGATGAAGCCCGGCTACGCGGTGGATGACAACGCCGGGCTGTACTTCGAGGGGACGACGTTGCGGCGGGTGGTGACGGCACGCCGTGGCGCGAAGGCGTACCAGGTGACGGCCGAGGGTGGGCGGGCGATGGAGCGGATGCTCGAGCCGGAGTGGATCGGGGGGTGACGCGCAGACGGCGAGCATCGTGCGGTGCGCGCCGTCCGTCGGCAGACCGTCCGGACCTCAGCGCGTGACGCCCTCGTCGTTCAATCGACCGGCAGGTGCTTCTCGCGCCCCAGCACCGTTTCTGCCCGCGTCGAGCGCACGAGCGGGAAGAGCATCTGGTGGTACCACCTCTCCTGTCCGTGCTGGCGGTCGTCCTTAAGTCCGTAGGCGGGCGGAAAGCGCCGCGTGATGCGCGCCGTACCGAAGAGCACGTCCCAGAAGAAGAGCAGATTGCCGTAGTTCCCCTGGTAGAGCCCGATGCCGTCGTCCTGCGTGAGGGCGTGGTGCGCGTGGTGGGTGGCGGGGGTCGAGATCGTGCGCTCGAGGACCCACGCGACGGGGTGTAACACGCGGTACCTGTAGAGCCAGGTGTCCCACCGTACGGCGGAGTGCGCGCCGACGATCACCAGGAGCTTCACCGCGCTGTACCAGACGAAGACCCAGCCGAAGCCGAGGTAGAGGAGCGCGCCGCCGAACCAGAGGCCCGGCATCATCAGGTAGTAGAAGGCGTTGTTCCGATAGACAACGCGCACGCTCATATACGCCGCGGAGTGGTGCGCGCGGTGCAGCGGCCACATCACCGAGGTGTGCGAGAGGCGGTGCCACCAGTACTGCGTGAGGTCGTCGGCGATCAGGAGCACGCCGACCATCGCCCACCAGGGCCAGTCGGCCCAGGCGTCGCGCGCCTCGGGGATGACGAGGGCGCAGAGCGCGCGGGCGGTGGCGTAGACGCCGGAGGCGACGACGGGGAACATCAATCCGACCGCGACGTCGAGGCGGTCGTCCTCGTGGCCGGCCTCGGGCGGGAAGAAGCGCCCGGCGGCGACCTCCGCGAGGCCGAAGCCCGCGAAGAGACCGAAGATGACGAGGAGCTGGACGAGTTGGGGATCGAGCGACATCGACCGAATGTACGCCGCGGACCACGGCGCCGCTCCTGCACGGATCGTGCCGCGTCCGGAAACGATGAGGCGCCCGCCGGCTGTTGCCGGGCGGGCGCCTCGAAAACTCGATCAGAGCCACAGGTGGGAATTGAACCCACGACCGCTCGATTACGAATCGAGTGCTCTACCCCTGAGCTACTGTGGCGGTTGTGACCCTGCGACCTGCACATGCCCTGGCGCGGACTCGAACCGCGACGCCTTACGGCACCACCCCCTCAAGATGGCGTGTCTACCAATTTCACCACCAGGGCAAACTGCAGGGGCCAGGTGGGAGGTGTCAGGTGACAGGTGAAACCTGTGCCCTGGTCCCTGACATCTGATCCCTGCCCTACAACGGGAGCGACGGGGCTCGAACCCGCGACCTCTCGAGTGACAGTCGAGTGCTCTAACCAAACTGAGCTACGCCCCCTGACCTACGGACCACATCGCCAGGTGACGGAACGCCGCACCCAACCTGCCAGTCCTTCCTTCCAGCCCCACACCCGTGGAGCCATAGCCCCAACGGGAATCGAACCCGTCTCTGCACCTTGAAAGGGTGCCGTCCTAGCCGATAGACGATGGGGCCCGATCGACCTGCGGTCCTGCGCACCACCCTGCTGACCTACCCATAGCGGTAACGGGATTCGAACCCGTGTTCCAGCCTTGAGAGGGCTGTGTCCTAGTCCCCTAGACGATACCGCCTCGTGTCCAGCTTCCCGCCTCCAGCCTTCAGCCTTTGCACCACAGGCCCGGAGGGAATCGAACCCCCAACCGCCGGTTTTGGAGACCGGTGCTCTACCAATTGAGCTACGGACCTAGTCAGGGTGGATGACGGGATTCGAACCCGCGACCCTCGGAACCACAATCCGATGCTCTAACCGACTGAGCTACATCCACCAGACTCTCTGGGACCGTTCACCCAGAGCATTCAAAAGTAGGTCCGCTCCGCCGCCGAATCAACCGGGTGGCGCGCCAAACTTCTCGGCGCACCCCGACCGCCGTCGCTCAGTCCTTCGCCCGGTCCATGTACTCGCCGGTGTTCGGGTTCACCCGCACCCGCTCCCCCGACGCGATGAATTCCGGCACCTGGATCGTGACGCCGTTCTCGAGCACCGCCGGCTTCGAGCTCGCCGTCTTCGTCGCCGTCTTCATCACCGGCGCGGTCTCCGTGATCGTCAGATTCAGGAACTGCGGCAGCTGCACCGACATCGGCCGCCCATTATAGAACTCGACCATCACCATCATGTTGTCCTGCATCCACGGCGCGTTGTCCCCGAGCGTCTCCTCGTCCATCTCGAGCTGCTCGTAGTTGTCCGTGTTCATGAAGTGATACGTCTCACCGCTCTTGTACAGGAACTGGAGCTCCTGCGTCTCCATATCCGCCTTGTGGATCTGGTCGTCGGCGCGGAACCGATGCTCGAAGTTGTTCCCCGAGCGCAGGTTCTTCAGCTTCGCCTGCACCATCGCGCGGAGGTTCCCCGGCGTGTGGTGACGGAACTCGATGATGCGGCAGGGATCGCCCTCGAACACGATCACCATCCCGCGACGGATCTGCGTGGCTGGCAGCGCCATAGGTCGGACTCGGACAGAAGGAAGGTCTAAACCTCGACAGCCGCTGAATTTAGCCGACAGCGGCGCCGAGGGTCAACGGGGCGCGGTGGGCGCCGCCAATATCGGCCCGAGGCTCGCCCACATCGCCCGCGCCGCCCGACGGGCCCCCTCCGCATTCGGATGGATCCCGTCGTCCTGGTTGAGCGCCGGCACCCCCGCGATGCCATCCAAGAAGAACGGGATCAATCCGACCCCCTCGGCCGACGCGACCGCCCCGAAGGCGTCGTGGAACGCCCGCGTGTACGCCGGCCCGAGGTTTCGTGGGGCCTCCATCTGCGCGAGTAGGATCCGGGCAGTGGGATTCGCACGCCGCACCTTCCCGATGATCGCCCGCAGGTTCGCCCGCGTGGAGTCGACATCGAGCCCGCGGAGCCCATCGTTCGCCCCGGTCTCGATCACCACCACCGCCGCCGGGCCCCGCAGGAGCCAGTCGGTCCGACGGAGCGCCCCCGCCGAGGTCTCGCCGCTCAACCCGGCCCCGTCGATGCGCGCCGAGACCCCGAGCGAGTCGGCGATCCGCTGCAGGACCGCGGGGTACGCGGAGTCCGGGTCGAGCCCGAGCCCCGCCGTGAGACTCGTCCCGATGATCAGGACGCGCGGCACGGCGGTTGCCGCAGGCGCGGCCGCCTGGGTTGATTCCATCGCAGCCGCGGGAACGCCCGCCCCATCCGCCGTCTTCTCCTGGGAGCCGCCGCACGCCGCCAGCCCGAGCGCCGCGACGACCCGCCATCCGACCGTTTTGATCCGATCCATGCTCGCAGCCCGCGACCTCACGAAGGAATACCCGAGCGGCACCGGTGCGCTCGCCGTCCTCAAAGATGTCTCGTTCGACATCCCGCAGGGAGCGTTCGTCGCCATCGTCGGTCCCTCGGGGAGCGGCAAGACGACCCTCCTCGGCCTCCTCGCGGGGCTCGATCTCCCCTCGCGCGGGGCGGTCACCCTCGACGGCGTGGATCTCACCCGTCTCGACGAAGACGGCCGCGCGCGCCTCCGCGGCGAGAAGGTCGGCTTCATCTTCCAGAGCTTCCAGCTGATCCCGACGCTCACGGCCGTCGAGAACGTTCAGGTGCCGCTCGAGCTCCGCGGTGAGGCCGATGCCGCCGACCGCGCGCAGGATCTCCTCGCGCGCGTCGGGCTCTCGGGCCGCACGCACCACTACCCGACCCAACTCTCGGGTGGCGAGCAGCAGCGCGTCGCGATTGCACGCGCCTTCGTGAATCGCCCGCGCATCCTCTTCGCTGACGAACCGACCGGGAACCTCGACGGTGCCACGGGCGAGAAGATCGTCGCGCTCCTCGATGCGCTGAACCGCGAGTCGGGCGCCACGGTGGTGATCGTCACGCACGACCTCACGCTCGCGGAACACGCGCAGCGCGTGATCCGGCTGCGTGACGGCGTGGTGATCGAGGACCGGCCGGGCCGCGGCGCGCCGTCCCCCGTCTGATGCCGAGCCCCGCGCTCGCCCCGCTCCTGCGCCTCGCGTGGCGCGAGAGCCGGACCGCCCGTCGGCGACTCCTGCTCTATATGAGCTCGATCTCCCTCGGCGTCGCAGCGCTCGTCGCGATCGACTCCTTCGCGTCGAACGTCCAGGTCTCCATCGAGGCGCAATCGAAAGCCCTCCTCGGCGGCGACCTGAACCTCCGCGCGCGCGACGGCTTCACCCCGGCGATCGACTCCCTCCTCGACTCCCTCGGGACCGTCGGCATCCCCTCAGCGAAGGTGCAGAGCTTCGGCTCGATGGCGATCGTCCCGCGCACCGGGGCCACGCGCCTCTCGCAGGTGCGCGCCGTCGGCGAGGGCTACCCGTACTACGGCGAGGTCCTGACGGAGCCGGCCGGCGCGTGGGGCTCACTCCACGACGACCGGAACGCCTTCGTCGACCCGTCGCTGATGATCTCGCTCGGCGCGCAGGTGGGCGACACGCTGAACGTCGGCTTCGCCCGCTTCGTGATCCGCGGACGGATCGTGAATGTCCCCGGCGACCCCGGCATCGCCGGCACGGTCGCGCCTCGCATCTTCATTCCCGCCCGCTACCTCGCGGAGACGCAGCTCACCGGCTTCGGGAGCCGCGTGGAGCACGAAGTCGTGGTCCGGCTCCCCGAGGGGACCGATGCGACGGCCTGGGTCGCGCCATTCAAGACACGGTTCGACTCGCTCGGCGTCCGCGTGCGCACCGTGCAGGAGAACGAGGTGGACCTCACCGACGCGATCGCGCAGCTCGCGCGCTTCCTCGGCGTGGTCGGGCTCATCGCCCTGCTCCTCGGTGGCATCGGCGTCGCAAGCGGCGTGAACGCCTTCGTGCAACGGAAGATCGATACCGTCGCCGTGCTCCGGTGTCTCGGCGCCTCGAGCGCGCAGGTGCTCGTGATCTACCTCGTGCAGGCGGGGGCGATGGGGTTCCTCGGTGCCGCCCTCGGCGCGGCGCTCGGTGTCGGCATCCAGCTCCTCCTGCCGGAACTCCTCACGGGGTTCCTCCCCGTCGATGTCTCCGTCACCCCCGTGCCGTCGGCAATCGCCCTCGGGATCGGAATCGGCGTCTGGGTCGCGATCGTCTTCGCGCTGCGGCCACTCCTCGTGCTCCGGCTCGTCTCCCCGTTGCAGGCGATCCGTCGCGACGATGCGGCGCTCGCAGCCTCCCGGCGCGGCGACCACTGGAGCTGGGCGGTGGATCTGGCGCTCCTCGGTAGCGTCTTCGGCCTCGCGGCGCTGCGCGCCGAGACGCTCGCGCAGGGGGCGTGGTTCACCGCGGGGATCCTCATCAGCCTCGGGATCCTCTACGGGAACGCCTCGCTTGTCGCGCGCCTCGCCCGCCGGCTCAGCTCGCCGCGCTGGCCGTACGTGGTGCGTCAGGGAATCGCGAACCTCTACCGCCCCGCGAGCCAGACCCGTTCGGTGATCCTCGCGCTCGGGTTCGGCTCGTTCCTCGTGACGACCAACATCCTCGTGCAGGCCAACCTCCTGCAGTCCTTCGACGTGACGGCGTCGGCGGCGCGCGGCAACCTCGTCTTCTTCGACGTGCAGGAGGACCAGCAGCCGGGACTCGACTCCCTCCTTCGGCAGCCGGGCAACGACGTCGTGACGACCACGCCGATCGTGACGATGCGCCTGCAGGAGATCAACGGGCAGTCGACGCAGGCGTGGGCGGAGGCGAAGGGGCTCTCGCCACGCTACTGGGCGCTGCGGCGCGAGTATCGCTCGACCTACCGCGACACGCTCGAGGCGACGGAGACGATCACGGCGGGGCGCTTCCACGGTGCGGCCGCCGCGACGGATACGCTGTACGAGTTCTCGTTCGAGGAGGACGTCGCACGAGACCTGCAGCTCACCGTCGGCGACATCGTCACGTGGGACGTGCAGGGCGTCCCGGTCCGGGCGCGGCTCACGAGCACGCGGCAGGTCGAATGGGGGCGGTTCCAGCCGAACTTCTTCGCCGTCTTCCAGTCGGCGGCGATCGCCGCGGCACCGAAGCAGTTCATCCTCGTGGCCGCGGTCCCGAGCGACACGGCAGTGGCGCTGCTCCAGCGCGACGCGGTCCGCCGCTATCCGAACGTCTCAAGCATCGACCTCTCGCTGATCCGCAACACGATCACGCAGATCGTCGACCGTGTCACGCTGACGGTGCGCTTCCTCGCCCTCTTCAGCCTCGCGATGGCGGTCCCGGTGCTCTTCAGCGCGGTGGCGGCCACGCGACGCGACCGACTCCGTGAGGGGGTCCTGCTCAAGACGCTCGGCGCGACGAAGGGGCAGATCGGTCGGATCCTGCTCTCGGAGTACGCTCTGCTCGGGTTGCTCGGCGCGCTGAGCGGGATGCTCCTCGCCTTCGGCGGGGCGTGGAGTCTCACGCATTTCGTCTTCCAAGGGGACTTCGCCCCCGCGCTCGGTCCCGCGGCGGCGATCGCCGGGGTGATGATGGGGCTCGCGATCGGGATCGGGCTGCTCACGGGGCGCGACGTCTTCCGCGAGACGCCGATGGCGGCGCTCCGCGAGTGACGGGCACCGCGGCGACCCTCCGCGACTGGGCGACCGGGCGGTGGTGGTGGTGGCGCCTCCCACTCCTCCTCTGGCTCGTGCGCTCCGCGGCCGCGCCGCTCACTGACATCGACCAGGGTGGTGTCTTCGGCGGAATCACCTTCGGCGCGCACGAGTTCGGCCACCTGCTCTGGGCGCCCTTCGGGGAATGGATCGGGATCGCCGGTGGGAGCCTGACGCAGCTGCTCGTCCCGATCGGCGCGGCGGCCCTGATGGTGCGCTCGCGCGACTGGTTCGGGCTCGCGATTGCTGGGCTCTTCCTCGCGAGCAGCCTCGGGAACCTCGCGTGGTACGTGGCCGACGCGCGCGCCGAGGCGCTCCCCTTGGTGAGTATGTCACCGGACGGCGCGATTCACGACTGGAACTACCTGCTCGGCTCCCTTGGATGGCTCACGCGCGACGAGGCGCTCGCTGCCGCCCTGCGGCGGACGGGATGGGCGCTGGTCGTGGCCTCGACGCTCCTCGGGGCGGTCCTGCTCTGGTGGATGGCGACGGCGCCGCGGCGCGCCGATTAGACTTCGTGCATCAGCGGGTCCGGCACTGCGGCCGCTGGGGCGGGAGCCCTGCGCATCGGATCGACTCGTCCATTCCCTGGGTCAGGGTGCCGCAGGCGGTGTTCACCGCGGTCCGCAGCGCCTCGAGGGAATCCTTCCCCGACGCGGCCGCGCAGTTCTCCGCCCCGTTGAAGGTGACGCAGGCGGAGCATTCCACCTGCTGCGCGCCGAGGGTGTTGTAGAGCAGGAGGCCACCGAAGCCGGTGGCGAGGGCGATGGTGATGACGGTGCTGCGCCGCATAAGGAACCTCTGAGGGACGCGGGATGACGCGCTTCGCAAGATACGGCTGGGCCGTGCTCGGCTTCAATCTGCTGGTGATCCTCTGGGGTGCCTATGTGCGCGCCTCGGGGTCGGGCGCGGGGTGCGGTGCGCACTGGCCGCTCTGCAACGGCGTGGTGATCCCGCGGGCGCCGGCGCTTGAGACGATCATCGAGCTCACACACCGCGCGACCTCCGGAATCGCGCTCCTCCTGGTCGTGGGCCAGCTGGTGTGGGCCCGACGGATCGCGCCGCGGCGCGGCGCGCTCTGGTGGGCGGCGCACGCGGCGATGTGCCTGATGCTCACCGAGGCGCTGGTGGGTGCCGGGCTCGTCCTCTTCGAGATGGTCGCTGAGAACGCGAGCCTCGCGCGGGCGTGGTGGCTCGCGGCGCATCTGCTCAACACGTTCGGCCTGCTCGCGATGTTGGGGCTCGTCCCGTGGTTGGCCGCGCGGGCGGGCGCGACGGCGGGCGCGGAGGCGGCATCAGCCCGCGCGACGGGATCCGGCGCATCGGCACGTGCCGCGGCATCGGCGTTCTCGTTCCGCGGTGCGGTGCGCACGGCGTGGCGCGCCGCCGGCCGTGAGCGCGGCCTCCTCCTCGTCGCCCTCGGGGGTACGCTGCTCCTCGGGATGACGGGCGCGATCACCGCCCTCGGCGACACGCTCTTCCCGTCGCGCTCCCTCGCGGAGGGGTTCGCGCAGGATGTCTCGCCGACCTCCCACCTGTTGGTCCGGCTCCGCGTGATCCATCCGACGCTCGCGGTGGCGATGGCCGCGGTGCTGCTCCTGACGGCAGGCGTCTGTGCGGCGCGACGCCCATCGCCAGAGACCCGCCGATTCGGGATCGCGGTCGCCACCCTCGTGCTGACGCAGCTGCTGGCCGGGGTGGTGAATCTCGTCCTGCTCGCGCCGACCTGGATGCAGCTCGTCCACCTGCTGCTCGCCGACCTGCTCTGGCTCGCGTTGGTCGGGCTCGCGGCCGCTACGCTGGCGACGGCCCCGCGGGATTGATCCGCATCGAGCCCGGGAGCGCGTCGAGCAAGCGGTTGAGGTCCGCGGCGCGGTCGAGGCTCGTGACAAAGGTGAGGCCGTCGACGGTGACGACGAGGAGCTTCGAGACGCCGTAGACGACGACGCGCCCGTGGCCGGCGTGCACGACGTTGCTCTCCGCATCGACGAACCGCACGTCGCCGATCGCGCCGTTGCCGTCGTCGTCGAGATCGCGCGCGCGCCGCAGCGACGCCCAGGTGCCGACGTCGTCCCAGCCGAAGTCCCCGAGCGTGACGAGGAGTCGGTCGGTGCGCTCCAGCAAGCCCCGCTCGAGCGAGGTCGCGCGCACGCGCGCGACGAACCCCTCGAGGTCCCCGCGCCGGACGGCATCGAGCGCCGAGGCGACCTCCGGCGTGTGGGTCGCGAGCTGCGACAGGACCGTCCGTGCTGGTGCGACGAGGATGCCCCCGTGCCAGAGCGCGCCCGATGCGATCCGCAGCTCCGCCTCGACGGTGCTCGGCTTCTCGACGTAGCCCGTGGTCGCGACGACCCCACCGGCGGTGAGCGACTGGTCGGCGTCGATGGGCGGACCGGGCTGCACGTAGCCGAAGGCGGGCTCCGCGCGCGACGGGCGGATGCCGATGGAGACGAGGGCCTCGTCGCGCGCGGCGACCGCCGCGGCCCGACGCACCGTCTGCCGGAAGACCTCGGGAAAGGCGACGGCGAGGTCGGCGTGCACCGCACAACAGAGGGCGCCCGGTCCCGCGCGGCGCACCAGCTCCGCGGAGGCCCAGGCGAGCGCGGCCGCGGTGCCGAGCGGGCGCGGCTCGACGAGCACGTTCTCGTCGGGGACGTCGCGCGTCACGGAACGGATCGCCGGCGCGATGTCGTGACTCGTGAGGATCAGCACCCGCTCGGGTGGGATCAGGGGCTGCAACCGTCCGACGGTATCCTCGATGAGCGTCCGCTCCGAGACGAGCGCGAGGATGGGCTTCGGGCGCGCGGGGGTGGAGAGGGGCCAGAAGCGCGACCCGATCCCACCGGCGAAGACCACGGCCCAGAGGGCGGCATCGATCGCGGGGTCGACCGTCGCGACGGGACCAGTGGACGTGAGGGTGCCGAGTCCGAGGTCGGCGTCGTCGAGCGGAGGCATCGCGGGCAAAGGTACGCCGCCGACACCGGGGCCAGCCACTCGGGGATTCCTGCGCGCGACCTCAGCGCGCGCCGGACGGACGGCGGGGTGTGGGGGCATGATGGTTCGGGATGACTGCGAGGACACGACGAGGCGTGCTCATCGGCGCGATGGCGCTTGTCCGCGGACCGCTGGGGGCGCAAGGCCGGACGCCGGACGCACGACCCGCCGACCTCTCACCTCCCACCTCACCCCTCACCCCTCCCCTCTGCCCCCCCGCCCCCACCGCCCTCGTCCTCGGCGGCGGCGGCGCCAAGGGGATGGCCCACCTCGGCGTGCTCGCCGTCCTCGACTCGCTCGGCATCACCCCCGATCTCATCGTCGGCACGAGCGCTGGCGCGGTGCTCGGCGCGATGTGGGCGAGCGGGGAGACGGCGGCGTCGATTGAGGCGCGGGTCCGAGCCGCCCGCCTCGACCGCATCGTGCGCCCCTACTCGCCGAGCCTCGGTCCGGCGTTCGCGTCGGCGCGGCCGCAGTTCGTCTGGGAGCGTGCGGGGGTGCGCTGGGTCGTGCAGGATGGCGCCGTGCGGGACGAGGAGGCCGACAGTGCGCTCGCGAGGCTCCTCGCGCCGGCGGAGGTGCGGGCCGGCGGCGACTTCGATGCCCTGCCGATCCCGTTCCGCGCGGTAGCGACCGACCTCCGCACGCGGGAGGTGGTCGTGCTCGACCGTGGACGCCTCGTCGACGCGGTGCGCGCGAGTATGGCGATCCCCGTACTCCTCCGACCGGTGCCCCGCGAGGGTCGTACCCTCGTAGATGGCGGCCTCAGCGCGAACAACCCCGTCGCCGTAGCGCGCGCGCTCGGCGCCCGACGGATTATCGTCGCGACGATCGCCTCCCCCGTGCCCGACGTGACACGCCTCGATGACCCACTCACCGTGGCGAGCGCGGTCTTCGAGTTCCTCTTCCTCCAGGACCCGATGTCACTCGGCGACTCGGATGTCCGCATCGCGCTCCCCACGGCGACGTACGGGATGCTGGACTTCCGGCCGAGCACGCTCGATACGCTGATCGCACTCGGTCGCACGACGGCGACGGCGGCGCTCACCGCGCAGTGTGTGCGACCGCTGACGGCGACCCCGACCCGCGTGACGATCCCCGTCACCACGACGGACGGGCGCATCATCCCGAGCGCTCCATCCGCGGAGCGCATCGGCCTGGCGATCGCTTACGACCACGCGCTCTCCGCGCAGGCGTGGAGCCTCTGGACCGCGCCACCGACCCGACGAGGCGTCACGCGATCGGTCGAACTGACGGTGGCGCCGTGGTCACTTCGCATCCGGGGGACGGCGCTCGCGCGCCGGGCGGGCGCCTCACTCGACCTCAGCGCGCAGCGGCTGCCGACGTTCATCGACCGACGTGAGGTCGGCGGCGTGCAGGCCGACGATGCGCTGCTCACCATTGGTCGTCCCCGCGCTACGAGCGCCGGCTGGCAGGTGGATGGCGGGCTCGTCGGCTGGGCGGGACGGAGCGGCGGTGTCGATGGGCGCGCGGATGCCGGCCTCGCGCTGGCACTCACCCGACGCCGCCCACGTGATCCCGCCCCCGCGCTCCAACTGGAGGGCATCGCGGTCTCCCGCTGGCACCAGCTCACGATGGAAGCCCGACCGCGCGGCGCGCTCGGCGTCCTCCGGTTCGAGGGGCGCCTGCTCGCCAGCGTGGGCACGGGTGTGCCCCTCGCGAGGCGGCCGACCCTCGGTGGCCTCGAGGGATTCACGGGGCGCCCCCTCCTCTCCGCGCGGGGCGACCATCTCGCCTCTCTCGCGCTTCGCACCGCGTGGCCGCTTCGACCACGGTTGCGCGCGGAGGTGGAACCGATGATCGGGCGGGTGGGCGAGGGTGGGTTCGGGCGCGGATCCGACCCGGCGCACGGCATCCTGCATCGTGGGCTCCGCGTCGGGCTCGCGGTCGAGACGCCACTCGGGACGCTTCGCGTGAGCGAGGGGTTCGCCGCCGACGGCGGGCGTGCCGCTTATGTGCGGTTCGGCGACTGGCGCTGAGCTGCGTCAGCGCCGCGTCGGCGCCGCGCCAACTGAACGAGCGGCGTCAGGGCCGCGCGACGTCGACGACTTCGATGCGGACGAGTTGCGTCACCCAGCGCGAGGGTCGCGCGGTACCCGTCCGCGCCGACGAGGACGAGCACACGCGCCAGCGCGGGACCGCGCAACGAATCCGTCGCGATGCCGGCGAGCCGGAGCGCCGCCCGAAGTTCGACCCCCTCCCAGGTCCAGCGGTGGCCGTGCACCTCGGAGCGCCCGCTGTGACGCGGCAGCGCGCCGAGCTACGTGGCGGTGAGGACGTGCGCGCCGCCGTTCGGGTCGACGACCGTGAGCGACGTCGCGATCGGTGTCGTGGGCGCCGGCGCGTGATCGTGGTCCTGCGCCCTGAGGCGTGGGGCGATGACGAGCAGCGCCCCGATGCCAAGGGCAACCCCGAGGCGACGATGCGCTCCGCCGAGCCCCCACACGCGCACCGGCACGCGCCTTCGCCTGCGCCCCGAGGCCACGGCGGCGATGTCGACGCTCAGAACCACTCCGCGTCGAACTCGAGCGCGGCGGCGTCGTTGCGCTCGAGCAGGTCGGCGTCGGGGGCGTTCTTCGGCAGTTCGAACCCGAAGTAGAAGCGCGCGGCCGCGACCTTCGCCTGATAGAAGCGGGCCTCGTCGCCGGTGGCGCCCGCCGCAAGCGCCCGCGCCGCGACGGTGGCCTGCCGGAGCCAGAGCCACGCGTAGACCACGCGCGACGCGAGATCGAGGTACACCGACGCGTTTGCCAGCCCGCGCGTCGGGTCCTGCATCAACCCGCGGGCGAGCCCTCGCGTGACCTCGACCATCCGGCCGAGCGCCGACGCGAGCGCATCGGCGTGGCCGTCGAGCCCGACGGTGCGGGCCTCCGCCACCGCCTGCGCGACACGCGACGCGAAGGCGGTGAGCGCCGCCCCCTGATCCTGCATCACCTTCCGCCCGAGGAGATCGAGCGCCTGGATGCCGTTCGTCCCCTCGTGGATCTGATTGAGGCGGTTGTCGCGATACAGTTGCTCGACGTCGTACTCGCGCGCGTAGCCATACCCGCCCATCGTCTGCAGCGCATTGGAGATGCCTTCCTGCCCGTAGATCGCGGGCCAACTCTTCGCGATCGGCGTGAGGAACTCAAGCAGGACCGTCGCCTCGCGGCGGGCCGCCTCGTCGGGGGCCGTCGTCTCATCGTCGACGAGCCGCGCACAGGCGAGGACGAGGGCCATCGATCCCTCGGCCGCACACTTGCCGATGAGGAGCATCCGGCGCACGTCGGCGTGGGCGATGATCGGGACGGGGGGCTTCGTCGGATCCTTCTCTGCGGGGAGCCGCCCCTGCCGACGCTGCCGCGCGTACTCGACCGCCGACCGGTAGGCGGCGGTACTCATCGCCGCGCCCGCGCGCCCGACGCCGATGCGCGCCTCGTTCATCATATGAAACATGTAGGCGAGTCCGCGATGCGGTTCACCCACCAACTCGCCGACACAGGGCCCCCGCTCGCCGAAGTTCAGCAGCGTGGAGGTCGTCCCGCGCCATCCCATCTTGTGGATCAGCCCGCCGAGCGCGATGTGGTTCGGTTCGCCGGAGCGGCCATCGGCGCCGACGAGGCGCTTGGGGACGATGAAGAGGGAGATCCCCTTGGTGCCGGCGGGCGCACCGACGATCCGCGCGAGCACCAGGTGGACGATGTTCTCCGTGAGCTCGTGCTCGCCCGCGGAGATCCAGATCTTGGCGCCCTCGATCCGATATGTGCCGTCGGGCTGCGGGATCGCGATGGTCCGGAGGTCAGCGAGGCCGGATCCGGCGTCGGGCTCCGTGAGCGCCATCGTGCCGCCGAACCGCCCCTCGAGCATCGGCGGAAGCCACCGCGCCTTCTGCTCCTCGGAGCCGAAGGCGGCGATGAGGTTCGCCGCGCCAGCGGTCAGCATCGGGTAGCTCGCCGATCCGATGTTCGCCGCCTCGAGCCAGGCGATCGCCGCCGACGCGACGACGTGCGGCAACTGCAGCCCGCCGCGCTCGGCATCGTGCGTGGAGGCGATGATCCCCGCCTCGGCGGTCGCGTGGAACGCGGGCTTCAGGTCCGGCTGGGTGACCACGCGGCCGTCGACGACCGTCGGCTCCTCCTGGTCGTTCCGCTTGCGGTTCGGCAGGTAATGGGCCTCGGCGACCGCCTGCGCCGTCTCGAGCACGGCGTCGTACACCTCACGGCCCTGCTCAGCGAAACGGGGGCGCGTCGTCAGCTGCTCCACCTCCAGCAGCTCGTAGAGGAAGAAGCGGAGGTCGCGCGGATCGAGGACGGTGGTCATTCAGGCACCTGGTGGACGGACGACGAAAGAACCCCTGCGCGCGCGAGCGCGCCGCGCGCTCAGGGGCGATACGCGATGCAGTCGATCTCGACGCGAAGGCCCTCGCCCGGCAATCCGGCCGCCTGGATCGTGGTGCGCGCCGGCCGATGCGACCCGAAGACGCGCTCATAGACGGCGTTCATCTCCGGGAACTCGGCCATATCGAGGAGGAAGACGCCGCACCGCAGCACGTGCTGCAGGTCGGAGCCCGCCGCGTGGAGGATCGCCTCGACGTTCCGCAGGCACTGCTCGGTCTGGGTCGCGGCGTCCGCGCCGGCGAGCGCGCCGGTGGCGGGGTCGGTGGCGCCCTGCCCCGAGACGAAGATCAGTTTCTCGAACGCCATCCCCGGCGAATACGGACCGACCGGCTTGGGGAGGTTGGCGCTGTGGACGGGATGGTGGTGCGTCATCGGGAATCTCGGTGGGAGGAGCGTGGCCGGGGGGCCACCGGAGCGAGGGACGCGTGGCGACGGCGCGGGGGCCGCCCAGCGAAGCTTATGCGGGCGGGGTGCCGTGCGCACCAGGCGCGCCGGCCAGCATCGCCCGCCGCGTCGCGACGAACCAGAGCGCGCTCCCGATGACGATGCCGCCGATCGCCCCGGGGCCGCCGAACCAGACGACGGCAGGATCCTCCGTGTAGCGCGCGGCGATTCCGGCGAGCGCCCAGGCGACGGTGAACGGGAAGGTCAGGTTCCGGCGCGCCCAGGCCATCCACCACCCCAGCGCGGTCGCGATGCCCATCATCGCGAGAGCCCAGAGCCGCTCGGGGATGCCGAACCCGCCGAAGCCGACCACGTGCGCCACTTGGAAGGTGTTGGCGATCACGGCGACGGAGATCCAGGCGAGGTAGAGGTCGTGGGGGACGATCAGGCAGAGCCGCTCCCACCGATCGGGCTCCGGCGCCCGACGCAGCACCTCCCCGACGGCGATGAGGACGCCGAGGAAGGCGAGCATCAGGATCATCGCTTCGAGATACCGCGCGTACGAGAAGAGCACGATCCAGCCGACGTTCAACGCGCCGACGATGGTCCACCACGGGCCGAGGCGCTCGACCGCGCGGCGGCCACGCGCGCCGGGCCAGAGCTGGCAGGCGAGGCAGAGCATCAGGCCGGCGTAGATGACGCTCCAGATGCCGAAGACCCAGTTCGCGGGGAGGAAGCGCGACGGGTACGCGTTGGCGATCTCCCCGATGTTCCGGCCACTGAGGCCGCCGGAGGCGGCCACGAAGTTGCCGTAGAGGACGCCGAGGAAGACGGCGAGGTTGAGGAGGCGAAACGCGACTGGTCGCATGTCAGAGTCGTGACGTAGGTTCACCGGATGCGACGTCCGCCGCCGCTCCTGCAGTGTATCGCCCTCGCGCTCCTCGGCGCGACCCGACTCGCCGAGGCGCAGCGGGCGCCCGCGTGGTGCGCGCGCCCCGACACCGCCGGCGTGGAGATCCGGTTCCTTGACGTCGGCCAAGGGGATGCCGCGCTCATCGTCACGAGCGACGGCCGCCGCGCGCTGATCGATGGCGGGCCCGACGGTGACCTCCTCGACGCCTATCTCACGCGCGACCGGATCGACCGCCTCGACCTCGTGATCGCCTCGCACCACCATCTCGACCACATCGGTGGGCTGCCGGCGGTGCTCGCCTCGCGGGCCGTGACGAACGTCGTCGAGAACGGGATGCCGGCGACCACGCGGATCTACGGACGGCTCGTGGACGCGATGGCGCGGCGCGGGAGTCGCGTCCTGGCGGCGACCCCCCGTGAGCTCACCCTCGGCACGGCGATGTTCCGCATCCTGCCGCCGTGGTCTGCGGCCGAGGACCAGAACGATGCGTCGGTGGGGGTGATCGTCTCCCACGGGGCGTTCCGGGCGCTCTTCACGGGTGATGCGGAGACGAGGGCCGTCGATGCGTGGATCCGCGACGGTCGCATCCCGCGGGTGCAGGTGGCGAAAGCGGGACACCACGGGAGCCGAAATGGGGTCACCCCCGCGCTCGTGCGCGCGGCGGCCCCGAGCCTCCTCGTGATCTCGGTGGGCGAGGACAATCGCTACGGGCATCCGCATCCGGAGGCACTCGCCGCGTGGCGCGCGCCGACCCGACGAATCCTCCGCACCGATCTTGAGGGTACGATCCGCGTCCGCGGCTGCGCCGACGGACGCTATTTCACCACCACGGCACGGGAGGGCGGCCGATGAATCGATCCGTTCGTTACGCTGTCGATCGCATCGAGGGCGACGCCGCCTCCGCGATCGTCGTTTTGGTCGCCGATGCGGACGGCGCGGTCGTGGAGGTACCAAGAACGGCCCTGGGGCGCTCGGCCATCGAGGGGGCCATTCTCGTCGTCCCCCTCCGCGCGGACGGGACCCCCGCGTGGGCCTCCGCTGCGCGGGATTCCGCCGAGGAGGCCCGTCGCCGGGCCGCGGCCGCTGACACCCTCGCGACACTGCGCCGGAAGGATCGCGGCGGCGACCTCACGCTATAGCCGATCCCAGTGGAGACGTCAGGAATCGTCGGGGCAGAAGCGGATCGCGCCGAGCATTCCACGTGCGCGCCACCACGGTCGTGGCGTCAGCGGAAGGGCTGATACCGAGGCTTCCAGAGGCGATCATAGGTGAGCCCGACGCGCAACTGCGAACTCACGCCAAGCTGCCGGGTCGCCGGCACCTTGCCTTGGAAGAAGAAGAGGTCGGCGCTGATGGAGAGGGAGAGCTCGTCGACGAGCGGGACAAGCACGTCGTGGACCATCCCGTACCGCAGGGCGAGGTCGGCGGGCGTGTCGTCGCCGGTGGGAAGGAAATAGGTGAAATCGTTCCGCATCCGGTACGTCATCCCGGTGCCAAGCGGACGTTCGAAGTCGACGCGCGACTGGAACCCCGCCTGGGGGTTCGGACGACCGAAGTCGTTCTCGAGGACCACGCCGAGATCGGCGCGGCGCCAGCGAGGCGTCGGCTGCGCCATCAGGCCGGCGACGGCACGGAGCGAGAGTTGCCGCGGGTTGCGTCCCCCGGTCGTGGGGAGCACGGTGGGTGAGAATTCCGTATCGAAGAGACCGCGGACGAACGGATGCAGCCGACGCGATGACGCGTCGTCGAAGGCTGGTCGCAGCGTCCAGTCAATCTTGATGTCGTCTGCCGTCTCGATCGGACCCGACCCCGCGCCCGTCACGCGCTGCTGCGCGAAGGCAAAGCCCACGCCGAGATCGGTGGCACGGAAGCGCCCGCTCGTCGTCCGCACCACGCGCCCGCTCACCCCCGCGACCCACGCATCCTGCGCAAGAATCCGGCTCTCCGGCACGCCCACATACCCGGTGCTCCCGGCGATTCGGTTCACGGAGGCCCAGATGGTCGGGCGGTCAAAGGTCAGGGAGGTGACGTCCACATAGGCCGGGTCCGCCGCGAGGTATCCGGCGACGGTGTCGATTTGTGCCTCCCCCTTCGCGACGGCGCGGACCCGCCGGAGTTCACCGAGGATGAAATCGCGCACGGCGATCGTCGGCGCACCCGGGGTCGCCCGCAGGGCGCCGCTTGCGGGCGCCACCGTGAACTGCCGTCGTACCCGGAGCCCGCGCGCGAAGAACCGTGCCCGCGCGCCGTCGACGAGCACATCCGACGTGGCCACACGATAGGTGACGCCATCCTCAATGCGGTGACCGAGCACCAGGCTCCGAGCGGCATCGATGCCACTCGTTGCCAACTCGCCGCGCGTATCAGAGCGGAGCAGCGCCTTCAGGTCGGCCCCGGGGAGATCGAGGACCACGAGCTCATCCTCCGTCCAAAGCCACTCCCCGATCTCATTCTCGTGGAGCTTGCCGATGAGCGGCGGGAACTGGTCGAGCCGGCGGATGACCGCGACCTCCGCGCCCGCTTGCTCGCGGACTCGACGCGCGATGAACGCCTCCCAGAGCGCCTTGGAGACTCGGCCACGCCGCGTCGTTGCATCTACCTCCGCGAGAGCCGGATGTCGTGCCACGATGTCGGGAAAGGCCGGGAACATCAACTCCCCGCGGTCTTCGGCGCGGCGTCCGGCGAGCGTGGCGAGCCGCCGGACGAGCGCGGTGTCAGGCGCGGTCCGGTCGCTGAGCATCGTGAGGCGGTGTTCGATCGCGGACACGAACGCGCCTCCCGTGTCCGGGCGCGGGCGGAACTCGATGCCGAGGATGCCGACACCGATGCCGTTCGCTGCGCTCCGCGCCACGAGGGCAGGCGTGCCCGGGCGGACGAAGGGACGATCGGGGAGCTCGACCCGGAGACGCATCGCCTCGGGGGCCGCCCGGAGGGGGAGATCGGCGACGATCGCATCGATTCCCGGCACCTCCTGTGCCAGGAGGGCGTTGTCTGACGGGTCGAGATTCGACAGGACCACGACGGCCTCTGCACCGGCATCGCGGAGCCACGCGACCTCCCGACGCGCGACGGGGGTGGGCGCCTCGAACGTGTAGGCCGCGAGGACCGCCCTCGGCAGGCGATCGCGAATCGCGGCGTTCACCACGCCGATCACCCCGACGCGACGCCCACCGAGCTCGACGATTCGACTACGGGTGAACGTCGTGCTGTCACCGACGCCAACGTTCGCCGCCAGCAGGGTGACCTCCGGGAACTCTGTCCTCAGCCGCCGCAGCCCGTCGAGCCCGAGCGCGAGCTCAAACTCGAACGGCACGACCATCGTGTACCCGATGTCGCGCAGCGCCGTGAAGTCGACGCGCGCGCGCGTCGCCCGCTGGACCCCGAAGTCCCCCTCCTGCTGGCCGAGGTCGACGACCAGCGTCCGCTCGCTCCCGCCGGCCGCCGCGACCGCCGTGCGCACCGCCGTCGCGCGGGACCCGATGCCCCCTAGGTTGAATGGGAGCTCGAAGATCCGTGCCTCACCCACGTCGACACGATTCATCTCGCCGACCGCCCACGCCGTCGGATCGGTCGGCCAGACGGCGCCAGACTGCTCGACGATGATCACCCGGTCGTCGGCGGCGGAGCGGAGCCGCGAGACCCGGAGCGGGGTGGGCACGAGATCCGGGAACTCGCTGCGCCGCCGCGGGTTCCGCTGGAGCATCGCGAGCAGATCGAGCTCCGCGTTCCACGGGTCCTGTAGCAGAACGACGGTGGCCGACGCGAGGGCGTGCACCTCGGGCGCGACCTCTGCCTCACCTCGACGGGCGATCACCTCGGCGAGTTCGGCCCCCGTCGGCTCCGAGGAGGGGAGGAAGACGACGATGCCCGGGGCACGATACGCGACGTGGCTCACGAGCTTGAACGTCTGCCCCTCAGCACGCGCCTGCTCGGTCAGGAGTTCGTGCTCATCCTGAGCGCGGCGCACCCCCAATGCACCGAGGGAACGCCCAGAGTAGACGATGGAAACCCGTTCCGGAGACGGTGTCCCCTGCGCCACGGCGCGGCCGGCAGCAAGGCAGCCCAACAGCAGGATCGGTCGGAGGAGGCGCATCGCCGCAGGGGGGAAGGAAGGCTGAGCCGATACCGTCCAAATAGACCCGGGACGCACCAGAGCGGCAACTCACCGATCCAGCAGGGCGCGATGGTCCCGGACCGGCGCCGCACGGCGTCGGCGTCGGCGTCGAATCGACGGCGTCAGCTCCCCGCCCGCCCAGCGTTCGACGCGTGCCATCCGTAGCGGGCGTGAGTCCCCGCTCCGCCCCCTGCCGTTTGCCGCCCCCGATCCCCGGGCGCATACTGTGGGCGGTGCGAGCGGCCCACGCACCGGCGACGCAGGCGCCCTGACCCCCGACCCTTGATGGCCGCCTGCCCCGCCGGCCGTCCCGCACGGAGCACGTCGTGAGAGCTTCCCGCACGATTCCGGCCCTCGCCCTCTGGCTGTCCGGCGCGCTCGGCGCCCAGCAGGCGTCGCGCCTTGAGCCGGTCACCGGCCTGCGCGACAACGGCACCGGGTTCCACGCCCTCGTCGGCGCACGCGTCGTCACCGCGCCCGGCCAGGCCATCGACAGCGCCACCGTCGTCATCCGCAACGGCGTCATCACCGCCGTCGGTCGCAACCTGAAGGCGCCCGCCGGCGCCCGCGTCTGGGACCTCAAGGGGCTGACCGTCTACCCCGGGTTCATCGACGCGCACGCCGACCTCGGGATGGACGCCGTCCCGCAGGGAGGCGACATCGGACCGACCCACTGGAATCCGCAGGTGCGCGCCTGGTTCAGCACGACGACCAATCTCAAGGACGATTCCACCCGCCGCGTCGCGCTGCGGTCCCTCGGCTTCGGCACCGCGCTCGCCGTCCCGCATCAGGGGATCTTCCGCGGCACCGCCTCGGTCGTGAACCTCAGCGACGCCGGCGTCCGCGAGCGGGTGCTCCGCGCCGACCTCGTCCAGACCGTCGGCTTCCAGCGCTCCTTCCTGCTCGGCGGGATGTACCCCAACTCGACGATGGGGACCGTCGCGCTGATGCGGCAGACCCTGATGGACGCTGAGTGGTACATCCGGGCGAACGCCGCCTACGAGGCGAGCGGCCGCTCGGTCCTGCCGCCGGAGCGGAGCGAGGCGCTCGGCGCCCTCGGCAACACCGTACAGGGGAAGCAGGCGGTCCTGTTCCAGACCGAGAGCGAGGAGGAATACCTCCGCGCCTATCGCCTCGCCGCCGAGTACAAGCTCGTCCCGTGGTTCCGCGGGAACGGGACCGAGTATCGGCTGATCGACGTGCTGAAGGGCCGGACGCAACCGCTAATCGTCCCACTCAACTTCCCTGACGCCCCCGACGTCTCGAGCCCGGAGGCTGCGCTCAACGCCTCGCTGGCCACGATGCGGCACTGGTATCAGGCGCCGACGAACCCGGCGCAGCTCGCCGCGGCGGGGGTCCCGTTCGCCCTCACCACCGACGGGCTCTCGACCCTCACGCAGTTCCTTCCGAATCTCCGCCTCGCTGTCGCGCGCGGGCTCGCCGCCGAGAAGGCGCTCGCCGCGCTGACCACGGTGCCTGCCGGGTGGCTCGGCATCGACCGCACGCACGGCACCATCGCCGTGGGCAAGGTCGCGAACCTCGTCGTCACCGACGGCGACCTCTTCACGCAGGACGCGAGCGTCCGGGACGTCTGGGTGCAGGGGTCACGCTACGGCGTCACGCGCCCGCCGCAGATCGACCCGCGCGGGACCTGGGCCATCACCTCGACCGATGCGGACGGCTTCAACGCGACGCTGCGGCTCGAGGGTCCGATCAACCGCATCCGCGGCACGATCGAGCGCGCCGGCCGCCGCGAGCTCCCGCTCGCCGGTGTCCGCGTGATCGCCGAGACGGGCCGACTCGAAGTCACCTTCAACGGCGAGCCCCTCGGGTACGAGGGCACCGTGCTGATGTCGGGCGCGGTGAGCGGGGATGAGGTCTACGGCTGGACGTCGCTGCCGAACGGCACCGATCCGACCTTCAAGGGGACCCGCACCGAGGCGTACGAGGGTCCGGCGCGCGGTGCGGTGGCGCAGCGGGTACCCGCCATCGACCTCCCTTTCATTCGTCCGATGATCGAGTTCGGTCGCGCGTCGGTCCCGGAGCAGCCGGCGGTGCTCCTGGTCCGCAACGCGACCGTCTGGACGCAGGGCCCGCAGGGGCGCCTCGAGAACGCCGACCTCCTCGTCCGCGCCGGCAAGGTGGCGCAGGTCGGACGCGGCCTCACCGCGCCGCGCGGCGCGGTCGTCGTCGACGCCACGGGCAAGCACGTCACGCCGGGGCTGATCGACCCCCACACGCACACCGGCGTCAGCTCGGTGAATGAGAGCGGCTTCGCGATCGTCCCCGAGGTGCGGATGGGCGATGCCCTCGCGCACAACGACATCTGGATGTACCGCCAGCTCGCCGGCGGCCTCACGATGCAGATGGTGAAGCACGGCTCCGCGAACCCGATCGGTGGCGAGAACGTCTTCGTGAAGAACCGGTGGGGGATGCTCCCCGACGACTACCGGCTCGAGAACGCGCCGCGCACCGTGAAGTTCGCGCTCGGCGAGAACCCGAAGCGCAGCCCCAACCGCTATCCGAACACGCGGATGGGGGTGCAGGAGATCATCCGCGACCACTTCAACGCCGCCCGCGACTACCGGCGCGAGTGGCAGCGGTGGGAGCGCGAGAAGACGGGGATCCCGCCGCGCCGCGACCTCCGGATGGAGGCGCTGCTCGACATCCTCGACCAGAAGCTGCTCGTCTCGTCGCACGGCTACCGCGCCGACGAGTTCCTCGCGCTGGTGCGGCTCGCCGAGGAGTTCGGCTTCCGCATCCAGACCCTGCAGCACGGCGTGGAGGCGTACAAGATCGCGTCGGAGCTGAAGGCGTCGGGCGTCGCCGCCGTCGTCTGGAGCGACTGGGGTGCGTTCAAGCTCGAGTCGTATGACGCCACATCGTACAACGCGCGCCTGCTGATGGAGGCGGGCGTCGTGACCTCGCTGCACTCGGACAACGCCGAGATCTCCACCCGGATGAACTGGGAGGCGGGGAAGCTCCTGCGCTCGGGCGTCGATGAGATCCAGGCCCTCTCGACCGTGACGAACCAAGCGGCGCGCGCCGTCGCGATCCAGGACCGGGTCGGGTCGCTCGAGGCCGGCAAGGATGCCGACTTCGTGATCTGGAACGGCAACCCGCTCTCGCAGTTCACCCGCGCCGAGCAGACCTGGGTGGACGGGCGCCGCTACTTCTCGCTGGAGGAGGACGCCCGGACGCGCGAGGAGATCGCGCGCCAGCGGGCGCAGCTCATCCAGGCCATCCTGGCTGCCGCCCCCGCGGGCGGCGCCGGTGCCACCGCGGCGCCGGCCAGACCGTGACCTTCACCCTCTCGACTCCTATGAACACCACGGACCGCAGGACCGACCGCGCCCCGGCGCGGTCGATGTGGCGGCAGGCCGCCGCCGCGTTCGCCGTCGCGCTCGCCGTCGCGCCGCTGTCGGGGCGCGTCGCCGAGGCGCAGGTCACGATCCCCACCGCCCGGCAGTCGCAGCCCGTCGCGCTGCGCGGTGCGACGATCCACACCGTCACCAAGGGGACCATCACGAACGGCACGATCGTGCTCGACAACGGGCGCATCGTCGCCGTCGGGGGCGCCGATGTGGCGATCCCGCGCGGCGCGAAGGTGGTCGACGTCACCGGGAAGCACATCTATCCGGGACTGATCGACGCCTACAGCACCGTCGGCATCACCGAGATCGGATCGGTCGACGTCTCCAACGACATCACCGAGCTCGGCGACTTCAATCCGAACGTGCGCGCCGAAATCGCGGTGAACGCGGAGAGCCGGCACATCGGCACCTCGCGCTCGGCCGGCGTCCTCGTCGCGTTCAGCACCCCCGAAGGGGGCGTGATCTCGGGGCTCTCGTCGGCGATGTCGCTCGAGGGATGGACGTGGGAGGAGATGTCGATGAAGGGCGCCGCGGCGCTTAACGTCACCTGGCCCGATCCCGCCGGCCGGCCGCGCCGCTTCGGGGGCCCGCCTCCGGGCGGCCCGGGCGCCGCGCGTGGCCCCGCCCCCAAGACCTACGCCGAGCAGGTGCAGGCGATCAAGGACTTCTTCGCCGAGGCGCGGGCGTACCGTGATGCACAGGCGGCGGGGCAGGTCGTGCGCACCGATGTCCGGTATGCGTCGATGATCCCCGCGCTTGATAGGGCGATCCCGGTGGTCGTCGCGGCGAATTCCGTCTCGCAGATCAACGACGCCATCACCTGGGCCAAGGCCGAGGGCGTGCGCGTCGTCATCCGTGGCGGCCGCGACGCGATCCACGTCGCTGATCGGCTCAAGGCGGAGAACATCCCGGTCATCCTGACCTCGACGATGGATGCGCCGCAGCGGAATTATGAGGGGTATGACGGCGGCTACAACGCGCCGGCGCAGCTCTACGCCGCCGGGGTGCGCTTCGCCATCGCCGGCGGGTCCGGCGGTCTCTACACGTATCGGCTCCCGTGGGAGGCCGGTGTCGCCGTCGCCTTCGGGCTCCCGGAGGAGGAGGCGCTGAAGGCGGTGACGATCAATGCCGCCGAATTCATGGGGATCGCCGACCAGGTTGGGTCGCTCGAGGTTGGCAAGCAGGCGACGCTGCTGATCACGTCGGGGACGCCGCTCAACATGACGTCGGATGTGATCCAGGCGTACATCCAGGGTCGCGAGATCGATATGAACGACATGCAGAAGCAGTTCTTCAAGAAGTATCTCGAGAAGATCCGCCAGCAGCAGGGGCGTATCGCGATGTGAGGGGTGGGCGCCCGAGCGGGGCGCCCACCGATCGGCCCTTGAACGACCGAAACGCCCCGTCCGCGGAGACCGCGGACGGGGCGTTTCGGTTGTCGAAATGGGCCTGGGAGGAGTTGAACCTCCGACCTCACGCTTATCAGGCGTGCGCTCTAACCACCTGAGCTACAGGCCCGGTCAGAATCCGTAAATCAAGCGTGTCCCCGCGACCGGGTCAACGGCGGACCGCCTCAGTCGTCGTAGCGACCCGGGGTGCCGGACTCGTCCCGCTCCTCGAAATCATCGTACTCGTCGTCGAGGTCGATGAGGTCGTCGTCCTCCGCGTCCTCGTCATCCTCGTCGTCCTCCAACCCGTCATCGTCCTCGTCGAACTCATCCTCGTCGTCTTCGGAGAACTCCTCGTTCAAGTCCTCTCCGTCCACGATCTCGAAGCCGTCGAGGTCGCCTTCACCGATTCCGTACTCCTGCTCCAGCACGAACATCCCTGCGCTCTCCTGGTGGGGGGGCCACGCGCGCCGGGTCAGGCCCCGGCCCGCTCCTTCTTCGCGTCCCGATTGATCCGCTTCCGGTCGCTCTGGCTGAGCAGCCGCTTCCGCAGGCGGATCGCGTTCGGGGTCACCTCGATCAGCTCATCGTCTTCGATATACTCGAGCGCACTCTCGAGCGTCAACACCCGGGGCGGCTCGAGCTGGATCGCGTCATCGGCGCCCTTGGAGCGCATGTTCGTGAGCTTCTTCTCCTTCGTCGGGTTCACGTCCATATCCCCGGGGCGGGCGTTCTCGCCGATGACCATCCCCTCGTAGACCTCGTCCCCCGGGGTCACGAAGAGCGTCGAGCGCTCCTGCAGGTTCCCGAGGGCGAAGGCGATGATCGTCCCCGCCTCCATCGAGACGAGCACACCACGCAGGCGCCCCTGCAGACTCCCCGCCCACGGCCCGTACTCGAGGAACCGGTGGTGCAGGATCCCCGTGCCACGCGTGTCGGTGAGGAACTCGGAGCGATACCCGAAGAGGCCGCGCGCCGGGATCTTGTACACAAGGCGCACGAGCCCCTGGCCGGGGTTCTTCATCTCGACCATGCTCGCCTTGCGGGGGCCGAGCTTCTCGATGACGGTGCCCATGAACTCCTCGGGCACGTCGATGGCGAGCTCCTCGTACGGCTCGAGGCGCTCCCCGTCCGGGCCGAGGTGCGTGATGACGCGGGGGCGGCTCACCTGGAACTCGTACCCCTCGCGGCGCATCGTCTCCATCAGGATCGAGAGGTGGAGCTCACCGCGCCCAGAGACGGTCCAGGTGTCGGTGCTCTCGGTGTCCTCCACCCGCAGGGCGACGTTCCGCTCGAGCTCCTTCTCCAGCCGATCCTTCAGCTGACGGCTCGTCACGAACTTGCCGTCCTTGCCCGCGAACGGGGAGTTGTTCACGAGGAAGTCCACCGAGATGGTGGGCTCCTCGACGGCGATCCCCTCGAGCCGGTCCGGGTGCTCCGGGTCGGTCATCGTGAGGCCGATCTCGACCCCCTCGAGCCCGGCGAGGGAGACGATCTCCCCGGCCGTGGCCTGCGGCACCTCGACGCGATCGAGCCCCTCGAAGCCATACAGCTTCGTCACGCGGCCCTGGGTCCCCTTGAGCGTATGGTCCACCGGGAGGAGGGAGATGGTGTCCCCCACGCGCACGGTGCCACGCTCGATGCGCCCGATGGCGAGGCGGCCGAGGTAGTTCGAATAATCGATCGTCGAGACGAGCATCTGGAACGCCCCCGCCGCGTCACTCGGCGGCGCGGGGACGTGCTTCACGATGGTCTCGAAGAGTGGCGTGAGGTCGACCGCCGGGGTGTCGAGGTCCATCGTCGAGATGCCGTCGCGGCCGGAGGCATAGACGACGGGCGCGTCGAGCTGGGCCTCGTTCGCCTCGAGCTCGATCAGGAGGTCGAGGACCTCCTCGTGGACGCGCATCGGGTCGGCGCCGGGCCGGTCGATCTTGTTGATGCAGATGATGACCGTGCGGCCGAGCGCGAGCGCCTTGCGGAGCACGAAGCGCGTCTGCGGCATCGGACCGTCGAAGGCGTCGACGACGAGAAGCACGCCGTCCACCATCCGGAGGATGCGCTCCACCTCGCCACCGAAGTCGGCGTGCCCGGGGGTGTCGACGATGTTGAGCTTCGTGTCGCCCCACCGGACGGCGGTGTTCTTGGCGAGGATGGTGATCCCGCGCTCCCGCTCGAGCGGGTTCGAGTCCATCACCCGCTCGGCGACGACCTGGTTCTCCCGAAAGGCACCGGCCTGCCGGAGCATTTGGTCGACGAGCGTCGTCTTGCCGTGGTCGACGTGGGCGATGATGGCGATGTTGCGAATTTCCATAGCCTTCAAAGCTAATCAGGTCCGCCCTGAAAGAAGCGAGTGGGCCACCGCCCCCCCTCAGGGGCCCGGACCCGGGCCGACGGGCGGGACCCGCCGCCCCCTACTTCTTGGCGGGCTTCGGCGCGCCCCCGGCCGCCCCCTCCTTTTCCCCGTCTGCGAAGCTCGTCTCAAATCCCTTCGCCTTCAGGGCGGCGAGGAACGACCCCTTCTCGACCGACTTCATCCAGGCCTCCTTGGGCTCGACGAGGTTCCGCTCCACCAGGCTCAGGAGGGTGTCGTTCATCGTGATCATGCCGAGCTTCTTGGACGTCTGCATGATCGACGGGATCTGGAAGGTCTTCCCCTCGCGGATGAGGTTCGCGATCGCGGGCGTCACGAGGAGGATCTCCCACGCTGCCACGCGCCCACCCCCGATCTTCTTACAGAGGACCTGCGAGACGACCCCTTTGAGCGATTCGGAGAGCATCGTCCGCACCTGCTCCTGCCGGTCGGCCGGGAACTGGTCGATCAGCCGGTCGATCGTGCTCGCTGCGGTCGTCGTATGCAGCGTACCGAAGACGAGATGCCCCGTCTCCGCCGTCTCGATTGCGATCCCCACGGTCTCGAGGTCGCGGAGCTCGCCGACGAGGATGATATCCGGGTCTTCGCGGAGCGCCGCGCGCAGCGCACTCTTGAACGAGCCCGTATGCACCCCCACCTGCCGCTGGGTGATCACGCAGTTCTTGTTCTCGTGCACGAACTCGATCGGGTCCTCGATCGTGATCACGTGGTCCGATCGTGAGCGATTGACCAGGTCGATCAGGGCGGAGAGGGTCGTCGACTTCCCGGAGCCGGTCGGCCCCGTCACGAGCACGAGCCCCTTGGTCAGGTAGCAGAGGTTCTGTACCTCGGGGGTGATGCCAAGGGCGTCCGCGGTGACGATGGTGCTGGGGACGACGCGAACGACCGCGGCCATCCCCTTCCGGTCGCGCAGGACGTTGGCGCGGAAGCGCGCGACGCCGGCGATCTCGTGGGCGAAGTCGGTGTCGTTGGTCTCGGCGAACTCCTTGCGGTTACGCTCCGGCATGATCGAGGTGAGGAGCGCCTCCATCGCCGTGGGGTCGAGCGTCGACTGGCCGGGGATCCGCTCCATCTCCCCGCTCTTCCGGACGATCGGCGGCTCCCCGACCCGCAGGTGCAGGTCGGAGCCACCGTGCTCGACGAGCATCCGCAAGAGCTTCTCCATCGCGATCGTCGCAGAGCCGAGGTCACCCGCGGCGGTCTGTGCGTCGGGAACGTCCCGCGTCGAACCGGTGTCGGAGTCGGTCGCTCGGAAGAGGCCCGTGGCGCGTTTGAACTCGGCATCCGCATCGACCGTGAAGTCGACGACCATCAGGTCGCCCTGCAGCATCGCGCGAACGGTGAAGACCCGCTCCGGGGCGGCGTAGCGAAACTTGGTCGGTTGCCGCGCGTCGATCGCCTGCTGTGCGGCGGGGGTCGCGATCTCGCGGATCAGCGCGCCGACCTGTGCCGCCGTGAGCGGCTTGGTGGCGGGCGTGGGTTGGCCCTCCACGAGCAGGACCGCCGGCTCGCCCTCACGGAGGACGAGGGCGTCGGCGTGGCTGGAGAGCATCACGGAGAGCAGTTTGTCAATGTTGGCCATAGCGCGAATCTCGGTCACTTCGGACCCGTCCGCTATAGGCACTCCCGTCTCGCCCCTGACCCCTGATTCCTGACCCCTGATAGCTTATGTCTGTGCTCTCCCACCTCCTCGCCGTCGCCGCCCTCCTCGCGCTCAACGCCTTCTTCGTCGCCGTCGAGTTCGCCCTCGTCCGGGCGCGCCGTTCCCGGCTCGAGGCGATGGTCCGCGCCGGCGATCCGTTCGCCCGCTTCGCCGTCGCCGCCACCTCCCGGGCACACCTGACCCGCGTCCTCTCCGCGGGACAGCTCGGCATCACGCTCGCCTCCCTCGGGCTCGGCTGGGTGGCGGAAGCCTCCCTCGGCCAGACCCTCGAGCATTGGTTCGTCGCCCTCCCGCTCCCGCTCGAGGTGAGCGTGCGCGTCGGGATCGCCGCCGGCGTCGCCCTGACGATCGTCACCTACCTGCACGTGGTCCTCGGCGAGCTCGCGCCCCGCGCCCTCTCGCTCAATCACCCCGAGGTCTTCGCGAAGTGGCTGGCGCCGCCGATCCTCGCCTTCGCGTGGGTGATGCGCCCCTTCATCTTCGTCCTCGACGGCTCCTCCCACTGGCTCCTGCGCGCCCTCGGCCAGCGGAATGTCACCGAGGAGGAGACCCCGCATTCCTCGGAAGAGCTCCGGCTGCTCGTCGAGCAGGCCGAGGAAGGGGGCCAGCTCCACACGACCGAGGCGCGGATCCTCGGCGGCGTCTTCGAGTTCTCGGAGAAGAACGCCCGCGAGGTGATGACGCCCCGCACGGCGATGGTCGCGATCCCTGTAGAGGCGACCCTCGACGAGGCGATCCGCACGGTGGAGGAGGCGGGCTTCTCGCGCTACCCGGTGTATCGCGACACCGTCGACGACATCGTCGGGATGGTCCACGCGAAGGACCTCCTGCGCGCGCTCCATCGCGACCCCTCGGGGTTCGCGTTGGCCACCGCGCTCCGCCCGGTCCACGTGGTCCCCGGCTCCCGTGAGGTCGAGGAGGTGCTAGCCGACTTCAAGCGCCGCAAAGAGCATCTCGCGATCGTGCTCGACGAGTACGGCGGCACGGCGGGGATGGTCACGATGGAGGACCTCCTCGAGGAGATCGTCGGCGAGATCCTCGACGAGTATGACGAGACGCCGGGGGTCACCACGACCCACGAAGCCATCCCGGCGGGCGGGCGGATCATCGCGGGAGACCTCAACATCGGCGAGGTGAACGCCGAGCTCGGGCTCGCGATCCCCGAGGAGGACTTCACCACCGTCGGCGGCTACGTCTTCGGGCGGCTCGGGCGGCTTCCGATCGCCGGCGATAAGGTCACCGGCGCCGGGGCGACCTTCACCGTCCGGTCGATGGAAGGCCGGCGGATCCGGTCGCTGTTGATCGAACCGCTCGGCGACTGATCGCAAGCGCGAGCCGGATCGCCGCGACCATCGAGGTGGCGGAGGCAGTGCCCTTGCCCGCGATGTCGAGCGCCGTGCCGTGGTCCGGTGAGGTGCGGGGGAATGGGAGGCCGAGGGTCACGTTCACCGCCTCACCGAAGCTCGCGACCTTGATCGCGGTCATCCCCACGTCGTGATACGGCGCGATCACCGCGTCGAACTCACCGCGCAGGGCGCGGACGAAGACCGTGTCGGCGGGGAGCGGCCCAGCGATCCCTTCCGCCCGCGCCACGGGGGCGAGCAGCGCGTCGTCCTCGACGCCGAACCGCCCCTGATCCCCCGCGTGCGGGTTCAGGGCGCAGAGCACGAGCCGCGGCGCCTCGATCCCGAACCACGCGCGCAGCCCCTCGCGCGTCGCGCGGATGGCCCGGACGAGCGCGGCCTCGGTGACCGCCGCCGGCACCTCTCGGAGCGCGAGATGGGTCGTCGCGAGCACCACGCGTAACCGGTCGGAGGCGAGCATCATCGTGGTGGGCGCGCCGGTGAGCCGCTCGAGCAGCTCCGTGTGCCCGGGGTCCGGGTAGCCGCCGGCGTGCAGCGCCGCCTTGTCGATTGGGGCGGTGACGATGCCGTCCACCGTCCCGGCCCGTGCCAGCGCCACGGCACGCTCGATGGCGAGCCCCGCGAGCCGTCCGGCGGCGGCATCGCGTGCCCGTCCCGCCGCGTCGGTCCCGCTCGCCCCCGTTCCGCCGTCCCATCGCCCGACGGCCTCATCGACCGGGACCCCCGCGCCCTCCGGCCCGACCACCACGAAGCGCGCGGCGCCCGCGACCTCAGGGGTCGCGAGCGCCGTTCGCACGATCTCCGGCCCGATGCCCCGGGGGTCGCCGAGGGTGATCGCGAGCGCGGGACGGGTCACAATCGCAGCGACACGTAGAGTTCGCGGCGCAGGTTGTCGAGCGTGCGGCGGATCGACTTCTCCTCCCGCAGCTGCCGACGGATCCGCTCCTGGTTCTCCTCGAGCGTATAGGCGCCCGTCGGCTTCGCATCGGTCACCTGTGCGACCGCCCACTTGTTGAACCCGGAGGCCCGGTCCGGGATCGCGAAGACCTCGGTGAGGCGCTGCACCTCGACATCCCGGAGCGCTACGCGGTACTCCGCCGGCATCGAGTCCCGCGGGATCCCATCGGGGATCGCGCGCTCCTCCCCCATATCGTGGAAGCGCTTCACGAGGGAGTCATAGGGGGTCCCGGCCGTCCAGAGGGCGCGCATCGAATCCGCGCGCACCCGTGCGATACCGAGGTCGATGGTGTCGACCGCCGGCGTGATCAGGATGTGCCGCGCCCGCACCTCCGCCGGCCGCACCCGATCGACCCGGATGATGTGGAACCCGTACACGGTCTCGACGAGCGGGCTGATGCGGTTCACCGGCAACGCGAACATCATCCGCTCGAACTCGGGCACCATCACGCCGCGCCGCTGCCAATCGAGGTCACCCCCACGCTCCGCGGAACCGCGGTCCGTCGAGTAGCGTCGCGCGAGCGAGTCGAAGTCGGCGCCCCCCTCGAGGAGCTGGCGGAGCGAATCGGCGAGCGCCCGGGCGGAGTCGACGCTCGCGGCACGCGCCTTGGGCGCCACCACCACCTGCCGGAAGGCGACGGTCGCGGGCCGCGGCGGCAACTCCTGCTTGAGCCGCTCGAACGCCTCGGCGACCTCTCGCTCCGTGACGTTGGCCGGCGCGAGCCGCCCCTTCGCCTTGAGCGAGTCGATCGCCTTGCGCTGTAGCTCGTCGCGGATGGCGGACTCGACGGCCTTCTTCCGGTATGCCTCAGGGGTGCCGAAGCCTTCGCGGGTCAGCGCCTCACGGAACTGCTGGTCGGTCTGGAAGTTCGATCGGACGCCGTCGAGCTGTTGCTCCACCTGCGCGGCGACATCGGGCTCGGTGACCTCGATCTTGTACTCCTTGGCGATCGCGATCAGGACTTCTTTGTCGACGATCTGTCCCAGGAAATCCCGGGCGAGGGCGATCTGGCCGGCACTGTCGGGCGGGACTTGCAGCCCGCGCGATCGGGCGAAGTTGATCGCTTCGAGGACTTCGCTGAAGAGGATCGGATGGGTCCCGACGACGGCGACGATGCGATCGACCTCGATGTCCTTGAGCGGACGCGCCTGCGCCCCCGCCGTCCGCCCGAAGGCGAGGACGACGAGGGCGCCGACGACCCGCGCCGCGCGGAGCGCGAGCGGGCTCACTGCTGCGGCGGGACCGGAGCGCCCGGGAGCGGCACGGCCGAGGGCGGCTGCGTCGCGGCGCGGGCGGAGTCGGCGGCGGCGCGGAGCTTCGTCGCCGCGGCGAGCGCACGGTCGAGCCCGGCCGGGGTCACCCGGTTGTCGTAGCGGTCGCGGAGGACGCTGGCGACCTGGTCCGGGACCTCGACGTACTGCACCTCGTTCCGGATCACCTGCGCGAAGAACGCGTTCGCGCGGCGCGCCGCGATGGCGGCACGGCCCTTCGCATCCGGGGCGCTGTCCGCGAGCGCCTTCGGGGTCACGCCGATCGCGTCCATCACGCCGACCACGCCGCCGAAGAAGGCGGAGCGCACCTGCGCAAGCTCGGCCGAGTCGGGCGCGACCTTGAGCGAATCGGCGACCCGGAGCAGGAACTCGTTCCGGATGACGTTCTGCACGAAGATCGGGATCTGCGAATCGGGCGCCTGCAGCACCTGCGCGCGGACTCGGGACTGCGGCGGGAAGGCGGCGATCCACTTCGCCAGCTGGCCGGCGGAGAGGTCCGCCAAACGCGACGTCGCGACGGCCTCGCGGCTGTCTCGGTACGCGTCGGGATCCTCGGCGATCGCCTTCACAAGCTTCGGCGCGCTCTCCTTCACCTGCACCTGCGCCGCGCTGTCCATCGCCGCGAAGTAGACGCTCTCCGCACGCTGGGCGGCGATGCCCTGGTACGCCTCGCCGAACTGGTCCTTGATCTCCGCGTAAGTGTGGCGGCGAATGATGTGGTAGCCGAACTGCGTCTCCACGACCCCGGTGATACCGCCGGGCGGAACGGAGCGGATGCCCGCGTCGAACTCCGGCACCATCTGGCCGGCCGGGAAGACGCCGTAATCGCCGCCGCGCTCCTTCGACCCCGGATCATCGGAGCGACGCTTCGCCACATCGGCGAAGGTGGCGCTCGTCACCGTCGCAGCGATCCGCTCGGCCTCCGCCTTGATCGCCGTATTCGCGGCCTCGGAGCCGGGCTCGGACTTCTTCGAGAGGAGGATGTGCGAGGCGCCCAGGAGCGCGCCGTCGTTGTACGCCTGCTCGAAGGTGCTGGAGTCGACCTTCGCCCAATCCTTGCTGATGACGTCGAAGACCTTGCGGAAGCGGAGCTGCGCGATCGCCGCCCACATCCCCTCATCCGCATCCTCGATCGTCCCGAGGGTGTCCCCTTCGGCGGCAGCGGCCGCGAGGAGCTGGTAGTTCACCCAGAGCTGGGCGACGGCGCGGATCGCATCCGGGCGCAGCGGGACGTCGGTGGCCCCGAGGAGCGCGGCGATGCTGTCGACGTGCAGCTCCTGCGAGCCGGCGCGGGCGACGACATCGACGTGCGCGGTCATCGCGTCCTTGAGCGCCGCACACGAGGAGAGGCCCAGCAGGGCGACAAAGGAGACCAGGGCGAGACGAAGGCGGGTCATGGGGAGGGGGGAGAGAAAAGGGGGCGGCTCAGGCCGCGTCGGTTGGAGCGATGGTGCGCAGCGCGCGGGCGAGCCCATCCAGCAGAGTCGCGCCACCGAGCCGCGTGAGCTTGAGCGACAGGGGGTGGACCCGGCGGACGTCCACTTGGAACTGGACGTCCCGGAAGGCTGCCGCGAGCGGCTTGAGACGCGGAACCGCGTCGGCTCGGAAGCTAACACGGGCCTCCGCGCCATGCACGAGGATCCCCTCGACGCCGAGGGGGGCGCCGAGCCGACGGAGCCGCGCGATCCCGAGGTAGGCCACGGCCGGCTCCGGGAGGGGCCCGAACCGGTCGCGGAGCTCGTCACGGATGGCATCTACCTGCTCGGAGTCCCGCGCGGCCCCGAGGCGCCGGTACAGATCGAGTTTCACCTCCGCCGAGGCGATGTACTCGTCGGGGAGATACGCCGGCAGATCGAGCGTGACCTCCGTCGGCGGGGGCGGCGGCGCCTCGTCCCCGCGCTGGAGCCGCGTCACGGTCTCCTCGAGCAGGCGCAGATAGAGGTCGAACCCGACGGCGTGCACGAACCCCGACTGCTCGGGGCCGAGGAGATTCCCCGCCCCACGGAGTTCCATATCGCGGAGCGCGACGCGGTACCCCGACCCGAGCTCGGTGTGGTGCTCCAGCACTCGGAGCCGCCGTTCGGCATCCTCGTCGCAGTGTTCCGGGACGATGAGGTAGCAGTAGGCCCGTCGATGTGAGCGTCCCACCCGGCCGCGGAGCTGGTACAGCTGGGCCAGCCCCAATCGGTCCGCCCGGTCGACGAACATCGTGTTCGCGTTCGGCACGTCGAGCCCGCTCTCGACGATGAGCGTCGAGATGAGGACGTCAACCTCGCCGGCCACGAAGCGCCGCATCACCGCTTCGAGCTCGCGCTCCGGCATCTGGCCGTGGCCGACGGCGACCCGCGCCCGCGGCACGAGCCGCTGCAGGTGGTCGGCTACGGCGAGGATCGTCTCGATCCGGTTGTGCACAAAGTAGACCTGCCCGCCCCGGTCGAGCTCGCGCGCGATCCCCTCCTCGAGAAGCCCGTCGTCCCAGGGCTCGAGTGAGGTGAGCACCGGGGAGCGGTCTCGCGGCGGCGTCTGCATCAACGTCAGGTCACGGAGCCCTGCCAGCGATTGATGGAGCGTCCGCGGGATCGGCGTCGCCGTGAGGGTGAGCACGTCGGTCTCGAGGCGGAGCTGCTTGAGCCGCTCCTTGTGCTTCACACCGAAGCGATGCTCCTCGTCGACGACGACGAGGCCCAGCTGCTTGAACGTCACGTCGGGACTGAGCAGGCGATGCGTCCCGATCACGACGTCGATGGTGCCGGCCGCGACCTCGGCGAGGGCTGCGCCCTGCGCCTTGGGGGTCTGGAATCGACTCAGCACCGCGATGCGCACGGGAAAATCCGCGAAGCGGTCGCCGAGGGTGCGCGCGTGCTGCTCCGCCAGGATCGTCGTCGGCACGAGGATCGCCACCTGCCGCCCGCCCTGCACCGCCTTGAAGGCAGCGCGAACCGCGATCTCCGTCTTGCCGTAGCCGACGTCGCCGACGAGCAGGCGGTCCATCGGACGCTCGCCCTCCATATCCCGCTTCACCTCCGCCGTCGCCGTCCGCTGGTCGGGGGTGTCCTCGAACAAGAAGGCACTCTCCAGCTGCTTCTGCCACGCCCCATCGGGGTGGTGTGGCGGGCGGGCGGTGACGCGGCGCCGCGCATAGAGCTCGAGCAGCTCGGCCGTCATCTCCTGAATGGCCGCGCGCGTCTTGTCGCGCTGTGCCGCCCAGCGGCGCCCACCGAGCTTGTGCAGCCGGGGCGGCGGCGTGTCGTCGTCGATCTCGCCGGCGGCGCGGTACCGTTCCACCTGATCGAGCCGGTAGAGCGGCACGTTTAATCGATCGCCCCCCTCGTACTCGACCACCGCGACCTCGATCGTCGACTCGCCGTGGTACACGGTCGACATCCCGCGGTAGATGCCGATCCCGTGCTCGAGGTGCACGACGTAATCGCCGGGCTTGAGCGCCGTGACCTGCTCGAGCGCGGCGCCGGTGACATACCGGCGCGCCCGGCGGATGCGACGCTCGCGACGGAAGATCTCGTGGTCGGTGAGCACGCGGAGGCCGTCGGGCCCGCCGCGCGGCGGGAGAAGGAAACCGCCCGCGAGGACGCCGATGGCGAGGGCGACGGGCGCGCGATCGCCGCCGCGCGCGTCGAGCAACTCCTCCAGCCGCTCCGACTGCCCCGCGTTGTCGCAGAGGATCACCGTCGGTGTGCCATCCCGCACGAGCGCACCGAGACGCCCGAGGTCGCGCTCCACCTTCTCGGGAGGACGGATCGGGAAGATCACGGTGCGCGCGTCGCCGGCCTCCGCCGCGATGAGCGCGACCGAGGGGAAGGCCGCGAGCTGCCGCGCGACCGCGTCGGGCGGGAGGAGGAGCGCCTCCCGGGCCGGCACCTCCTCGCCGCGCCGCCGTGCGACGTCCAGATGGTGCGCCGCCTCCTCCCAGGTCCGCTGCCACTCGGGCTTCGGACTCACACCGGACGGCAGCACGAGCAGCGTCCCCGCCGGGAAGAGCTCACCGAGCGCGACGCGGGCATAGGGCACCGCCTCATCGTCGCCACTCACCTCGACGGGGAGGATCACGGCCTGTTCGAGCGGCGCCGTCATCCGTTGCGTCGCCACGTCGAAGCCGCGCAGCGCCTCGAGCTGGTCGCCCCAGAACTCGAGCCGGACGGGCTCGCGCATCCCGAAGCCGTAGATGTCGATGATCCCGCCGCGCACGCTGTACTCGGCGACGTCCTCGACGACAGAGACGCGTGCGAACCCGACGCGATCGAGATGCGCGGTGAGGTCCTCGAGCCGCCAGCTATCCCCGCGCCGGAGGGTGAGGCGGGCTTCCGCGAGCGCGCCCGGGAGACGCGTCCGCTCCTGAAGCGCGCGCACCGTCGTGAGCAGCACGCGGACGCCGCCGCGGGCGAGCGCCTCGAGCGTCTCCACCCGTTCGCCCGCCACCTCGGCGTGCGGCTCCACCTCGCCGAGTCCCTCGCGCGGGGGATAGAGCGCGACCCCCTCGCCCCCGAGCACGGACTGCAGGTCCGCGAGCCAGCGTTCCGCCTCGGTCACCTGATCCGCGACGACGACGAAGAGTCGGTTCGGCTCCCGGGTGGCCAGCGCCGCGAGGAGGACGGCATCGGACGACCCCGCGAGCCCGCTCACCTCGAGGCGGCCGTTCACCGACGGGAGGGCCCCCGTGAGACTACGGAAGGCGGGGAGCGCGGCGAGGCGCTCGATGAGCTGCGGCAGCGCCATCAGGGCTCCGCGGCGGCGCGGCGGGCGACACCTCGTCCCGCGACGACCCACTCCGCCGCGAGCAGCAGGAGCGCGAGGACGAGGAGGGCACGGCTCCACGCGCGCGCCCCGCCCGCGGCAAAGACCGCGCGACCGAGCCCATCGGGCGTCGTCTCGACCCGCCGCGCCCCGAGCCGCGCGGCGAGGGTGTCGGGCGCGAGCCGCGCCGTGTCCGACTCCGCCGGTTCCGCATTCACGACGAGCGCACCGACCCGCATCGCGCCGCGGCGCCAGAACGCGACGCCCGCCTCCCACGGGGCGGCGATCCCCTCCCCCGCGGTGACGGGGCGGACGGTGCCCGATCCGAGCTCGAGACCATCGACCCCCGCGGGCACGCGGACCGTCGCGCCCGGCGTCGCGGCCGAGATCCCGGTGCTGCCGTCGACGAGTCGCTGCGAGACGAGGCGATCGACCCACGGCACGAAGGCCGCCCGCACCGGGAGGTCGGTCGCCTCGTCGGTCGCCGGAGAGGCGACGAGGACGTAGCCGTCGCCGCCGACCGCCCACGGGGCACCGCTGACCGTCGCGAGGGTATCGATCCGCTGCGACGCGTCCGTCGATGCGGCGGCCGGTTCGAGGACGTACCAGACGCGCGCCATCGCGCCCGCCACGCCCTCCCCGGCGAGCGGGGCGGTCCCCGTCCGACGCGCGCCGAGTCGCCAGGGGATGCCCGCGCGCGCGAGCGCCCGATTGGCGTCGGCCACGCGAATCGGGTCGGTCGGCGCGAAGAGCAGTCCAGGTCGACGCGCCTGCTCCATCGTCGCGACGGTGATCCCGGCGCCGGCGCGCGCACGCCCGCCCGCCACCAACGCCCCGACCGCGCCCGCGAGGAACGGCCCCGCGCCCGCGGCCGCCTGGATCGCCGGGGGCTCGCCGACGTGCACGGCGAAGTGGCGTCGGTCGTCGCCGCGGAGCTCATCGGGGGCGAGCTCGACGACACCTGCCCGCCATCCACTGCCGGCGAGCTGCGCGCGGGCGAGGATCGTCGCGCCGGGGAGCGCGGTGCCGCGGGAGAGGGTGCGGCCATCGACGACGACGCGCCAACTCGCGGAATCGGGGGCGACCGCCGTGGCGCGGACCGCGCCGCGCGGGTCCCAGTGGAGCGGTTCCGCCACGACGGCGGTGACCGCGCGGTTCACGATCGGCCCGGCGGTGAGCACGGCGACGTCGGCCGCGGCGCCGCCGAGCGCCGACGCGTCGATCGCGCCCCAGCTCGAGGCTTGCGCGTCGGTGAGCACGACGACGCGACCCGAGGGCACCTCGCTCCCGCGGACGAGCGCGGCGGCGCGACGCACCGCATCCGCGGCATCGCCGGCCCCGTCGAGCGGACGCGCCGCCGCGAGCGCCGCATCGAGCGTGGGGCGGTCGCCCCCGACGACGAGGCCATCCATCGTCACCACCCAGAGCCGGTCGGCGGCGGTCGCCGTGCCGACGATGCCCCGCGCCGCGGCGGCCAAGCGGGCGAGGACCGGGCCCTCTGCCCCCGCCGCCTGCGACGAGAGCGAGTTGTCGAGCACGATCGCCACCGCCGTGGGCGCGTGCCCGACGCCCGGCGCCCGCCCGACGGGGCGCGCGATCGCCGCCGCGAGGGCGAGGATGATCGCACAGCGGAGCAGCATCAGCAGCAGGTTCTGCACGCGCACCTCGCGCGCGTGCTCCCGCTCCATCCGCAACAGGTAGCGCACCGCGGGGAACTCGACGCGCGCCTGTGCCCGGCGACGCCAGAGGTGGAGGACGAGCGGGACGGCGACGGCGGCGGCGAGCCCCCATCCCCACGGCGTGAGGAAAGTCATCCGAGGCGCTGGCGGCGGGCGAAGGCGCGCCGCAGCGGCACGCCGAACGGCTGGTCGGTGAGGATCGGCTCGTAGAACGCCCCCGCGGCCGCGAAGTGCTCACGCCATTCGGCGAGCGCGTCGCCGACGGTCGAGGCGTAGAGGTCCCGGACGTCGGCGGGGGTCGCGATCGACTCGAGCCCGCGCTCCGGATCCACGAACGTCGCCTCGCCCGAGGCCACCTCGAAGCGGCGCTCCGCAGGATCGAGGAGATGCAGGCAGGTGACGTCGTGCCCCTGTCCGCGCAGCCCCTGCACCGTGTCGCGGATCTCATCAGGCTCGAGGAGGAGATCGGAGATGAGGATCACCATCCCGCGCCGCGCGATCAGCTTCCCGGCCTGCGCGAGCGCGCCGGCGAGGTCGGAGCCCTGGCCGGCGCCGGCGTCGTCGAATGCCGCGAGCATCTTCCGGAACTGCGACTGCCCCGAGCGCGGCGGGATGATCGAGCGGATGCCATCGTCGAAGCGGATGAGCCCGACGGCGTCACGCTGCCGTAGCAGCAACAAGGCGAGCGCGGCGGCGAGCCGCTCAGCGTAGTCGAGCTTGGTGAGGCGACCGGGCGCGCCGCGCCACGCCATCGAGCGGCTTACATCGAGGACGATCGTCGCCCGGACGTTCGTCTCCTCCTCGAACTGCTTGATGAGCCACCGGTCGGCACGCGCGACGACCTTCCAGTCCATGAACCGGAGGTCGTCCCCGGGCTGGTACTGCCGGTGTTCGGCGAACTCGACGCTGAACCCCTTCTTCGGCGAGCGGTGGAGGCCCGCGAGGAGGCCATCCACCAGCCAACGCGACACGACCTCGAGGCGACCGAGCGCCGCGAGGGTGGCGGGATCCATAAGGTCTGCCCGAACGGCGGGCGCTGACGCGGACATGCGACCGGGAACCTACCGGCGCCGGGGAGAGGCACCAAGGGGGCGCCCGTTGGAGCCGCTCCCCCGCCCGGCTAGCTTTCGCCCTTTCCCACCGCCCCCGTACGCGCGCCCGTGACCGAGCCGTCCCGCATCCGCAACTTCTGCATCGTCGCCCACATCGACCACGGCAAGTCGACGTTGGCCGATCGCCTTATCGAGGCGACGGGGATGCTCCAGAAGCGTGAAATGAAGGCCCAGGTGCTCGACACGCTGGACCTCGAGCGCGAGCGCGGCATCACGATCAAGCTCAACGCCGTCCGGATGTCCTACGACGCCAAGGACGGCGTCACCTACGAGCTGAACCTGATCGACACGCCGGGGCACGTGGACTTCACCTACGAGGTCTCGCGGTCGCTCGCCGCCTGCGAGGGCGCGATCCTCGTGGTCGATGCCTCGCAGGGGATCCAGGCGCAGACGCTCTCGAACCTCTTCCTCGCGATGGACGCGGGGCTCGAGATCATCCCGATCCTGAACAAGATCGACCTCCCCGGCGCGGAGCCGGAGAAGCGGCGCCAAGAGGTCGTGGATCTCCTCGGCTGCGCCCCGGAGGACATTCTCCTGGTCAGCGCCAAGGAGGGCCTCGGCATCCCCGAGCTCCTCGAAGAGGTCGTGAAGAAGGTGCCAGCGCCGCGCGGGAATCCGACGGGGCCGTTGCGCGCGCTCATCTACGACTCGTACTACGACAAGTACCGCGGGGCGGTCCCGAGCGTGCGCGTCGTCGACGGCACGCTCACGAAGGGGATGAAGATCACCTTCGGCGCCTCCGAGAGCGCGTACGAGGTGCTCGACGTCGGCTACAACCAGCTGCGGCAGGTGCCGACCAAGCAGCTCACCGCCGGCGAGGTCGGCTACGTCGTGGCGAGCGTGAAGTCGGTGAAGGAGACGCGCGCCGGCGACACGATCTTCGACGCCGAGCACAAGGCCAGCGAGCCCCTCCCGGGGTACCAGGCCGTGCGCTCGTTCGTCTTCGCCGGCATCTTCCCGACCGACACGCAGCAGTATGAGGACCTCCGCGACGCCCTCGAGCGGCTCCAGCTCAACGACGCTTCGCTGAACTACACGCCCGAGACCTCCACCGCGCTTGGATTCGGCTTCCGGTGCGGCTTCCTCGGCCTCCTGCACATGGAGATCGTGAAGGAGCGGCTCGAGCGCGAGTTCGACCTCGACCTCGTCACGACGGTCCCCAGCGTGGAGTACCACGTGAAGAAGACCGACGGCGAGGAACTCCTCGTCGAGAATCCCGCGCTGATGCCCCCAGCCGGCGTGATCGAGTACATCGAAGAGCCATACGTGAAGGCCCGCATCATGGTGCCCACCGACTACATCGGCCCCATCATGACGCTCGGCACCGAGCGCCGCGGCGAGTACAAGGGGATGAACTACCTCGACACCACCCGTGTGGAGATCGACTGGGAGTTTCCCCTCGGCGAGATCATCCTCGACTTCTTCGACAAGCTCAAGTCGATCAGCCGCGGCTATGCCTCACTCGATTACGAGATGCTCGGGTACCGCAAGAGCGACCTGCAGCGCCTCGACATGCTGATCAACGGCGACCCGATCGACGCCTTCAGCGTGATCGTGCACGAGTCAAAGGCGTACGAGTGGGGCCGCAAGGTCTCCGACAAGCTCAAGGACCTGATCCCGCGGCAGCTCTTCGAGGTGGCCATCCAGGCGGCGATCGGCCAGAAGGTGATCGCCCGCTCGACGGTGAAGGCCCTCCGCAAGGACGTGCTCGCCAAGTGCTACGGCGGCGACATCAGCCGCAAGCGCAAGCTCCTCGAGAAGCAGAAGGAGGGGAAGAAGCGCATGAAGCAGGTCGGCTCGGTGGAAATCCCACAGGAAGCCTTCCTAGCGGTGCTCCAGGTCGAGTAGCCGCCGCGCCGCCTCGGGTGCCGGGGTCGGTGCGGGCGCCGCGACGATGATGAATCCGCCGTGGTCGCGCGGATTCACCGCACGGACATAGACGCGGAAGGTGCCGTCCGCCACGAAGATCGCCTCGGCGTCGGTCCCGCCCGCGGCATCGTCGTCGGAGGTCACGAGCGTCTCGCCGCGCGGCCCGACGCGGACCACGCGCAGCATCGCATCAAAGACACCGCTCCGCACGGTCACGCGCACGCGCTCCCCGCGACCGGTGATCGTGTAGGCCGCGTAGACGACCGTCTCCTCACCGTCGTCCATCTCCGGCCCATCGGTCAGGAGCGCCCCTTCGCGCGGCTGGCCGAGCACGAGCGGCGCAGCGGCGACCGGCGCGGGCGGCGGGACCGATTCGACGACCAGCGTGTAGGCCCCGGTCTCGTCGGCGTCGAGCGATTGCGCAACGATCAGATAGGTGCCCGCACGAGACGGACGAAAGAGGAGCTGCGCATCGGTGTCGCCGCCGCCGTCATCATCACTGGCCACCTGATCCGTCAGCCCCCCGACGTTCTCGGCGACCCAGACGTACGCATCGAGGTCCGCGGACCGCATCGTCACCTTGTACCGCCCCCCCGCGACCGCCTCGAACCGATAGGCGTGGAATGCGCCCCGACCCATCACCTTCGGGTCCGTGCGGCCGAGGCGGCCCTCGACCGTCGCGCCGACCGTGATCGCGCGCGTCGACTCCTGCGCGCCGACCGGAGCGGGCGCGACGAACGACGCGACCCCGCCGACCATCAGCGATCCGAGGCCCATCCGCGCGACCCGTCGGCCCAGGCGGTCCCATCCCATCGGCTCCGTCATGCGAACACCCCCCCGAGGCCCGAATAGAACGTCCACAGACGACGGTGGCCCACCGCATCGATGAACGTCGCCGGATCGCGATCGACGCTGCCGATCCATACCCCGCCCGCCGGCTTCCGACGCGCCGCACGGCGATCGCGGAAGAGCAGTTGATGCGGGTACCGCGCGGCGGGACCGAGGTACGCGTCCCGATTGGCATCGTGAAGGACCACCACACCACCAGGCGCGAGGAGCCCGTGGGCCCGCGTGAGGGCCGCCGCGCGGGCGCGCCCATCGATGAAAATGAAGTCGTACGGCGCGCCTGCGTCGGCCGCCTCGAGGTACCGCGCGAACGAGACGGCGTCGCCGTCGCCCACGAACGCGAGGTCGTCGGGCGGGACCTGCCGCACCGTGGTGCCGGGGCGCGTCACCATCCCCGCGAGCGTGCGGGCCCACCCAGCATCGTGCTCGATCGCCGTCCACGTGGCGTCCTCGGCCAGCAGCGCGGGGAACTGCACCGTGCTGAGTCCCCCACCCCATTCGAGGCAGCGCCGAGGCCGCAGCGCCGTCAGCAGGTCGCCGAGGAGATCCTCCTCGGCCGGCCGCATCCACGGCGTATCACGATACGTCCGCAACCGACGGATAAGGCGGGTGCGATTGCGGCGCACCACCTGCTGCAGGAACGTCGGGACGAACGGGCGTGGGACGACAGGCGACACGTGGTTCACTCCGGCGGCGTGATGGCGTCCGCGGTGACGAGATGACGATCCAGTCCGTGGGGCGTGCGGGCGAGGCGCTTCGCGGCGACCTCGTCGCGGATGGCGCGGTTGCGCGCGATCGCCTCGGGACGCTTGTAGCCGCGGCCGTGGTCGAGATGCACGACGAGCGCGCGATGGCGGACCTGATGCCCACGGACCCCCGCGTGCTCCAGGCGCTCGCCGAGTTCCCGATCGAGCCCACCCCACTCGAGCCGCTCGTCGAAGCCGTTCACGCGCAGAAGATCCTCCCGCCACGCCGAGCTGTTGTGTCCGTTGAAGGTCGCTCCGGTCGGCGTGAGGCGGTCGAGCCACGCCGAGACGCGCGGGCCCCACGCGAGCCGCTGGAGGCGGCGCGACCACGGCGTGCCGTGGGCGCGCAGCCACGCGGCGTCGGTCGCGTGCCCGGCGCGGATATTCTCCGGCGTGATCGCCTGGCTCGTCGCCATCGGGAGCTTCAGGTAGCCGCCGGACAGGAACCGCCCCGGCCGCGCCTCGGCCACGTGCACCGCGAGTAGGTCCGACCGCGGGATGCAATCGCCGTCGGTGAAGACGCAGTACGGATGCGCCGCACGCGCGATCGCGGCGTTGAGGATGGTGCACTTCCGGAACCCCTCCTTGGGGTGCCAGACGTGCTGCACCGGGAATCCCAGCCGCGGGCGCAGGGCGTCGATCCGGTCGCGGGTGCGATCATCCGAGCCGTCATCGGCGATGAGCACCTCGAACGCAAGATGGGTCTGGGCGTCGTACCCCCAGAGCACCTTCTCGAGCCAGTCGGGGCTGTTATACGTCGTGATGATGACGGACAGGTGCATCGGGCCACGTTACCTTTCGGGGTCCGCGACGACCGCGGACATGCTCAAGGATAGCCGCCGGCGGAGGCCGGCGACACGGCGACGGCGGAGGCGCGGGTGGGCGAGCGAGAACAATACATCCTCGGCGTGGACCTCGGTGGAACGAACATCGTCGTCGGCGCGATGCGCGCCGACGGCGCCACGCAGCACGCGATGCACTCGGTGCCGACGCGCGCCGATCTCGGCGCCGACGCGGTCGTGGCGCGGATCGCCGAGGCGCTCGAACGCAGCATCACCGAGACCTGCGCCGCCACCGGGGCCACACGCGCCGACTTCCTCGGCGTCGGCATCGGCTCCCCCGGCCCGCTCGACCGGAAGACCGGGGTCGTCATCTTCACGCCGAACCTCGGGTGGCGCGACTTCCCGCTGCGCGACCGGGTGAGCGCCGCGGTCAGCCTCCCCGCCACCCTCGACAACGACGCCAACTGCGCGACCTTCGGCGAATGGTGGATCGGGTCGGCGAAGGGGGCGCGCCACGTGATCGGGCTCACCATCGGGACGGGGATCGGCGGCGGGATCATCCTCGACGGGACGCTGTTCCACGGCGCGAGCGACGTCGCGGGCGAACTCGGGCACATCACGATCGATTCCACCGGGCGCCGCTGCGGCTGCGGCAACTACGGCTGCCTCGAGGCGTACGCCTCCGGCCCCGCCATCGCGGAGCGCGCCCGTGAGGCGCTCGCGGGCGGGGAGCCCTCGATCCTCCCCGAGCTCGTCGCGGGGGATCTGTCGCGGATCACCGCCGCCACCGTCTATGACGCCGCGCACCGCGGGGATGACGTCGCGGGACACGTCGTGCGCGACACGGCGAAATTCCTCGGGATCGGCGTCGCGAACTTCCTCAACATCTTCAACCCCGAGGTCGTGGTGCTCGCAGGCGGGGTGACCCAGGCGGGGGACGCGCTCTTCGAACCGCTGCGCGCCGAGGTGCGCCGGCGCGCCTTCGCCCCCGCGGTCGAGGCGTGTCGCATCGTCCCCGGGATCCTGGACGGCAACGCCGGCGTGATCGGCGCGATCGCGACCTTCGCCCAGCAGCACGGGCTCGCCTGATGGCCGGGGCGCGACGCCCGAAGCGGCTGGGCGTCATCGGCAACTTCGTTTGGGACGTGATCCAAGGCCGGGACGTGCGGAGCGCCCCCGTCTCGGAGTGGGGCGGGATCACCTACGCGCTCAGCGCGCTCGACGCGGCGCTCCCCGACGAGTGGGAGATCGTCCCGCTCGCCAAGGTGGGCGCGGATCTCATCGCCGAGGCGCGCCGCTTCCTCGGGGGGCTCCGGCACATCGCTGCCGACGCGGCGCCGATCGCGGTCGACGTGCCGAATAACCGGGTCGAGCTCATCTACTACTCCGATGAGCGCCGCACCGAGCGCGTGACGGGAGGCGTCCCCGCGTGGACCTGGGCTGGGTTGCAGCCGCTGCTGCGCGACCTCGACGCGTTGCACATCAACCTGATCAGCGGCACCGAGCTCGACCTCGCGACGGCGCAGCTCATCCGCCAGCACTTCAAGGGGCCGATCTACTGCGACTTGCATTCGCTGGTCCTCGCGCGGGCGGCGGACGGCGGGCTGACCTACCGGCCACTGCCGGAGGTCGCGGCCTGGTGCGCCTGCGTGGACATCCTGCAGGTCAACGAGGATGAGCTCGCGATGCTCGCGCCCGATGGGCTCGCGCTCGCCGCCACCGCGATGGCGGCCGGCGTGCGGAACCTGGTGGTGACGCTCGGAAAGCGCGGGGTCGTGTACTTCGCCGACCCCGGCTTCTCGCAGCTCGCCGACCTCGCCACGCCGCCGCGGCCGGGCGCTGGTCCGGTGCGGACCGCGCTCGTGCCGGCGAGCCCGCTCCGCGGACCGGGTCCCGGCGACCCGACCGGCTGCGGGGACGTCTGGGGCGCGACCTATTTCTCGCGCCTCCTCGCGGGTGATATCTTCCCTGAGGCGCTGCGGCGGGCGTGCGACGCCGCCGCGCGGAACGTCGAACACCGAGGCGCCACCGGACTGGCCCACCACCTGCGGGGAGAACTGCACGCGCCGTGACCGCCGTCATCACCGTCCCCGCGTCCCTCGACGAACCGCAGTTCGAGCAGGTCATCGACCAGCTCGCCGCGGTACCCGCCGATGCGAAGCTCCTCGTCGACGCCCGGCACTGCCGGTTCGCGACCCCGTACGGACTGACCGGTCTCCTCTGCCTGGCGCAGTCGCGGTTGGAGCGTCCCGACTTCGCCCCCCCCGAGGATGACGACGTCCGGAGCTACTGGGCGCGCTCGCAGTTCTTCTCGCACGCCGAGGGGCTCTACACGATCCGCGGCAGCGTCCCTCGTCGACAGGGCGGGAACTCCGACGTCCTCCTCGAGGTGACGCCGGTCCGGGACTCCGGGGACGTGCAGACGGTGGTGGCGCGCATCCAGGAGCAGGCGGCGCACATCCTCACCCGCACCCTCGACCTCGAGCCGCGCGCGACGATGCTCTTCTCGATGACGCTCTCTGAGGCGGCTTCGAACGTGATCGAGCACGCCGGTGGCGGCGGGTGGGTGATGGTGCAGCGCTACGACTGGTCGAAGCGCCGCGTCGGGCGCGAGGTGGTGCAGATCACTGTCGCCGACGCGGGGATGGGGTTCCGTCGCTCGCTCGAGGGGAGCCGCGCGCGGGCCGTCGCCGACCGGTGGGACGACGCGGTGGCCCTCGAGACCGGCGTCGTACAGGGCGTGAGCCGGTTCGGTGACCCGGGCCGCGGCCAGGGCTTCAAGGGGATCCGCGGGTACGCGAGCAAGGTCGATGGCAAGCTCACGGTGCGGAGCGGTACCGCGCGCATCGCCCCAATCATCCCGCCGTGGGACGACGATCGCGCGCTCCGCTCGGGGCTCGCCCCCTTCCCGGGCGCGCAGATGAACCTCGTGATCCCGCGTCGACTCGCCACGCCGTGACGACCGTCGACCTCGCCTCCGCCCTCGCCGCCTCCGCGGGCGCCCCGCAGGCGCACCTCGTGACGCGCCCGGTGGGCGCCGCGATCCGGCTGCTCGTCGAGCGGCAGCTCGATGCCCTCGCCGCAGGCACCGTCGCCGTGCTCGACTTCTCCGGGATCGGCGTCCTCGACCGGTCCTGCGCCGATGAGTTCGTCGCGAAGCTGATGCTCCCCCGCGAAGGGCCGATGCCGACGCGCGACGGATACGTGGTGCTGCGCGGTCTCCACGACGGGCATCTCGATGCGATCGAGGCGGTGCTCGAGACGCACGGCCTCGCGCTCGTGGTCCAGCTCCCCGACGGCTCCACGCGCCTCGTCGGCGCCGTCACCGTGACGGAACGGCGGCTCTGGGAGCAGGTGATGGTCGGCGCCGCCGCCATCGAGGAGCTCGCCGCCGCTGTCGGCCTCGCGGTCGAGGAGGTCCACACGCAGCTCGAGGCGCTGGTGCGCCGTCGGCTGCTCCGTCGCGCGGGGAGCGGGGTCGTGCCGCTCGGCGCGCACGCGGCCTGATGACGCGCGACTTCGCCCCCCTGCTCGTCGTGGGCTTCGTCGGCACCCGCCGCGGGGACGCCGACCGCGGCCCGCTCATCCGGCTCCGCCCCGACGACGCCGCCGCGCGCCTCATCGCCGACGGCGACCTCGTCTGGGTGTACGGCCCGCGCCGCCACGAGCTCGCCCCGGTCGCGTTCGACGACACGCTCCCGCGGGGTGGCGTCGTGCTGCGCGACATCGCCGGGATCGCCATCTCGGAGATCGTCCGGCTCGTGACGCGCGACGTCTCACAGCGCCCGGTCCTCACCTCCCGCCTCAGCTGACGCCGATGCCCGCCCGTCGCTCCCCCCGTCGGCCCCTCGCCCGCGCCACCCTCGCCCTGCACGGCGCGCGCAGCGCCCATCGCGCCGGCGATCCGGTCGTCGAGCCGCTCGTCCAATCGGTGAACCACCTCCAGCCCCTCGGCACCGCCGACGGGCTCCTCTACACGCGCTACGGCAACACCCCGACCGCGGAGCGGGTGCAGCAGCGCCTCGCGCTGCTCGAGGGGGCCGAGCGCGCGCTGCTCCTGTCAAGCGGGATGGGGGCGACCGCGTGCGCCCTCACCGCCCTCGTCGGCCCGGGCGACCACCTGCTGACCTCCTGCTACATCTACGGCGGGACGCACCGGCTCTTCTTCGAGGAGCTGCCGGCGATGGGGGTGACGGTCACCACCTTCGACCCCTTCGTCCCCGGTGCGCTCGCGACGGCAGTGCGTCCCGAGACGCGTGCCGTCTTCGTGGAATCGCCGGTGAATCCGACCACGCGCGTGCTTGACCTCGCGCCGATCGCACGGGTCACGCGCCGGCGCGGGATCGCCCTCGTCGTGGACTCGACCTTCGCGAGCCCAATCAACTTCCGCCCGCTCGAGCACGGCGCTGACGTCGTCATCCAATCGGCGACGAAGTTCCTCAACGGGCATCACGACGTGCTGATGGGGATGGTGGCGGGCACGTCGGCGTACATCGACCGTGTGTTGCAGAAGGAGCTGCTCTGGGGACAGACCCCCGATCCCTTCGCCGTCTGGCTCCTCGAGCGCGGCCTCAAGACGCTCGGCATCCGCGTCGAGCGGGCGAACGCGAGCGCCCTCGCCATCGCGCGGTGGGCGGAACGTCAGCGCGCCGTGCGCCGCGCGCACTACCCCGGGCTCACGTCCCACCCCGACCATCGGATCGCCCGCCGGACGCTCGACGGCTTCGGCGGGATGCTCGCCCTCGAACTCGCCGGTGGCGCCCGGGCGGCGACGCGCGCGTTGCGCCGCCTCAAGGTGATCACGCACGCCACGAGTCTCGGCGGGGTCGACTCCCTCGTCTGCGAGCCGCGCTTCACGTCGCACGCTAAGATGACGTCGCGCGAGCGCGCCCGCATCGGCATCCCCGACGGCTTCCTCCGCTTCAGCATCGGGGTCGAAGCCGTCGACGACCTCATCGCCGACCTCGCTCAGGCCATCGGCCCCTCATGATCCGCTTCACGCGCGTCGCCAAGACGTATGCCAGCGGCGTCCCCGCGATCGAGGACGTCACCTTCCATCTCACGCGCGGCGAGTTCGCCTTCCTCACCGGCCCCTCCGGCGCCGGCAAGAGCACCGTCCTCAAGCTCTCCTACGTCGAGGAGCGCCCGAGCAGCGGCGAGGTCCGGCTGCTTGGCCAGAGCAGCGTCCTGCTCACGCCGCGCAAGGTCCCCACGCTCCGCCGCCGCCTCGGCATCGTCTTCCAGGACTTTCGCCTCCTCCCCGACCGCACCGCGGCGGAGAACGTCGCCTTCGCGCTCGAGGTGACCGGCGCGTCGGCCGCGACGATCGCCCCGAAGGTCCTCCGCGTGTTGGATAAGGTGGGCTTGCAGGCGAAGGCCGACGCTCGGCCGCACGAGCTCTCCGGCGGCGAGCAGCAGCGGGTCGCGATCGCGCGCGCCCTCGTCAACGACCCGCTCCTCATCCTCGCCGACGAACCCACCGGCAACCTCGACGAGCGCTCGACGCGCGGCGTCTTCGAGCTACTGCAACAGATCAACGCCGGCGGCACGACCGTCCTGATGGCGACGCACGATATGCAGCTCGTCCGGTCGTCCGGACTCCGCACTCTCGAGATGCAGCGCGGCCGACTCGTCTTCGATTCCGGCGCGGGACGTGCCGGCACCCCGGCTGCCGTGACGGAGGATGTCGGATGAACCTCGCCGTCCGTGAGGGCCTCCTCTCGTTCCGTCGCGCCCCGACCCTCAGCGCGCTCAGCGTCACCACGATCGCCTTCTCCCTCTTCGCGTTCGGACTCTTCGGGCTCGTCGCGCTCAATCTGCGGCAGGCGCTCGATCAGGTCGGGGACCGCGTCGAGATCCGCGGCTTCATCGCCGAGGGCACCGCCCCCGAGGCAACGAGCGTCGCTCTCGAGGACATCCAGCAGTTCCCGGAGGTCGCGGGCGTGACCCTCGTCACGCAGGCGCAGGCGCTCGAGCGCGCGCGTCGCGAACTCGGGGAGTTCGAGGACGTCTTTGAACCGGGGCTCCTCCCCGCCTCGATCGAGGTCCGGCTCCGCGAAGGAGCCCGGTCCCCCGCGGCGGTCAAGGCGGTCGCCACGCGCCTCGCGGCGTATGACTTCATCGATGACATCCGCTACGGCGAGGAGTGGGTCGCGAAGCTCTACCGACTCCGCACCATCGCCACCGCCGTCGGGCTCGCGCTCGGCCTCACCTTTGCGCTCGTCTCGATGATCATCATCGGCTCGACGATCCGGATGGCGGTGCTCGCGCGGGCGAAGGAGATCCAAATCATGCGGCTCGTCGGGGCGACGGATGGCTTCATCCGCGCGCCGTTCCTCATTGAAGGGTTCGTGAAGGGTGTATTGGGCGGACTCGTCGCGCTCGCCCTTACCGGGGCGACCTTCCTCGCCATCGGCCGCTTTGTCATCCAGGCGTCGTTCTTCGGTCCGCTCCTGGCGCTCACAGGTCTCGCGGCCGGCGGCGCGCTCGGCGTCCTCGCGAGCGCCGTCGCGGTGGGCCGCCACCTGCGCGAGGTCCGATGATCCGTCGGGCGGTGCTGGCCGCGTCCCTCGCGGTCGGCGCGGCGACCGGGCTCGCCGCGCAGGCGCGCCCGTCGACGCTCCCCCCCTCGGCTCAGCAGGGGGGGGAGCGGCTGCGCGAGGAGCAGGCGCAGCTCGACCGCCTCCGGCAGGAGCGCGCCGAGCTCGAGGAGCGGATGCAGCGCCTGCGGAGCAGCGCGCGCGACGTCACCGCCGAGCGGCTCAATCTGGAACGCCAGGCGATGGCCACCGCCCGCCTCGTGCGCTCGCTCGAGCGGCAACTTGGCACGCTGCAGGACGAGGTGCTCAACATGAACTCCTCGCTCGCGCGCACGCAGGACGAACTCCGGATCAAGCAATCCGCCCTCCGGTACCGCGTGCAGGAGATCTACAAGCGGGGGGCGCTGCACGAGGTCGAGGCGCTGCTCTCCGCCGAATCGTTCGGCGCCCTCGTCGCGCGCTACAAGTATCTGCACCTCGCGGCGCGTCGCGACCGCGCACTCGTGGGACGCGTCACCGTCCTCTCCGACCAGATCGCCTCCCAGCGCACGGTGCTCGAGCGCCTGCGCTCGCAGATCGAGGGGAACCGACGCGACAAGGAGGAGGAGGAACAGCGTCTGCGACGACTGCAGGGCCAGCGGACCCGAGCGCTCGCGCAGATCGAGGTGGAGACGGAACGGGCGCAGGCGCGGGTGCGCCAGATCCAGCGTGACGAACAGCGGCTCGCCAGCGTGATCGCGGCCCTCGAAGCCACGCGTCGCCGCGCCGAGGCGCGGCCGAATGCCGCCCCCACGGCGAGTACCCTGACCACGGCGGACCTCGGCCGGCTCGACTGGCCGGTGGACGGGACGATCGTCTATCGCTTCGGGCGGCAGGTGAACCCGGATAACACCTCGATCCGCTGGAACGGTATCGGGATCGGCGCGGCCGTGGGGACGCCGGTGAAAGCCGTCGAGGCGGGCGAGGTCGTCTTCGCCGAACCCTCGGGAACATACGGGCTGACCGTGCTGATCCAGCACGGGGGTGGTGCCTATTCGTTGTATGCGTCGCTACAGAACGCGCGCGTGCGCCGTGGCGCCAAGATCGGAAAGGGCGATGTGATCGGCACGGTCGGTCAGGCCGATCCCGACCTCCCGCCGCGGCTCCACTTCGAGATGCGCCCGCGGGACGGCATCGCGGTGGACCCGCTGGAGTGGCTGCGGGGACGCCGATGAGCGCGAAGAAGAACGTGAAGAAGGGCGTGAAGCCGAGCGTGAAGCCGAGCGTGAAGCCGAGCGTAAAGCCGAGCGTAAAGCCGAGCGTGAAGCCGAGCGTGAAGCCGAGCGTGAAGCCGGTTACGAAGCCGCGTGCGAAGCAACCGGCGTCCGCTTCAATCGAGTCCGCACCCGCGACCTCAATCGGCGGACTGCTCGGAGCACACGTCTCGAGCGCAGGCGGGCCACAGTTCACCCCCGGCCGCGGCGACGAGATCGGCGCCACCGCCATCCAGCTCTTCACGAAGACGCCGAACCAGTGGCGCGAGCCGGAGATCGACGCGGCGACGGCCGCGGCATTCCGCACCGCCCTCGCGGCGAGCGGCGTCCGCTTCGCGACCTCGCACGACTCCTACCTGATCAACCTCGCCTCCCCCGACGCCACCCTGCGCGCCCGCTCGATCGACAGCTTCACGCGGGAGCTGCGTCGTTGCCACGCGCTCGGCCTCGACGCCGTGGTCTCACACCCAGGGAACTTCATCGACGACCGCGCGAGCGGCCTCGCACGCAACGCCGATGGCATCACCGAGGCCCTCGAGGCCGCGCCGGGCCCGACGCGCCTCTGCATGGAGCTCACCGCCGGCCAGGGCACCGTCCTCGGCTCCACCTTCGAGGAGATGGCTGCCCTCCTCGCGCGCATCCCGGCGGCGCTGCAGCCACGACTGGGCGTCTGCCTCGACACCGCGCATATCTTCGCGGCCGGGTA
>Ga0194130_10000606_pt1 | contig 65012 bp, 37 predicted proteins | sample TA2KigsurfametaG_FD_160084 | JGI IMG/M metagenome (GOLD analysis project Ga0194130, IMG submission 160084) | Freshwater microbial communities from Lake Tanganyika, Tanzania - TA2015050 Kigoma 12 surface | ecosystem: Environmental > Aquatic > Freshwater > Lake | place: Tanzania: Lake Tanganyika...
AACATTTATTGTAATAATTCATAATAAACACCAACTCAAATAGGTAGTCATTCAATTGCGCAAAAAAATACATATTAACTATATTCAATTGATTTATATAATAATAATATATCTTAAAACCCAACTTAAAATGCCGGCCAATAAATACAATAATAAAATGTAAATACCCTTTTTTAAGGCGATATTTATAGTAATTTTTCATAATAAAATCCTACTTAAAGGGGCGGTACTTCCATTTTGTAATCTAATTAAAATTAACTTTATAATGACAATGTTTATAATAATATTATTCTTTAAAACCCAACTCAATTAAGCAAAGAGTAACTTTTATTGTAAAATTTAAATTAAATGTTAAATCAAGATATTTATAAAAATAACATTTAATAGTTATCTACATAATAATCTACCGCGCAAATTAATTAATAAAATTCGCATCTTTTATATAATTCTTTGCCGTATAATAATATTGTTTAATAAGTCGGCACTCAATTATTTAAGCCATCATTATCACAATAAAATACCTCTTAATTATTGCAATCTGATATTTATAATAACAATATTAATTAATTATAAACCGCCACTTTTGGTAATAATTTGCAAAATATTAATTCTTCTCAACAAATAAATACCGATTAATATTAAAATGTTATTTAATAAATTTCAGATTTACAAAATTAACTTCAATAATTATTGACTTTATAATCGCATTAATAAGTTTTTACAAATTAGGACCTTTTTAAAACACAATAATTATATGATAATTTGCAAAATAGTATCGATTATATATAATAATTCAACTCTAAACATTTAAATTAATTGAATGATGTTTAACTCGAATAATAATATGATATTTTAATGAACTAGAAATTTATTCAATCTCAAATAAACACTCATTTAAACCAAATATAATAAACTATTAATCCCGACTATTATTAATACTCACATAATCTTGAAAACCCTATTATTCGTTAAAATATCAAAAATAATAACGATATATTCTTGAAATAATAGAAATAATCAAATATTTTGAGGCAAGACGATATAAATAATTCTAATGTCATCACAACATAAGCAATTCAATAACCTTTAACTAATAATTATATTTATTCCGGCGAATAATAAAATAAATATTGCGAATCTCTATAATTTAGTTCTTTCTGTGCTAAATAAAGTGCCGTTTAAAATCATTATTAAAGCGATTACCAAGAAAAAAGTTCAGAACTATGATTAATTTTATTTTCGCTTCATCAATATTTTTCATCGCGCTTTATTTAATTTTATTTTTATTTTGTTGTTTTCGTATTGCCTATAATTTATGACAAATAAATATTTATTCTTTCATATAAAATCATTATTTATTGGGTTTTATTTTATTAAATCATATATATAATTGCGTCTTTGATAGATATTATTAATATATATTCACATTATCATTGTATTAATTTATATATACAAAAAAATTATTGTTTTCTCTTTATTTTATATTAATCCCGCGCGATTTTTTTAAATAAAATTAAATCCATAAATACCAATATTTTCAATTGTTAAATATTTTTATTATTAATCTAATATTTTATATTGTTAATTGCGAATTAATATGTTATTTTTATATATTTTCGCACTCTTAATAATTTATTTTTTTTATTATAAATAATATATTTTCGCGTTATAAAAATGTACTGTTACGTTATTTGTTTAATATTTTATAGCTATATTTTGCAATTGATTATCAAAAGTCTTTAAACAAAAGGAAAATAAATAATAAATATTATTTGCGCCATATTTTACAAAATAATTTTACTATCTTTATGAAATACTTAGTCAACGGCGTATTTAATTTCTATTTTCTATTAAAAACACGCCACACATACAAGTATATTCACTATTTCATGCAAAATTTTATATTATTTGCGCAAAATTTAATTTTTATCATTGTATCTAGTATGTATTTATCAAATTATATATTAAAAGTTTTGTAAATCAGAAAATAGTACTTTAAATGGCGAAAATAATTATTTTAATATTCTGATAAAATGAAAATATCATTATAATATTTTTGTTACCTAAATAATATATAATTTCATACACTTTTTGATTTATTACTCACTCTTATTATATCTTTTCGCTCATTCAAGTATAAAATCAAATTGATATTGGATTATTTTATCATTTATTTAGCTTTATATATTATTCGCGCGAAAATATAATATTAATTACCTTAACCTTCAAAATATACACCTGCAAAAGTCTAAAATTATTTTTACGCAAAGTTTTTATAGACGCAAATTAATTTTGATATATTTTTTATATTTATCGCGATTACAAAAAAATGCGATTTTATATAAATATTTAATTTCAAACTATTTGAGCATCAATCGATTAACATTTGCACTTATTTATTATTTATACTCGCGATTTATATTTTTGAATTGACACGATAAAACAAATAATGTATAAATTTTATTATTGTTTATTTCATTAAATTACATTATTGAGTAATTGTCGCGTTGTTTAAGAGGCCGTGATAAAATAAATAATTTATATTTTGTTATTTAGAAAATAAATTAATATGAAAAATTTTTATTTAACGCTATAATTAACTGCAAAATATATAACGCGAAATTTATTATTTTATGCAAGTTTTCATTTCACTTTTGTTTAAAAGCTATTCATAGTTTTTTGCGAAATATTTGTTAAATTCGCTCCAATATATGAATTTGTCTTTAAAATTATCAAAAAATATAATAATTAAAATTTGTTAAGTTTCCGCAATTTGATTTTGTGTATTAATCCATAGCGGCTATATAAACAAATCAGAAAAGTTCAAATAAAATTTAGCGAAATAGATGTACATTTACATTCAAAGAAGCATAAATAAAACGGATGATAAAGTTTTGTATTTTAATTGAAATAATATTTTAAATTTTTATTTGCCGGCGAATTTTATTTTTAATTATTGATATTAATCATGTATTTGCCGCGGTAATAATTACAAAAATATAATTTAAATGCTGCGATATAAATTAAAATAAAATATAATACGGCGATTAAATATATAATTACTAGAATGTTTTGTGTATAACTATAAATAGGCGAATATGCCAACAAATATGATGTTTCCAAAATTTATCGAAAAATATGAAAATCATGAGTATAGGAATATATTAATTTGCAGAATTTAAATATATGATAGCTATATTTTTGATAAAAAAACATTTATATGAATCAAATATAAAATAATATTTGAGCGCAAATAGTAATAAATGAAAAAAATTATCATTGTCAAAACAAATTATAGAAGTTCATAATAAGAAAGTCAAAGATAATTTTATATATAAAAGCAAAATAATTCAATATTTAAATAATTCATGGCGCTAAAGATATTAAACAGCATCGCAAACTTTTTAAATGAGAAGATCATAATTAACGAGACATTGCAAAAGTTATTCTTTAGGTAGACGACAAATGAGGTCAGTGACATAACGAGCATTTTTTTAATGGTCGCTATTTTTTTTATCAAACATAAATTCAATGATGTCATATAAAACATCGCCGACTTTATCATAGTAAAATGAAACATTTGTCTATATAACGCAAGAATAAATTTGCAAAGTTTTCTATAAATATCCAGATTGCGCCTAATAAATTTATTTATTGATTGAAGCAAATTACAGAACATTTAAAGGTTTAGGAAATAAAGGATAAATAATGAATATTTTTTGCAATGCAGGTCTATATGACGATAAACAGTGCAAATCTTCAAATTATTGCAAATCATCAATAATTTAAGCGTTAATTAAAGTTTATTTGTGCTTAAAAATTTATTCTATTTTGAGTTTATAAACATAAGAATCAAATTTGCAAATAATGTCATGTGGTTGCTCATAAATATTAGGTCCTTTATAAAAAGATTATGATAAAGATTTAGCAATATCGACATATTTTTTAACAATGGAGAAGCGGATATTATCAGAGCGAGGAATAATATTTTAATAAGAAATGGTATCATTGTTGACATGATATTCTAAAATAGAATATAAGTCGCTAATAATTAATTGATAATCGCAATTGAGAGCGTCATGAGTAATATTTGATTAATTATCGAAATCAATTAATACTTTAGCAAATATAGTTGCATTAAAAGAGGCGGTTTTAATAATATCAGAGTGTTTAACTTTGATTTTAGAGGTTGTTTGAGCGGTAATACAATCCCAAAAAGGTTTTTTATAACTTTTGCCATTAACATTGAGGAACATTTAAACTCTTGAGCTAGTGCAAATAAAAGAACCGAGTTTTCCAACAAAATAAATCAATTAATATTTATAAAATTTATCCATATTGTTGAATCCGTCTTCACTTTCTAAATCAAATAAACCTTTATTTTTATTAAAAATCAACCTTTTATCGCTGCCGAATTAAATCATATTATTTTCATCGGTATAGATAAATTCGATATATTAATTAAATTAATCATATTAATCATCAATAAATTTGCGATTTTATTTATAATAAACGTCGTCTTATTTTTTATTTTCTTCAAACTTGATACCTTTTTGATTTTGGAATGAAATAACTTATTATTGCATTGGCTTTTATTTATTAAAGAGCGAATTTAATAGAACATTAAAATTCATTTTTTGCAATTGAGTTCGATAAAATAAATATAAATTTTTTTAAATAAAATTCATTAAATGTATAAATAATAAATTATTGATATCGTATTTAAATTAAAAACAATTTTGTCTATTTTAGGCAAAAAATACGATAATTTATAATTATTTAAAAATATGTAAACACTTGATGAGTTATTTGATGTTTTTATAGTTTATGTTTATCAATAATAATCGCAAATTGAATAGCTTAAACACATACTCCATACTGGTATTTTATATGAATTACAGGGATTCATTTTGCGATTGTAATCATAATTAAATGGATTGAAAATTCAATTATAACACAATAAATTATAAGAATTATCTCATCAATTATAGAATATCAACGAAATCATTATTAATAAAATTACAAAACATCTTATTTGCTGTGGTTAAAGAATGTTGCATATTAATGTCGAAAACAATATTTATATTTGTAATATTTGCCAATAATATTATAAAAAAAAACTATATAAATAATTATATAGGCAAAATGTGCAAAAATAAAGCTCTTATATGGCTATGAAACATTTCGAAGAATGCTTTCAATCAATAGTACATAGTCACAAATAATAAATTCCACCCGAACTTATATAATAAATTATAGCCTTGAAATAAAAAGACGGCAAATAAATTATTGATATTTAAGATATTCGACAATATTTAAAACAAATTTCCATCGAAGGTATTAATGGGCCTTTTTATAATAATTGCGTCCCTTATATCTTGTAAAAAGTCAATAATACTTAATATTATGTTAATATTTCTGAGCAAGAATATTAATTTATTAAAGTATTTTACGAAATTATTATTAATGCATATTATGAAATTAATGAATAAAGAAAAAGTACACCTAATTGTAATTTTTTCATTAAAAAAATAATCAATATTCTTTATGTTAATAATGTTACCAAAATAAATCAATTCAATATGATTATATATATGCAAAAATAATAAACTGTGCAAAAATAAGAAAAAATATGGCAATAAATGTAAAAAAAAATAAATATTTAATCAATTCAGGAAAGCTTTAAATAGCTCATTTCTAATAAATATTTATGTTCATGATCCCCATAACAACTTTTTTTAAATATATTATCCCTCAAAAATGTTTTATCATTTCAAAATATATTTAATTATTTGACAATAAAGATACAAGGCATAAATATATTGCCGAACATGTGCCTGTAATAATCATTGTATAAAAACATTCTATTATTTTTTCCATATCGGCCTCTTAAAAAGCATTGTTTTATCTATTAATTTACAAAGAATATGTATTATTTTGCGCGTTTATATAATGCTAATTCTTTTCACCCATAGTTTAAACCATTTCTTTTTTTTCTGATTGTTATTGATGTTCATTCTATTAAAATATTTCTTTTTCGCATTATTATGGTTATTTTTTAACTATTATCGCGAAACATTTAATTTTTTTAATAGCATCAACATCATAGATAGATATTAATTCTGTTTTGCGGGGGTGAAATAACAAATTATATTTTTGCGCAATTTTTTATATTTATTTCAATAATTAATTAATATTTTATTGCTCTTCATTGTTCAATGGTATAAGCATATCATCTACATAATGTATTATTTATCTTTTCCCAATTAATATTTTGATTTATTTTATAATTTCTTACATTATGATATTAAATAATTATTGCGATGATTTTAATCCGACATATAATCCATTTTTGCAAATAATATTCATATTTTAATCGCGTGATTATAATTAAATATTTTCAAACCAATAAAGCATTTAAAACGCATTTACCTATTCATTGTTATCTAATAATTATACAATTTGTTCTCTTTTAATAGAATTATATGCGTTTATAAAATCTAATTTTAACAAATGCGTATAGTTTGAATCGCTTTAAATAATAATTGATTATTTTCCTGATTATTTTTTTAGCGAATTTTTAAGAATATTATCCGCAAATTCTGTAAATATGTTATTAAATACACATAAACGCTTTTTATTATTTTTATTTATCATAAATCCGCGAATATGTAATTTATTTGCGTTTTATAATTATTATAATAATTGTTTCATTTGGTTTTTTGAAAATAATCGCATATTTTTATCTATTGATAATACAAATGATTTATCGTAATTATCAATGTATTCTAATAATTTTTCAAATGGTTAATTCACTTATTATTATTTATTTTGCGAATATTTTATAATATTTATGTATTTTTGACATTCTTAATAATTAATTTAATATTATATTAAATCTCGCGAATTATATAATACTTAGTTATTTGGAATTTGCATTTATTGATTTTAAAATGTATTTATTTGGTAAAATTTCGCATAAATTTAATCAATAGATATATTGAGCTATAATAATGAATTATTTGTTATGCGATTAATAGATGAAATTTATTTAAATTATTAACAAATACGCCCTAATCCAATATTTTATTAATACCTGTAACCGACCAATTATCTACATATGGGACATGTGTTTTTTATTTAATTCATACATAAATCGCAAAATGAATGACCACAATTTAAAAGAACATAATTATTGTTTGCCGGTATTTCAAAACATATCGGGCATTCCAATTATTTCATTATTGATTCAAAATTAATTTGCATTGTTGTATGATTAGAAAAAAAAAATCATTTTTATAAATATTTGATTGGTCATCAAATTGTATATTTTGATTCAAATAAATAGCAAAATAATAATCATTGCGTAAAAATATGCTATACATAATGTTAATTTTCTAAAATGTCTAGATCAAATTATTTTAATACCGCCTATACTCTTTACAATATGACAGAAACTTCGTCAATTTCAAATAATCTCAAGGGAATACTTATTGAATTTCTATAATATTAAATAAAAATATTACCAAATTCGATAGATAATGAGTCAATGACGCTTTTTATAATCATATTTAACAATATAGGCGTTGATTTAAATCCATAATAAAGACCTTTATCACATTAAACAATACGCTATTAATTACCTGTTTTTAATAGCAATATATTAAACCAATATAATTAATCAAATATATTTTTGTCTTCATCGTTATCAATTAAAAATCGCACTTAGTTTCTATTAATATTTCTACAAATATCGGATAATTTTATTTTTAGCGCGCATACATATTAAACTTAATCAGATAATTGCGGATTAATAATTTTTTCACCGAAAATTCTACTTGATAAATACTCATCTAAACATTTTGTAAATATATTTTAATGAACATATATTGTTTATTAATCTGGTTTTCCTAAAATAAGCGCTTTTAAATACAATATTTCTTTTTCTTTTGCGCGTTATAATAATGTTTTAATTTATTGTTTTTATAAAGTAAATTATATATTTTCATATTATATGGTATAAACATTATAATTTGTTTAATCTATCATTTAATATAGTTTTTCAATATAATTATTTTCATTATTTTCCGCTATAAGTCCCAATTTTTATATTATCGCTTATTCATGCCATCCATTTAATGCGCTTGCTATTAAAAGACTATAAAATTAATCATTACACTTCATTTAATGGAATTTTTCAAGTAAATTATCTATGTATTCATGTTTAAATTCAATTTGCGCTGATGAAATTAACTGCGATATTAAATTTAATTCCTTTGAATTTTCAAATACATTCTATAATGCGTAATTCCTTATTATATTACCATTGTGATATTAACCGCATATTTTACAATAATTTTAATTATTATTTATGCAATTTTAACAAACACTATTTCCACAATCTAATGTATAATATACGCCATTTTAAGGTATAAAATTACATTATTAACATCGCATCGCGTTAGATAGTTATGAAAGTTAAACTTAAAAATCCATCAAATAATAATATTTTTTTTATTCATTTTTTTTATATTTATAGAATAGCCGTTTTTTAATCATAAATTAATCAAATTTGCGAACTCTTTAAATATAAAAATCATTTCGCAATAGCCCAAAACAACAAATACGCAAATCTATATTTCTATATATAAATTAATATACATATAAGTAAAAATATATATAAATTAATATACATATAAGTAAAAATATATATGAATTAAATATATATGAGTAATATATATAAGTAAATAAAAGCGAAATATTAAATATATTATTGAAAGTTTTCGCAAAAAATAAAAATTTATTTAAAAAAATCGCGGGGTAATTTAATATGGCAAAAGTTATATTATGAAAAAGTTTAATTATTTTAAAGAAACATTATTTTTGCATTCAATAAAACATGTTTTAAAATATTAAATAAATGACAATGACTTAATACAATAATATACGCAAATGAGAAATGTTATAAAAACGCGAATTTATAAAATGAAATAAAATAAAACGCGCGATATATAAAAACAAAATAATTGCGGATTTTTGTATTTTTAGAATGTATAGAAAATATAATAAATAAAACGTTTAATAGAAAAGCAAAAATATTAAATATGGCGCTATAAAATAAACAATTTGTGAAATATCAATTAAGATTTTTCATAATTTATTAATATGCGTTTTTTTAAATATGTATATTATTTTATTCGAAAATATCAATAAAATAGATATGTAAAACTTATAAACTAAGAAGTCTATCGAGACCATTAATAATATAAGCTTTATGAATTTCGAGTGAAACTAAATTGGGCAAATGTTCAAAATTATATTCTTTATATTAATTTAAATTTTGCTATTAATTATTAACGCAAATACTTAAATATTATAATTTTGTATTAAAATATAATTGCATTTATTATAGATCATCAATATAAGGCAAAAATAATGTTTTTAAAAGAGGCAGCTTATAAAATGAAGGAGAATTTTATAAAACACATTTATTTAAATTCAAATATGTTATATTTTACAAATAATAGATGGGGGTAAATGAATTAATGACGGCATGACTAAGTTATAAAAGCTATATTTGTGGCAAAAATTATAATTAATCTATATTGACCAAACTATATCCTTGCAATCTTAACTATATCAAATTAGAAAGATGATTTAAATTGCAAATAGATGAAATATTGTTCCAAGATAAATCAAGTTTTCGCAAATTATAATTTGATTAAATGCCGTCGATTTCTTAAATATCGCAATAAGATAAGTCTAAAGACTCTAATTTAACAAGATTTTATAGGTTTTCAATTCGGCGTATATTATTTTATTGAGCGAAAAATAATTATAAATTAACTAATTTATTCAACCCGCTTATTTAAGTAATATTATTGAAATTCATATTTAAATGTTACAACATAATTAATTTGTCGATATTTTGAATATTTTGTATATTATTAAATTATAAATCAAGTTTCTTTAAAGAAATAAGTTAATTTAATTCGGGAAACATAAAATTAATTTGGCAATTACTGAGATTCAAAGATACCAAATCTTGGGATTTATTTAATTTCAAACATTATAATCTTTTTTATTATATTTGTAAGTGTTTTATATTAAAAATGTCATAAATATCAGATACTTTTTGCTGCTATCTATAATGAATTTTTAATTATTTTATAATATGATTTTTGCGAATTTATGTAAAAATATCTTAACTACAATGACAAAACTTAAATGTCATATATTTTTGCGGGTTATTTATAGCGCCATATTTAAAATTTTTTGTATTTACTTTTAAACATCTTTCATTGTTTAAAATTGTATTACATTAAGGTAAGTTTGCTACCATGAATTTTAATTTAATATTTTCTAATCTTATTTCTAATATATTTGTGTTTTAATAACCCATTAAATATATGTTTTTTTATTTTAATATTTTAAAATTAAATTTCCTCGCGCCTTCTATAAAATAGCTTCTTTTATTTTTATAAAGTATAAAAAGCGCTATTTACATAATCTATTTTGTCTTCAAATACTGTAGTATATATTAAAATGAATACGATTTTATTATTTATTGCGTTAATTTTTCCATATATATTTATGTACATTATATTTCATAAATATTGCTATTATACATCATCATTTTATATTGAGTTTCGCAAATGTTTATTATTATAAAAAAATAATAACTTTTTTGTTTTTATTATTATTAAATTATTTTAATTATAATCGCGCAAATAAAGTGTTTAAACGTATATTGACAAATTTATTATATACACAAAACTTTGCTCTATAAATTCGCGTCAATGAAATTAATATCAAAAAGTGGGTAAAACTATTTCGCAAATATGTGGTGTAAAACTGTGGGTAAATATATTATAATGCGCGAATTCTAAACATTTTTGCAAAATTATGTATTAATTTAGATTTGTCAGAATATAATGTTAATAAAATTTAGCGCAAAATATGATTAAATGTTAATAATATAAAAAATAAAAATATTTATACAATAAATTATAATTAACAAAATATGTAATTATGGCGAAATGAATAAATATGAATGGAAGTAAAAAATAAGAAAACATGAAAGACAAATGTATAGGTTTATATAAATAAGTCGCAATTAATATAAAATAAATAGTTTTAAAAAAAAGTTTCATTAAATGCAAAAGAAAAATATGTCAAAAAGATTAGCGAAATATTTAAAAGAAATTATAGGTAGGTGTTTCTTGCGCGAAAAATATTAATAAAGAAATAGAATAGATAATTAAGAATTAAAAGTTTAAGATACATATATTATGGGAGATATATATATCGCGGAAAATAATACATAATTTTAAAATGATTATACAAATAAATAAGAACCGTCAAACTAATAAGGCGCTATATAAATATATATATATGACAATTAATAAGTAACATTTTGCGATTAAAAAAATTTGAAAACCAATATATTTATTAAAGAATCATAAAGAACAAAATAATAATATCATATGAAAATATACTATTTAATAAATAAATTAATGTGTATAAATTAATAATATTAGCATAAATACACATGAAAATAATGAATTAAATATAATACGGCGCGATAAAATAAATAAAATTTCATATTGAAAAGCCGTTAATATATATAATTAAAAAATTATGTACATTAAATGGTATAAAAACTAATATAAATAGTAATATTATGTATTTTAATAATATCAATATTATATGTAATAACGGCAATATATTATGATTAATACAATATTAAAGATCAACGCGCAATAGAATATGAAATAAAAAATATAAAATAGTGTTTAGACAAACATTAATATATAACTTATGACGGCTATATTAATACGGTGTATAGATTATGCAAAAAAAATATAAATCCGAAAGGTACAGTTATAGTATAACATGGATTGAATGGAAGTCATAAATATTTTATTTTAAATAAAAAATAATTATGTTATATATTATATTAAAGGGGATACGATGTATGGATAAATAATAATAGAAGCAATGGCGAATCAAATAAACATATATATTATGATTTGAATAATAAAACCGAATATTAAAAATATCATAAATATTGTAGATTTCATGAGATGGGATTATACGATTAACCCGCGCTTTTACATTACATAATAAAATAATATAAAAATTTTCCTGAAAAAAGTGTTATTTTTATTGGCCATAGCTAAGGCTGCGCACAAATTTTAGTTTCAATGTTGTATAATAAAGAATTATATGATAAATATATGAAAAAATGTATACTTTTAGCGCCTGCTGTGTATATCGGCTAAACAGAACAAACAATAGGCAAAATATTATCTTATAATGACGGTGTTTTAGCAAAATTTTTCAGATATTTATACGGTGATGACTATTTATAACGCGTTAAATTATACAAATTTGTAAGTGTTTGGTATCGGTTCACAAATTATAAACTTATTGATAAAGTCCAAAATTTTGTTGATTATAATACCGCAAAAAGAGTTTATCAATTGTAAAATTAAGGTTGTAGTTTGAGCGCTATTTAATCTTTTGCTTAAATGGCCCATCGCAAATAATTCGGCTTCTTTAATTATGATACCAATTAATTCATTCAATACGACTTAAATTAACTTTCTAACAAAAATATATTTATTTTTGCCGGTATATAAGATTAAAGTGTCACTGTTGATGATATATAACTTTTTACAAAATAAATTTCCGAACGTAATTACACTTAAATAACTTATTTACCTTTTGAACATTCTTTAATTTTAGCGGCAAAATATGATATATAAAAATATATTCTTAATTAATGTCGTCTCTTTTGATTATTATATTCACATTCAAATCTAATTAATCGCCGTTTGTAACATTTTATAATACGCGAATAATATATTTTATAAAAATTTTAATTTCGCAGTTTTGTAATTTCAACATTTATTTTTTGCGCATCTCTTATATCGCGCCTATTTTATATTATTATCGCGAATTTTTAATATTTTAATTTTATTATTCTTTTCAAATAAAATTTATCCACAATGTTTTATTAAATATTCAAAATATGCGGCTACCCTGTCATATCGAATGGTATAAATAATTTAATATTTTGTATATTATCATAATTGCATATTTGAATATAAATTTTTTATTTATTTTATGTTATTTATATAATATTAATAAATCCACAACCTTTGCCTCTCCCAAGGGTTGAGTAAATTGCGCGATATTAATGAAAATATTTGTTAACATAATATGGATTTTAAATAATCATGAATTAATTAATAAAATAAATGAAAACAATAGATATAGAGCGCAATATATAGTCAACAATATAAGTTTAAAATGTGGTATAATTTAAAAACAAATTTACGCACATATCTATAATAAAAAAAATAGTTTTCAAAATGAACGATAATCATAAATATTTTAAAACTGATTACCGGGCGTTTTTTTAAATAAAAATATTTTTATGCTTAAAAATTTAAACAAAAGATATTCGCAAATATTATAAAAATTATAACATATTCAGGTTTTAAATAATATATGCGTTGAAAATTGTAATTTTTTTTAATTTCTTCATAGATTATAAATCTAAAGCGCGATATTAATTTATATTTTATTCATTGTATTATTTATTTGCGAAACATTCTAGTTCTATTAAATTAAATGCGTTTTTAATTATATTTTGTAAATTATTACAATATGAAATTTTTAAAATTAATAATTAACGCGAAGAAAATGATTATTCGCAATTTATATTACAATTTTACTAATATAAAACATGAAAACTATCTGTTTAATTAATAGGAAACTATATATTTATTGTCGAATTTTATAAAATTAAACGCTGTAGTTTGCGAAAATTTATATTTTATTGAATAATTTTTATATTTGAATATGATAAATTTAATATTTTTAATTTATTGAAAGAGCATGTATTAAAAATGGCGCGTATTGGATTATTTTACATATATAGTTATTTTAATTCTATTAAATTTTAAATATTTTCGATAATTTCTATTTAATTATGTGATAAGTCTAAAATTTCGATATTATTATTAAATTATAACCCGCGAATTATTTTAATTTAACACATATTAATATTTAAATATTTAAGATTGTACAATTTTTCTAATCCCATTATAGATTTTATTTTATTTTGGGATAGTATTAAATGTTAAATATTTTGTAAATTATGTAAATTTTATATGTGTTAAATATAATTTCGCGCTAAATTTAATCTTTATAAATCGCGCAATTAATCAATATTATCAATTTATGCCAAATTATTATCATATAAATCAAGAGATTTTAATTGAATTAACTGATTTATACCTATAATTTCTTTTAAGCCACATGATTATAATTTTAAATGTCTCAATTTATTTAAATTCTCATATAATTACATTTATATTTTTCCATAATAAACTTATAAGTGCTTTATATTTTGATCATATATTGTATTTATTATTTAATCGCTATTTGATATTATACAAAAATTTGTCATTTATTAACCGCTTTTCATATATTATTCGTATGTTATTTTATTATAATGCGCAAACATTATTTGTTAATCTACATATTTCTTATTTTATTTCCATTTTCTATAATAATTATTTTTTACAATTATATTTTCTAAATAATTATATTTAAATATAATATTTGCGCATATTTTATTTTTAACTTTAAATATCAATACCGCGGTTTCATCGACAATTTATACATAATTTATATATTTTTCGCGGTATAATATAATACTTCTGTCTTCAAACATTGTTAGTTACACTTTTTTTGGTATCTATAATTTATGTACACCCTTTCTTTTCTTTTTATTAAATTAATATATACTTATTGTTTCATTTGCATCTAAAAATTCAAGCATTTCATAAAATAAATACGATTTCATAAATAATTATTTAAATGTCATTGTCGCGTATAATATATATATTGAATAAATTCATTTTTATTTATGCGCAAAAATATTTTCCCTATGATAAAATTACTATGTATTTGCGTTTTAAATTTCGCGCCAATATTTTTATAAATAAACAGTTATTTTCACACATATGTTTCATGTTATCTTTATAAAATTCATATATTTACGCAAATTAAACGCAATATTATATAGTTTATATATAGAAAATATATTTTGCATTAAATTAATATACATATATTTATATAAATTCGCAAATATATTATTAAATAATGACATAAATAATTAAATTTGAATTCGTGATTAATAAATAAAAATTAAAACATAATATTTAACGCGATATGAAAATATAATATCTTAATATATGAAAATAATAAGTACGCGAGATTTAAATATATTATCTATAAAAAATAATATATAATTATCACAATGAACTCTTTAAAAATGCAACTTTAATAAAAAACTGACCCTTTAAAAGCCGCCTCTATATAATTATATATTATTATTGAAAACAAATATTTATAAATTCGCGATTATATTTTCATTTTAAGTTATTATTCTATATTTGCTAACAGTAATTATGATTTAAGAAAATTGTGATATATTAATAAAAATAATGAACACGATTAAAAATAATTTTTATTTTTGCCGCATGTATAATTTAAATTAATATAAAAACAAAGGTAAAAACTATATAAATTGAATTTATATACAAAATAGCGGCGATTAAAAATTATAGTTTTATTGTGTTCAATGAATATTAATGCAAACTAATTAAATAAATATAAAATTAGCGCAACAATAAGTTTGTTATTATGAAAATTTAGTATTTAAAGCGATCAATTTATATATTATTTGGAAAATAAAAAATCATTGTGTTATACATTATTTGTTTAAGTATATATTTATATGTTTATATTAACCCAAATAAAACGATATTACGCGACTTTTGCTTTTCAAACAACATAATAAAAACAAAATTTTGATATAAAATAAATATAATAAATTGCGATTTTATTTAAATTAAAAAAAAAGCAAAATGAAAATTTTTATTTAAATGATATTGTTAAAAAGAGAAAATCAATAGATATTCATTTAATTACAAAAATCAAAAATAATTTTTATATTAAGGAAAATAAAAAATCGCGGTGATAAATTATCGGAATATATAAGGGCAAGTTAATAAATGAGTATATTAAAATTGAAATGTATGTATTCAAAACAAATTTATTTTAATAAAAAAGAAAAGAAAATATGCGGCGAAATAATTTAAATAACGCAAAAATATAAATAATATTAATTAGAAGCGCCGATATATAAAATTAAATTAAAGTTATACCGCGTTTTTTTAAATGAATTAATTTTTAGTTTGTCAATATATAACTCAATTTGCCCAGCTAATAAAACAAAAATCTATATTTAATCTAATTTAAATACAAAATAAATATAATTCTTTTTATATATCGCGTATTTTAATCTTATTTGCGCAATTAATTTATATATAATCATTACATATTCTTTATCGCGCGTGTGAATATAAATATGATTGATGGTTATTTAATTTTATAATTAGTTTGAAAAAGAAAATTAAAAACGTATTATAAACTGTTTAAATATTTATGAAACGCGAGTTAATGAAATATACAGGTGTTTTTATATTTAACAATGCGCGAATCATAAAACATTTGTAAAATTAATATAATAAATATTAAAGTAAATATATTTGATTTTTATGAATAATTGTTTGTACTTTATGTATCGCGCCTTCAAATTAATAATTTATCATTATATAAACAAAAATTTAATATTTGCGAAATTTTAAATAATTAAAGATAATTTTATTGATAGAAAACGCAAAATTAAAACATATTTTCTTATTAATAACCTTTTAATAACTTTTGTGTTAATATATTATTGCGCCATTTAAATATTCACAATAAAAATAATTGTAAAACTATATTAACATAATAAAATTGTTGATAAAAGTATTAAAACCATATATTTAATTTTGCTATATTACATTAAAAGAATTTTTTATTTATGTTTTAATATTAATAGAAAGCAAATTAATTAATATCGCAAATATATATTTTCCTTAATTTATATGAATATATTATTAATTGAATAAATATGCGCGAAAAGCATTAATAATCATATATAAGACGAAAATAATTAATAGTAAAAATGCATAAGAATATTATTTTGTAAAAATAAAAATAACGCGAAAATAAGTTGTGATTTATATAACGGCGTGAACATAATATTAAATAATTAAAATGACTTGAATAATCGCGGAAATAGTAAAATATTTAACTTAAAAAAGAACTAAACCGCAAATAAATAAAACCAAATAATTATTTCTTTTGCTTTTAAAGCGGTATTAAAAAACTTTTAGCAAAAAATAATATAAAAAATCCGCGATATATTATCAGTGTAATTAAATATTTAGTTTTGTTTATGCCGATTTAATATTTGGTTATTTTTCGCAAATCATTATTAATAATATGACATTATATTAGCAGTTATTTAATAATATATTGCAATATATTTATAAACTCGCGATTGTTTAAATTAAAAATAACTCGTGTATTTATGATATTTTATCTGTCTACCTATATTTATTTTGAAAAAAATATAATAAAGTATAGATTCGCAAAATAATATCTCATATTTGCCGATTAATTTAAAGATTAATTAAATTAACCTTACGTTTACTTTTGTATCATGAAATAAATAGCGAAGCGACCCACCATATACTTTTATTTAATAAAAATTCCTGTGAATAAGAAACCCACTTCGTGGAAAATTCTTCGTGAATAAGAAACCCACTTCGTGGAAAATTCTTCGTGAATAAGAAACCCACTTCGTGGAAAATTCTTCGTGAATAAGAAACCCACTTCGTGGAAATTTTTGCGTGAATAAGAAACCCACTTCGTGGAAATTTTTGCGTGAATAAGAATAACCGCTTCGCTGAACATTTCTCGTAAATAAGGGCAACTGCTTTATAAAAATTTATCATGAATAAAACAAACTTTATAGAGAATATGCGGAAAATAAAATATTGATTTATATAAATATATTGCGCAAATTGATAATTTAATAAAAAACTTGAGATAATTAATAAGATGTATTCATAATATTTTCAGAATATGTAATTTTTCGCGGAATTTATATAAAATAAAACAATAAATAAGTGGCAAATATAATATATTTTTAAATATAGTTCGCAATATCATATTTTCATAAGATTAATTTATTTTTGCGTGATTAATTATTTTAGATAATTTATAAAAAAGGTGTTTGATAATAAATGATAATATCAAATATAATTATTATGCGGATTTATATAATTGTTGATTAAAGGATAAAATAATATTATTTATTTGTTATATGTTAATTATAAATACTATTTAAACAAATTTAAAATTTAAAGCGCAATAAAATTTTAATTAATAGACATATATTTAAACATATAATTGAATATTTGCGAAATTTATTAACCATAACAGATAGCAATATACGTATATGGATATGAGATAACGCGGAAATATATTACTTTTTATTCAATAGAAATTTATATTATATATAAAAATAATTAAATTGATAAAAAGCGTAATTTATAAAAGCGTATGGATTATACAATGACTATAATTGTATGTGGTTAAATAAAAGTATTTGCAAATTAAAATATTATATATAGATATGAAAGGCAAGATTAAAAATAGCGCGAGAAAATATATAAGTTATATATAGGTTGAGCTTTATTGGCGAAAAATGAATTAATATATTAATAAAAAGTGGATTAAAAGTCAATGGTAAAACAGATTAAAGAAATCGATGTTAATTAAGCCTAAAATGAACCTAAAACGCATTTGCTTATAGCAAAGACGTATATAAAGTGCAGAAAAGAACAAGGCAAAAAAGACGTTAAATTCGGAAATCTAATAATCACTCAACAAAGGTTTTGCGATAGTATTTCTAAGTATCTTCATTTGAGCTAAAGATAAAGGCTCCAGAAAATGTTTGGAAAACCAATAGAGCTAATAGACGATTATTTATTAAAATTCTAAGAATTAGAGAATCACAAAAAAACTGTTGATGAAACCCATTTACAAAAGTTAAAGACGCAAGGATTTACTTAAAAAACGGATAACATCTATGAAAGTGATTTAAAAAACAGAAATGTTTAAATTCTTTTGAAATTGGATAAAATAAACAAATATCGTATGTTTATTTAGAATCTTAATTAATTAGCTGAAAAAAAACCCTTGAATGAATGATACCTTTGAAAAGCTATCTATTTTTTCTCGTCCATTTTTTTTTATTATATAAACGCAAAATAATATAAAATTATGTTACAATATTATCGCGCTTTTTATATGAAACAAAAGTAAATTATAATAAATTTGGCGTTAATATATCACTTTGTATTAAAATTATTATTTATTTTATTATTATACCGCGATTTTTGTAATTTTCGTCATGGTATTTTTATATATTATTAATATTTTTTGCTATTTAATTTCGCGCCAAAATATAAATTGAAAATTCTTATTTTGAAAAATAAGCAATATAAATATTAACGCAATATATTAGTATGTTATTTTACAATGAATTATTAATTGTGAATTATTTTTAAATTAACTATTGTTTTTTATTTATTTAGGCTTGCGAATTATATTAAATTTTAACTATACTATACATAAGCGTTATTTAAAATTGCGTTTATAATTATTTATAAATAGTTTCAACCAAAATTTTCGCGATTTTTAATAAATATTTTGTATATTTAGCTATATTATAGAATGCAATTGTGTTGATTACCCAAATACAAAGTAATAATTACATATTTTTCTATTGTTTTCAAAAAATAAATTAGTAACAGAATTTTATATCGCGAAATTATTAATATTATGTGGACTCAAATAATTTATTATACTTTATCAAAAAATAAAGAGCGAAGCGACCCACCATATACAGCGTAGCTGTTTAATGCTTTATCAAGAAATAAAAAGCGAAGCGACCCACCATATACAGCGTAGCTGTTTAATGCTTTATCAAGAAATAAAAAGCGAAGCGACCCACCATATACAGCGTAGCTGTTTAATGCTTTATCAAGAAATAAAAAGCGAAGCGACCCACCATATACTTTTATTTAATAAAAATTCCCATGAATAAGAATAACCGCTTCGCGGATAATTCCTCGTGAATAAGATACCCACTTCGTGAAAAATTCCTATGAATAAGATACCCACTTCGTGGAAAATTCCTGTGGGTGAGAATAACCGCTTCGCGGAAAATTATTCATGAATAAAAATTCGCTTTATAAAGAAATTCTAGTAAATAAAGTTTTATTTTTTAATATATTTATACATATTGATTATTTTTCGCTTAACTTATTTTTATATTTATGAATAATTTTGTGGAGAATTTATAGTTAATAATATTGTATTTTCGCGAAATATTTAGCATAAATAATCTATTTCACGGAAAATATATTTAAATAAAAATATTATTATATACCTATCTTCTAAATGAATATACTTTTGCGATCAATAATATTAAATAAATGAAAATTACAAAAAGTGTGATGATTATTATATATAAAATAATGAAATATTAGTATATAATAATATAAAATATGGTTTAAATAAAATTAAGCGGCGAATTAAAAATATATTGTTTATAATTAATAAAAGAATAAATTAATAACGCGATTGAAAAATGCTTGAAATTTATAATATAAACGAAAAAAACAAAAGGCATATATTTTAGGTTATATCAATATACATTGAATTAAAAATAAAAGTTTTATAAAATTAATTTGAAACATTATATAGCGCGAAGAATATGTAACATTAATAATTTGCTCTTTTAAATGGTGTCAATAAAAATTATAATTTAAATATTGCGAAAACTATATTTTTATTTATTTATATTAAAAAATATCGCGATTATTTATATATAATTTGCGTATTTGAAATCGGATTATATAAAAAGGCCGCAAAATAAAAACCATTATTCAATATATTAATTGATTAAATAAAAAATTTTATAATCGCGGTATAAATATTATTATACATGAATAAATAATTAATTGCGTAAAATATAATTTGAAAATTAATAAAAATATTGCAAAGTAATAACTATGAATAATTGAGCGGCAAATTAATTTCAATAATCACACGGTATTAATTATTATTTTTATATAAATTCGCGAAACAGTAAAATATTTATACGAGGTTATTATTAATATTACCGAAAATTTCTCATTTGTTATATAAGGTTCATACAAATTTTCATTAAATAAATGTTATGGGTGGGTTGTTTCTCATAACTTTTTCTATATAATTATAATATCGCGCTTTTCTATTTATAAAAATTTTACTCCCTACTAACCACTTTAAATATTTTCTAGTTTTTCTATTTAATTTATATTTAACTTGCCGCATTAATATTGGTTTCTATATTTTTAAATATATTTGTATTTATATCATTTTACTATTTATTCAATAAAGAATATATTTTTTCTTGATATCAAATTATTATTTTGCGAGTTAAACAAATGAAAATTATATAAATAATTATATAAAATCGCAAATAAAGTTTTGATATTTTAAATAAAAAAATTATTATTTTTCGCGAATTTATATATTTATTATCATTATTTTAATATATTTTGTTCAATTTTAATATAATAAATTAATGCGAAAATAACTTTAAAATATTTTTTATTATTAATAATTGTATTAACAATCGCCTATTTTATGGTTGAATTTTCTCTTTAAAAGCGCGAGTAATTATCATTCAAACATTTATTATCGACAATACATTTTTATTTTGCGCAATTAATTATTTTGAATAAAATTATTTTTTAGTTTAATAGGAGATGAATATTATATAGCGCGCAATTTATTTGGTATATAATTATAAATTTATATTATGAATTTTGTTTCTCGCGAATTACATAAAAATAATGATACCATAATATTTTTTGCGCTCATATACAATTTTGAATATAATAAAAAATATATTATATAATTCGCGTTATTGAATTAATATTTATGCATTATAAATGAAAATCTAAATATTTTTTAAAAGGTTAATTATATTTTTTTGTTATTTATTTATAAATTATATTATTTTAATTCCGCAATATAATTGATATATAATGAATAATATTTGTTTTTTTATTATTTATTCTAAATTGATATATTTTTATCATAATAAATTGCGGGATTATAATATAATATTATCTAAATCTTTTATAAATATTTTATATTTTTATACTTTTTCTCTTTAAAGCAAATTTTCAATAAAATTATTTCTTTATTTATTTTTGTATATATTATTTTTATTAACGAAACCTTTATTTTATAGGGCGTAATATACATATATTTATTGGCTTTTTCTATACTTTTATATAATTTGTTTTTCATAAAAGTTATCCATAAATTATTTTTATTGCGATGGTTCATATTACATTGATTTTTATTATACATAATATAGTTCTTTCATATCTAAATAAATGCCTAAATTTTTTAAAAAATCGCTTTTAGTTATTATTAAATTGCTATAATAAACATCTTTTGTTTTCTATAATTTTTTGCATTAAAGATAAGCCCTTGCCGTAATTAAAGAAACTCGTCTTATATTATCGTTTGAGAAATTTTATTTTACGGTTATCATTTATTTAACCATTTTATTATATTAATTTATAGGCCGATTTTTTTAAATGTCTATTATTTATTCCTTTTTTTAATTAATTTCATCGATAATTTTTAATTATACTCCGTTAATTAACACATATATCGTATTTTTCACACTTGCTAATTTTTACGCACATTTTACTTATATTTTATTGTTTAAATACTTTATTCGCGGGTTTATATATAACGCTTGCTATCTTATTTTATTGTATAAATTGGTCTTTAAATTTCATATTAATGGTAAATATATACTTTTTATTATTTATTATACAAATTTATAGGCAGATTTTTTATAATATATGGCGTTTATTTTATCCCGCAATTATTAATTTTCTCATTAATATAAAAACACGCATATTTAATAGCGAATTATGGTTTACTTATATTTTTATTTTTGCTTTAAACATAGCGTTTTTTATAAATATACTCAATGTGTATTTGGTATTATTTTATTTTGTATTCAACTAATAAACAATATACAATTTGCGCGTTATATATACGAAACTTTATTTAAAATTTTTATAAATTACGCGAAATTCATTTATTAATGTTTTATTTATTGAGATCGCGCTATGAAATTTTTATTTTATTGTTTCAATTATATTAACGCATATTATTGTATGGAATTGTTTAGTCGTTATTTTTGAGCTAATTTATACATAAAATATATTGTTACACATCGTCTTTTATTTTTAACGGCAATCATTATTTAGTTTTGTTTAAGAGGTTGTGTTATGAATTAATATAATATATGTGCGCTTAAACTATAGCAATATTTATTTTAAAGCGTAACTGTATTGTTGGTAGTTGTGGAAATAATATATTTTTTGTATCTTTCTATAATAAAATAATAACTCGCGAAATAATAAAGTGCTTTTTAATATTTTATTGTTATTATTTACATATTTTTGCGCCATAATATAAATATGATACAAATCATCGATAGGATTTTATATTTAATAATTAATTTTTGATGCTATTTTTGTTGTGGATAAAGTAATAATAATTAACCGCGTTTTTTCTTTCGTTTCATATTAAATAAAATAATCAAATGAATATATTTGCGGATAAAATTATTTTTAATTCCACATTATTTAAAAATAGTGTCTATTTTAATACTTTAAACTTAAAATTATATTTTAATCGATACTAATTATATTTCAAATTTTGCGCAAATATGTTATGTATAAAAATATACATTCTATTGTATAAAGCGGTTTAATATATTTATAAAAATATACAAACAACGTATTTTGATTTTATTTTTATTTAATTTCGCGATAATAGAACTTTTATACTAAACGTAATCAAAAATATTTCATAAATTATATAAATTTATAAATGTATGCAATTTTTATAAATGATTTAAATAAATTTATGTTTTAATATTGCCAATAAAATAACAATAATTATAATTATATAATAAATATATTATAATAGAAAACTGCATGTTTTTAAAAGCGCGAATATAAATATGATTGTATTTTAAATAATTCATTCAAAAAATAGTGAGAAAATTATTAATAACTTATTAAATCGCGCATAAATTAATGCAATATAACTATTAAAGAAAGATTATATCATAAAATATTGATAAAAAATATTTTATTTGTATAAGTGCCAATAAACATTGAATATATAAACATTGTTATATAAAATATATTTATATTTATGCTTTTTGATAGATAATATAAAATAATCGCCGCGATTATATAACTATTCAAAAAAATATTTATTCTATTAAAGAAATAATACATATATATGATCATATTTTAAAAATTTGTAGATAAAATCTACCGCGAAATAAGTTTAGGCATAAAATAAAAGAGATAAAATAATCGTTTAAATCTTATTAATGAACATTTGAATCAAAAAGAATTTTTGTATTCTCCAAACAAATAAATATATCAAACAACAGAAGACACTAAAAAATGCGCTATTTAATATTATAATGAACAAATTTGCATTAATTAATAAGAAACAAAAACAAATGAATAAACATTTACGCAAGATATTGAAATCGAGAATATGTAAAGTCGCGAGAGTTCAAGATAATTTAGTGTTCTGAGATAATATAAAAGATCGGCAAAATGTTAATTTATAAAAATCGCGCGATAATAAAAAGTGTTTAAACAGAATTAGAATAAACTTTTTGTGATGAAAGAAACAAAGAAAAACGGTGTTATATGATTCATTCTTTTTATTTTGCAAAAAATATATCATATAAATTTATTCGAAATTTATTATAAAATATTGAATAACAAAGTTGATATAGTGCTTTATTTTATATATTTTGCTTTATAACTCGCCTAAAAAAGACAATTAAATTATTTATTTAAAAATACCGTTTTATAAATGTTTTTATATTTGATCGCGATGATTGATAATTTGTATTAAACATAAAATTATAAAAAAATAAAACAAATATATATGCAAAATATAATTAAATACAATGATTTGCTTCAAGTATGAATTTTAATCTGATTTTTTGCGCTAAAAATATATTATAAATAATAAATAACGGTGTTTTTTAATATATTTGGAATGCTAATATAGTTATTTTATATTTTGTTTGTTTTTTAATAAATAATAAATATATTGGATGTTTGGAGCGAAAGTGTGAAATTATTATTTAAACAAAAGATGATTCCATAGAAAATCAAAATATTATGTTATTAAATAAAACATAGAAAATAAAAAATAAAATTTAGCGGCAAAATATATATTTAATTAAATACCGAAATTTTTAATTATAAAATAAAGTTAAATAAACAAATTATGCGCGATAATTGATTAAAAAATAATATTGAATAATTTATATTGTTAAAAATATAAAGAAGCAAAATATAAAAGTCGCGTTTAAAGAGATTTTATAGTTAGAAATGTTTAATAAAGAGAAAAATAATTTAAAATTGTATGAATAAAAGATAAAGATTGAATTTCAATATGATAAATAGAAGCAAAACAAAAATATACGGCGAGTAAAAATCAAATATCTTGTTTTATATTTGCGAATTTCTATTTAAATAATTTATCAATCGCGACTTAATTATTTAAAATATATTAAATAATTTAATCTTTAGTGTTAAAAGTGTTTTGAACAATGATATCGTTTTAAAAAATATCTTTAAACAATAATTTATTAATGATATCATCTTCAAAAACGGTCCAAAAAGTAGGAACATGTATTTAAATAAGTTAACTAGGCAAAAGAATAGGGTTCATATTACCAGAACCAGTTGTGTTACCGATTTAATTGCCAATATGTATAATATTAGGAAATAATTTGAGAATATTATTAAACCAAACGCAACTACTAAAGCAAATGTCATTATTTATAATGTAAATTTTTGGGTATTTATCGATGTTTTTTTAAACGATATTAATTTGTTTCTGTAAATGCAAATGAATTTTAGATTATTTTTTGTAATTTTTATCAACATATTCAATAAATTTGAGTTTATTGGCGAGCTTTTAAAAATCTTTTGACCGTTTATTTCCAAAAGAATTTAATTTATTTTCTAAAATATGCTTGTTGATCATATGACGCGAAATAGAATATTTAAATAATTCGCCAATATTTATTTTTAAAAAAGCTATTATTTATTGAAGAACATGCTAATACCCGCCGTAATTATTTTAAATATTGATTATTATTTAAAGACCTTCCATTTTTATTGTATAGTTATTTTTTGCGCAAAATTTATCATATAAACTTTATAATGTTTCCTATTATTTTAAATAAAAGCTTCGTAATCTCATGTATAATATATTGTTTTTTTATTCGTATTCAAAATAAATTTAATCATTATTTGGCTCTGGGATAAATTAATCATGAATTGTAAATGGCGCAAATCTTAAATACTATTGATATTTTATTTTTATTATTTTATTTTTTATTTAAACACTTTTTATTCGGTCAAAAGGATTATTACAATGTAATATTTTTGAATGCTCTAATAAATTGTATCCTATTGAATGCCTTTAATTTTAATATTTTTGCTATAAATAATGAATATATTAAATTGAATCTATATTGTTTATTTTATCTATAATTTATCCTTATTTTACATGTTTATTATGAGATTATACTACATATAATTATAATTGATCATTGATAGCAAATTTGAAATCGATAAAATAATGTACAAATTATGTTATATAATGCCTATTTAAAAGAATATGATCGTCTTAAATACTATTTAGCGCTCTTTATATAGAAAATATGTACACTTATACATCGATATGACCTGTGTCGTTATCTATCATATTTTATATATCTTACAAAATCTCATTTATAACAGAGGCCGTATTATTATTTATTTAATAAAACCAATTTTATTACAAGTATAACACAAATAATAAATCCATTTATATTATTTTTTGCCAATATTTATTCATCTATTTGTGATTGTAATTATCAATACTCGCGTTCATTTATTATATTTATAATTTTCGCTCATTTCGCATCTCTCAATACTTCTAATATTTCTATTATATCATTTTGATTGTTCTCATATTTGTATTTCATCAAATAACTATTTATTTCTTCATAATTATTGTAACTTATTAAACCTTTACTCGCCAAAATATTACATATTTTATTCGCTCCTTTCTATTTTCTTTGTTTATCATCTGTATTTATCGGTTTATAAAGTTATATCATCATTCGTTTAAATTGCGAATAATCTAATTATTTACATATTTATTTATTTACATAAAAATTTTATCCCATAACTATCACGTACAAATGTTAAAATAACATTATATATTACAATAAAATCTTTTAATATTTATTTATTTTCTTAAAATTTTCGCATTATATATATTGTTCTTTATCTATATTTTATTGAAAATTCAATGTTTATTACTATACCACTTCTTTTAAATGCATTTTTAATATTTTTTCATATATTACATCTATTATTTTTTTGTTTTATTTTGATACACAATATATTATTAACCCGCTATATACACCGCTATACAGTTTTTCTATATCATCTTTCATTATATTATATAATTGTTTGTTCTCAAATTTTATACATTTTATCGCGTTATTTATCGTTTTTTAACTTATTATTTGTTTTATTTATTTAAATATTTGCCCTATAAATTATTATTATGACGATACCGTGAATGATAATATTAAATGCGCGTTTTATATACAATAACTAAATTATGGCGGTATATTATCTAATATTTTTATGCTTAATATACTTTATTACGCCTATATTATAATACTATGGTATAAATATTATAGACTTACTAATTTATTGCTCACCTTCTCATTTGCCGTCACTTATTGTCCTGATTATATTTATTGCAATATTTATTGATCACAATGTGATTTAAATATTATTTAAAATATATTATTTTTCGATTCTTATTGCTGATATAGAAATTATATTTTTTAGCTCATTTATTTTAGTTCAAAATTTAATTATACAAATATATGTATTTCACTTTTTTCTTCTGTTTTTTAACTTTCTATTAATATCTATAATATTCGATCAATCTCCACATAGTTTTCTCAATATTATTACAATATTCATATATATTTTCGCGCTCAATACTATATTATTATATACATATAAATTATAATTTATTTATAATCGCGTATTCTCATGTAATAGTCTATGTTATATAACTTATAATTATATTATTTTACAGATTTCAAAAATATATCTTTTAAAAGATTGTGTTATATTATATATTGCGTTTAAATAATAATTTCATAGTGAATAGCGGTGAATAATATTGTTTATCAAAAACTTTGTTTAATTAGTAATTAAAATCGCGCCATTAAATAAACTTGAATTAAAAAATACGCGCTTATATACTTTTTATAATACGTATTTGATAGATAATAATAACGCAAATTTATATTAAATCAAAAAACTCAATAAATATTTTTATAAATATATATATATATTTCGCATAAATGATGGATGTAATAATTATATGCGCCATTATGTATATAGTCATTTATATGATTGTTAATAAATTATAGATGAGCGATATCAAAGAGCAAGTAAGTAATAATACTTAAAAAATAAAGTAAAAAATATAAAATAAAATAAATTAAATATTTTGCTAAAACACATAAATTGATGAAAAATAATAGAATATGGCGCCATAACAAATATAAAAGTAGTTAAAACCTGAAAAATATGAGGAACTATAAAATTAAAAATATGATAATTTTGACGAGTAATTAAAAAATAAATATGTTTAATTAGAAAAAAAGTTATTATAAAAATTTGAATAAAAAATGGCGAAAAAACATGATAAATTAGTTGAAAAATATAAATAAAAAATGCAAAAGCTATAAGATGAATATAAATCCGAAAAGAATATGGAATAAAACATAGACTTAGATAACAATTAAATTCGATTATTGCCGGAAAAATCAATTGAAAATGTTTATGAAGATGATATATAAAACGATAAACAATAATGAATAAAAAATATGATAAAACGCGATAAAATATAATAGTATATAGTAATATCATGAAAATTTGCATATGTAATTGCGAAATAAGTTCATATATTAGATTTTTAACTCTGTAATTCTATATTACTGAGCGCGAGAAATTTATTACTTTTATAGGATTTATTATTTTTTTCTTTAATTTTCGCGTTAATTTAAAGTAATTTGTACGCGTATATTTGGTAATCTACAAAATCATTGAAAAAATAAAGAGCTCTATTATATTAATAGAAAACATTTTTTATAATTTGCTTTTATAATATTAATTAATGTGACAAATGCGCGGTAGATGTTTAACTATCTTATTACGCGGGAATAATTTCAATTTTATTTAAAGAAATAAAAGATTAATCACATTATTATTTATTAGATTCCGAAACTAAATCATTTTCCGCTTTTAATAATGGTCCGTTAATTTATAATTCGCGCTATTTTTTTTACATATTTTGATATATAACCAAACTTTATATGTACTATTGCTATAATTTAGAAACCAATAATTATTTTTATTGCCATTTTTTTTATAAATGTACAGGCAAAAAATCATAAACTTCTTAATTTTGTTTCATTTTTATGTAAAACAAATTTTATATAATAAAAATTAAATAATTATAATTTGCGGCATAAATGAAATCTAAAATATTTGGCGAATCTCGCAAAGGATTACATAGCTATAGAATTTGTGATACACCTTTAATAGATTATATAGGAACTATTATTATCTCTATGATTTTATCGTATTATTTAAATGTTTCTTTGGTTATCGTTACAATAATTTTGTTTTTGATAAGCATTATATTGCATTATTTGTTTGAAATTGATACAAATAGCGGCAAATAAATAAAAATGTTATTCAATTGACATTAAAATACAAACATATAAGTCCGCAATTAAAAATGTATAAAAAAAATATTTTTTAAAATGAATTGCTAATCAGTTATTGGCGCATTAAATAATTCGCCCATCTCAAATAATGATTAAATACCTTTAAAATCTCCATATTATAACAATAACGCGGATTATATTTGTGGTAGTATTCAATCATATAATTCATCGTCAATAAGCGCTGATAATTTATCAAACAATGAATAAATAGAAAATCAATCATAATCTAAAACGAGTTCTTAAAAACAAAATAAAAATAAGGGATAAATTATTATTGCCGAAAATAATTCATTAATAGATTTACCGCCGCGAAATGTTTCATTAAGAAATAATTTAATAAATGAATAAGATTTATGGCAAATGTATGATTAAAGCACTGGGGAAGTTATGGAATTATTGAAATTGAATGAATTAAACAATAAAAAAGAACAAAATGACTCATTATTATAAGATTCGCGGGAATTTTTTAATAATGAATGTATTGAAGAAATAAAAATAACGCAAAATAATGATAATTAATAAATAATGGTAGATAATATGAGTGAAGAAAATGAAAGTTTTGAAATAGATGATCAAGGAGTAGAAAGTAGTGAAGAATCGATGGTGGATAGCAAATATACAACAAATTGTTCAACAAATGGATAATAAAAATAAGAGACGGCATCAAATTATTCTGATGATATTTCATATAATAGCTCGGAATTAAGTGATCTAGAATTGAAAAATTACATAAAAAATAAATTAATCAAAAGATAAAAATTATAATGATCATTAATACTGAATTAATTAATTGCAAAGGAGAATTTTAATATGCCCGAATTCATTTTTTATTTTGATAATAATATAATTATTTTATTGATTAAGAGTAACATTTGGATTAAAAATAATGAATTAAATACTTTATTAATTATTGGGATAATGAGAAGTGATTTATTTGATAATATCGGTATAAATTAAAACGCCTTCATTATCACTTTGCTATTAAACGTATTATTTGTATTTCATTTTTTCATTATTATTAAACTGAATCATTTTAATAGAGCCCGTACCAGGTAATTTTGAAGTAAATAAAATACATTATAAGTTATTATTTGTATCAAATTTGCGGCTAATTACTACTTCTTGGCGATCTTTTTGGACTTCATTTATAAATTTTGTTATTAAATTATTATCAATATTGAATTTATATAATTTGTGCTGATTATAATCATGTAAAAACAGTTTTTAAAACAATTTATGATTATTGAATATATTTTAATACAATAATTATTCATTATTGTTCCAACTTTCTGTGCCAAATAATTATTGCGTTATGTAATTATTTATTGTATCTATATAACAATTTACATTTATTTTTTATAAATTTGTTATACCCACCACCTATTGTAATTGCTATTTGTATGATTCAATATATAAATACATTTATTGATCATCTCTTATAATATGTAATTATGTTTTATTTGACGATCTATTGTAATTGTTCACCGTATTATATATGGTTTTTATTTAAATTCCGAACATTATATGTTTTAATTCTTGATTATCATTAAAATAATAATATTACTGTTTATCCAAATTTAATTTCATAAAACATTTATTATAAATTCCCTCTTCATATTACCAAATATACGCATTATTATCATCTAAATAAAAATAAACAGTGCTTAAATTATCAAAACTATTCATAATATTTATGATAAATTTCAAAAATAAAGGGTGTTAAGTGCATAACTATAAAATTATATTGTTTTTATCAATTTATTTATAGGTATTATTTATATCCATAGGCGCGTTTTATACACCTAATATTTATTGTTTTTGTGTGTCGTTGTATTTAGGTCTTCCTGGTTTTTTTGCTTACTTTAACATTTGTAATATTAATCTATATTTTTTTAAATAATTATTTGGACATAATCATAAATTAACCGCATAATCTATATTTTTATAAATTTGCATAAATTATTTTTATTTTTTCGCCAATTAATTAATTATTATTGACAAATATTATTTAAATATAAAAATGAACTGTATGATGATAATTATAATCGCAATGTTAGTCTTGATACTCCTTTGTATATCTTGGTATAACAATTAATAATAGGATGACAATGATTATGGCGCACAAAATAATGTTAATTATGCTTTAAATGATGCGCATAATTTATAATAACCTGTTAATCAATAAATTATATATTTCCGCCGATAATCTTGTCCGTATTGCATTAAATTCGATCCAATGTGGCATTAATTAAAACATCTCGGTATTTAATACACCGATTTTATTGTTTTTGAAGGTGATGAAAATAGAGAAATTATGATGAAATACGGTGTTAATGGTGTTCCTACTATCATGAAAATCCGCGGTTAATAAGTTACCACTTTCGATTAAGATAGAACTTTATAAAACTTATATACTTTTGTCACAAATTGAATAACTTTTTCGCTTTATAAATTAAATTCTCGCTATTAATAATTAATAAAAAAAATTATCATAATTACTTGCCAAAAATAAAATATCTAATGCGCTATATTATTATTTTTTCATAATATAAATTTTTGCCTTTTAAAAAAGTCATACTATATATTTGAAATGCAAAATATATTTTATGAGTTAATTTATAATTGTAAACTATAGGATAATTCTTTTTTTTGATATTAATATATGTATTTTTGCAAAATTAATATTAATAATTAATTGCGAGTTTCAAAACTATTATAAATTCAGTAAAGTTGATCTTGAGTGGCGAATTGGGAGCGGAGTAGTTTTCATATTTTCGCGGAAATGTGATTAAGGACGAAATTTTGCGATAGATATTATATTGGCAATTAAAAATAAAAAATATTTAATGTACCAACAATAAAAAATTGTTATGCTGTTTAATTTATTTGTTTTTCATGATTTATTTAAAAGAAACTATTATAATTGATCAAATTAAACTTATAATTAAAGGTATTTTTTTTGCAAATTAGAATTAAATTCAGACAATGATTATAATTGCGATTATTAATTTTGATAACCGCTGATGAGTAATGGGATTATACTTACGTAATTGACGTGTAAAATGTTATCTTATTGAGAAATAAGTGTTTAACTAACGTTTTAAACTTGTTGGGCAATTAAACCGAAATCAGTTTATAAAGAATTTTTCCATTTAAACTAACAAGGTTAAAAATCCATTAAAATATCGCGGGATTAATTAGATTATAAGGGTTATATATCGCATTTTTTGGACACATCAGAAGTTAAAAATAATTATTTTGCATATATATCACCATCAGTTTATAAAATACTATTATTTGTATCAAATAAAGTGCCGCCAATTTAAACATTAGTATTAAAATTATATGTTCCATCAACCTATTAAACAGGCAATTTTACAAACTATATATCATTTTCTTATTGAATATCAAAAAATTATTGCGGAAAAACATAGGTTATTTGTCTCCATAAGTTTTATTTACCCACGGATATACCGGCGTTTTCAACAATATATTGCGAAAAAATTAAACTAACATTATAGTTTCCTATTATAACCGATTTATTTATCATGCTTATATCAGTATCGAATCCAGATAATCTCTTTGTTTTGTCAATTTCTTCTGAATTTATACTATGTGTATTTATTATATAAACACCATTTTAATATGATAATGTTTGATTATTCAATAATACTGTATTTCCTTGCGCAAATATTATTTATTGATAATTGTAGCCGGTAACTAACATTGTAATATCAATCGGTTGACCTATATAATAGTTCAAAATATGTAATTATGAAGATTCTTATGGGCCTCCTGATTATCCGCTATTATTTATGAAATAATTCAAATTTACAGCATCATTTAATTTTGCTGGATCATTAATTCCGCTCAAAATAATATCTTATTATTCACCACTTTTAAATAATATTTAATTTTATTGCGATATTATTTAATTTTTAAATACCGTTCCTAGTTATAGGCCATCTGTTTATAATTATGCAATAGATTAACTTTACATTTCTTATGTTTTTTTTAATTAAATTTGTCATATTTTAATTATTTTATTATATACTTTGTCTATTAATCATTATATATTTATATCTATGTACATATTTAAATTAATATGTCTTTGAATATATTCACAATGCGCATAAAATTATTTTACATTTTTTTCAATATTATAAACGCGCATAAATCATTATATATTTTTCTATATTATAAACATATAAATCATTATATATTTTTCTATATTATAAGCATATAACAATACCATAGACTTTTTATATCAAGCTAAAATGACCGCAATTTGTATAAAATATTGATAAAAAAAAATTAGCAAAATATATTTATAACTACCAAATGACAAAGCTTGTCATAAAACTTTATTAGCCACCCAAATTAGCATTAAAAGTTATTTTTTATATAATATTTGCGAGAAAAAGCGATAATTTTAAAATATAAAGACAAATAAAATTAATTTGATAGTATGAAAATAAAAATTCTGCGCTAGTTTTAAAAATAAAGCATAAAAATAATAATTATGATATATTAATGGCGCGATTATATATTAATAATAGTACTTTAATATACAAATTTGACCGCTTTAAATAAAAATATTGCGAAAAATAATATTAAACACATATAAATATTAAATTACAAACTATCCTAAAATATAAAAAAGAATGAATAACCGATAAAGTTTATTTAAATATCGCGAAATAAAACTATTTATGCTGAAATCAAAAATAATTTAAAATTGGAATATTAAAATAAAAATCGCTCAAATAATGTATAGAAAAAGACATTTGTTTAAGGAGAAAAAAGAAAAGTTATAATAAAGTGAAAGAATAAAATAATTATTTGCGCAGAATCAATTTTTGCCGTTTTATAATTTGTATTATTTATGGCAAATATTTTTAATAATATCGGATTATTATTGCAAAAGTTATTTATTTGTATAATTACTGAGAAATAAAGAGCCATCAGCGTGCATAATATAAAATTAAAGGTTATTCATATTAACCAAACATATAAGAGGAATACATTTCATTTATAATGCGTCACTTATCAACCATTCTTTATTTTAACAGGAAATACTGGGTTGCTTTGTATAAGATTTAATTTATAAAATATAGGTATTATTTGTGTTTTTAAAGGGGTCAATAAGGATAATATCATAAGAATTTTTGCTACCTTTAGTTTATTAAGTAATGAATCCATTATATGTTAACCAACTATCAAGACGCAATTCCATATTTCTGCCGTTTTTATAATTAAAATTATCACCAATAACTCTCTATTTTTGCCGAGGAATATCATTGGAAATACTTAATTTGTATTTTTTAATTTCTTTTTTTAAGTTTTATTCAATAATATTACCTTGCAAATCGGACATAATAAAATCTCTCGGGGAAGTATAAACAATACAAATTAAAGGAACGCAATCTAATTATTTGGCAGATTCTAGTAACATATTAATATTTTAATCTAAAATATCAGGTTCATTTCTTTTAGTAGATCTAATTTGAACAATGTATTTCTTTTTAGGCGGTTTTATAACAATCAAATCATAAGGTAAATTATATTGTCGCATACATTTTGAAATATATCCTTTCATAGCAAGCCATTTATCAACAAATAATTCTACACTTCTGCCATCCAAGTAATGTGTTGTATATTCCGACATTTTATTGCACAATATAATATCTTTTTTTTAAATGATTCCGTGTGAATTATTATAAATCTTTTTCGCGCATAAATATATCATATGTATTTAATAGTTTTATCCGTTTCTTTACATAAAATATTATTTATTGCCGCTTTTCATAACTATTTTCGCGTAAAGTTTTTATTTATTTTTATATTTCCTTTTATTTTACCCGCTTTTTAACCTTTATTTTATTTATATTTGCATAATATTTATATACGCATAATATTTATATTCGCATAATATTTATATTCGCATAATATTTATATTTGCATAATATTTATATTCGCGTTTCTATAATTTTACTTATATTTAACTTTTATTAATGCGCAATAATATATTTTAAATTTACGGTATTTTTATATTAAATCTATATAATGCATATATAAATTCGCGCTCATATAAATTATAATATTTTATCATGTTTTTTTTTGAAATTATTCTCATTTTTTATTTATTATAAGTTTGCCCATATTAAACACTATATAATTAATACAAATTTATTTAAATATAAAATGGTATACGAGATAAATAAATATATTACAAAATAAATATTATAAAAAGCAATAATATTATAGAGACCTTGTTAATAAAATAATAAATAAGATTTGCATATAATTGTTAAATAGTTAAAGAATTTGGCCGATATATAGTATTTTATGTATTTAATTGATAATAATAATATATATATTACAAAAAATTACAATATAAATATTGATTATTATTTATGGAATGGATATAAGTTGAGATAGCTTCCTATAGATAGATAGAATGTTATTAATATGCAAAATCATTTAATATTTTACTTATTAAACACAAATAATGAAGAAGAATATTAATTTTGGCAAATTTTAAATTAATTTTTGTAATAATGGCTTTATATAAATGTTGATATTTCATAAATACATAATGTGTTTGATATATAGTATAAACATTGCATTAATAACAATATTTTGGCGCAATATTATTTATTTTATAAATAAAAATTAATTAAACCCCAATCTAATATGAAAAATTTATAGCAAATATAAACCCTCAAATTAATGATTAAGTAAAATTTTTCGTTTAAAAGCTTATAATAATATAAATTATAATTTGATGAAAATATCATGTATTAATTAATGGGTAAAAGATAGGCGCTATTAAATTATTAATAATACAAAGATATTTTATAACAATATGTTAAAGATAATGCCATTAAAGAATATTGCCACACTGGTTATTATTTGATGAAATATAAATACGGTATACCTAAAATTTAAATCTTAGTTCCTTAATCTGATAATCTATAATTTAAAAAAAATAAAAAAGTTCATGTTTTCACATATTAAAATTAATTTGATAAAATTTTGCAAATCGTTTTATTAAGCTGTTCTAAAATATATAAACAATAATTCTTGAAAATTTATTAAAAAAAACGCGACTTTATTGATTAAAACTCTATTTTAACTGATAAGGATTTGTTTAAATCTTTATAAATCCCTTATAAATCCGCTTAATATCGTCTTTATAATATCATGTGATACCATATTACCAACCCTCACTATTATTTCCTATCTCATATTTTATTTCCCACTAATATTTCGCATTTCATTTAACACATTATATATAATTACACGTTTTGAATGTAAAATATACATAAAATTGTTAATTTAAAAGATAAATATATTATTTAACCGCGAATTTTCAATATAACATATTTATATAATCGCGAATTTTCAATATAACATATTTATATAATCGCCATTTTTCTATATAACATATTTATATAATCGCCTATTTTAAATTCAATATATTTTTTATTTCGCGTTTTTCTATAATATAATAAAATACAATATTATAAAATTTCGCGAATTTATATAATATATTCCTTTTATTAAGCATTTTTAGTTTATTAATTATTATTATTTCGCTGACAAATATTAATGTGGCGATTTTTTGACAAGATTATGTAATATTATTGATTCGAATAGCAAAATAGATGTTTTGTTTATATGGTAATATCATATTTTCGCGCAAATGATTAATAATACTATAAAATTACTTTATTTTAATATACATAAAATATTATTTGTCATTATTATTTTGCGCAAAATTTTAATATTTACAGAATAATACTTGAAAATTATATGTTCTAGAAATAGAGTGTTAAACAAAAAACGGAAACATATTAAAAGGGCGTGGATAGGATGAGGGTGTAATATTTGCGCGAATATAATTATGTATAAATAAATAAAAAAATGGAATTAAATCTTTAATAGGTAGCAAATATAATATGAGATTTATTAATAAGTACGAAAATATAAAATAAAAATGGAAAATAATATATATATATATTTATTTAAATGAAATTCGCGCGAGTTAATATAAATAAAGTAAAATTATTAATAACAAATTTTAGATTGATTATAATCGAATTATAAAAATATTATTATTGTATAAAATGTTACAAAAATGTATTTTAAAATCAGTCGATGATAATAAAAAACCGATTTATATATAAATACATAAATATTATAGATTAGATAATATACATTATGTTTTAAGTAAGTAATTAGAAACATAACCGTAATTAGTTTATTTTTGTATAGAACACAAAAAATAATATTTATACCCATACGATTTATTTATTAATGGCAAGAATTAAAAATTAATGATACCACAATAAGTTTATAAATATATATGCGATAAAGATACTAAATAATTTGAATATTTTGAGGAATAATTGCCTAATTATTATGATGTGCGTGAATATGATGAAATATCAATAATATATAATAAAAATTTCGCGCAATAATATATATCTGATGATGACATTACTATACATTATATTACATTAGAATAAATTGAATAATATGTTAAGATTGCGGAATTTACAAATGATAGAGACAAACTTAATTGGACATATCAAATATTTTATAATATATTTTTTCCCTATATAACTCAAAATTATAGTAAATATATGTTTGATTAAAATCATTTTTAAAAACTTGAAACTGAATATTAAATATATTAGAATATATAAAAGCCGCTTTCTATAAAATATAAAGAACAATTATTTGTTTAATAAATATAATTTAAATATGATTTGTATTTAGAATATTTAAATTTGAAAAATATCTATAATATGTATAAATTGCGGCAAGAATAATTTCAAATTGATCGGCTTATATATTAATTCACTGAAAATAATAATGTTTTAATTTCATAAAAATCCATTACATAACAGTTTGATACGGAAATTATTAAAAATAATAAACATTTAATAATTGGAATCAGTAAATTAATCGGTTTTATTTTACACGAATAAAGCATTATTTTCACAATTATTATCAATAAAAATATTCTTTATGCCGATATATTTAAAGAAATGGAAAAGTTATAAAATGTTTTTAATTTATTCTTAAAATAACTTTAAAATTATAGCGATTTCACATATAACGGCATCTCTCAAAATTCTATTAAATATTAACAAATTATTTCTTTTGATAATAAAAATATTATAGAATTATAGTTTGACAATTTTAATAAATTTATATAGCAATATTAATAGCAAAATAAAACTATAAATCTATTTAACTTTTATAAATATACATTGAATATACAAAATGTAAATAATTAACTTTCTATCGATTATCAAGGTTTATATATATAACGCGGGATTTTATCGGAAATACTTATTTAAATTCTTTTATAGCAAGATGAATAAAAAATATAGACTAATAGTTTGCATCTTTCAAAATTGCTTTAAAAAATCGATCCTATGTTATATAATAATCTAATGCAAAATGAAACAAAACTATAATATAGTAGAGTTTGTTAAGGAAATCATCAGCCCATTCCTGTTTCTAAAGAGGAAGCAAATAAATAATTTGTTACGAAATATTGGAATTTTACAAAATAAGACGTTCAATATTATTAATGTAACGCTGAATATCCTTCTTTAATGTTTAAATTAAATATTCATCCGCAAAATTTTTGCGTTCCTTGTTGTTAAAAAATTTAAAAAGATTAATTAATACGGAAAAAAAATTTTTATGAATAGTGTTTAAAAACACATTAACACACTGATTATTCAAAAAAAGGCACCTATATTTATAAATCTATTGATAAAGTTTTAACTGGTCGGTACGCTGAAATTAGCGCAAAATAATTTAGTATTTATATAAGCAATTTCAAAAATCTTAAATTTTATGCTTTAAATGAATTTAATTAAAATAATAATAGTTATAACGTAATTTTGTCTTTTGTAAAAACCATTAATTATTTATGCCAAATTGATATTCTTGAATATATTAATAAAAAAGTCAAACACATTTAAATAAAAAAAATATAATATGATATTGAATAATTGACAAATAATAATGTTTTTTACAATTATAATTGTTCGCTTTTAAAAGAATTTTTTATAAGTGTTATATAATTGAACATGGAAATTCAATATATTGAATTCATACAATATAATAAATAATAAATTTGGATATAATACCCTAAACAAATTATTGTAATGTTTTATAATAATACGTATAATCCGATTGTTTATATAGAAAAAAACAAGATTACAACTATGTTTAACATTCGTCACGAAATTAAACAAATAGAAATTATAGAAATATCAAAAAAAAACGATATAAATATAATTTCGCAATTGGTTAATTAAAACTTTCAAATATAATACTTATTGATAGAATACAAATAAAAAAATTTCTTTTTGCCGATTAAACCATAGTAAATATTTAAAGATGTGCCTTTACTTGAAAAGATAACGCAAAAATAAATTAATAATTATGTAAATGATAAATAAATTTATGAAATATATAAATTATATTATGAAATTCAACCAATTATGTAATATTTTACATATAATGATTATTATTGCGGATTTTAAACAAAATAATTTTAATTTTCATATGATATATTAAACAAAACTAAAAAAATACCCTTATTTTTGAGTGAAGTTCCGCAATAAAAAATATATTTTGATTAATTTGAGTTGAATATATAAATATATAATTAATAAAATTTGCAAAAAGAATACGTATCATCAATATTAAAAGGAATATACTAAACATATAAATTCAATATGATGATGATTAATAATTTTAAATTAGCGCAATATGATAAAAAGGATTTTGAAAAATATTTAAGCGGGTTTGATGTTTCTGTTTTATAATAAATTTCTATATTGCAAAGTTGTAAAGATAATACAAAAAAATAGCAATAAATATTTTGTGAAGGCGATAAATTAATAATAGATATAAACGAAAAAGAAAAAAAATATTTTAGTCAACTCAAAGATTTATATATCGAATCATATAAAAAAACATAATAATAATTATTATATATAAATTAATATAAAATTAATAAAAATGATGGAGAATTCGAATACACATTCATTAAATAATTTTGATTTATTCTTAAATAATTTTTGATTCATTTTCTATAACCATTTATAATTATTCTTAAATGGCGAATTATAATGAAATATTAATATTATTTCCCAAAAACTATAATTTGCTGTTTTAAAGTATTATCACAGTAATTTGCTATTATTAATTTTATTTTACTAATAAAAGTGTATTATCATTAAATAATATTTTGAATCGCAATATAATAGCGGGTTTATTTCTTTATTATTCAACCGCGAATAATTTATATTGATTTGTATGTAATAATTCTTTATTATTATTCATATGATTATATAATTTGCATAATATTAAAGGATATTCCATATATAATTTTGTATTTATATTCATCATAATAACTTTGCAATATTGTAATTGAACTGATGTGTTTTGCGCCTAGTAATTTAAAATAAATTTAATAATAAGATGTACAATATGTATTTGCGTGTATAATTATAATGAAAAGAATTATTACTTTAAACCCGACATTAATATTTTGCCGTTTTTAAATATATTTATGTAATTTTACTTTTTTTTATCATTTATATGATACACACGTAATGCAATACTTTAATTCATTTATTTCTTTTTTTTCACGCAAATAAATTATTAAGTTATACTTTCTTTGCTAATATTATAAAAATAATTTGCCGTTTTAATTTGTTTCAAATACTTTAAATATTTGTAATTTTCGTTGACATATTTTAAAAACTATTGCATAAACTAAGCATCAATCTATGTATGATACAATTACATATGCTCAAATTACATTAAATAACTTATTGTATTTATGCTTCCAATATGATAATCTTATTTTTCATATAAAAATTCTAATATCGCGTTTATTATAAAATTATTATACTATTTATCAAGTTTTCTTATCAATATTTTTATTAAAGCCGACTACATTATTTAAGGTAATATTATTCATTTTTTTAAAGAATATCTACACATTTAAAAATTAAAAAATCGGCATAATATATTATTATATTGTCATTAAACAAGTTAAAATAAGTATTTATATATTATATTTATCGCGGTATTTAAATAACTTTTATTCACCCATTACAACTCTCCCGCCGATTTATATCTAAAAGATGCAAAAATATAAATATTAAAATTTGCGTTAATACATAATTATAAATTTATGACGCGAGTATTTTGTATTACCAAAATATAGGTTAAATATAAAAAATAACATAATATGTGTAATATATATGGTAAATTATAGAAAAATAAATAAATGTATAAAATAAAATGTAGAAAAATCAATTAAGACCCAAGATATAATATTTGACGGAGAAATTAATGGGTCGAGTTTCATTAATACCGGTATTTTCAATTTTAATTTGATAAAGATCGGCCAAATCAAGTTCAGGTTTATTATAAACGATTTTATCCCATCCAATTGACGTAGTATTTGCCTCTGTTTCATTATTAGTGGCGTATCTAAGAACACCGTATTAACTACCCGCGGGTTAACTATTTTGATTATAGGAATTTAAATAAGAAATATTATGCGAATGTGATTAAAATCCGCTATCTTAAAGATTATTGAGCTGGCGCCCTTTATCAATTTGCGAATCATCAGCATACCCTCTTAAAAAGACGCCTCTTAAATCGGGAGTAATATTTGAATTACCCAATATAACAAAAAGATCTTTATAAATATTGGCGTCAAAAGTAGAACCATTACAATAAAGCCACTTACCCGGAGAGGGAACAGAATTACCGATAAATGGCATAATAATTCCGATGGGGAGAGATGATGATTGATTGGTAATAGATTGCGCAATAGATTATGAAATAGGTTATGTATTAGATGAAGTTAGTTTATTATTTAGCAAAATAAAATCATTAAATTTGACGATTTATTTATAAATATCATCTTAATTAGTCCGCAAATAAGTTAAATCAGTAGAATATTATTTACCGCTTTTTTTGAGATCGGAAACGGCCAATAAAATGTCATTATAATTATTTTTAAATGAATTAAAAACTTAATTAATAGCATCTTAATCTTATTTAAATTGCGCAAATGATTAATTATATTATTATATAGAAGCGAATTATTTTTAAATATTATCTTGGTTTGCTTGAAAAGTGCTGAAGGAATCATTATATGCGCCTAATCTTTGTATTGCCTGGCGGGAATTTTAATATAATTAATTTAATGCTTCTACTTTTTCGTTATTTTCGTTCAATTATTTTTATAAATTTGATATATTATTAGAAAAATTAGTTTATTATGTATTTTATGTATAAGCAAAAAATAAGGCAAGCATAAATAAAATAATGACAATAATATATGCGACATTTATTTTTGTATTAACGCGATTTACTTAGCGGGTTATTTATTTTAAATTGTCAGTTGAACTATTGACAACTATTTTATCATCAGAGTTTTTAAGCATTTATATATAATATAAAATAAAATCATAGTTTATTTATATTAGGGCGGTCACTAATTTTGGTAAGAGGTATTTTTATATTATTTTTAACAAGTTATTATTTGTTGATACTATATTATTTTGAAACTTATCTTTATTAATTATAAAGCATCTTTAAAATATAAATATCGATGCCATTTTCGTTTTTTTACTTTAATGATTCGACAGCTTTATCAATAAAAGTCAAAGTATAAACATCATTAGTTTATATTTTTTATCCTTTATATATATAATAAACGATGTGTAATTGTGATGGATTTTCATCGAAATCATTGATAATATTATATTTAGTTATTTTAATAGGTATTTCGGAATTAATAAAAGTTTCCATAAGAGATAAAATACTATCAAAAAGAGCTTTTTACTCTGTATTATCTTTTAATTTCATTCCAATTAAAGAACCTTTATGTAAAACAATTTATTTGCTACTAATAATGTATAAAAACACCGATGTATTTTTTTTGTAAATCTAATCCATTTATGCGAATAAAATAAATTAAAAATATAAAATAATATCATAATCGCGCAAAAATAAAATACTTAACCGCGATATTAATAGGTCTTGTTTCTTTATCGCCCTCAAATCCAATTTTAGGTGGATATATATCAGCTAAATCCATTTCGTAAGTATTTGAACCAATTTGACTATCATATGCGGTGCTTATAGTGTTATTTTCTTTGTTGGAATATCGCACGAGTCCATATCCAGTTGAACTTGGAGGCGGTAATTTATCAGGTGTAATAGCACTAGGCTATGGCTCAATAGTATGAGTATGTTTTTAAAAGGTGCCTTTTTATATACTATTAATTTATCTACCGCGATCGGGATCAACAACACCTTCTCCATCAAAACCTCTTAAAAAATATCCCCGCAAGTCTGGTAATCTATCCGTCCCCAGCAAATTATATAAGTCTTTATATATTTTTGTATCATATTATTTACCATCGCAATATAACCAATCATCTCCCATTGCTGGTGATTTCCAAACCGCCACAATTGTACCTAATTATATTTTTTGAACTTATTATAATGTTTATGTTGGCACTGAATTATTATGCGTTTTATATAGTATAAACATAAATAATAATAATATTAAGGCATATAATATATATATTTATGTGCGATTTTTATTATTTTTATTTAATAAACTCAAATATAACTCATCATATTACTACAACGTTTATTATCGCGCAATTTTATTTTATTTAATTTCTTTTAAAGCGCCCTATTATTGTTCGTTATTTTATTATGATGGATTTACATAATTTTATTCATCTTAATATTGTTATCGCGTTATTTATCTTTATTGATTGCTGATTTATTATTATGTTTGTTATGTTAGATCAGTCATTTTAATGTAATATATTAGTTAGTTTTTTTAATATCAAAAACATTTATTTTTAATCCGCAAATTAATTTTTATTTTGCTGATAAAAAAAAATTATTTATTCATTCATCTTAAACATTTTGGGAACATTTGCAAATATATTTAACTTCATTCAAATTTTTTTACATATAAATATATACATTTTCATTGCATTGAATACATTTATTTTCTATTTATTGCGCTAATTTATCGCCGTAAATATTATGAACATCAATTGATTATTTTTTATTATAATTATTTATATATAATACACAATTTTAATTTTCTTTACTATAATCGCAATGTTTGCACCTTAAAATAGATTTAAACGCATTAACTTCTTTAACTAAAATAGATTGGTCGTTTATACAAAATTCCATATGTGTTATTATATAATTTTTTTAATCATTTTTTATTATAATAAATGTATATAGACTACGAAGAAAATAGGTCATTCTATGATTAAATTGATAACTATCTGATTAAATAACCTTTATAATTATCCCGTTAATTTGATGTATTATAGGGAGGATTTCGAGATGCTTTTAATTAAAGTTTATCAGAATCAAAAATTTAAAATTCCGAAAATAGTCGGTAAATGACAAGTTTTTAGGACCTTATTAATAATCAATCATATGATATACTTGAAAAAATAATAGATCCCACTTAAAATAATCATCCCCCAAAAAATCTTAATAATAGTTCTACAAATGATTCATAATCTGTAATTATGCTTGATTTTTTAAATGGCGACACAGATTCTTCATAAAATCTTTTATAAACATCTTAAAGCAATAATTCGCGCGAAATAAATTAATTCTCACCAAAAAATAATAGTATTATTAAAGAAAACAATAATTTATCTATTTTGTCATAATAAAATGCGCCTTTATATAATTTTTAACTATAATAATAAAAATAAAAGTCGTCGCTTTTAAAGTAATCGCCTGTCAATAAATCAATGTAATCTAATAATATTTTATCGCGCTAGTTTAAAAATTCACCTCGTAGCTCATTGCAGGATTCCATACATTTTGATGATATATCTTTAAATTAATCACCTTCAACCTTGAGTTAACCATCTATTATTTAATAACTTTCAAACGCCTCTTAATTATAAAGTTCTAAAAACTCCTCAATACGTTCTCCTATAAATTCTCTATAAAACTCAAAATTACACAATAATTATACTATAAGACCATTTACAGCGCGCAAATAATCAGAATTTTCTTATTAAAACAATAATTAAGATTCTCAATAATTTTTAGTTGATAGTAATAATGCAATTATTAATGATAAAACTTCTGATATCTCTGATCTTATGGGTATCACTCAAAGTTATTAAAACAATACGCCTAATAAATAATCTGATTTATAATAAAGCAAAAATAATTTTATTAATTATTATACGTAAAATTATTCCGATTTAAATTAAACTTTATCAAAAAAAGAAAATAATTCCGCTTTTAAAGATTCTTCACCGCCCTCTTAAACAAATTCGCATTTGTCAAGTTACAAATCAAGATAAAACATTGATTAAATATCAGACGGCGACTCTTTTTATACAGATAACTAAAATAATTCGCCATAATAATCAGAAAGTAGTATATAATAAAATTAATCCGATTTTGGTAGCGATTATAATATTATTTCGCATAATTAAACACATTCTCCGACAAGTATTAAAAACTAAATATATTATTATGAAAATAATCGGCAAAAAATATCGGATAATCAATAAATAAGTACGCCTAATTCATAAAATGAAATATCAAATGAACTATAGTAAGTCCCCAGTACTTTGAGTTATAATTAATAATAATAAACATTTGATAATTAATAATAACCGCAAATACAGTACAATATATAATAAAATAACTATGAAAAATAAAAAAAATTCAATAATGATAATGAAAAAAAATCATAAATATTTCAAAAATTACACGAATCAAATTTGCGCGAAAATAGGTCTTATAATCATAAAAAATAGGAAAAATATGCGGAAAAATTAAAATAAAATATAAAATAAGAGCAAAATTATAATAACAAAAAACAAGATTTAAAAAAAATGCGGTAAATATAATATACAACTGATATTCCAGAAAGCAATTTAAACGATATTCAAAATACGCGAGATGAAATATATAGATATCCTCATATAAATTAGCGAAATTTCATAAATTAAGAATAAAATAATATTAAAGTGCCTTTTATTGGAAATAAAAAATGGCGTTAATTATTAATGTGCGTTTTAAAAATAATAATAGTGGTAATTATTCTATATATAATATTTTCGCAATATATAGAATATTAATAAAATTAAAAAAAGGAAAATATATTTGCGTATAATGAAACACCATATAAATAATAGAAAATAATATATAATTGAATGAATTTCTATAAAAAAACAAAATAAAATATGATTTATAAATAAATAATAGAGGGAATTTAAAATAATGTGCCGGGAAGTAATGAATGGTAATAATATTTTGCGAAAGATTTAAAAGAAATAGATGATAAATAAATAGAAATATAATAATTATATCTATTGCGCAAAAATAAAATTGATGAAAATGATGAAAAATATAAAATACATATAGAAATAATGGAATAATTGCAAAAAAATCCAATTAATTTACAAAATATAGAATAAAAAAATAAAGAATAAGATATTTAAATAGAAAGTATTTATGATTTAAATGTTCATATAGAAAATTAAATAAAAGAGATTGAAACAATAATGAAAAATATATATGAATTTGTATTATATGGGAAATATATATGTAATAAAGTGAATGATTTGACAGGAGAAATAATAATGAGAAACAAATAATAATACGAAAAAAATAAGAAAATATTTGAATATTATTAAATATGGCATATAGTATTAAAAGTATAATAATATTATCATAAATTATGCATTTAAAGGGGGAGTGAATATTTATAATTTGACGAATTTAATTAATTATTTAACAAATTTATATGATATTATTGATAAATTTTGCGGAAAATAATAATAAATACGGAGAGAAACAATAATAGGAAAAAATATGATAAATACAAATATTATTTGCTAGATCCGGTAGAAATGTTTTATATTTGGCGCAAAAATTAAGTTTAATATTGATTGGAATACATTAATTGTGTTTATTTCAAATAAGATTAAAATTCGGCGATATATATTTTGTATTTATCAGAGAAATCGGGTTTAGGTTTAGGGGAACTATTCTAATATACGGCTAATTATTATTGAGAATCGTTAATAAATTGCGTAAATTGATAATTGTTTATTTATTGACTAAAGTTAAAAATTTATTATTCAATTGTTATAATACTATTAAAAACATTAACATTAAAAATATTTACTCTTTGCGAATATAATAACATCAATTAATCCATATATTATGAAGTTTAAAGTTAAATATTATCTATAAATTACGCAAATTAAAGTTGAGAATTATAATAATAAAGCAAAATTTAAATATAGCAGGAATTAATTTTGACGTCTTATATAATAAGTTTATTAAACCCAAGTTATTATATGATTTTGTCGATGGAATTTTAATTAGAAAAATTAGCATATGGAAAAATATAGGGGCTGTTTTAATAAATTTTTTTTTGCGCAATAAGATCGTTTAATTGTTAATCATTGATTATTTTGTAATCGTCCATCGATGTTTAAACCCATAAATAACTCAAATGATGATCATTAATTTCATTGGTAAGAGAATTAATGTGGGGATGTACAACAGTGCTATAATTATTCATAACGCCTTAAATAACATTAATATTTTGAATAATAGACAAAATAGAATCTTGGCCATAATTATATATATTTGTATTTGTATGGGATATAATATCGTTCAAACAATATTACATATTTTTTATATCATTAGTAACAGTATAAAGTAAATCATGCGCGTAATCAAGTGATTATCTTATTCTGTCCTGATTATATTATACAATTGAATTGTAATATGAATCATATTTTTTCAAGGCGAGTTATTATTGTTAATTTGTGTATTAATTGAAATAATTGAGCAAAGTTTCGTAATAATGACATAAATTTAAATATTGGGATTAACTATCATCAGTATATTTATCGGCGCATATTTTTACGAGGTAGTTTTAAACAAATTCATAAATTCCAACACCTAAAATCATAATTGCCGCTGTCGTTAATGCAGCAATTGCCATTAATGCTGATATTACTCCAATTCCAAAAATTATGATTAATCCTACGAGCAAACACACCAATGGTACCCACCAAGTTACTGCTCCAGTTGCCGCTATTATTGCCAATACTGCTGTTACTATCAAGGTCACTATCAAATCTATTAACATTCCACCAAATGCCATTAAACCTAATATTTCGCATAGTTTTTGTATAAATTATCTTATATCGCTAGTATCATCCCCTCCCCTATATACCCTTATATTTCCATTTTATTATTAAAACTCTTTTTATGTTTTATCGCTAAAAAATACTTATTTTTGTGTATTTATTGATAATTCTTCAAATTCTTATTATCCTCCTTACCATCCCAATATAATTTTTGCTATCTTTATTCCCCATTCAATCAGTCCTTGCATTTTTCCTGTTGTCGCAAATAATGTATCTACTACCGGTGTTAATTATGGCACACATATTATTAATACTTATACTTGCGAATTTACCAAATCAGTTATATGCTATTTATATTGTTTCTCAAAATCTGTATCATAGGAATCTATACATTGTTTCATATAATCCAATTTTTGTTATATTTATTATATTTATTGTGTGCCCAACTTTTATTAACCGTCTAATTACATTGAATCTGGATACATTTTTATTACATTCATTCCTTTAAAAGTTACCATTGATTCTAATGTCGCCATATTTTTATTTGTGGCAAATATTTATTTCATATAATTATCTAATCCTGGTATTATTCCGCTAAATATCACCAATAAATAATTAAACGCATTTCCCGCCAATGATGTAAACCATTACCACGTATCTCCTCCCACTAATTTCAATTATATTTCTACCTATCTTTTCGGTATTTTATATATTTCGCATATTTACATATTCTTTAATTTATAGCGTAATTCTATCAATTCCTATTATAAATCACCTTCATCCTATTGCATAATTTATTAATAATATAAAATTTTTTCATTTATATTAAATTTTTCTATTCTATTTTCGCCATTTAATTCATGTATTTACATTTTTATATTTATATATTGCGCTTTTTATATTATAATTTATGTACGCGTATTTATTATATATCATTAACACAAACTCTCTATGTAACTACCTGATATATAAAAATTTTGAACCGATCACCTTATTACAAAATAACTTTTTATCATCCTATTTATTGGTTTAAATATGTAGAAAAGTGTTTAAACAATATGTAAATTTCTTTCAATACATTTAAACATAATTATTTATGCGCATTTTTCATATAATTTTATCTATATATAACCGCGATATATAAATAAATTGCGCATTTTTTTATTTACTTATAATATAATACTGTTTCGCTTTATTGATTCATCTTAAAAACTTCTTATCAAAATTTAAATTAAACCTAAATTACAATTATATATTTCTCTTAAAAATTCAATTAATGCGTAAATACTTATAAATTTTTCAAAAATATATCAAAAATATAAACACCGCGCAAATTATAAATTAATATATAATACGCAATTTAAAAAAACAAATTATATTTTGCGTGTTTTATTATTATTAATTATCACTCCTTTAAAAAAATACATATATATATTTATCGCAAAAATATTAGTTTAAAAGTAAACCATTATAAATTTTTAAATTATATGAATGCAAATATAACAGTGTTGGCTATAAATATATATATATTTTGCGCTTATATAACTATATGTTTTGCGATTAAATGATATTTATTGTTTATAAATATTAATATTTGATAATAATGCGTTAAAAATATAAAACGCAAAGTTATATTATATATGAATCAACACTATAAATTAATGCATTTGTTTTTAACAAGAAAATTGTATAATATATTTAACGATAAACTTTTTTCTAGCTACCAAAATTTTTAAAAAATAAAATACATAAAGTTTTCATGCAAAAATGTATTTTAAATAAAGCGCATCATAATGTAAATAAAATTTTTGGTCCCCATAATTTAGCATAATTATTAAATATTGTAATAAAATGATGAATTGTATAGCCGCCAAAATAAACAGTGAAATTGTGAATATTTTTTGAAGATAAACAAATTTGCATATAATAATTTACAAAAATGGCATTTATATTAATCTATAATTTATATTTTAAAATAACACCCGCGCATTTAAATAATAATTTATAGAAAATAACATAAATGAATTGAAAATAATATATAATTCGCGATTTATAATTTTATATTGCAATAAAATATAAAAAAGTAGATTATTATACTCGCGATTAAAGCAAAATAATTTGTAAGATATTAATAAAAAGATAAACTCGCGATATTTATATTATTTTTTATAAGCGTTATTAATCAATGATCAAATATTCTTTTGCGCAAAAAAATATTTTTAATTTCACAAAAGTTAAAATATATAAATTTAAATTATATTGAGGCGATATTATTGTCATTATTACTAATTTTGCGGGTTGTTTATAAAAAAATAAATATTTTTGCGATATAATTGAGTGATGTATATATTGAAATTATGGTGTAATGATATATGTTGATACTTATTCACGATATAAAAATTATTTTTCTAATATATTAACTTTAAAAAACAAAATAAATCAAATGCCAATTAAAAATTTTCAAAAATAATAAGCATAATCCTTTGCAGTTTGTAATTAAAATTTAAATTCCGCGAAATTATATTTGTTTAATTCCCTTTATCTTATCTTGAAAATAAATAGCGAAGCGACCCACCATATTCAGCGAAGCTGTTTAATGCTTTATCAAAAAATAAATAGCGAAGCGACCCACCATATACTTTTATTTAATGAAAATTTCCCGTGAATAAGAATAACCGCTTCGCGAAACATTTCTCATGAATAAGAATAACCGCTTCGCGAAACATTTCTCATGAATAAGAATAACCGCTTCGCGGAAAATTTCTCGTGAATAAGAATAACCGCTTCGCGAAACATTTCTCATGAATAAGAATAACCTCTTCGCGGAGTATTTTTCATGAATAAGAATATAGCAAAAAGATAATTTTTAATGAATTAAAACGCCGCTTTATAGAATATTTCAATCAAATATTTTTGATTTACCTAAAGTTTTTGTGTATTAAGCCGATTTTTTTTTAAATTTTATTTAATCATATACTTGTTTTATTGAAAATGTCTCGTTAATAATAAATTCATTTTCTGAAACTTTTCTCGCAAAATAATATATTGATTATATAGAAAATATAGCGCAAATAATATATTGGTTATATAGAAAATTAGTTTATATTTGTAATTTATAACTTGAAAATTAATAAAATGAATGCAAATTTGATAAGAAAGTTTTTAAAGCAGATTTTATTAAATAGAAAAAACAAGAATAAGCAAATTGTTTATAAAAAACGCGCACTTTTTTATGTTTAATTAATTATATATTGCGTTATTAAAATTAATTTAGTGTTTAAAATAAAATTATAATGTAATTTAACAAAGTTTGCCGAAAACATTTTGATTTTTATTATATAATGGCGCGAATAATAAGTGACAATGTTAATATGAGAAATTGATTTTTATTATAATATGAAATTCAAATTATTTTAGAAAATTAATTTTTGCCTTACTTTTATATAATAAATCAATTATATTTTAACATAAATCATTATTTTTGCCAAAATATATACATTTCAATTTCAAAACAAACGCAAATATAAATTTTGCTTGATATATAAATTACACTCACGGACAATAATAAAGCCGCAATATATTTATTTAAAATTTTATGTGCGCGCATATAGTTATAATTCGTATATTAAAATGATTTGATATGGCTGTGAAATGTTTAATTTCTTCCAATAATATTTAAAATTAAATTATATCAATGCATAAATTCTATATATTCGCATTTTTATTAATTATCTGCGATATATTATATATTTAAATAATAAATTTCGCGTCTTTTATATAACTCAAATTATGAAATTATATAATATTAAATTAACCCTCTATAAGTTTAAGTAAAATAAAAACTGTTAAATATGACACTTTTAATGTAAAATTATTCAATTGCCGATCCATAATAATATCTCAATCAACTATAATAATATATTTGCCACTTAAAATATTTAATATTTATATATAATACGAGCTTAAATATTATCAAAAATATAATTATATTTTAAAAATTGAAACAATACATATAATGCAAAAGTTATTTATTTGTATATATTGTTTCATTTGAGAGTTCATATATTCAACCATTTTTGCCGTTTATTATAATCATATTCGTATAAAAACTATTTATTTTGATATTTTTTGTTAATTCAATATAAAAATGCGGCAAATTAGTAATATATTTATTTTGCTTATAAATATAGGCGCGAAATTCATTATATTTTAATTAAAAAAGAATTGTATATCAAATGCTTGTTAAATAATGGAATGCTACTCTTTATTTTGTATTTATTCGAGAAAAATAATAGAAATATATAAATTTTTAATAATAAAATAGCGTTTTAATATTATTTTTTAAATTTTTTGAATTAAATTTTTTTATTTTTTTATTATTAATTGCGCCGAAGATAATCAAAGCAAAAATATATTTATATGTATTTATTAATAGAACGCAAATTAATAAATTGTTATTGGCAAAATGATTGTTAAATAAAAATTTTCATACTATAAATGAGTCAAATTACATACGAATAATGCAAAGAAACTATAGATATTTATAATAAACTTTATAATAAAGAAAATTGTTAAAATTGCGTATTAAAAAAAAATTGTATTGCATAGGAATAATTTGATGAATAAAACGAGTAATTAGATATAGTTAAATCACAGCGCGATAATTATTAATAACTATATAATAATATTGTATAATAAACAAATAATAAGGCTTTATAAAGTAATTTGGGGTCTTTATTAGTTCAATACAATCAATAAAGTTTATTTTAAAGGCTCGATATTTTTAATCAAATATTATTAATTATTTTATTAATTTTTTCAATATATGGTATATACAAATTTATTAAATAATATATTTCGCCGATTTTTACAAAAAAATGAGATATTTTTGTCAATAAAATTATAAATATATTTAAAATTATTTGATATCGGCATTCATATATATTATGTATATAATTTTGATACTTGCGATTGCGACCCTCATATATTAATTCATAAATAACAGACCCACAACTCACATAGATTATACATTATATCGCAATTTTAAAGTATAAAATATTAATCGTGATTTATAAAACATAGTTAATAGAACACAAAATAATTATTATTCGCTATAAAAGTTCGATATTATATGTGTGATATTATAGAAATAATGCGAATTTAATTCAAAAATATTATAAAAAAATAATTTGAAATCAATTTTGTAACTCATAGTTAAAATCGAAAAATTAATGGCGAATTATTATTTTATTTCTATTATATTTTTTATAATTACACTTCGTACATATTTATGTTTTATTTTGCGAACTTTGTAATAACAAAAACGAAATTATGGTGATTATACGTATGGTTAATAATATGTTATTGGTGATTATATGATCGCGATTATAAATATAAAAAAATTATAAAATTTTATAAGTTGATAATATAATCTCGCGTTAATATATAGCTTTATTTTTTGTCGAGAATTTTACAAATATTTTTTATGTATATTAGCAAATAAGTTTGGTATTGAGAAACTTAAATGTAATATATAAAATGCGATTAATATATCAATAAATAATACCAACTGCAAATTTATATAATTTAATGCGTCAATTTTAAAATCAACCGAAAAATATTGAGACGTATAGTATAGAATAATATAAAAGAAAAATAAAATGACCGTATAAAATAAATTATAAAAAAGCGGAAAATAATATATAAATAATATGGGGAAAATATTATATATTATATGTTTCAAGGAGTCGGTGATAGCGGGAATATAATAAAATATACATATGAATTATAATAGAAAAGACAGGAGAGAATATAATAAAATATACATATGAATAATAATAGAAAAGATAGAAGAGAATAAAAAAAAATATTTATAATATTCAAAAATCAAGAAAGGGCGGGTTAATGAACGATAGGTTTGTCAAAAGAAACTTAAATATCAATATTCATGCCATTAATAATATGCTGGAAAACATTGAATGTCCAAGATGAATTAACAGTAACTAAATCGGCATTAGTTTGACAAATTTTGCATTTATAAACGGCATCATTTAATTATTTAGAAATAACCAAACTAGAATCTGCTCTATAACCGCAAAGTTTACAATAAATCATGTCATATCCATCTGAATTATCTCTAAATTTTTCCATTAAAGTTGAAGAAGTGCCGTGAGAATAGAGGCAATCTTTATCCATTTCAGAGACTTTAAGACCGCCATCCATATTGCGACCATCAGCAGGTTGTCTGGTAATAGAATTTTTACTACCATTGCCGCTATCAATAACATATAAACCGTCAATAGAAAATTTTTATAATCTCTGATAAAAGTTAGGAACCATATAAATTTTATCGTGAATTGGATCGCCGGTAATACCATTATACAATTGACGATATCCTTTGGACATATCACCGCATTTTTCAGTTTCTTTATAAATTTAATTGATATCAAAATTACAGAAAATAGTGGCATCGAAAGTTTCACATTTTAAAGCACACATATTAATGCTAATACCATCAAAAACTTAACCAATCATTTGTCGGGTTGGAAAAGAATGCGGGCTAAAAATCATATCAGGTGTGATACCGTCTTTCGTAAAAGGTAGTTCTGATGCCGGCAAAATATCACTTACTACCGCTTTACAACCTTATCTACTTACGAATTTGTCACCTTTTTAAATCTTTCTCGTAATTTTAATCTTTATTTTTATGCATTTAGTTTTTTATTCATTAAAGAATTGCGAAACTTTTTACACAAATCCAGTTTCATGTTTTTTATATACCTCAGATGTATTTATCGGTTTTATTTATTGTTATCCTTAACTATTTTCTTTTTTTGCTAATAAAACATCATTATATTAAACATAAATACCCTCTTAAATAATACCATTGACAAGTTTATTATAGTTTCCGTATTATTTATTATAGTTGCTCACGTCGGTATCAAGAACTTCATTATATTTAAATTCAATCAAAATATAAGAGAAATATGTAATATCGAAAAGTCCTCTATCAATGGAGCTTTTATTAAATATCAATGAATCTTCTTAATTATTGCCATATGTGAGATAAGCAACCTATAACATATGACCATTGGGAACTAATAAACTATCAACCATAGTTTAAACCGGCGATTATGATATATAATGCTAAAAATAAAGAGTTTTTATCATTCTTTCATTAAAATTGAAAGTAGACCATCCACAAGCCTATCTAGTATGATTTGTAAACATGGTAATTCTTTATAGTTATGTAAAATTGGCAAAAGTAGAAGTTAATGCCGTCAATCCCAATTGAGAATATTATATAAAAACATGAGTATAATTATATTTTTGAGAAATACTAAGTTATTTATGTTAATTTTAATAATTAATAAATTGGGAAATAGTTTCGGCAACAAGACAATTCTACATTTCTTCAATTGATATATATTCTATAATTTCATTTTGTAAAAACCAATTCATATCATATTTATTGTTTAAAATGTCGTCAATATTATCGTCTTTAATTTTAATAAACGGATCACCATTAGAATCATAATAAACAATAATAAGAGGTGTAATCATTCGCCCAAAATCAGTATAAACATGAATTTCGTTTTAATTATTATGATATACAGTTATGTGTCGATATAATTATGATTATTTGCGCCTCAATTAAACAAAAAGTTATATAAAATATGCTTTATCGCGCTATTTAATAACACCAATCCATTTGCCATTTACAAAAATTTTAATGTAATTATATTATTTAATAAGTGTGTATTACATTTAATCAAGGGGAATAATGACACCCGGTTCAACTATTTATTGTATTAATTTAATAATATTGACGGTTGAAATTACACTTGTTGATTAAGTTATTTGCGCCAAACAGCCTAAATATTTATTTTTTCCAGCATTTTCACCTGATTCAGTAGATTATATCATACATAAATACCCATTATAACATTGTTATACGGCTCTTTATTATAATAATCCATCAGAAAGTTTATCTTGCGATTATTTTTAATTAGTAATTGTTCTGATCGACGATATAGTATTAAGCATATTTTTTCTTTCAAGCAAAATTGTTTATAATTTTCCCTTATTCATATCATTATTACTTGGCATAATAGATTTTTGAAATTTTTTATCTTACATATTTTTATTTAAAGTGCTACTTATGATATTTTCATATTATATATTGTCGATATTTCTTGTATTTTGCGCTTATTTAATGATACTATCTCTAATAGGTTTGATTATTTGGTGATTGAAAATTTTTTTAAAAGTTTTCGCAAAATTTTATCCTGTGCAATGTATTCTTTTATCTAGATACGAATGTTGATTAGGATATTCGCCGGATTAATAAGTTATCAGCAATTTATTGATTAAATTACCCAAAAATAAAGCTTTTTCATAACAAGATGCCTCAGTAGTACCTATGTTCATCAAAAATAATGAAGTAAATTTTTCATATACTCTTTTAGGGGTGTAATTAATAATATTAGCCAACTACAAATTTTTTTATTTGACGGCGGGACTATTTAAAACATCTGATATTTTTTAAAGAATTTAATCTTTGGTTTAACACTGACTTACATTTTTAAACATTGGATAAAATTATGTTTCTGTTTCAGTGACGGCATTTTATAATATATTAAGCATGAATTGTACTTATTGATCATTACTATCTGTGCTATTTTAAATAATAATTTCAGTCATTTATTTTTCGCTCTATATACCCAAAAGTTTAAAAATATAGAAAAATGGTATAACAATATAGTCAAAAAATTCAAAAGATAATCTTATGCCCAAATTATTATTTTTTTCATCAAAAGTAATATAAACACACCGCGATATTTCATACATATCACCTTATTTTGACATAATAAATCCCTCTAATAATTATTATTTATATTTATAATTAATTTAAAGCTCATTATATTTAACTGATTCCGACATTTAAACACACCATTCATTTCCTTTAATAATAAAATATCCACCACAATCTCTTGGATCTTCATGAATTTCTACTAATTCTCTCGCGGTTTTTCCTTTTGTAATACACGACGCCGATTTTATCATTGATGGTATTTATTAAATATTTTAGTTTGTTAATACTTTGGTCAATTTATATATTTCTTTTGTTTCCGCTTATTCATCTGTGTGTTCTGTCATTACAATTTTAATATCCGCAACTATATTTAAATATATTGTTTTATCCTAATTTCTCGCGTTATTTGGTGTTAATATATCTGTTATTTATTGAGTATTTTGAATATTTATTATTTCGCTTTGCACATTATATTTGCGGATATTATTAAATGTTACGTCCAACTTTATTGATTTTAACATATATTCTTGACCATTTCTCTTTATTTTTGTAGGTTATTACAAATATACAATATTATCAATACTGAACATATTTGCTATAATATTTTTCAAACCATGATCTGAATCTATAAAATTATCAAAAGAATCTATTTAATTTTAATTAAATTCTGTTTGTTGTAAAAAGTTTCTTGTCATATTGTAAATTACGTTTTCGTAAATTTTTTAATAGGCCTCCATTGATTATTTGGGTATATATAATTCATTTTTTTAAAAAATAATTTTCTTATAAATGCAAGGAAATTAATTAATTTAGAACGATTCTCTAGTAACTATGAATCCCGTTTCATAATAAGATTTAAAATCTTCCGATTAATCCTTTTAAACAAAATCAAATTCTAAATAACGTTCATCTGGATTTGCTTTAGGCGGTGGTTTATTTGTTATTTTATTATTTTTCATTTTCACTATCCTCGTTACAGTCACTACTTCTGCCATTATTCTTCGGCTTATTTTTAAAACTTCTTTTGGTAATGCCATATTAGGTACTAAAACACGCAAAATTTTCAATAATGATTACATTGATTATCTTATTAAACAAAAAGAAATCCATCAAAATAAATGATTATTTATTTTATTATTTTTCAATTAAATATGCAAAATTATATTTAATAGGCAATTGAATATATTAAGCCCAATGTTAAAATCCCTTCTATTAGAGGCGGATTTCCTATATATTCGAATTAAAATTTATAGTATGAAAGCGAAATTGCTTTTTAAAATCGACTTAATTCTCGTTCTAAATAAACTAATTACGCAAATATTGATATTCTATAATCTATTTTCACTTTATGTTTTTTCGTTGCTATCAATTTCTTCGTTTACGCTATTATTTTTCGACTTGTTTTTAAAACGGAATTCGGTAATTATTTATTAGGCGCAAATACTCGATTCGTTTTTAATGATGATTTTATTGAATATCTTTATTAAAAAAAAGAATTTATTTGAACTCGCCATAATTTATCTCATATAATTGCTATTTTTATTTAATATCTTTGATATTTTTTATTTATATTTCCGCAAAAATTATATTTAAATATTCCTATTTTTATTTATTACATGATTTTCTATATTCAATTTATATTTTATGTTTTGTTTTTGCGCCATTTATATTAATATACATTTATTACAACATTGTTATTATATAAATTATTTTTTGCTTCTATATAATATCAAAAAAGATATAATAACTTGCCACAATTTATATATAATATTGTTGCTTTTACATTTATTTTTATCAAAATAGCGCGAATTATAAATAAAAATAAAAAAATATTATTATCCGCAAATTTTATTTCATCAATTAAAATTTATAAAGTTATATACTATTGAAATTGAGAATTACTTATAAATAACGCGAGATGAATTATAATTTTGCTTTTTTTACAATATATTACTGCTAAATTTTAATAAAATTCAAAATTATTCTATTTAAACATTTGTAAAATTTCTAATTATATTTTTTGAATCCAAAACATTAATGTTTAATTATTAAAATTGAGGCACATAAAATTATTCTATAATTACTGTATTATTTACATATCCATTAAAAATCATATAAGCTTATATATTAATTTTTTTTCCGTCAAGTAGTATATCTAAAATCATATGATTATCGTTGGGCGTATCACTATAAGTTGTGATAATACCGTATAATTTATAATATCCTTATTTTAAAAATATGCCTTAATTAGCTATGTTTGACACATTATTACCATATTAAATTTTAGTTCGCCAGTTATTCATATTCCCAACTTAAATATTATTATAAGTGTAATATTACCCAAATTATGCATTTGTTATACTCATTTATAATTGGTATATATTTATTTTATATATAAATAATGTAAGTTGTTAACTGTTCTCAGCATAGAGATATGACAAATTAAATAATATTATAACCTTAAATAGGCGAATTTGTTATTTTTAAAACAAATAATAATTATTTTGATGTAAATAATAAGGCCCTCATTTAAATTATTAATACGAATACAAATAAATAATTATAACGATATACTATAAATTTCTATTTAAACGACGAATTTTTAAGTGTTTTTCATATAAATACATAAGATAAATTTTATTAAATCGAATAATTCATAAGTAACCCAGGCAATGTTTAAATATTTATTGCCGGTAACACTTAAATTTCTTTTGATATGTTTATCACTATTTTTGATTTATGATATCTATTTATTTATTAAAAAAAAAGTTTGTAACTAATGAAAAATTTTTGCGTATAATGCGTCCAATCTTTCCATAAAATCGCGGTTAGAACTGTTTTAAACTTACACAAATGTTATTATTATATTTTTAAAAAACACAAAAATTAGATTATAAATATTGCCATTGATTAATTTAACGATGATCAATGTGATATTGAAATTAAATAATTTGATTCTCAAATCGCGCAAAATAAAAATCAAAATAATTATAATTCATAATTCGTTCCTAATGATTCTGACACCCAAAGAAGCGGATAATAAGAAACTTGTAATATTTGACGTTATTTACAGCAATCATCACACATTTTCGTTAATAACTGCATAAATAAATCGGCAAATAATTTATAATTCATTCATTTTTTAACATTTATCCCATAATTAAATATCTTTTAATCTATTAATACCGCAATAAATATTCTATTTATTATTTTACTCGCCCACTTATTTCATTTTCATCATTCATAACATTTATATTTTTTCCTTTATTTATGTTTATAATCCGCGCTTTAATTATTTTATTATATTTATTTAATTACTTTTTTGCGCTTTTCATCTATTATTTAATTTATTATCAGTCAAACTATACATTAAAATATGCGATTTTTCATACATCAACACAAATAAATCAGGCAAAATAATCTTTTTTTTTAAAAGACAATTATTTTTCGCTATCTTTTTCTATAATTTCGCGTTCTTTATTTACAATTCTAAAATTGATCATTAAAATTTTCGCATTTTCATCATTCATTTAATATTGTTATTCATTTAACTTGTCCGCAAACTATATAATTTAATATTTTTGCCAAATTGTTTGTAAATTTGAACACCTCTATATGCGCATATATATACGTATATCATTTCTCATTCAAAAATTGTGTATTCATATCGCAAATTATATATTATATATCGACTTAAAAATAATTTAATCGCGCCCTATATTTTTAATACACTGTTTATTAAAACATTTAAAATATATATATATATATTTGTGCTATCTTTTATCCATTTTATTTTTACGCTCTTCTTGTTTAAAAAGTTTTATCGAAATTATACAAACTATTTTTTATTTGTTACATAAATAACATTTTGCGCACTTTCAATTGGTTTAAACACATAAATACATAAATTTTTTTTATTTTCATAGTTTTTGTTACAAAATATTATTATAAATCCCTGATAATTAGTATTAATCAATAATATATAAAATTCACGTATACATAAATAATTGAAAATTCCTTGATTAACAAATATAAAGCAAAATTTATAAATAGAAATAGCGGACAAATATTATATTTTGCTCTTAAAAACTTAAAAAATATATTACATATTTACTATAAAAACGCGATTTTATATAATTTCTAAATACATTATAATTCGCGAAATATAAATTATAATATATGTAACACTTTGCTTTATTAATATATGTCAAAATATATCTATATATTATAATATGAAGAGAATGATCGCGAATATAAACAATAAAAATCAAATGTTTGCGCAAATGTTTATTTTCAAAAAGAATATTATACCTAAAATGTTTAAGTGCATGAAAATACTCGAGAATAAGAAATTAAATTTTGCGCCTAAACATAATAGATGAATTTAAATAGGAAATATGCTGTATATATAAATTGTTTGAGAATACATTATTTGCGAAAAGAGTTGTGATAATGTATTAATGAAAACGGTGGCGAAATAAGTTTTTATTTTATCGAGATCATATATGGGAGAGATTTGATAAAAACAATAAATATTAGTAAAAGTTAAATGCAAATATAAAATGTATTTTGCGAAAATATTTATAAATTATAGCTATAAACGTATAATATAATGTATATGAGGATAATGTGAATAATAGAAGATAAAAATTAAAGAAGATAAAAAATGAAAAAGGTGACAAAAAAAGAATATAATTTTAAAAATAAATAATACGAGTAAATATGATAAACGAAATAGTGAGTGTACACGGTAATAAATAATACAATATTTTTAACTATATATTATAAAAATTGGGATGTAATATAGATAGTAAAGAATAGTAATGCGCAAATTATATATAAAAATACAAAAAAATAAAAGAAATGTAAAGGGCAAATCAAGAAATATTAATGTAATAATTGCAATAAATGAAACCAGAACTTTCTGGATTGCCACCAAATAAATGGCTATCAAATTTTGATATAGATAAAATACTAAAAATGTATAAATTAGATGTGCCATATTTTGATTTTGTAGAAACTCAAACACATGATTTTAATGTATGTTCATACGGGTATTACTAATAAAACAGCTACAATTAAACATAAGGCATGGAAAAATTACAAGAATTATTATATGATTCAAAAATAAAATATATAGCAATGGTATTGAATACAGATACTTGCCAAAATAGTGGATAGCATTGGCTAGTTGTTTTAATTAAAAAAAAGGAAAAAGAAATGGAAATTTTTAATTCATCGGGATATAAAAGTAGCGTAAATGTTGTTAAAAGAATAATTATAAATGTTTAAAATGCCGTTTAAAATACAGGGGAATCTGAATAATATAAAGTATACGTTAATGATGAAATTTTTTAATATAGTAATAGTGCATGCGGATTATTTTCATGTTTTTATGTATATGCGAGATTATATGGATTATCATATCAGTAAATAAAATATATATTACGCAATTATAATAAAGGAAATAAAGAAGATATCGTGATGGATTATTTTAAATGCTTTATTTTTTAGTGAATTTGCGTAAAATATAATTATTTGTATATTTTTAATAAATATAACTTTTCATATATTTTTGATTTGTTTATGATATAAATCTATTTTTTACCGCCAATAAATGAACATAGAATTATAAACGCTGATTATAACTTTCATGACTGTAATATTTATCAGTATTATTTCTAATAGTAGAGAAGATTTACATAAATTATTAACTTATATTACAGTTATTATGATTATAAATGCGTATTTATAAAAACATAGAGAAAGTATTTAAACAATAATAAAATATTTCTAAAATAATCATTAATAATAGTTTCAGGACAAATAACTTATACTTTAATAATAATAATTTTGTGAATTAAAATAAAAATAAGCGCGAAATAATGAAATTAACAATGGAACCGATAATTATCTCAATGAAATATTAGGAATAAATACATAATAATAGCAAAATTATTTATAAACACCGCCATTTAATACCGCTTTATTTGGAAATTAAAAAAATTTTTCCAATTAAATCAAAGGCGGTTCTAATTTCGCGCAAAATTTCAATAATTAATAAAATATTATTCCACCATCTAATAATACTATCAATATTGCAAATAATTATCGTGATGACTCTTAATATTCAAATGCGCATTCTAATTTTAATTTAATTGATATTCATAAATAAAATGATACTAATTTATTGTAAAATTAAAAAAAATTTTCTATTGTTAAACACGGAATTAATCATAATTTAAATGATTAATATCTATAATCTCGCGATTTTTTAAATTAAAAATAAACTGATTTATTCATATAAAATAACACCAATAATATTGATTTAGCTTAAAATCGCGACTCATATTATAAACTATTAAACAAAAATTATAATGATGAACCTCAAAATATTACTATTTAAAATTATAATTCAAATATCGCGCCCTCAAATTAAACATTGTTTAAAAGGGATGGTAATCACATTCAATAAAAAAATATTACTAATTCCGCTATAAATTAAAATATTGTTGAACAATAATAGATACATAAACAATCGCCATTATAAAATCCGCCATTATAAAATCCACAATTATAAAATCCGCAATTATAAAATCCGCAATTATAAAATAGGTAATTATAAAATAGGTAATTATAAACTGAAAATACAAGTATAAACACAATAAATTAATAAAAATAGGGCGGATAAATGTTGCGATAATAAATAAACGAAAATAATATAAAATAAAAAAATCAAAATTAAAATGTAATAGATCTCGAATAATAACCATATGATTCGTACTTATACGGCGGATAAAAGTGCGATTATGATGATTTTGATAATAAAAACATAAAATATACAATGATAAAAGCGCAAAATAATCCGATAAGTAGTTAAGTATAATTGTTTCAAGATAGATAATTTTTCAATGAAATATTTTATGATGAAGTTCGTAAATAGAATGCA
>Ga0194130_10000613_pt1 | contig 64674 bp, 60 predicted proteins | sample TA2KigsurfametaG_FD_160084 | JGI IMG/M metagenome (GOLD analysis project Ga0194130, IMG submission 160084) | Freshwater microbial communities from Lake Tanganyika, Tanzania - TA2015050 Kigoma 12 surface | ecosystem: Environmental > Aquatic > Freshwater > Lake | place: Tanzania: Lake Tanganyika...
GCTCGAGGAGATCGGCGAGGGCTGGCAATTGGCATGGTTCCACGACTATCCAGTAGCGCTGCTCGATACCAGGTTGGGACAGTTCCGCGAGATCCCCAAGATGATGCGCGCCGCAGAGGGGAGCCCCATGGGGGCTCCCCTCTGCCTCCCTCAATAGAGCCAAATCTGCCAGACTAAGTGTTACCCATGTGACCGGATAGAAGTGTTACCTATGTGCCCGGTCGGACAGGCCGACAAGAGACGAATTGCGATTGCATCGAAACGTCAGAGGCAAGCCCTTTGGGAGCAATGGGATATGGTCGTTAAAGTGTACTCGACGGATGACGGGAAACTGCTCGGCGAGTTATTCCATGACAGTGTACCTCGGCATGAAGGGCCGATGGATACTTATTGGCCAGAGTGTGCCCTTACATATACCCCCGACAATCAGTATTTAATTAGTAGTGGCAGGAAGACCAAAATTTGGCGGCGAGATATCCTGTAGTGTGCATCAGCCACTTGCTGCAATGATTCGATCTTGGCGTGCGTTGGTGGTTGACCTGCTGCCAAGTTTTGTACCAACGATTATTGTTAAGTTAACATTCCAAAGTCTTCCCTATGTGGCCGAGGGGCAAGCTTTTCTTGCGGCGGGTGTGAGGATCATGAATAAGGCGGCTACCTCTTGCGAGGCAGCCGCCTTTCTCTTGTCAATGTAGTTGTTGTTAAGCTGTCTGGCTCTCGGTCTTTGAGCCTTTGGCCAGGGCAGCTTGGGCCGCGGCCAGGCGGGCGATCGGGACACGATACGGGGAGCAGCTGACGTAGTTCATGCCGACGCGGTAGCAGAAGGCCACCGAATCCGGGTCACCGCCGTGCTCGCCGCAGATGCCGATTTCGATGTCGGGACGGGTCTTGCGGCCCGAGTCGATCGCCATCGCAATCAGCTTGCTTACGCCCTCTTGATCGAGCGAACCGAATGGATCGGTCTTGAAGATCTTGAGGTTTTCGTAGTGAGCGTTGAATTTCGTATAGTCGTCGCGGCTTAAGCCCATCGTCGTCTGGGTGAGGTCGTTGGTGCCGAATGAGAAGAATTCCGCATACTGCGCCACTTCATCGGCGGTGATCGCCGCGCGCGGAATTTCGATCATCGTGCCGACGTAATGACCTGCTCCCCGAAAACTGTACCAGCCTAAACTGAAAAGGCAGGAAAGGAAGTCCATAGGACTCATCAAAAAGGCGGCTACCTCTTGCGAGGCAGCCGCCCTTGTTTGCCAATGCGGTTGTTGTTAGGCTGTCCGGTTCTCGGTCTTCGAGCCCTTGGCCAGTGCGGCTTGGGCTGCGGCCAGGCGGGCGATCGGGACACGGTACGGGGAGCAGCTGACGTAGTTCATGCCGACGCGGTAGCAGAAGGCCACCGAATCCGGGTCGCCGCCGTGCTCGCCGCAGATGCCGATTTCGATGTCGGGACGGGTCTTGCGGCCCAAGTCGATCGCCATCGCAATCAGCTTGCCAACGCCCTCTTGATCGAGCGAACCGAAGGGATCGGTCTTGAAGATCTTGAGGTTTTCGTAGTGAGCGTTGAATTTCGTATAGTCGTCGCGGCTCAACCCCATCGTCGTCTGAGTGAGGTCGTTGGTGCCGAATGAGAAGAATTCCGCATACTGCGCCACTTCATCTGCGGTGATCGCCGCGCGCGGGATTTCGATCATCGTGCCGACGTAATACTTGAGATCCGGCATGCCGGCCTTCTCCAAAACTTCCGTCGCCACGCGGACTACGATTTCCTTCTGGTTGTCGAGTTCGCGATAGCCGCCCACGAGCGGGATCATGACTTCCGGAATGATCTTCTTGCCCTTCTTGGCAACCTGGACGGCCGCTTCGAAAATGGCGCGTGCCTGCATCTCGGTGATTTCCGGATAGGTGATACCCAGACGGCAACCGCGATGGCCCAGCATCGGATTCATTTCATGAAGCTCTTCGACCCGATGCAACACGTGCGGGAGATGCTTCTTGAGGTCCCCGACCTTGCAGCCGAACTTCTCGGCCATTTCCTTCTTTTCTTTCGCGCCAGCATGCGGCAACTTCGCAATCGCCACCATGAGGTCTTCGCGCTTCGGCAGGAATTCGTGCAGAGGCGGATCGAGCGTGCGGATCACGACGGGGAAGCCTTCCATCGCTTCAAACAAACCGGCGAAATCCTTGCGCTGCATCGGCAACAACTTGGCGAGCGCAGCGCGGCGGCTCTTCTCGTCGCGAGCCATGATCATGGCCTGCATGAAGGGCAACCGGTCTTCGGCGAAGAACATGTGCTCGGTGCGGCAAAGGCCAATGCCTTCAGCGCCAAAGTTGCGAGCTGCCTTGGCATCCTTGGGGATGTCGGCATTCGCGCGGACGCCGAAGCCACCACGGAATTCGTCGGCCCAGCCCATGAACTCAGCGAGGAAGCCGCTCTTGGTGTTCGGCTCCACTGTCTTCGACTGGCCGAGGTAGAGATCGGCGGTCGTACCGTCGATCGAGATGAAGTCGCCTTCTTTCACCGTGACGGTCTTGTCGCCCGCCTTCACCGTGAACTTCTTGCCCTTCTCGTCGATCGAGATCGCGCCAGCGCCTACGATACAGGGACGGCCCATGCCACGGGCCACAACGGCGGCGTGCGAGCTCTTGCCGCCCACCGCGGTGAGAATGCCCTTGGCTGCGTCCATGCCCGCGATGTCGTCGGGAGTGGTTTCCTTACGGACCAGGATTGTCGGACCCTTCTTGGACATTTCAACCGCGCTCTGCGCGCTGAATGCCGCCATACCCACGGCTGCGCCGGGGCTGGCCGCGATGCCCTTGCCGAGCTTCACGAGTGACTTCAGGCTTGCGGTGTCAAACACGGGGTGCAGCAGTTGATCGAGCTGGCTCGGGGCCACGCGGGTCACTGCGTCATCCTTGGTGATCAGGCCTTCCTTCACCATTTCCACAGCAACGCGCACCGCGGCAGGACCCGTACGCTTACCGTTACGCGTCTGCAGCATGTAGAGCTTGCCGGCTTCGATGGTGAACTCGAAGTCCTGCATGTCCTTGTAGGCCTTTTCGAGGTTCGTCGTGATTTCCTTGAGTTCCTTGAATGCGGAAGGCATGACCTTTTCGAGGTCGGCAATCGGCTGCGGAGTACGGATACCGGCGACGACGTCTTCGCCCTGAGCGTTGATCAGGAACTCGCCGTAGAAGACCTTTTCGCCGCTGCCAGGGTCACGCGTGAAGCCCACACCGGTGCCGCAATCGTCACCCATGTTGCCGAAGACCATCGCCTGAACCGTGCAAGCCGTGCCGATGTCATCGGGGATCCGCTCCATCTTGCGGTAGTAGACCGCCTTGTCGTTGTGCCAGCTGCGGAAGACCGCATCGCGCGACATATTCAGTTGCTCGAGCGCATCCTGCGGGAATTCCTTCTTGGTTTCCTTCTTCACCAGCTTCTTGTAATCGGCGATGATCGATTGCAGGTCGGCGGCCGAAAGATCGGAGTCGATCTTGATCTTGCGCTTCTTCTTCTTTTCGTCGAAGATGTGGTCGAAGTGCTCCATCTCGATGCCGAGGGCGACTTCGCCGAACATCTGGATAAAGCGGCGGTAGCAATCGTAGGCGAAACGATCATTGCCCGTCTTCTTGGCGAGGCCAGCCGTGGTGACATCGTTGAGACCCAGGTTGAGGATCGTGTTCATCATGCCCGGCATCGAGAACTTCGCGCCGGAACGCACGCTGAGCAGAAGGGGATCGTTGGGATCGCCGAGCTTCTTGCCCATGAGCGCTTCGAGCTTGGCGAGCGCGTCATGCTGCTGCTGCTGGATGTCGGCTGGAACCTTGTTGCCGTTCTGGAAGTAGATATTGCAAACTTCCGTCGCGATCGTGAATCCACCCGGAACGGGCAAGCCGTAGCGGCACATCTCGGCGAGGTTTGCACCTTTACCGCCGAGAAGGTCTTTCATACTCTTGTCGCCGTCGGCCTTGCCGCCGCCGAACGAATACACATACTTCTTCATGAAGCGTGGGTCTCCTGTGTCTTGGGAACAATCTCTGAGAATTCGGCGATACCCGAAAACTCTGTTTTGAGGCTAAATAACAATGTTAGCCGATTCGCGCGCACGGCCATGTCCGGCGCGTTCACCAGCACCTTTTCGAAAAACAAATCGACCGCCGGCCGCAGTGTTGCCATTGCCGCCAGAGTTTGTGCGTATCCCGTCCCTTTGCTGCTCGCAACCACTGCTTCGAAGGCTTTCCATAAGGCGCCTTCTGAGGGGTCTTCGAACAAGCCCGCATCCACCTTGCCGCTGGGGGAGAACTTCGCCTGGTCGAGGATGTTCTTCATCCGCTTGAAGCTTGCCGCCAGGGGTTCGAAATCTTCGCTTGCGCGGACGGCCTTGACGGCTTCGAGCCGCGCCAGCACGTCCTGGATGTCATCGGCACCCGCTGCCAGCACGGCGTTGACTTCGTCCATCGCATAGCCGCGGATTTCGTTCGTGTAGTATTTGACGCGCTCGATCAGGAACTCGTCGAGCTTGTCGACGCCCGCCGCCAGTTGTTTCAAGCCGATGCGCAACTCGCCTTCGGCGAGGATCTTGATGATGCCCTGGGCGGCGCGGCGTAGGGCAAAGGGGTCCTTGGAGCCGGTTGGGATCAAGCCGATGCCAAAGCAGCCGCGTAAAGTATCCACTTTGTCGGCGAGGCTCAGCAATTGCCCGTCGCGGGTGCGCGGAATCGAATCTTCCATGCTGACGGGCTTGTACTGGTCGTAGATGGCCGTGGCCACTGCTTCGGGTTCGCCTTGGGCCTTGGCATAGAGGCCGCCGACGATGCCCTGGAGTTCGGTGAACTCCTTCACCATTTCGCAGGTGAGGTCGGTCTTGGCGAGTAAGGCTGCACGAGCGGCCGAATCGTCTCCGCCCAGTTCGCGGACGAGGGCTACGACGCGTTCGGTCTTGGCGTGGTAGCTGCCGAGTTGGGCCTGGAAGGTGACTACTTTGAGGTCCTCGACGCGGGCCGGCAGATGCTTCTGCTGGTCGACGTCGTAGAAGAAGCGGGCATCGTTGAAACGGGCACGCAGTACGCGTTCGTTGCCATGCTTGACGAGACCGTCGCCGTCGCCCGAGGTGTTCATGACGGCGACAAACTGAGCGGCTAGCTTGCCGGTTGAGTCTGTGACGCTGAAATACTTCTGGTGGAAGCGCATGACGGTGACCAGCACTTCTTCGGGCAGGCTGAGGTAGTCCGCCGAGAACGAGCCCAGAATCGGTGTCGGGAACTCGGTAATGTTGGTGAGCGTGTCGAGCAGCTTTGCGTCGGCCTTGACGCCTGCGGGCAAGCCCGCCACGATCTTCGCCCGCCGCTCTTCACCGCGGAGGATGACAAAGTTCTCGCGCAGTTTTTGTTCGTAGTTGTCGATCGTGACCGCAACACGATGTGCGCCCAACTGACGGTGGCCGCCCGTTTCGTTGCCTGAGGTGATGCCGTTGATCGTGAACGGTACGACATCGCCGCCCAACAAACAAAGCAGCCAGCGGATGGGACGGATGAACCGCGCCCCGCCCTTGCCAGGCCACAACATCGTCTTGGGCCAGGGAATGCCGAGGATCAAGCCGGGCAGCCCGCTTGAGAGAATCTCGGCGGCTGCCTTGCCTGCGACTTGTTTGCGATAGCTGTAGTAGGTGCCTTTGGCGGTTTCGACCAGTTCCAGTTGATCGACGGTAATGCCGTTCTTTTTGGCGAAGCCTTCGACGGCTTGCGGATTGGCCTGCTTGGGCGGGCCGCTGATTAACTCTTCGCGGTCGGCTTCGCGCTCGGACAGGCCGCTGACCTTGACGGCGAGCCGTCGCGGCGTGGCTTCGGACATGACGACCTGGCCACCTAACTGCGCCACTAATTCGCCGACCTTACCCGCCAGATGCGACAGTCCGTCGGCAATCATCCAATCGGGAATTTCTTCAACGCCGATCTCAAGCAGCAAATCCTTCGTTGCCATTACGCCGCCACCTCACCCTTCGTGTACTGCTGGTCGACCCAGATTCCGGCGACGCCGACAGCCAGCTTTCTGACTCTGCCGATCACGCCGACACGTTCCGTGACGCTGATGGCGCCGCGCGCGTCGAGCAGGTTGAACAGATTTGAGCACTTCAGCACCTGGTCGTAGGTTGGCAACACCGGGAAGCGTTCTTTGCCTGTTTCGAGACCCTTGTAATGGTCGATCAATCGCTGGCACTCGCCTTCGTGCAGTTCGAAGAGCTTCCAGAGGGTTGGCACGTCGGCCATCTCAAAGTTGTAGACGCTGAACTGTTGCTCTTCCTTGAGCCGGACGTCGCCATAGGCGAAGGCGTCTGTCCACTGGATGTCATAGACGCTTTCTTTGTCCTGGAGAAAGGCGCACAAGCGCTCGAGGCCGTAGGTGATTTCGGCTGGCACGAGATCGAGATCCACACCGCCACACTGCTGGAAGTAGGTGAACTGCGTGATTTCCATGCCGTCGAGCATGACCTGCCAGCCGATGCCCCAGGCACCGAGGGTGGGGGATTCCCAATTGTCTTCTTCAAACTTGATGTCGTGCTTTTTGAGGTCGATCCCGATGGCTTCGAGAGAGCCTAGGTACTGCTCAATCACATCTTCAGGTGTGGGCTTGAGGATCACCTGCAACTGCGAGTGCTTGTATAAACGGTTCGGGTTCTCGCCGTAACGACCATCCGCGGGCCGACGGCTGGGCTGCACATAGGCGACGCGGTACTCGTCGGGACCCAACACGCGCAGGAACGTCTCCGGGCACATTGTGCCGGCGCCTACCTCTACGTCATAAGGCTCGGTGATGATGCAGCCTCGTTCGGCCCAATACTGCTTGAGCCGGAAAATCATTTCCTGATAGGTTTTCATGCCATTTCCTCCAGCATCGGGGCGGCCAGCAGGCGCCTCTCGATATGGTCTTCGATCAAGCGCACCATGGCCCGCCGCAAGTCTTTGGCTGTTGAGGCAGTCCAATCGCGCTCCGGCATCTGCTCGACACTGTGCTTCAGAATCTCTTCGAGAATCCCCATGGACTCTGCCCCCACCCGCACTTCTGGCAGAAATCCGCTCAACCGCACCGACCAAACTTCAAAATACGTCACCGCCCGCCAAACTCCGCTTTCGCCCGCACCGCGCAAATACTCAAGCACACGTGCCAATAGGCGGAAGTACTTTTCGTTGACTTCCGCCATCGGCAACAAATGTTCACTGATTTCAGCCATCACATCTAGCGCCAGCCCGGTCGTGTACACACGGCTTAACTCAAACTGCGAGTGTTGAAGATCGCAGTGGTCAATCCGAACCAGGTCCCGGTTTTCTCGCGCCGTGTAGTGGATTTGCACCTGGCTCAACCGTTCGAGCGAACTCCCAAAGCCGCCTTTGGGTCTTCTCGCACGATTGGCCACACCTCGCAATTTCCCGTGGTCACGTGTAAAAAAGCTGACGATGAGGTCAGCTTCTTTAAAGGGATAGGTTCGAAGCACGATCGCTTCGCTGGCAATCAAGATACTAGGCTATCAAAAGAAGAAGTGGAATCCCATCCGGAGCGTACGAGGGCCCTGGAAAGCACTCGCCAAACCAAACTGTGGATTCACCCGGATATCCTGAGCTCTCATCAGCGCACGGTAGTTGCTGTAGCCCTTGAAGATATCGGCTGTGTTGGCGAATTGGATGTCGCCATCGTTGGGATGGGTGATGCTCACCGACTTGTTTGTGACCGCTGCGTTGTTGAACAGGTTGGTCACGTTGAGTTCGAGCCGGAAGTAGCGTGTATCGCTGCTCTTCAACTTGACGTCATGCGTCAAGAGCAAGTCGCCCTGGAAGAACATGGGAGTTCTGCCGAGGTCGCCGCGGCCGTTCGGGTAGACGGGAACGCCGCCGAGTTGAACTTCGGTCGTCAGCGGGGTGCCGCTGTACCAGTTCACAACCGGGGCGAAGTGCATGTTGCCGCCGAGCCACTTGCGGTTATAGCTGGTGAAGAGCTTGAACGTGTGCGGGCGGTCTGTGGCGAGGCGTCCGGTAACGAGCTTGCCGCCCTGGTCATAGGACATCCAGGCTTCGTCAAAGTACCGGTTTACGTTCGGGCTGGTGCGGCCGTTCTCATCCGAGCTGGCGAGACCAGAGTAGTTGCCATAGAGGCGGCTGAGGGTGTAGCTCGCATTGACAAAAGTGCCTGCGAACCGCTTGGTCACCGACAGTTCCAGGGCATCATAGTCGCGCTGGGCTTTTGGCGTTACGTTGGCAGGGTAGCCCGCCGGGAACCTCTTCGGGTCGATCGTGTAGCCAAAGCCCGGGTTTGCAATGTAGTATTGCTCGCCCTGCGGAGTGAGAATGCCGACGTCTTCGATCGTACGAATCAGAGACTTGCGCGAGTAACGGGAACGGAACAAGTAGTTGCCGGCGAAGTTCTTCTCGAATCCGAAGTCGAAGGCTCTGTTCTGCATCGGCTTGAGGTCGGGGTCGATCAGGTTGTTGGTGGGGTCGTTTGAGGGGATGCGGTTATCCACCACTTCGATCAAGCGGCCCGGGAAGGTGCCGGCATTGCCGATCGAGCCCGGTGTGACTTTGATGTCGAAGATGTTGGTTGTGGTGAGCGTGTAGTAGTAGTCTTTCCACTTGTCGCCACCGAAGCTGCTGCGGGGCAGTTCGTATTTGAACAGGTCGAAGTAGACGCTATAGCTGCCGAAGAACTTCATCTTGCCTTCGCCGCTGGGGTCATAGGCGAAGCCGACGCGGGGAGCAAACTTGTCGCCCCAGCCGAAGCTGATGGCGCGGCTGGCGATGCCGCTGTCGGTGCGGTAGCTGGGGATGAATTCGTTTTCGGTGCGCAAGCCGAGGTTGAGGGTCAACTTGCGGTTTACTCTCCAACTGTCGTTGAAAAAGATGCCCATGTTGCGGCCACTGACATCGCCCTGGGTGGCGAACGAGCGATTGATGTAATAGCCGTAGGGTCCGCGTGCGCCGCGCTCGGGGGTGGTGAGTGCGTTGCGGCCCTGATTCCAGTAGATGAAGATGTAGCCGTCGGCCCAGGCGCCGGCAACGGGCGAGTTCATCATGTTGTTGTAGGTCCAGCCGAACTTGACGTTGTGCTGTCCGCCCTTGTTGAAGAGCCAGCTGCCCATCGCATTGACGTTGTTTCGCTTGTAGATGTCCTGGGTGGTCTGGCGATTGTCAGGCGTGAAGTTGCCCGCCGCGCCCAACAGACTGGCCGGAATCTCATTGGTGAAGGGCAATGCGCGGTTGCTGTTCTGGTAGCGGTAGCGGGTGCCGCGCGGGATGCCGTAATCCGCAAAGTTGGTGTACTGGTATCCGCCGAAAACCGAGAACAAGAGATTGTTCGCGGCGGTGTAGTCGGCCTGGTAGTTGTAGCTGGTCATTGGCGAGCGGCTGCCCCGTTGGCTGAAGGGAGTGGCGAAGGAATCGGTGCCTTGTTGGCTGGGCAGGAGTCCGTTGATCTTGTAGGGGTTGTGCTGGTGAGCGAAGAACGTACGCAGCTTGGAGAAGACCTGGTAGTCGACCTTGTTCAGGATGAAGTCCTGCCGGTCGCGGCGTTCGTAAACGCCGGACTGGCCACTGAGAAATCTCACGTTGCGTTGAAACTTCTCAAATTGCGGGTAGGCGCTGGTGAAGAACCAAATGCGGTTCTTGAGGATGGGTCCGCCAAGCCGGAAGCCCGGGTTCAAGGACCTGAGCCCATCGCGCGTATTGCCGAAGTAGTCGGCGATATCGTCGTTGTTGGGGTTGAGCCGGAGGGTGGGCCGCGGTCCCGCGTTCATGCCGTCGGTCGAGAGATAGAGCGAGGCTTGTCCGTGGAATTCGTTGGAGCCGCTGCGGGTGGTGGCGGAAACCACACCGCCCGTCGCTCCGCCGAACTGGGCGTCGATGCCGGAGCTCTTGAGCTGCGTTTCCGCGATCCACTCGATGGGGACGCGATTCTGGCGATTCAAGACGCCGGTTTGGATATTGGTGACCTCGAGGCCGTCCACGACGTAGACGTTTTCGGAACCGCTGGCGCCATCGACGGAGTAACCGCCGCCTTTGGTCTCAAGCCGGGTGCCGGGTGCCATGCCAAGGAGTGTGTCGAAGCTGCGGCCCTTGGGCAGCTTGTCATACATTTCCGCAGTGACGTTGGTTGTCACGACGTTGGTCTGAGTGTCGATTTGAAGGGCTTCGGCACTGACGGAGATGCTTTCGGTCACCTGGCCGACTTCCATCTTTGGACTGACGGAGGTGACGCGGCCCACGGATACTGAGAGGTTATTGGCGACGAACTTGGTGAAGCCCTTGGCGGTCACGGTCAGCGTATAAATTCCTGGGGGTACGGCTCCGATGAGGTAGCCGCCACTGGCGTTGGAGGAGGTCTCCTTGACGAATGTGCCACCTTTCAATTCCAAGGCCGCTCCTGCGATTGCGGAGCCAGACACATCAACGACCGTTCCTTCGACGGTGCCGACTCGTTCTTGAGCGAGCAACTGCGTCGAAGTGATTGCAAACAAAACTAGAGAGAGAATCACTCTGCTTGCCATTTTCACTTTTCCTTTCCCGATTCGACCATCAATTGCATAAGCAAAACAATATATACATATTCTACAAGTATTATTATATAAATTTATTTTGTCAATTTAATCATCATATTATTATACGCGGCTGTCTTCCTATCTACTATTTGGTTTTCTTCTACTAGGGTGTTAACCTGAAAGGTTGTGATCTCGTTGTTGCGATCGCGTTACACCCCTTTGTTGAGGTTGTTGTTGTGAAATTTTCTCGTCTCTCCCTTTCCCTACTTCTGGCGGCAGTTACTGCCCTTTCCCAATCCACCAGCACTTCCGGCGAAATTAAAGGCACCGTGGTTGATCCATCCGGGAACCCGCTGCCGAACGCCAAACTCACTTTTCTGAACGCTGACAAAGGCTTTACGCGATCCGCCGCCGCGGGGGCCGAAGGGCGGTTCACAATAACTTCGATTCCTTCCGGCCAATACAAACTGCGCACCGAAGCCGATGGCTTTACCTCCAAACTCATTGAGAACATCGAGATCCGCGTTGGGGATGTGATTTCGATCCTTGTCCAACTGCCGTTGTCGACGGTGCAAACCGAAATCACTGTGACTGCGGATATCTCTGCGGTGGAAGTGGAGCGCACGCAGCAATCGAACACGATTGAACAAGCCCGCATCAATAATTTGCCGATCAACCGGCGGAACTATCTTGATTTCGCATTGTTGGCACCGGGTGTTGTCGAGACGACCTCGCTTGTCGACGATTCGTCTTATCGCCCGATACAGACCCCGAATTCGGGTTTGTCATTTGGCGGATCAAACGGCCGCGGCAACGGGTTCTTTATTGACGGGCTCGAGAATATCTCGAACGCAGGCGGTGGTGTGCGTCCGTCGATCAGCCAGGAAGCGGCGCAGGAATTTCAGATCAACCGGAATTCTTTCTCGGCCGAGTTTGGGAATGCGCTGGGCGGCATTGTGAACATCATCTCGAAGTCGGGAAGCAATGAGTTGCACGGGAATGCGTTCGGGTTCATTCGCCACCGCGCGATCCAGGCGCGTAATTATTTCGACCCGGGCAAGTCGTCCTTCACCCGAGTTCAGGCTGGGGCGACGCTGGGCGGCGCTATCAAGAAAGACAAGACGTTTTTCTTCATGGGCTATGAGACCCTGAACCGGCAGGAAACGAACTTCATTCCAATTTTGCAGGATCGTGGAGTGTTTAACCGGATTACGCCTTCGCAGGAAGAGCTGTTCCGCTTCTTTGATGTGACGGGAAACCCGACGCTGGTTGGGCTCGCTGCGCAAGGGCGGCAATTGTTGCAGCCGCGATCGAGCGCCTTCTTGAACAATCTATTCAATGTGAATTCGGGTACCTTTCCGTTTTCGCAGCGTTTCAATACGTTCTCGCTGCGACTGGACCACAAGTTCTCGGACAATCACTCGGCCTTCTTTCGGTCGAACACGACGATGGATCAACAGGACAACACTTCCTTCGGTGCGCTGGATGGATTCAACCGGGGCCGTCAGCTGAACCTTACGGATTCGACGGTGGCCGTTGGCGACACCTGGTCTCCGAGTCCGCTGTGGGTGATCGAGAGCCGGGCTCAGTTTGGTTATGACCGCTTCGATGTCTATCCTGTCGACAAGCTTGGCCCTGAGATCAATATCAATGGCTTCGGGTTTTTCGGCCGGCAGATCTTTTTGCCGGGTAGTAATATCGAGCGTCACTATCAGGCGCTTGTGAACGTGACGCGCGCCTCGGGGCGGCACACGCTGAAGTTTGGTTACGATTTCAATCCGATCCGGAACAATGCAGTGAATGAGACTTTTCTTGGCGGGCGATTCACGTTTGGGTCGCGGATTCCGCTCGCAAATGTGTTGGTTGCCGCCACGGGCAATGCGGGGCTGCCGGCGCAGTTGTCGCAAATCTTGACGGGGGCAGGGCAGTCGCGATTGATCGCGAATCTTTCGACTCCTGTGACGGCCCTGCAGTCGGCGGCGTTGGGTATCCCTGAGCTGTATCAGCAGGGGTTCGGCGACCCTTCCTACTTCAATACCAGCTGGAACAATAACCTTTACATTCAGGACGCGTTCAAGCTGACGCCATCTTTGACTCTGACGGCGGGGATGAGGTATGAGGTGCAGCAGCAGTCCGAACCCACGGTTCCACGCGACTACAACAACTTCGCGCCGCGCTTTGGTTTTGCCTGGTCGCCTGGTAAGTCGCAGAACCTGGTGATCCGCGGAGGTTATGGCATTTACTTCTCGATGTTGAATGCGAATGTTGCGGGCACCGCGGCTCCGCTGTCGGGCAAGAAGATCAATCAGATTCTGTTGACGCCTTCTTCGACGTTGTTCCGCGACCCGAGGAACAATCAGTTTGTGACTTCGACGAGTATCTTCCAGACGATGCTGGCGCAGGGCGTGCTGGGGCGGCGGACGATCAATGAAGGGGACCTTCGCCCGTTCGGGATCACGGTTGGGCCGAATCTGCCGGGGTCGGTGATTTTCGGGATTGATCCTGACTATGTGAACCCCTATGCGCAGCAGGCGAGCCTTGAAATCGAGCGCCAGATCGCGGGCGTTGCCGTGAGCGTGGCTTACAACTTCAACCGAGGTACCCACATTGGCCGCATCATTGGCCGCAATGTGCGCTACACCGGCGCACGACTGCCCGATGGGCGGCCCTTGTTCGATCGGATCAATCCGCTGATTCTGCAGAACAATGTCTTCGAATCGAGCGCCAATAGCTTCTATCATGCAGGGATGGTTCAGGCCTCGAAGCGGTTTGCCAAAGGCTTTACGTTCAACTTCAACTACACGCTGTTGAAGGCGATGGATGAGTCCACTGACTTCAATTCGGACTACTCGCCGCAGGATCAGTTGAATGCGAGGGCTGAGCGTTCGCTATCTCCGTTTCACCAGAAGCATCGTGTGGTTTTCAATGCCGTGGTGGAGCGCTGGGGCTGGAACTTCGCGCCGATCATGGTGTACAACTCGTGGCGTCCCTTCAACGTGCTGACGGGCTTCGACGCGCAAGGCGATACGTATGTGAGCAACAAGCGGCCGGCTGGCTTGGGGCGCAACATGGGACAAGGGCCGAACTTTTTCACGGCCGACCTGCGTATCTCGCGTCGCTTCAAATTCTCGGCCAATGATAGGCGTTTTGTGGAGTTTACGGCAGAAGGGTTTAATCTTCTCAACCGCACGAACTTCCGCACGATCAACAACGTTGTTGGCGACGTGCCGTACCAGACCTTGGGGGCTCCCATTGTCGGGAACCGGAACGCGGCGTCGACGCCACTGGCCTTTACCAGCACGCAGAATCAACGCCAGTTCCAGTTTGGTGTGAAGCTGAATTTCTAAGCCAGCAACCCCTGCTTCGTAATGACTTCGGCGTTGAGGTATGGCCTCAGCGCCTCGGGCACCAGGACGCTGCCGTCGGCTTGCTGGTAGTTCTCCACAATAGCGACCCAGGTGCGGCCTACGGCGAGCCCGCTGCCGTTTAGCGTGTGCAGGTATTCGCTCTTCTTGGGCCCGCGGAAGCGGATGCCCGCGCGGCGAGACTGGAATGCTTCGAAGTTCGAGCAGCTTGAGATTTCCTTGAAGGTGTTCTGGCCCGGGAGCCAGACTTCGATGTCGTAGGTCTTGGCGCTGGAGAAGCCCATATCGCCGGTGCAAAGCGCCATGGTGCGGAAGGGCAGACCGAGCTTGCGCAGAATGTTCTCGGCGTCGCGAGTCAGGCTTTCCAGCTCTGCGTAGCTGTTGTCAGGGTGGGCGAACTTGACGAGCTCGACCTTCTGGAACTGATGCTGGCGGATGATGCCGCGGACGTCACGGCCGTGGGAGCCCGCTTCGCTGCGGAAGCAGGGCGTGTAGGCGCAGAGCTTGATCGGCAGCTTTTCGAGATCCACGGTTTCATCGCGGAGGAGGTTGGTCACAGGCACTTCCGCCGTCGGTGCCAGCCAGAAATCAAAGCGCTCGCACTTGAACAGGTCTTCGGCAAACTTGGGTAACTGACCGGTGCCGAACAGGCTGTCGCTGTTGACGAGGAAGGGTGGCAGGGTCTCCATGTAGCCATGCTCGCCAGTGTGTGTATCGAGCATGAAGTTGATGAGGGCGCGTTCGAGTTTTGCGCCCTGGCCGAAATAGACGGCGAAGCGTGCGCCGGTGGTTTTGGCGGCCCGTTCGAAATCGAGAATGCCGAGGTCGACGCCGAGATCCCAGTGAGCCTTGGGTTCGAAATCCATTGCGCGGGGAGTGCCTTCGCGGCGCACTTCAACGTTCTCTTCGGCGCCTCCACCGAGGGGAACACTTTCGTGGGGAAGGTTCGGAATGCCCTTGAGCAGATCCATGAACTCGAGATCGTACTGTTCGGAGCCTTTTTCGAGTTCCGCGATGCGATCCCCAATGGTTCTCACGCTGGCTTGCAACTCGGTGGTGTCTTCGCCGGCTTTCTTGCGCGCGCCGATATCCTTGGATCGTTCGTTGCGCTCCGCCTTCAGCTTCTCCACTTCGGTGAGGGCCTCGCGGCGTCGTGAATCGATAGCCCTGAGGCCGTCTTTGTCTAGCTGGAACCCCCGGCTGGCGAGTCGCTCGGCTGTCTGGTCCAAGTGACTCCGGAACAATTGCAATTCGTGCATTCCATACCAGTGTAGCGGGGCGAACCCCTCATCTACAGGCAAGGTTCGATTTGGAGGAGTTCTAGCTCCTTACGCCAAAGTAGCCCTGGATCTCTCTCATACAGAGGTGAGCTTTCTCAATTAGGGTGCCGTCGAAGATATGGGTTTCAAGGCCGATGCAGCCTTTATAGCCGTCTTTGTTCAGCTGCTCGATGATGGACTTCCAGTCGACCTTGCGAGGGCCGAGGACATTGGCTGCCTTCATCTGGACGTTGCCGAGTTTCTTGAGTGGCAGGGTTTTGTACCCATCAGGCCAGGCTTGTTCGCCGAAGGCGAAGACGTTGTCCGGGTCCCAATTCATGCCAAGAGCTTTCGAGTTGACCTTGAGGGTCATGTCGGCCAGCTCTTTTGAGGTGGCGACGTTGCAACTGGATTCGTTTTCAAGCAACAGTGTGACGCCGCCTTTTTCGGCGACGCGGGCGTATTCGCCGAGCTCGTTGGCGAGACGGTCCAAGATTGCCGGCACATCAATGACACGAACGAAGGCGAAGACGCGGAGTTGATCCACATCGAGCGCATGAGCGGCGCGGATGGCTAGCTCGAGGTCTTTCATTCGATCTGCGTAGAGCTTTTCCTGGGCTGCTTCCCGCTTGGTCTTGTTTTCGGGTGTTTCCGTTCTGGATCGTTTGAGTTCCGTGCCGGGCAGGCCGAACTTGAGCAGCCCTGTGTTGAGGAAGCTGACCTTGAGACCAGCGGCCTTGAGATCGGCGCGCACCTGCTTGAGGCGTGCGGGATCCATACGGAAGTAGGTTTCGCTCTTGCGGGCGCGGTCCTGGGCGCGTGGCGTGTCGCGGAGTTCGACCCATTTGAGGCCGTATTGTTTGGCGAAGGCAATGGCGTCGGCTTCACTGCCGGCGACCTCATCGGTGAGGACTGCAAAGCGCGACCAATCGAGGCCTTTGGCTTCGATCAATCCGGCGGCGCCGAGTGCGAGCATTAATTCCCGTCGATTCATCATCAATCTCCTAGTAGCTTGCCGTATGGTTTCCAAGCCGCAACGTTATCACAGACTGCTTTGACGCCCGCTACGATGGGCACTGCCAATACGAGGCCGATCCCACCCCAGATCAGGCCCCAGAACATGAGGGCTACGGTGACGGCAAGTGGATTGAGGTGCACTCGCGCGCCGACGATCTTGGGATAAAGCAGATTCAGAGCGAAAAGATGGAGGGTTCCCACACCAGCGGCAATCACCAGGTAGCCGCCAAGCTTTGCATAGACCGGTAGGGCAGAGAGCACGGGCGGAGCCAGCGCGAGAGGCAGGCCAATGTAAGGCACTAGACTCAAGAAGCCGCTGAGCGGGCCTACGAGTAGTGGATAGGGCAACTGCAGAAACATGAAAAAGATCGTGCTGAGGATTGCCAGTATGACACCAAGTACAAAGTTGCCAGCCATGTAGGCTCGAGCCATGCGAGCGACGCTCTCCATGCTCTTGGCGGCGATGGCGCGGTCTGTCGTGTCGAATATGCTCAAGAACGCGCGCTGGATGTGGTCGCTCCAGCTCAGCATGAAATAGACGAGAAATGGTACGAAGCTGGCCATCAGTGTGACGTTGTAGATGGTCTCGAGACGCTCGTAAAAAAAGGTGAGCAGGGGTGAGCTTTCAGGCTGGATGCGGACTTCCTGGACTGGCGCTGGGGATTTGGGATCAACCGGAGGCGGTGGGGCTGGCACGCGGGCGCGGCGGCCTTTTTTCAGTGAATCCACTTGCGGTGTCCGTTGCTCCTGAAGCTTCTTCGGCATCATTTGCGACATGCTTCTTTCGAAATCGCTTAAGCGGTCGCCTGCCCCCTCAATTAACTGGCCGATCCGCTGGCTGTAGGTCGGCAGATCGTCGACAAGGCCGCTGGCCTGCGTGACCAGCCCGAGGCCGGCGAAGTAAACCAGCAGCACGAACATCGCGCAGACGAGAAAGCTGGCGATGGAACGGGGTAGCCGCCAGCTCATAAAGCCGATCACGAATGGCTGAAGAATAAAAGTGATAATGACGGCGCTAATGAGAGTGACGAAGAAGGCGCGACCGAAGTAGAGCATCGCGATCACACAGGCGGTGGCGATGGGGCGCACCGAGAAGCTGGCCGTGCTGGTGGGCCGCCCGGGTGAACCCGTTGTTTCGTTTTCGTTACTGGCTGAAGCTAAGACTGACACTCCCTGTCCTGTTACTCCATACTAAAAGAGTCGCTACGATGGCTCAACCCTCAGGCCGCATTCTGGCCCTAGATTTTGGCAAGCGCCGCATCGGTCTTGCTCTTTCCGACCCATTCGGGGTTACCGCTCAACCTCTGCCGACGTACACTCGTGTGCGGGTTCGTGAGGATATCGCATGGCTTGGGCAACTGGCACGCGAGCGGGAAGTGGGTTTGTTTGTCTTTGGTGACCCGAAGTACATGTCGGGCGATTTGTCGAAGCAATCCGAGGCAGTGCGGGAGTTTGCCGCGCGGCTTGAACAACACACAAAACTCCCGATCGTGTTCTGGGATGAACGGCTGACCAGTTCGCAAGCCCATCGCGTACTCGATGAATACGGGCTGACTCGCGAACAGCGCAAGGGCAAGGTTGACCAGCTTGCTGCGACGATGATCCTCGAAGGTTATTTGCAATCTCTCGATCACCAATGAAGAAATTTCTCGCAGCACTATTTCTGCTCGGGCTTCCCGCCGTCATTCTGATTGCGATTTACCGCCAGCCGGTCCCTGCTTATAGAGAAGAAAAATTCGTTGAGATCCCGAAGGGATCCTCAACATTGCGAATTGGCGAGCTACTCGAGTCTGCCGGATTGCTGCGCAGCCCGTTGCAAGCCTGGCTCTGGCGGGGCCTGCACCCGAAGGCGAAGTTGCAGGCGGGCGAATATCTGTTTCGCAAAGAAACTTCGGTGGATCAAGTGCTCTCGAAGATTGCTCGCGGAGATGTGTATTTTGGCCAGCTCACGATTCCGGAAGGGTCTTCGATGTATGACATTGCCCGAATTCTCGATGCAGAGAAGCTGATGAGTGGGGCCGATTTTATTGCAGCGGCCAAAGACCCTTCGCTGATTCGCGATCTCGACCCGCAAGCGCCGACGCTCGAGGGATATCTGTTTCCGAGCACCTACCGGTTACCGAGAAAGCTGACTGCGCAAGGACTGTGTGCTCGGCTCACGAAGCAGTTTCGAGAGAGTTGGTCGACACTGAAGACCACGAAGTCGCCGCATGAAATTGTGACTTTAGCCAGCCTGGTGGAGAAGGAATCGGCCGCGCCCGAGGAGCGTCCCCGGATTGCGGGGCTGTTTCATAACCGCCTGAAGAAGGGGATGAAGCTCGAGTGTGACCCGACCGTGATTTACGCGGCACTAGTGGAAGACCGGTACCGGGGAACCATCTACAAGTCGGACCTGGCGAATCAGAGCCCCTACAACACTTACCAGCACACGGGTCTTCCGCCGGGGCCGATCGCGAATCCTGGGCTTGAATCATTGAGGGCGGTTCTGAATCCAGCGGTGACTGAAGATATCTTTTTCGTCGCGCAACCTGGCTCGACTGGACATCACGTTTTTTCAAAGTCGTTGGCTGATCACAACCGAGCCGTCGAGGCATATCGCCGTGGCCAGAAGCGTTAAGGGGCAACTGGAAAAACTGCTGGAAGGTGTCGAGTTCGTTAGCCCAGCTTTGTTTGCAGAGCTAATTGAGAAGTTGGGAACAACCTCAGACCAATTGCGCAGACGGCTGCGGCAGACGAAGATTCAAATGCACCCGTTAATTGAGGGAGTGAGGCAGGATTCGCTGGAAAACCTGATGCAGACTCTTTCGAAGCTGGCAGGGCTGTATCCTGAACAGCCGGAGAGCACGAGGGCGAGGGTGCTGGAATCAAAACGGCATACACAGTTTTTGCTCCGACGTAACCCCAACGATTCCTGGCGCAAGGCGGTGCTGCTGCACCAGAATACCTGGCTTGAGAATCCGGCGATTTATCCGCTTTGGGCCTCTCTGCAAACGAAAAACACCTCTGCACCTTAAGGCGCAGAGGCGTTCTTACGAAACCAGCGGTCAAGCCGGAAACTACATCATTTCAACAGAGGCAACCTTGAGGACTTCGCCATCGAGCTTGCCGGTGACCTTAGCCTTGAGGTCCTTGTCCTTGGTGCTGGCCTTCAGGGCGGCGAGGGCCTTGGTGTTGCCTTCTTCGTCAAACTTGACGAACTTGCCGTCGCTGAGAACGATGCCGAGGCCGCTCTTGGCGCAGCCCATTACGCACTGCTTCGTATGGCTGGCGAGGTCTTTGGTTTTGCACGAAGTGTCGACGATCGTGCCGGTCCAGGATTCAGCGAACATCGCCGAAGTCATAAGGGTTGCAATTGCAAATAGCTTTTTCATGGTGATACACACTCCATCCGAGAGTATACTCCAAACGGCTAATCCATTGAAAGGAGTCTCATATGCAGATTTGTTAATGTGTTGGTGCTGAATTCTTCGGCACCTTCTGGCTCACTTTCGGGGGGCAGTGGCAGCGCAGTTTTGGCTGCCGCATTTCCAAATGTTGGCATTGGTTTGTTAAGGGTTTCTCTGGCCATTGATTTCTGGTGGTCACTTCAACGCAGCAGTGACATTGGGGCTTGTCGTTGCCAAGCGTTTTTCCTCATTGGAGATCTTGCCGTATTGGGCTGGGCAGGTGGAGGGAGCTGTTGGGCGAATTTGCTTCGATTGGGTGCGAAGAGCGTACTCTGGGAAAGTATTCGATGGAGGCGACGCTGGTGGCAGAAGTCGTGTTGACGATGTTCTTCCTCATCGTGATTTTGGGGGGTGACATCGCAGCGAGCGCCGGCAGGTTTTGCGCCGATTTCGATCGGATTCACCCTGGCGCTGATCCACCTGATCAGCGTCCCGGTGACAAATCTCACTATGAATCCAGCGCGTTCGAAGGGGCCAGCGGCTTTTTTAGTCGGCTGGGTGCGCGAACCATTGTGGTTGTTCTGGCTGGCGCCACTGTTTGCGGCGGCACTGGTTGCCGTGATCTATAATTGGCTCGATTCCGAATAAGTCGCTATGATCGGCATGGTGGCCAACAAATCAAACTTCTCTATTGAAGAATGGGACCTGTTTCGTAAGGTACCCATGCTGACCGGGATAATTGTGATGGCAGCGGCCCCGAGCGGGCCACTGGGCGTCTTCAAGGAATCGGCTGCGGCGGCCGAGATGCTGCGCGAAGGCTTGGCTTCGGCCCAGACAGAATTGATGCAGGTTCTAGCTGAGGATCTAAAGACGAATCTGAGCGTTCATAAGCTAGAGAGCGAGTCACCCGATCAGATCCGCGCTGCTGGATTGGCGGCGTTGCGGGAATTGGGCAATATCCTGCGAGCGAAGGCATCTGAGGAAGAAACGGCTGAGTTCAAGAGTTGGCTGATTGCTTTGGCGCGGCGGGTAGCGGAGGCTTCCCACGAGGGGGGATTCCTGGGTTTTGGTGGAGTGCAGGTGTCGGAGGCTGAAGTCTCCGCTCTAGACCAGATTGAAATCGCGCTTCGCTAAAACTAGCCTATTGCAGGCAGGCGTTTGAATCCGTATACTCATTTTTTCGCGCACAGATTTCTCGGCGCGCATCCGATATTCAGGAAGAGCTACTTCGATGTTGTTACGGGACGAAGCAGATCCGCTAGCACCGCAAAGGGAAGCGGCCATGTTTTATGGCTTGTTCTTGCGCGGACATTCGGCGGAGGATTTGCGTCGAGATATCGATGTTCCGAAAGACACGCTGCAGAAATGGTTGGGGACACGCCGGTACGCAACAAACTTTCGCGACAACCTGAAGCGGGTTTACAGCTACCGGAAGCAAGTGTTGGCAATCTTCGATGAACTTGTAATGAACGAGCGGATGCGACAACGATTGCAGTAGTTGGGCTGCAATAATGAGGTCAGAATGACACTGACCTGCTATATCGTCGACGCATTTTCTTCCAAGCCGTTTCATGGCAACCCGGCGGCAGTGATGCCACTCGATTCCTGGTTACCCGATTCACTGTTGCAGGCAATGGCGGCCGAGCACAACCTCGCCGAGACCGTTTACTTTGTGAGAACGCCAGACGGGTACGATATACGCTGGTTTACGCCCAAAACCGAGGTGGATCTTTGCGGACATGCAACGCTCGCTTCCGGGTTTGTTATCGAACAGTTCATCGACCCGCTCGCGCGTTCAATCGTTTTCCAATCCAAGTCCGGGCCGTTGGGGCTGACGATTGAAGATGGGTTGTATACGCTCGACTTTCCTTCGCGGCCGCCCACGGCAACCAGCCCCGATGAGCATTTACTGGCGGGCTTGAATTTGCCCGCCAAGCAGATCCTGGCAGCACGGGATTACTTTGCGATCTATGAGACGGCCGACGAGGTGAGGCGGCTTGCGCCGGATATGTTGGCCTTGGCGCGGATCCACCGGTTTGCGGTGATTGCGACGGCCCCTGGAGATGAGCCTGGTGTGGATTTTGTGAGCCGGTTCTTTGCTCCAGCCCAGGGTGTTCCTGAGGATCCGGTCACCGGGAGTGCGCACTCGACCCTGATCCCCTATTGGGCGGGTCGGCTTGGGAAATCCGAGATGTTTGCCAAGCAGATCTCTGAGCGGGGTGGGGAACTCCACTGCGGTCTTGCTGGAGATCGCGTGAAGATTGGTGGCAACGCGGTGCTGTACTCGAAGAACGAGATCTACCTGCCGTAAACGCGCAGATGTTCTGAGAATTCCTAGCGCAGATCGAAGCCGCTGGACTTCAGGGCGGCGATCATGCGGTCGCGCTCGGCGGTGATTTCTTCCTGTGTAAGGGTGCGGTCCTGCAAGGCGACGGTGACTCGGAATGAAAGGCTTCGCTTGCCATCCGCGAGCGTGAAGTCGCGGAGGTAGTTGATGCTTTCGACGATGCTCGAAGCCGCATTGCACAGGATGGTCTCGATCATGCCAGCGAAGGTTCTGGCCTCGCCGAGGATGCTGAGGTCGAATTCGCTCGAAGGGAAGCGGCGGACAGGCTGATACTTTCTGGGCATGCCTGCCATCGTGCAGGAAAGAGGACCGAGGTTGAGATCAAGAACCGCGGCGCGGCCTTCCACCCAATTGGGGTGAAACTCGAACATACGACCCAGTTCCATCTCGCCGAGGAAGACTCGTACGGAGCGAAGCGGATGCTCAAAGGGACGGACATCAGAGGTCGGCTCGAAGCGCATTGCCGGGGCGATGGCACGGGCCAGACGTTGCAATTCGCGCAGGCCTTCGGTGCCGTCTCCGCTTGCCGAATAGATCCCGGCAGCCAGATGGGCTAATTCTTTGGGCAAGCCTTCCGGCTGCTTGTGAATCTCTTTGCCGATCTCGAAGAAGCGGAAGGTATCGAAGTTTTTGAGGTTATCTTCGAAGTTCTTCAGGATGCCGTGCAGCAGGGTGGTGCGCATCAGGCTTTGATCGGAGGCGATGGGGTTGAGAACCTTGATGTGCACCTCAATGGGAATGCCGAGCTTAGCCGCCTGAGCCTCGCTCAGGAATGAGTAGTTGTAGACTTCGGTGAAACCTTGCTGGGTCGTCACAGAGCGGAGTTGGTTGTAGAAACGGCGCTCTTCGTTTACTGGCGGAGGCGCGACAGGCATGGCAGGCGCGACCGGGTCGATGGTGGCGTAGCCGACGGTGCGGCCAATCTCTTCGACAAGATCATCAGGGATAGAAACGTCTTTGGTAGCACGCCAGGTGGGAACTGTAACCAGGAGCGATTCGCCTTGATCTCCGACGCCGAAGGCCAGGCGCGTAAGAATGCCAATTACTTCCTGCTTTGGCACCGCACGACCAAGCTTGCGCTGGAGCCAGGGCAGGGAAAGATTGATGACCGGCGAGGGCTTGAGTTCCGTGTGAAGATCGGTTGGGCCACCCGAGGCGACGATGCCAGGGCAGACGAGCTCCAGGAGTTCCGCGGCGCGTGCAATGGCGCGGAGGGTATTGTGCGGGTCCTGCGCTTTTTCGAACCGCATAGAAGCATCAGTGCGCAGCTTGAGGCGCGAACTGGTCTTACGGATCGAGCTTGCGTTGAAGTTTGCACTTTCAAAAACGATGCGCTTGGTATCCGGGCCGATCGCAGAGTCTTTGCCGCCGATGACGCCAGCAATCGCAATCGCTCCCTTTTCGTCTGCGATAACGAGGTCTTCCCCGGTGAGTGTGTACTCTTCGCCGTTGAGGGCGAGTAGTTTTTCTCCGTCCTTTGCCCGACGAACGATGATCTTGCCGTTGAGCTTATCGGCATCGAAGGCGTGCGTAGGTTGGGGCAACTCCGCCAGAATCCAGTTGGTGACATCAACGATGTTGCTAATGGAATTCAGGCCAATGCTATGGAGACGGTATTGGAGCCAATAGGGAGAATCGCCGACCGTGACGTTTTCGAAAACCTGCGCGGAGTAGCGCGGGCAAAGCGTGTAGTCCTCGATAACGACGGGCTGGATCGGGTCACCGGCAGGGAGCAGTTCCATGCTGACGGGGTCGACGAGAGGCTTGTCGAGAATGGCCGCGAGTTCGCGGGCCATGCCGTAATGGCCCCAGAGGTCGGGGCGGTGCGTGAGGCTCTTGTTATCAATCTCGATGACCGAGTCAGAGGCGAGTTCGAGAGCTGCTTCGAGTTCAATGATGCCGTCGTGGTCGCCGTTGATACCCAGCTCAGCGGGGCTGGCCAACATGCCGTCGCTCTCAATGCCGCTTACTTTTTTGACGCCAAGGGGGACGTAGATGGTGCGGAGGCCAGCGCGGCAATTGGGAGCGCCGCAGGCGACGGTCTTGCGACCGTAAAGCTCGGTTTCAACCTCAGCCTTCTGGTTGTGAGAATTCGGGATCGCTTCCGCTGTGAGCACAGTCGCTGGGCAGGCACCGTCGAGCAAAGAGCCGTGCAGCTCAACGCCTTCGCTTTCCGCCGTGTGAAGCGTGATGCGGCGCGAGACTTCTTTTGCGTCAATGTCGAGATCTTCGACGAGTTCCGACAACCATTGGTAGGAGAACTTCAATGGGGGCTCCCTAAAACTGTTTCAAGAACCGCAGGTCGCCCGATTGCAACCAGCGGATGTCATCAATCAAGTAGCGCATCATGACGAGGCGCGTGAGGCCAAGGCCGAAGGCGAAGCCGCCAAATTCGTCCGGGTTGATGCCGCCTGCGCGAAGCACGTTGGGGTGAACGAGACCGCAGGGCAGCAGTTCGACCCAGCCGGAATGCTTGCAAACCGGGCATCCGTGACCGCCGCAGACCATGCACTGGATATCGAGCTCAAAGCCAGGTTCGACGAAGGGGAAGAAGCCGGGGCGAAGGCGCACGGTGACGTCGCGCATGAAGATCCCGCCGAGCAGGGTCTTCATGAAATAAAGCAGGTTGGCAATGGAAACGTCGCGATCGACCATCATCCCTTCCAGCTGATAAAACGTGTGTTCGTGGGAAGGATCGACTTCTTCGTTGCGGAAGACGCGACCAGGGGCGATCATGCGCAGTGGGGGCCCAAGCCGCTGCATGCCGCGGACCTGCACGGGTGAGGTGTGCGTGCGCAGGAGGTGGCCACCCTCCAGCCAAAAGGTATCCTGCATGTCGCGCGCAGGATGGTCTGGCGGAATGTTGAGCGCGTCGAAGTTGTGGAATTCGGTTTCGACTTCCGGGCCGTCGAGCACAGCAAAGCCCATCGAGAAGAACAGCGACTCGATCTCATTCTGGATCTGTGTCAGCGGGTGAAGGCTACCCGGGAGAATTCCGGTTGGTGGAATCGTGAGGTCAGCCCATTCGCTTTGCAGGCGCGCATTGAGGGCGGCCGTTTCAAAGGCGGTCTTTTTCAGCTCGAAGGCAGCTTCGAGAGAAGTTTTCGCGGCGTTGAGGGCCTTGCCAGCAGCGACGCGTTCTTCGGCGCTGAGCTTGCCCATGAGCTTGCCAAAGTCGGCCAGAGTGCCTTTACGACCGAGAGCTTCGACGCGGACGGCTTCGAGGGCTTCGAGATCTGTGGCGGCGGCGATGCGGGCCAGCGCCCCTTCGGCGAGGGCTTCAATCTGCGCGATCATGACGCGGGCTGAAAGATGGGATGGTTCTCATCCATTTCGTGGGCCAGATGGTTGAGGTAGAAAACGACCAAAGCAGGAGGATGGGCGGCCTTGAATTGATCGTAGGCCTTTTGCTGCCAGCCATCTGCCAGATACTGCTTGGGCTCGGTGTCCTTGGCGAAGAATCCGTCCTCATGCGGGATGCCAAAGAAATTCAGCACATCGATGATGATCTTCATCTGCGAGACGAGGATGGCCTGGGAGAGCTCTAGCGCGAGGTCTTCTTCGCCATTTTTGAGCCTTTCCCAAAGGCGACCGGAGGCGGCGCGAAGGTTTTCGGTATTCAGTTTTGCAAGGTGGCAGCGCAACTTCACGCGATCGAAAATTTGATACGTGCGGAGGGTGCCGATGGATATGCCGCGAAGCTGGGAACGAAAGGAATCTTCGCCCAGAGCGACGAAAAGCTCATGTAACTTCATTTGAAGTGGGGTAAACCTTCAGTGTACGCGATAGAATGAGAGATTTGGACAACTCGAAATGGCAAATCTAATCGTGCTCGGGGCCCAGTGGGGCGATGAGGGCAAAGGCAAAATTGTAGATCTGTTTTCGGATCGCTTCGACATGGTGGTGCGCTACCAGGGCGGGCACAATGCGGGACACACCGTCTACATTGGGGAAAAGAAGTTTGTACTGAAGCTGATTCCGAGCGGAATTCTGAGGCCTGGCGTCAAGGCAGTCATCGGCAACGGTGTGGTTGTTGACCCTGCGGCGCTGATGCAGGAAATCGAAGCGATGGAGGCGGCTGGCGTGGATGTGCGCGGTCAGCTGTTGATTTCCAACCGGGCGCACGTGATTTTCCCCTTCCACCGGATGGTGGAGAAGGTCAGCGAATCGCGGGAAGACCGCGTCGCAATCGGGACGACCGCTCGCGGTATCGGACCTTGTTACGAGGACAAGATCGGGCGGCGCGGCATTCGCATGGCCGATCTGGTTTCCCCGCAGGGCTTCGAACGTCTGTACCGCATTTTGAGCGAAGACAAGATGACGCTGGCGTCGGCGTTCCGCGTGTCGGAAACGATTGACTTCGACAAAATTCTCGAGCAGTACAAGCAATACACCGAAAAGCTGAGGCCGCTGGTTTGTGACACGGCGACGTTTGTGAACTCAGCCATTCGCGCGGGCAAGAACGTGTTGTTTGAAGGGGCGCAGGGGACGATGCTTGATATCGATCACGGCACCTATCCGTTTGTGACTTCTTCGAACGCGAGTGCCGGCGGGGCTTGTTCCGGATCGGGCGTTGCTCCGACGAAGATCCACGGGATCATCGGCGTTTCGAAAGCGTATATCACGCGAGTTGGCGCAGGGCCGTTCCCAAGCGAGATCGAAGGGCCGCAAGGCGACCAGATTCGCCAGGCAGGCAATGAATTTGGTTCTGTCACTGGCAGGCCACGCCGTTGCGGATGGTTTGACGTCCCGCTGCTCAAGTACACGGCGACGATCAATGGCTTTGACAGCATGATCATCACCAAGCTGGACGTGCTGGATGATCTGACCGAGATTCCGGTCTGCGTCGGCTACAAGGTGAATGGTGTAACGGTGACCGATATGCCGGCAACCAACGAGGAAGCAGCGAAGATCGAACCGGTTTATGAAGTGCTGCCGGGCTGGAACACGAAGACCAAGGGCATTACGTCGCTCGACCAGATTCCATCGAAGGCGATGGATTATCTGAAGTTTCTTGAGAGCCAAACGGGTGTCGAGGTGGGTTGTGTTTCAAACGGGCCCGAGCGCAACGAGACGATCATCGTGCCTGGCTCAACGCTGGCCCGGTTGCTCGGTTAGTTTTTCGACCACGAGCGGCGCAACGCAATTCCCAAGAACGTTGACGGGTGTGCGCACCATGTCAATGATGCCGTCGACAGCCAGCAGCAATGGCAGGCTATCGAGTGGCAGACCGAAGGTGGGCAGCGTAGCGCTAAGAATTACGAAATTGGCGCGCGGGATGCCAGCGACTCCTTTAGCTGCGATCTTGAGCGTCAAGAAAATCATCACAAGTTGGCCGAAGTCGAGTTGGATTCTCGCGGCCTGAGCCGCGAACAGAACCCCCATCATTAATTGAATTGTGCTGCCAGCCAGATTGAGGCTGAGGCCCATAGGCATCACCAGACCCAGGCGGCTGCGCTCGAGGCCAAGGCGCTCCATGCCTTCGAGAGCCTTGGGCAGGGCTGCTGCACTGGAGGTAGTGGTCATGGCGATCACGATCGCGTTGCGGGTGTGCCTCAAAAAAGCCCCGATCGGAGTTCTGATTCCCAGCAGAATCAAGAAATAGACAGCAATCATGCCGAATTGCGCGGCGAGAGCGGCAATGACGAAGCTTGTGAGGCCGCGAACGCTATCGACACCGCCATTCAGCAGTGTGACTGTGACCGCGGCCACCATGCCGAAGGGGGCCAGCTTGATCACAACTGTCGCGTAGGACATCATGACCGCAAGCAGGCTGTCGCAGAAATCGAGCAATGAGGCGGCGGAATTTCGTTTGGCACGGGCCGCCCAACCTACCAGACCGAAGAAGATCATCATGGGGAGCACGGCATTTCGGCTCATGGCGTCGATGATGGAGGTCGGCACCGCATCCACCAGAGCGCTGGTGAGGGTTGCGCCAGAGGTTTGCGTTGTGGTCGCGGCGATGGAGACGGAAAGGCCGGGCTCGAACCAAGCCATGGAGGCCCAACCCAGGACCAGAGCGAGGCTGGTGACGACTTCAAAGTAAATCACCGCGGTCAGGCCTGTGCGTCCGATTGAGCCGGTAGCTCTGCCGAGTGAGCTAACGACAAGTGCAAACAGAAGTGGCGCAAGCAGGCTCTTGACCAGATTCAAAAATACAGTCGATACAACCTGCGCCAGGGCGCCGACCCAATCGTCCAAAGTCATGTTTGGCCATTGTGTCATGGAGGCGAGAAGAGTTATCCTGCCAGAGGCATGCAAAGTGAACCAGTCGGCTCTGTTGTCCGGCGAATTCTGAATGATCCGTGGGGTGAAATCGTGCTTCGCTGGAACTGGAAGTCTTCCGTTACCAGTGCGCTGATCCGCGCCGGAATTTACTTTGCGACGAATTTATCGTCTGGAACGGCAGCGGCGACGGGGGCAATGCAGGCTGAGTTCCTGTGGCGGTTTGCAGTGGCGGGGTTCATTGGGAGCATCATTCAGAGCCTTCGCAAGGCCGAGCCGGCCTGGAAGGCGACCCTGATCACATCTGTGGCGCTACCGGCGTTTAACCACCTGATTGAGTTTGGCGTCCACTACTTGCGCGGGACGCCGAAGTTGAAAACCAGCATCATCGTAAGCATTTGTTTTACGTGTACAGCGATGCTATTCAATACCTACGCGATGCGGCGCGGAGCGATGATCATCGGCAAGGAAGGTCGGCCACTGTGGCGCGACTTGCTCGACATGCCGAAGCTCATTGCGGGTTTCCTGCTTTGGGTATTTCGGATTCAGCGTTCGCCCCAAAGCTTGTGATAGCGACCCATCCAGTAAGGAAGCTGGAAGATGGTGCCATCGTTTTCGCTGCTACCGTCGCCGCCGCCATCGAGGATAAAGGGGTTGCTGTTCCACTTCATCATCGCGCGCTCGTCGGGTTGTAGAAAGACGGTGGTTTCTTTGCGGCCAAAGCGGTCTGGTTTGGCAGCGATGGGGAGTTCCTTGCGCCAGCTGTTTTCGACGCGCCAGTAGCGCAGATCGAGCGGGAGCCGCTGCAGCGTTTCAATGGAGGCTTTACGGAGTTCGGGGTTTGAGCCGCGGCCGATTTCGTAAATAGCGTTCCAGAGCGGATTGCGCTGGGGGCGCATGTTTTCAAACCAGTCGTCGAGAGCCTTGAGGATTCCGGCGCGGTAGTCGGGGTTCTTTTCATACACGAGAAGCGGGTAGAAGCTGAGCATGGCGAGTTCTTCGTCAGAATAGTTGAGCTCTTCGCGTTGCTCTTTGAGGCGGCCGGCGATCTTGAGATAGCCGAGTTCGTTGATGATTTTGGCCAGCTCTCGTTCGTATTTGGCGTCACCGGTGACGTGGGCAGTGGTCCTGAGGAAGCTGATCAATTCCAGGGCGTTGAGCGGGGCATCTTCTTTGCCCTCACCCTCAAAGTATGCCGGGCTCCACTTGCCCCAGCGGGTTGGCTTGCCGGTCATGGGGTCGATCAGATAGTAGTTGTGCTTCAGGATGTAATCCATCTGACGGCGGCAGGTTTCGCGAACCTCGTCGCGGAGCTTGCCTTTGGGTAAGAGGTCCCAAGCCATTCCGAACAGCAGGAAGTGGCCAACGCTTTCGTCAGAGCTGGTGTCAGATTTGAATTCGTACTTTTTATCAGCAGTCCAATACCAGAAGCCGTCCTTAGGCTTGATTTCTGTGGGGTCGATGTAGGATCGGGCAGGATAGCCGGGCTCGCCTGTGATTTGTTCGAGGAATAGAACCGCTTTCGTCGCGCGCTCGGCCCGTGCCAGGGCCTGCTTGTCGTTGGTGGACTTGTATTCAAACAGCTTGGCGACCGCGTACATGGCTGTCCAGAGGCCGTCATTGTCGTTGGAGGCAGTGCGGCCATTGTCGCGAGTGTCAGCGACAAAACCGTGGCGATCGTGCTTGATGGCGATGGTTTCGTAGCGTTTGGCTTTGTCCCGCAAGCGTATGGACTCGAACCGGAGCTCGCTATCGCCGCAGGTCGTGTGTACCCGGACTCTGCCTGGTTTGGGTTCGGTGAAGCCGAGTGCTGAATCGCAAGGAAGAAATCTTTTACTGTGAAACAATCTGCCGTCCCGAAACACTCCTCTGGTGGCGAGGGTCCATTGAGAACCATCGGTGGCCTTGAGTTGCTTCGTCATAGATTGAGGCGGGGCAGACTGTGGGTACTGCTGGACTTGAACTTGAGGAAAATCGCCAATAGACAGTGTTTGGGCCGCTAACTGTACATTTAGGAATATAAAGATGAGCTTCAGCATCTTCCTAAACATACAGGAAATCCGCAAAGAATGCCGATAAGGGTTTAGAGGCGAACGGGTCCCCCTTGCATATGGGCTCGAGAAAGCAAACAATAGAGGTGTCTCAAGAGGTCCGTACTGGGCGTAACGGGAAGAAAGCAAAGGGATGAAAGTTCTGATTGCCGATGACAGCATTGTCAGTCGGCACATGCTTGAAGCAACGGTGAAGAAATGGGGTTACGAGCCCGTTGTGGCTTGTGATGGCCAGGAAGCGTGGGACATTCTGCAAAAGGAGAGTGCGCCACAACTGGCGATTCTCGATTGGGTAATGCCTCAGTTGACCGGGCCCGAAGTGTGCCGTCTGACGCGACAGCAGCACAAGGACAAGTACACCTACATGCTTTTGCTGACCAGCAAGAATCAGCGCGAGGATTTGATTGAAGGCATGGATGCTGGGGCGGACGACTATGTGACCAAGCCGTTCAATCATCATGAATTGCAGGTTCGGCTGCGCGCAGGGCGTCGAATTGTTGATCTGCAGTCAGAGTTGTTGGTAACGCAGTCCGCCTTGCGGCAGCAGGCGACACACGATGCGCTCACCAAGGTTTACAATCGCCATTCGATTTTTGAAGTATTGGACCGGGAGATTGGACGGGCGGAGCGGGAAAATCTGCCGGTTGGAGTTGCGCTTCTTGACATCGACTTCTTCAAGTCTGTCAACGACACCCATGGACACATCGCTGGAGACGCCGTGCTTTGCGAGGCTGCCCGTAGAATCAAAGCTTCCATTCGGTCTTACGATTCCCTGGGTCGCTACGGGGGCGAAGAATTCCTGATCATCCTTCCGGGTTGCGACGAGGCGTGCACGAAGAGCCAATCGGAGCGAATCCGACGAAACCTGGCAAGCGAGCCGATGCCAATCCACGAAGACGCTCATTCCGATATCTCGCTGGCATTGACCGCAAGCTTTGGAAGCACGACGGCATTACCTGGGCACCCTGTTTCCGCCGAGACCTTGTTGCGGATTGCAGACGAATCCTTGTATGAGGCGAAACGCGCAGGGCGCAACCGCGTGGTGTTCCGGTCCATTCTTGGGGAAGACCGGTCGTTGTCAGCTGCGGTTTAGACCAGCTGCTGGTTAGTTTTGGCCAGACGCCCCGGTTTGGGCCAGATTGAAGTGACTGAGGGTGCCAGCATACTGCGAGATACCGCGATAGAGAGCCTCAGCAATCTTTTGACGGTACTCGGGTTTCCTCAAAAGAGCTTCTTCCCGCGGGTTGCTGAGAAAGCCAATTTCGGTGAGTACGCTTGGCATTTCGGCTCCGATCAAGACAATAAAGGGAGCTTTGCGGACTCCGCGATCCTTGGTGCGATTTCCGGCTTTGGCGCTGCCTGAGAAGAGAGATTGCTGAACACGGCTGGCAAATTCGCGGGACTCATCGATCTTGTCCTTAAGCGCGATCTTCTTGATCAGGTCTCCCAGGTCCCCGACACCTTTTTGGCTGGAGGCGTTTTCACGAGCGGCAACTTCAAGAGCTTCCGGTGAGGAAGTGAAATTGAGATAGTAGGTTTCGACTCCAGTCGCCGACTTGAGTGTGGAAGAATTCGCATGGATCGATATGAAGAGATCTGCGTGCTGCTGATTGGCGATGACGGTGCGTTGCTCAGGGGAAATATATGCGTCGTCCTTGCGCGTCAGGACGACCTCGCTGCTGAGCTCGGCTTCAAGCAGGCTGGCCAGGCGCCTTGAGATGTCGAGGGTGACATCCTTTTCCATCAGGCCAGTGGGCCCGATGGATCCTGCATCGTGTCCGCCGTGGCCGGGATCGATCACGACGCGTCCGATTTTGAGACCGAGCACGCGCGTGAGCGATTGCTTGCCGGCGCTAAGCCTGGTGGCTGCAACGCCGGCAGCTTGAGATCTTTCGGCCTGGCGTCCCACAGAGTTTAATGGAAGCTTGGCCTGAAAATCGCGCAGAACGAAGCCGCTGACGCGATAGGGCATCTGAGAAGGTTCAGCCTTGGGCAGCTTGAAGGTGGAGGCGGCTAGAATTGGCGGCTCCGCCATGCGGAAGATAGACTTGCCGGCATTCGGTGGATTGGTTGGCAAAGGGCGGAAAATCCGCGGTTCCGCACGGCTAACAGTCGGGGGCGCGGTGGCCAGTGGGTTTTTCATGCCACTGGGGGCAGATTTGCGGCGCAGTTCAACCACAAGGCGATTGGGGTCCTTCAGGACGATCGTGCGAAAGTCGACTTCGGCCGTTTCGAGATCGAAGACAAGCCGCGTGACACCCTTTTGATTCTCGGCAACGCGGACCTGCTTCAGGATCGGCCCAGCCCCAGCGATTGCCTGCATTACACCGCGAGGCCCTTTACCGCCAAGCGCTGGAATTGTAGCGGCGAAGTCGACAAAGTAACGAGGAGGGTTTTCCAACTGGTCGTGCTGGATGTCGATCAGGCCATTCACCGAAACGATGACTTTGGTGACAGAATTCTGCACCGCGACCTGAATCTGTCCGATCGAACTCAGCTTGGGCTTATCCTGCCCGGCAAGTGCTCCGCACAGCAACAGCGACAGGCCGATAAGCAATCCGCCTCTGGTGCAATCGTGCTGAGCGCAGTACTTCATGAACTCCTATGGCATTCCGATATGGATTCTTCCCTCGGCATCCACGAACTGCTGGATCTTCTGTTGAATCGGCTCGGCAGGCGCGGCAGCCACGACGGGCTGCTGCATGCGCTTGCTCTCCCCATATTTGCGCCCCACTTTATAGACATACTCAACGGTCTCTGGGTAGGGCGGGATCCAGCCATGCTTTTTGACGGCACCTTCGCCAGCGTTGTAAGCGGCAAGGACCAGGCGATCATCCTGGAATTTGGTTTTGAGATAACGAAGAAAGCGGACACCACCTTCGATGTTCTGGCGAACGTCGAAAGCATTGGTCACGCCCATCTGGCGGGCCGTAGAGGGCATCAACTGCATCAGCCCCATGGCACCTTTGGGAGAAACCGCGTTTGGATTGAAGTTGCTCTCCACCTGCATCACACTGCGAACCAGCAGCGGATCCACTCCATGTTCGGCCGAAGCCTTTTCGACGATCTCGTCCACTTCGGTGCGCGATGCAACGACCGGCTTTGCGATGGCCTCGCGGGCAATCACTTCGACAGGAGGAACTTCGCGGGGCAGCAGGACCTGAGTGCGGATCAAGCGGCCACTGCCGCGATCCACCCGTACTGTAGTACGAACAACACTCGCATCGGCGCACCATGAGGTTGCACCGGCGAGAAAAAAGCACGCTAGGCTAAAACAGAAGCGGCCCATGATGTTCCATTTCATCATAATCGAAAACCCTTTTTGAATCAATGAATTATGCTCCACGGTTTCGCTCCGTTGCCACTTTTCTACTCGCGGGTGGAAGCAGTTCCCGCATGGGTAGGGATAAAGCCCTCTTGCCTATTGGGGATAAAGCCTTACTAGTACACCTGGCTGAGATGCTTCGGTCGATTGGCGAAGCGTTCCATGTTGTGGCCCCGGAGGGCCGATACGAAAGTTTTGGGTACCCGATCTTGCCGGACTTGCGACCGGGTTGCGGCCCGCTCGCCGGCATCGAAACCGCCCTGGCGAACTCCAGCAAGGATTGGAATCTCATCCTGGCCTGCGACCTGGCGCTGATGGAGCCCGATTGGCTCAATAAGCTGACGGAAGCAACTGAGCTACCAAACGGTTTGCTGTGTATCGCCAGCGGAATCAACAAAAATTCGCCCAATCCGCTTTGCGCGGTGTGGCATAAGGACGCACTGCCACAGGTCCGTTCCGCCCTCGATCGGGGCCAACTCCGCGTGCGAAGTGTGCTCGAAGAGATCCCAACCGAAATTCTCATCCCACCAGACCCCGGAATCTTGGCAAACTGGAATCGTCCCGAAGATGTGCTGAAATAGCCGGGAGAAGGAAAGGTAAATCGTGGCGGTTGAAGGATTTCCCTATTACATCGAGTTCCGGCACGTTTATAAGACGTTCGACCGGCCCATTTTAGTCGACTCGAATTTTTATGTTCCTGCAGGCGAGACGGTGGCGGTGATCGGTCGGAGCGGTGTGGGCAAATCGGTGTCGCTGGCGCACATCATGGGTTTTCTAAAACCGGACGAAGGGCGCGTGATTGTCGGCAACCGGGACATTACGTTTTACGACGAGGCGGAACTGAGGAAGATCCGCAAGAAAGTCACGATGGTGTTTCAGTCTGGAGCGTTGTTCGATTCGCTCACGGTGGGCGAAAATATCCTGTTCTCCCTCGAATTGAGAGATGACTACGACTCGCAAAACAAGGAAGACGTGGTGGATGGATTGCTGGACCTGGTGGACTTGCTGCCTTATCGCGACGAATACCCGGCCGATTTATCGACGGGACACCGCCGTGCCGTGGCAATCGCCAGGGCGCTTGCAGCGCAGCCCGAGTGTGTTCTTTACGACGAACCCACCACCATGGTGGATCCGATTATGGCAAACCACCTGGGGAACCTGATGCTGAGGCTGAAAATGCAACTGCATCTGACCAGTGTTGTGGTGACTCACGATCTCGAACTGATGCGAAAAGTGGCGGACCGTGTCGTATTTTTGAGCGAAGGAAAAGTCGCATACTTCGGCCCCGTAGAGGGACTCGAAGAATGCGACCATGAACAACTTCAGGAATTTTTGAGGCTGGACCGAATCTCTTAACTAGCCGCCGTAGCCGCTAGCAACGCGCTTCTTAGCGTCTTCGATGATCGCGATCTTGCCGTCCTTGATCATGCGCTTGACGAGAGTTTCTTCGAAGATGTCGGCGCGTTCGCTGGCCTTGCGGTTTTTCACAAGGTTCACGATTTCCGAACGACGTGCTGGCAACTGGCTCAAGTCAGCATCCTTTTTGGAGACCACTCGAACGAAGAACCACTTGTTGTCTACTGTCAGAGGCCCCACCAGGTCGCCCGGCTTCTTGCCAAAAGCGCTGGTTACGGCAGAGGCAGGCCCGAGGCCGTCGGCAAATCCCTGGCGATTGAACTCCTGGGTTTCTTTCACGCTCGTGCCGAGTTCCTTGGCAATTCGAGAGAGGTCTGCGCCAGGGGCGTTCATAATGGCGGCGCCCTTCTGCTTCAAGTCTTCAACAAGCTTTAACGACGCGGTAACAACCTTGGTGCCGCGAATGCTTTCTTTCACCTGTTCGAACGTGGCGGGGCGGGAAGCGACAATCTGATTGACGACCAAAACTGCCATGCTGCCTTCACCAACGGTGATCGGATCGCTCGCTTCGTTCAGCTTCAGCTTGCGAACCTCAGCAAAAAGCTCGGGCTTGGGGCCGAGGCCGGGAATGCTGGTCTGTTCTGCACCATACTCGAACTTAACCGCTTCCACACCAAGCTTTTGCGCGGTGGCAGAAGTTTGCCCATTGCTCTTAGCCAATTCAGACTTGATCTGGTCGGCTGTTCTGCCGAGCAGATCGGTGTTCTTGCTTTGGCGCAGGTCCGCTTCGAGGGCCGGGCGGACTTCTTCAAACGACCGCATGCCGGCTGGCAACTTCTCTTGAACTTCGATCAAGTGGTAGCCAAATTCAGTCTTGATGGGTGAGCTGAGCACATTTGGCTGAGCCGAGAAAATGTATTCGTCGTAGTTCTTGGTAGCCTGGCCTCTGGTTACAAAGCCGATGCTGCCACCGTTGGCCTTCGAGCCAGGATCTTCAGAATACTTGGCAGCCAGCTCTTCGAACTTGGCACCGCTCTTCAATTGCTTGTAGACAGTGTCAGCCAAAGCGCGGATTTTTTTTTCTTCTGCTTCGTTCTTGTCTTGGGTCTTGAAGAGAATGTGGCGCGAGCGAACCCGTTCCGGTGAGCGGAAGTTTTCGATGTTCTCGTTGTAGAGCTGCTTCAGTTCGGCTTCGCTGATCACCAAATTCGACTGGGCCTTGCTGGCGTCGAGCTTGTACATGGAGACATTGCGCGTCTCAGGCAGTGTGAAAGAGGACTTGTTCTTTTCGAACTCTGCTTTCAATTCTTCTTCAGGGATCTTGACTCCCTTGCCAACTTCAAGCGGATCGATGACGGTGTATTCCAGCTTGATCTTCTCTTCAGATTCTTTAAAGAAATCTTCGACTTCCTTCGGTGTAGCAACCGCGCTCATCAGCACGAGGGTGCGGAGGCGCTGGGTCTCGATGTCCTTCTTGATGCTGTCTTCGAACTGGGCAACGGTCAGGCCGGCTTGCTTCAGCATTTGAGCGTACATCTGGCCACCGACGAACTTGCCATCCTGCCAGAGGGCGGGGACATCCTTCTGGATCTTGAGAGCAATTTCTTTTTCCGAAGCGGTCAGGCCGGTTTCGCCGGCGTAGCAGGCAACGCCTTTGACAGCGACGTATTGGTCAACAAACTGAGGAATGAAGATTGCGGCGCTTTCCGGGGGCAGTTGCTGCTTATTGAGCATTTGCTGCACTTTGAGCCGGACTTCGCGAGCGGTGACGGGATCACCGCAAACCTTGGCCACCGTTTCCTCGCCAGCACCCATATTGATCCCGCTTGAGCCGAATCCAGGAATCAGCGTTACAACCATCGAAAGGGCAACCAGGCCCAGCAATACTCCAAGCAAAATGCGCAAGTTGGTATCCTTGCGCCGGAACAGATCAAACATTGAAACTCCTGAACAAATGTCGTTTTGGCGGGGGGTGCCGCTGTTAGCCTCTTTGGGCAAACACTCCTAAATTATAGCGAATTGCGATAGCGGGCATCTAACAGACAGTGACCTTCTACGGCATCGATCTGGGATGGATGGGAAAACCGAGCGGTTTGGCGCGCCTTGAGTGGGACGGAAAGCGTCTCAATCTAAGCAGTTTGCATCGGCTGGCTACCCATGCAGCGGTGTTGGAAGCCGTGCCGTCGGACGAACCAGCCTGGATCGGGCTCGACGCACCAGTGTTGATCCGAAACGCTTCGGGAACTCGCCAGGCAGACCGTGATGCGCACCGCCTTTTCTCAAAACAGCGTGCTGGTTGTTACCCCGTTCATCTTGGGTTGCCCTTTGCCCCAGGAGTTCTCGAATTGGTTTCGAGCATACGAGAACGCGGATACTCAACCGAACTGCCGGCCTCATTCCAATCTGTGAGCAAACACCTGTTTGAGGTCTATCCAAATGCCGCAAGCCTGAGGCTGTTCGATCTGCCGCAGATCTTGTCTTATAAGAAGGGACCTGTTGCTTCCCGTAAGATTGCCCTCGAGCGGTTCCGAGAATTGCTGGCGGCGAGCCTCAAAAAACGTCGCCCCGCTTTTAGCAGTTCGACGCTGCCCTTCTGCGGCGAGACGATAGCGCAACTTAAAGCATGCGAGGATCAACTCGACGCCGTGCTTTGCGCCTACATCGCGGCCCATTTCTGGTACTGGGGCTTGAGTCGGAACAACATTCTCGGCCATCCCCCGGATGGTTTTATCGTGAACCCGAGTTTTTAGTTATGCCTAATGACAACCGTTACGCGGAACTCCGCGAAAACTATCAGATGAGCGGGTTGCTTGAAGCAGATGCGCTTGATGATCCCTTTGAGCAATTTCACCGCTGGTTCGATGACGTCCTCGCTGCCGGGATTGTTGAAGGAAATGCGATGAGTCTGGCGACGGTATCGGCGACCGGTGAGCCCGATGTGCGCATCGTGCTTTTAAAGGCACTCGACCAGCGAGGTTTTTCGTTCTTCACAAACTACGAGAGCCGAAAGGGGAAACACCTGGCGGCGAATGCGACTGCTGCGATCTGCTTCCATTGGAAGGAACTGGAGCGGCAGGTGCGTGCCACAGGGACGGTAGAAAAGGTCTCCCGGGAAGAGAGCGAGATCTATTTCAACCAGCGTCCACGGATTTCGCAAATCGGAGCGTGGGCGAGTGCTCAATCCTCGGTGATTGAAGGCCGTGAAACCCTAGAGTCAGCGCGTCGTCTACATGAACAGAGGTTTGATGGCCAGTCGGTGCCGATGCCAGAATTCTGGGGCGGTTATCTGCTGAGGCCAAAAGAAATCGAGTTCTGGCAAGGCAGGCCCGGTCGGCTTCACGACCGCTTGCACTATCATCGTCAAAGCGACAATACATGGCGCATTTCACGCTTATCCCCCTAACCCTGCTGTTGGCCCAAGCCCCAGAAACACTGCCCACGATGCTGAAACGCATCGAGCAGCGCTACAACACAACCGCGACCCTCAAGAGCGAGTTTGAGCAAACCATGGCCGTTGCGCAAGGCCGTCGCGTGACCGAGCGCGGAATCCTTTATTTGCGCAAGCCAGGACGGATGCGTTGGGAATATGCGCAGCCAACCGGAAAGCTCTTTCTTTGCGATGCGAAGAGAATCTACTACGTTGTGCCTTCGGCGCGTCGCGTCGAGGTGAGCGAAATGAGGGAATCGGACGATCTTCGCGCGCCCCTCGCATTTCTGCTTGGCAAACTCGATTTCGCTCGAGACTTCAATCGATTCGAACATTCGCGACCAGGCACGCAATGGAAGATTCGGGCCTATCCAAAATCCGCGAAGTCACCCTACGAGTATGTAGAGTTTTTTGCGGAGCCGGACGGGCGGTTGTCGGTGGTTGCTGTAAAGAGCAAGGACGGCTCGACGATGTCCTATGCATTTCAGTCAGAGCTGCGAAACGTGCCGCTTGCCGCCTCGCTATTTGAGTTTCAGAAGCCGGAAGGCTTCGAAATCTTGCAACTGAGAGCGAACTAGGGAACTACCAGGATTTCCACCCAGAATCCGCGCTGTTCAAAGCCGATTAAGGACTGGAGTCCTGGAATGGTCGTGACTTCACTGACCCCAGCTTCTTTTGCAAATTGAAAGTACCGCCTCAGAAATCCTTCGATCGCCGGCCAGCGGGCGAGGCTCGTCTCAGGGTTCCAGCTTCGCGAATAAAGAATCAGAACATCGCCCTTGGTCCAATCGAGGCTTCGCAGCCTTTCGAGAGAGAAGTCTTCGACCGAGCGGACAGACGGGATGGGTTCTTCGACGTAGCCGAGATAGGGTTTGCGAAGCGCATCGGTAAGCGGCCAGGCCGTGGTGATGCGGTTGCGCCCCAGGCGCGCCTCAATCAGCCCCGCCACGTTCTTGTGAGATTCGACCATGTCGATCATGGCAAGGTTGTTTTCTAGCGCGTAAGGCCAAGGTGGATTGAGAAACAGCATAGCCAGTAGCCCGGCGCAGGATATGCCGATCGTGGCGTAACGCCAAGGCTTTTCGAGAGTTGAGATCGCGGCTGCGAATGCTGCGTAGAGTACGGGAAGAACCGGCAGCAGGTAGCGCTCGAGCACTGCACCACCGGTGACGCTTACGAGCAGCGTCTGGGCGATGCAGGCAAGCGCTACGGGGCGCCATCGCGAATCGAACCCAATCCGCTTCCAACGCCAAATCAGAAGAGCTGCAGGGACGATGTGGAGATTTTCAAGGCCCAGATAGCTGATGCGGCGAAGGAGCGCATAGCCGAGGCGGATTGGATGCAGCGGATAGAAAAGGTTGTACTCCGCATAGGTGGCATCGCCAAAGAGCCGTCCTGTCGAGAACCAGACAAATGCGACCCAATTGAGAACCACGAGAGTTGGTGCGAGTGCCAATTGCAGCGCGAATTGGCTGCGCCCTTCGCGCCAGGCGAAAGCGGCAAGCACAATCGGAATCGCAATCGAGGTTTCTTTGAAGGCAACCGCCAAAACGGCAGCAGCGATGGCCAATTTGTCCTGTTGCCTGAGATAGGCAAGCAGCAGCAGAGTTGTGAAAACTGCAGATGGCAGATCTAGCTGGGCCATCATCGATTGGGTATAGATGAGGGGATTGGCGATCAGCAATGCAATGGCGAAAAATGCTGGTGCCCCGCGGGAACCCTTGAGTAACTCAATCGCAAGCAGGAAGCCAATGGTGGCGAAGGCAGTTCCGAAGAGCAGCATCGTGATGCGGGTGACTTCAATCGAATAGCCTGTCACCTTCCAAATTCCGGCGAGCAGGAGAGGCAATCCTGGCGGGTGGGAATTGGGCATCGTCGACTGCGGGATTAACCCGCGACCTTCCAGCAAGTCATGAGCTTGAGAGATGAATTGCCCTGCTTCGTCCCAGAAGAAGGGCAATGAGATCAGTTTGAAGTGGGTTGTGAGAAAGATGAATGCGAACAGCGCAAACAGAATGCCGATCGAACTCGCCCGGCGCATGGCGCGAGCCTACTGCAGCGGCCCGTTGCCGCCAGTGGGCTCAAGACGAATTTCGCCAAAGGTGCCTTCGTATTGGGCAATGTTTTGGTTGAGCAGATTCGCCAGTGCTTTGGCCTGCTGCGGACTCAGATAGACACCTTGAAAATTAGTGATGTTCACGGTGTCCGGCTGAGTTTGTGAAATGGTGCCAAACATCAGGAAGAAGTCCCAGAGGTTGACCCGCACCTGGACCGAGTTTGAATACGACTCTTTATAGTCATCGCTTTGGGCGATCTGCAATTTAGGGGAGTTGTTGGGGAACATAAATCGAGCGAGTGGCGGGAGGAAATGGCGGGGACGACGGGGCTCGAACCCGCGACCTTCGGCGTGACAGGCCGACGCTCTAACCAACTGAGCTACGTCCCCGCAAACTGCGCGAAAATGTAGAATAACACAAACTACGGACCACAAGCTAGCGAAGAATCGAGTTCGCTGGCAAGAGGCTCTGGAATCGAGGATCTAGCCTTAGCTCCAGACGCGGACAACCTTCTCTTCGTTCTCGCGGACTTCTTCAGGAACCTCGCGCGCGGCGAAGCTGTCGAGCTTGGCGAGGTAGAACATCGGCAGGGGTGCGAAGTCGGGAGCGTCCGGCCAGGGCTGATAGATCATCACCGCGAGGCCAACTACTTCAGCGCCGAAGCTTTCGACAAGTTCCTTGAGGTGCTCGAGCTTGCGCCCGGTCCGGAAGATGTCGTCGACGAGCAGCACTTTCTCGCCTTTTTGTGGGGCCACAAACTCGCGGAACTGTTGTGGACGCCGAGTGCCATCAGCCTCGGCCCAATAAACTTTTGCTGCACCGAGAGCTTCGACGACGCCGTAGGCAACAGGGAGACCGCCGGTGGCAGGAGCGACAACGGAGAGTTGTGGCAGCATGGCCCGCAGCTCGGAATTGGCGCGAATCTTGCGGCTCAGCGCGACGCTGAGCACTTTGGCGTGCTTGTAGTCGCTCATGACGAGCGGCATCCCGAGATACTCGTCGGTGTAGGAACCGTCGGGATACACGAAGTGACCCGTGCGCAAAGCGCCGGTTTCGCGCAACAACTCCACCACTTCTTCTTCAGTTGGCAATAACTGCATATCTAATTGGCTCCTCGTCCCAACAATACCAGCGGAATCGTGCGCAGCAGGATGCGGCTGTCGAGCGACAACGACCAGTTGTCGATGTACTGCATATCCATTTTCATCACGGTTTCGACGTCAAGGCGGTCGCGACCCTCGACGGCCCAAATGCAAGTGAGGCCCGGACGCATGCGCAGACGGCGGCGCTGCCAGCCCTCATATAGATCCACTTCATCGGGCGTGGCCGGCCTTGGGCCCACCAGGCTCATATCGCCCTTCAGCACATTCCACAGTTGTGGCAATTCGTCGATCGAAAACTTTCGCAACCAGCGGCCGACCGCTGTGAGGCGTGGGTCTTTGGGGATCTTGAAATTCAACTTCTTCACGTTGAGATGCGCGTACTGTTCCTTGAGTTGCTCGGCGTTTTCGACCATCGAGCGGAATTTATACAAAGTGAATTTGCGGCCATTCAAACCGCAACGCTGCTGGCGGAAGATCGCCGGGCCGGGCGAAGTGATGCGGATCAGCAATGCTGCAGCAAGCAATATGGGTGAAGCCACAAGCAGGCCTATGGCGGCAGCAGAGAAATCGATCAGGCGTTTGACGAGCAGTTTGATCTCGTCAGTGGGCGTGGCGCTGAAGGTGAGCATCGGTGTAGGGCCGAGGCGATCCAGATAAACTTCGCTGTTGACGTGCGGAAAGAACTCGAGGCTAAGACGAGTGCGGACACCTTCCTCGTCGCATTTCAAAAAGAGATCTTCGAGGCTGCTGAGGCGCTCTGGCGGAACGGCAAAGAGAACCTCGTCGACAATGTGATCGCGCAATCTGGCAGTTACGGTCTCTGCGTCGTCGACAATGCCCAGCACTCGTGTGCCAGCAACGGCGTTGGCCTTGATCTGTTGAGCCAGATCTTCCGCGCGGGGGCCCGAGCCAAAAATCAGAACATAATGCTCGCCTCCGAACTCGCGGCGCACCAACCCGAGCAAGCTGCCCGCATTCCACCGAAACAGCACCAGAACCAAAAACTGCATGCCGACGAAGCAGAGAAGAAACAGCCGGCTCAAATCGAGTTTCAGAAAGTAATCGACCAATACGATGGAGACAATGCCGAAGACAGCTTGTTTTGCGGTCTCTCGAAAAACGACGTAGGGGTTGGCCCCATCCAATCGGTCGTAAACTTGTACCCAGAGGCAGAAAACCACGCTCGACAGTGCCGCCACGCCAAACAACAACAATTTCATTGCTGGGGTCAGGAAGAAGTCGTGTGTTAATGGCAACAGGGACCGCGTCAGGTACGCGGCCTCAAAGGCCAGCGCCGTGAGCAGAACATCCGAAATGGCAAACAGCACCCGCGCTTTGCGATGATGTCGGCTATACACCCATTTCCACCGTGCAACTTCAGATTATCACTTGGTCTCTCATCGCCATTGCCCTAGCCGGTTGCGGACCGACCTATCGTGCCGTCGAGGTTACCGACGTGAAGGCAAAGCCGGGGGCAACGGACGCCAGCCGCCCTGAGATGGCGGTAGAGGAATCTGAAGCGCCAAAGTCGGTGAAGCTGGATGGCTTCAAGCCGATCGAGTGGAAGGTGCTGCGAGGACTCGACGTCAAGACCGGGAAGTCCACCAACGATCTGGCGGCCTACACAGGGGCCAATATCAAGATCAACGGGTTCATGGTGCCATTTGACGACGAGGACGAGCAAGTGACCGAGTTCCTGCTAGTGCCCCAAGCGGGCATGTGCATCCATACGCCGCCTCCGCCGCCGAACCAGATCATCCTGGTGGAGGTAGCGACGGGAGGGGCCAACCGAGTGGAGTGGGACAAGGAAGTTTCCGTATATGGGCAGTTTCAGATTGTGGACGGAAACAGCCCTTACGGGAAAACGGGGTTTAAGATCGCGGCTGTGCGCGCCAGGCCCGACTAGCTAGTCTGGCAGCACTTACACTTCGCCTGATTGCGGAAGTGGGCCGTGCCGATCAACGTGCCGCCCGCAACCATTCCGAAAGGTTCCAGGTTTTCAGGAGTCTCGAAAAAGACGCTCTTGGCGATGAAGATCAGCGATACGCCGATCAGGAAGTAAACTACCGGTTCGGGCTGGCGGTGCTCCTTGAAATAGCTCCAAAAGAGCCGGATCAAGCCGATCGAAAGGCTGGCGATGATGATCGTCCATTCTGTGGTCTCTTCGGCGATCCATCCCAGCCCGTTCACGGCAAGGTAGCCGATCACGAAGGGCATCAGGGCGCAATGAACTGCGCAACCATAGGAAAGCCACATGCCAACTTTGTCCCAAAATGTGCGAGCGGGCAAGGGTGCTGAAAGGTCTTGAGACATTGAGATCACTTCCAATGATAGCTCAGTAGCCACAACGGCCGACCGATCCTGCCATCCGTGTTCGTGAAACAAAACGTACATATTCCAGACTTGCTGTAGTTGCTCGAATCGCATCGGAAGTGATGAAATGCAGCGAGCACTTCAATAGACTTGCAAAGGAAGCAAATATGAACCCTGCACTCCAACTCTGGGCTGGCCGAATTTTGAGCGCGATTCCAGTTTTGATGCTGACAATGAGTGGCGTTATGAAACTGAGGGGCGGCCCTGAGTTTGTCAAAGTCTTCGAACACCTGGGTTGGCCCGCCGATCTTGCAGTGCCTCTCGGATTGCTGGAATTGGCCATTACGATTGTGTACGTGATTCCCAGAACCTAGTGCTTGGGGCGATTCTGCTTACGGGCTATCTCGGAGGGGCAATCGCGGCGCATGTTCGCATTCACGAGGATTGGCTGACGCAACTGCTGCTTGGGATGATACTGTGGGGTGGTTTGTATTTTCGCGATGCGCGCATCGCCGCATTGATTCCGCTCCGGAATCCGTAGAGCTTATTTGCCGCGGGCGAGTTCTGCCATACGCGCGTTGAGTCCGCGCAATTGGCGCAGTTCGTCTTCGGCTTGTTGCAGCGCGTTCTGGATGCGAGATAGGTCACCGGCTTGAAGACCCTGGCCTGGGTTCTCGCGAGTCTGCAGATTCAGGCTGAAGCTGCGGTAAAGGTCGGTCACTTCGCGGTAGCGGCGCTCGAGGGTAACCACAGCGGCTTCCCGGCGGCGATTGAGATCTTCCACTTCCTTGTTCGCCACAACGGCCCTCTTGGCGGCTAGCTCCGCCTTTGCCAGTTTTTCCTGCAGCAGCTTTTCAGCGGTTTCACTTTGCACGAGGCGCTGCGCTTTGAATTTCAACTCGGCGTCGAGAGCATCGCTGACGCGCTGCTGCTTGCCCAGATCTTCTCGCAGGCTTGCGAGTTGATCGGCGAGCTTGCGGGTCTCTTCGGCTTGCGCTTCGGCTTTCTCTTTGACGTTGTGAGCATCTTCGCGTGCCTCTTCGATGTCCTTTTCCAGCTCCTGCGTTTTTGCCCGCAGGCTGTCGATCATCTGAAGGTAATTGCCGACATCGACCTTATCTTTAACGATGCTTGGTTGCTTCGGCGAGACCGCTGGAGTTTTTTCAAGCAGTTGCGTGGGTTCCTCGACCGGAACGACAACACCTGTCTTGAGAAGCTCGGCCTCGAGCCTGGCCACGCGGCCGGCCACCGCAAGACGGCCCTGTTCGGCTCGCCACCCCAGCCAGCCTGTGACGCCAAGCAATCCCAGCAATGCGACCACAATCCAGTTCTTCATCGTTTCGATTACTTTCCCAGCGCGAAACGCGCGCGGTTTGGGATGTCCCTGTCTCCGTTCAATACATCGACCGTCACGGTGCGGCGCTTGCCGCTCTTCAGTTCCACGGCGACACTCCAATGCCGTGCCGCTGCCATCATGACACGATCCACGGCTTCGGGGATTTCGCCCCGGCTGCGGCAGAAAACTCCGAGCCCGCCTGACTCCTCGGCAAGCTGTGCCAGACCACGCTGGTATGCCTCATTAATGGGGTCGGCGAAGAAGCTAAGCTGCACAACAAAGATCGGCGTTTCAAATCGCGCCAATTGATCGGAGATCTTTTGAATTTTCTCGCGCACCAATTGATCGGGAAACTTGCGGCTCAAGTCTCGGGCGTCGCTCGCATTGATAACCGGGTTCGTGTAGTCTTCACGATAGTTGGCAATGTTGCTATCTGTGACATAGACCACGGCGACGCGTGCACCGCTCTTTTGCAAAATCCTTTGCCCGATTGACGCCACCGATTCCACGCTGTCCAGCAATCCCGCCTTTCCCGTGGCGGCATAATCCTTGATGGCTTGGGAAATCTTTTCACGATCTGCAGTTGGGTCGACCAGTGCTTTGAGGCTGTCTTGTGACCGCAGCAGGCCTACCCACTGATTCTTCGCAAGCTTGCCGGTTTGTTCCACCAATGCATCCCGCGCGGTATCAACCAACGTAGCGTCACCGCTGACATCCATTACGAGTAGCAAGACAAGATCATCTTCTGGCCCCTGTACGCGCAGCACCTTCGCTTCGAGGCCATCCAGTTTGGCGGCGAACGCACCTCGTTCGAGTGGCGGTTCCTGCTGAGGCACGGCGATGCGAATCACGGTCGGCGGGGGTTCTGCTGAAAGCAGCAGAAGTAGGATCGCCGGAATCAAAAGCTCAACCTCACACCCAGTTGGATCACTCTTCCGCCGCGGGATTCAATACTGCGCCCTGCGTTGACATTGGGAGCCGAGGCGGGGCCGATGACCGTATCCGGGTCGGCCCAGTTGCCCGTGTTGGTCCAGTTGAAGCCAGTCGCGTTGAGCTCAATGACGCGCTCGGCCGTAATTGCAAAGCGCTTGCTGACGGACAGATCATGGTTCTGGTTGCCTGGTCCCAGCAGTTGCGGATGCGTTCGGAAGCCATTGCCCGCTGTGAAATCAGCAGGCTGCGCAAAGGCTCCAGGGTTGAACCAGCGGTTCGGGTTGGGGTTCTCGACAGTCGGGTCAACGCCGGGTACGAGGTTCACGCGAAGTGCCTCGATCACCCCGCCGGTATTGTTGAACTGAGGGCGCAGGGCAATCGGTTCGCCGCTTTGCACTGCGGTGATGCCGGAGATCGACCAGCCGTCGACGAGATAGCGCCGCCAGTCCTGAAAGGCGAGCAGGGGTTTCTTGGCACCGATTGGAAGTTCGTAGCTAAAGCTTAAAGAGAGGCGGTGCGGATTGTTGCTCGAAGTGAGACTCCACTCGTTCTTGAAGTTGTAGAAGTCCTGCACGCCGTATGGGCCGGAGTAATCGTCCATCTGTTTTGAAAACTCGTAAGTAGAGTTCACTACCAGGCCAGAGGCGGAACGTTTTTCGACTCGAACCGCCGCAGCGTTGCGCTTGTAGTTTGCCGACGGCCACGAACTGAAGACATTGAATCGTTGGTATTGGGGATAGGGTCTGATCGTGCGGCGATAAGCCTCGCTGTTCAAAGCGTCACGATCCGAAAGAAAAGACAACGGGATTGCGTTTGGGTTGACAGCCGAGTTGGAAACGAACATCCGCTGTCCGCGCGCATGGCCCAGGCTGAGGCTGACAATCGTCTGCGCCGCGAGGGTTCGCTCGAGAGAGAGACCCGCAGATTGATAGATCGGCAATGTTCCTGTGCGGTCGATCAAGTCTGCCACCGTGAAGTTTGCGGCCTCGCCGCGCAGGTCAGGCAGGGGCCGACTCAGCGGCGGAGCCCCTTGAGCGAGCGTTACCACTGGCGAGAGTTGGATGTTGGTCGAAACGTACGCGGGTTGCGCAACGAAGCCTTGGGTGGCCCATTGTGTCGTGTAGATTGGGATGCCGCTAAAACTCAAGCCATAGCTGAGGCGCAATACACTTTTCGCATTGCCACCGGGATTCCAGGCCATGCTCAGACTCGTTTCCGGTCGCCAACGTCCCTGTTGCAAGGCGCGGCCGTTCCCGTCGCGGTTGGCGAAGACCAGAGCTCCGGGACGGTTGTTTGCGGGGTTAATCGCTGCGAGGTCTACGGTTGCAAACCGGTCGAACTTCTCATGACGCGGTGTGGCGAGGGACATGGCGAAATTGGCGGTGAAGGTAAGATCTTTCGAATACTCGTAGGTGTCGCTTGCCGCCGCCCGCCAATAGCTGCCACGCCAGTAAGAGGGTTGTTCCACCACGGTTGCTGCGCCGCTTTCAGCCAGCCCGAGTACGAAGCTTGCAAAGCCAAGGCCCGTATTGACGACGCCGGGAAGGGAAGTGAGCGATGGGCCAAACTCGAAACTGCCGGCAGGGTTGCGCGGCAGATAAGCGTTCACCTGATAGCGGCGAAATTGGCCTGTCAGGCGCAGGCGATGTTTGCCGAGGCGGGTGGAGAAACCATCCGTCAGGTAGTAGTAATTGTGTGCGCTGATGTTGATCGGATTCAGGCGACCCATCGGCAAATAATCACCAAAGCGGAACACTGGGAAAGCGTCCTTGAGCGGACCTTTGAGCCCAAGCAATTCGATCGCTTGTGCCTCTCCCTCACGGCCACCAATGGACTTGTCGGAATGCACGTCAAACGTCAGCGAGTGCACTGTTGAGGCGTTGCGTATGAAAGTCCAATCGAGGATGCCGCGCCGCGCGCGGAAGTCGCGGTCGTTGTTGCTGGAGTCGGCAATGGTGTTGAAATAACGCGGCGCACCCGCCAGGCCATTCGTGAAGGACCCGTTGAATGTCAGCCGATGCCGCTCGCTGAGTGTGTGGTCGACCTTGAAGATCATGCCCTCGGCGCGGTTCGTCTCCGGGGCAAACACGAAGTAGTTGTTGCGAAAGAACGGCCCAGCGCTGGCGTTCGGCTTGGGGTAGAAAGCGATGGCCCGTTGTGCCACCGGGTCGAGCCTGGTCGCAGGAATGACATTGCCAACAAAGGGGTCTCGAGCAAACTGCGGGTTCGTGATGCTGACAGGGCGCGAGGGGTCATAGGCCGGGTTTGAGCGCGTAGTGGCCGGGTCAAAAACAGGCAGCGGATTGCCTGCGGCATCGACTGTTTTTGAGAAGTCGCCCGTGCGTTCCGGGTCAATGGCGACCGTGCGCAGATAGGATCGGCCGATCCGTTCGCGAACGCCCTCATAAGACACATTGACGAAAGTGCGGCGCGATCCGTCATAAAGCCCTGGGATGATGACCGGGCCGCCTGCGTTGATGCCGAATTGATTACGGCGCAAGAGGTTGCGCGAGCCGCCGCGCTGTACAACCTCGTGGGGGGTGGCATCCAGTTTGTCGTTGCGAAAGTTTTCGAACACGCGGCCATGCCAGCGGCCAAACACCGAGGGGCGTGCAGCCTTAGCCGTTGGGCCACCTTCTCGAAGGCCCATCTCCTGGGTCGCGACTTTGAACTCCTCCACGGCCTTTTCGAGAGAGGCTTGCCATCCATGGAGCAACCCGACGGTCGTCAACAGCAATAACAACCAGATGAAGAACACTTTATAATTAGCTTAGCGCGGGTTGAAATGCTAAACCTTGACGCTGAGGCCATCGGCCAGAGTATTTCGGTAGGCTCGCCAGGCGGGAACCAATCCAATCAGCAACGCCGCGGCAACCACGATGCCGAGGTAAATCGCGTGTTCCTCTTGGAAACCCTGCCAGCGGAGGTAGAGCCCGAATTGTTGCTCAACGAGATTTTGCAGGGCGGCGACGCCTGAAACCATCAAGCCCACCCCCAGAGCACAACCAGACAAGGCGAGCAGAAGGCTCTCGATTAGAAATAAAGCCAGGATTTTGACCGGGCCGGCGCCGAGTGCTCGAAGGATTGCCATTTCACGGCGTCGCTCATTGAGCGTGGTGTAAATCGCGACCAGCATCCCGAGCAACCCGACAAGCACCACGAAGCCACCGACAATTTCAAGCGCAATTTCGGCGTACCTTACGGTGGACCAAAGCTCGCCCATCGCGACACCGGGGATGATCGCCATCAAGGGTTCAGGCAAATAGTTGGAGATGTCACGCTGTAGGCGGAGCGTATCGATGCGGCTCTTTGATCTCAGCAAGAATGCAGTGATCGCCTCGGGACGCAGCTGTTCTGCAGTCAGCTTTTTGGCCGATACTTCTTCCCCGGGTTCTGGCGGAGCGCCGCCTTCCCAACCGACATGGATGGCACTCATCCCTTCGAGAGTGATGTAGACGCTGCGATCGATCGGGGTCGCGGTCTTGGCGAGGATCCCCACAATCGTGAACGGATTGTCGTCGTGGTCCATGATCCCGGCCGCGCCCATGCCATGTGTGAGCACAACTTTTGCTCCCACTTGATAGCCCAGCTTTGCGGCAACGTCGCTACCCAGAGCTGCTTCATTAAAACTTGCAGGAGCTCGTCCGCTGGCAAATTCAGGTTTGCGTGTCTTGCGAAACCGGTAGTGCTCGTAGAAATTCTGATTGGTGCCGACGACGCGGAAACCGCGATGGCTATCGCCCAGCGAATAGGGAATGGTCCAAGCGACTGCCGGGTGCTTCGACCATTCTTCATAGCTCGAGTATTTGACGTTATTCGTGGCCGTGCCCATGCGGAAGACGGTGTAGAGCAGCAATTGCAAGCCGCCGCCGCGCGCACCGGCAATGAGGTCTGTACCGGAGATGGTGGATGAAAAGCTCTCGCGGGCACTCACGCGAAGAGCCTCGACACCCAGCAGCAAGGCAACGCTCAAGGCGATCGAAACTACCGTGAGTAGCGTGGTGACGCGCCGGTTTCTAAGGCTCTTCCAGGCCAGAGACAGAAGCAACACTACGCAACCTCCGTTCGAGATGCCCGGTTCAGATCTGGCAGGCTGAGGCGTTTTTCAAACAGTGGCGCGAGGCTTTGGTCGTGAGAAACGAACAGCAGTGCGGCCCCAGCGGATTTGCACTGCGCGAGCAGCAATTCAAGGAAGCGCTGGCGATGGGCGCTGTCGAGCGCGGAAGTCGGTTCGTCGGCGATCACTAATGGAGGCGCGCCGATCAGGGCTCGAGCCGCTGCGACGCGCTGTTGCTGCCCAACGCTCAGTTCGAGGACGCCGCGATCGAGCAGCGGTGCGATGCCCAGCGTAGAGGCGATCGCTTCGAGCCCTTCCGCCTTTCGCGCAGAATGCAAACGCGTCGGCAGCAGAATATTGTCACGCACGGAAAGATAAGGGATCAGATTGAACATCTGAAAGATGTAGCCGATGTTCGAGCCGCGAAAAGCGTCCCGCTTGGAACTGCTCATGGCTCGCAGATCCTTTCCCAGAACGTTCACCGAGCCTTGTCGTGCTTCGAGCACACCAGCAATCAGACCCAGCAGCGTCGTTTTCCCGCAACCGCTGGGGCCATAAAGAAAGCAGGATTCCCCGGCGCTGAGTTCGAAGCGGTCGAGGTCGATCACATCGGGGAGTTTTGAGTTGTAGCCGAAGCGTACTCCTGCAAGGAGGACGCTACTTGGATTTGTAGGGCTCGACATTCGCCACTGTCATCTGGTAGGACACAGAGCCGAAAGGGCTGCCGGTCTTGTTGATGGTAATCTTGCCTTCGAACCAGTTCGGTTCGAACATGGCTACCTTTGCCTTTTTCTTGTTCACCATGCGGCAGTAAACGATCTGATGCGGAGGCGGAGGTGGGGTGTGGATGCAGCCTCCGGCGATGGGCACAATCAGGTATTCGTCCGCTTCCTCTTGATCGTCGTTTTCAAGCGGAACCATATATCCAGCAATGCGAACCGTGGTGTTGTCGATTTTCTTGAGATCGGGAGGGGGTTCACCAGTGGCGAGATCCAAAGATCGCAACAAGCGCCATTGCACGGCAGGCGCACCAGCAGGTTTGGTGTCTGCCGCTATGAGCGGCAGCGATGCCGGGTCTTCCAGGGTCATCAGAAGCGCCAATGTAAGCACTGCGAAAGCAAGCCGACGGATCGTCTGCATATTCATCATTAAAGCAGTCTCGCCGCATCCTTCGCAAAGTAGGTAAGAATGATCGAGGCCCCGGCCCGCTGGATCGAGGTGAGTGTTTCCATCATGACGCGATCTTTGTCGATCCAGCCGTTGCGTGCGGCTGCCATGATCATGCTGAACTCACCTGACACTTGATAAGCCGCGATCGGAACATCGAAACTCTGGCGAGCCGCGGCGATGATGTCCAGATAAGCAAGGGCCGGTTTCACCATCAGGATGTCGGCACCCTCTTCGAAATCAAGTGTCATTTCGAGCATCGCTTCGCGTCCGTTGGCTGGGTCCATCTGGTAGGAGCGGCGGTCGCCAAAGGTTGGTGCGCTCTCGGCCGCTTCGCGAAACGGGCCATAGAATCCGCTGGCGTACTTGGCCGCGTAGCTCATAATTGGGATCTTTTCAAAGCCTTCTCCGTCCAGGGCTTCGCGAATCGCGGCCACGCGTCCATCCATCATGTCGCTGGGGGCCACCATGTCGGCACCGGCACGGGCATGGCTCAGGGCGGAATCAGCAAGCCATTCGAGGGTAGTGTCGTTGTCGACATCGCCTTCGATGATCTTTCCGCAATGCCCGTGAGATGTGTATTCGCAATTGCAGACATCGGTGATGACAAGCAGATCCGGCACAGCGCGTTTGATGGCGCGAATGCCTTCCTGCACGATGCCGTGGTCGTGATACGCTCCGGAGGCCTCGTCATCTTTCACTTCCGGGATCCCAAACAGAATGACACCGCCGATCCCAAGCTTGGCGATCTCCTCGCACTCTTTGACGGCTTCGTCGATGGAGAGCTGGTTATTGCCCGGCATGCTGCCGATTTCTTTGCGCTTGCCCTCGCCGGGCACCAGAAATAGCGGGTAGATAAACCCTTCCGGGCTCAATCGCGTTTCGCGAACCAGACTGCGGATCGCTTCGGTACGCCTCAGCCGGCGCGGACGATGAATGGGGAACGGCACAACCTCATTCTATGAAAAGTGTCGCAATCTAGTGATGGAGATAGAACACCTTGCACATGATCTTCCACTGGCCATCCACTTTGAGCATCGTGAAGAAGTCTGTGAACCGGTGACCTGTCCAATTGTCGATCTCGAGCCGTACTGTGGCGGCTGTCTCGCTCACGTCCACGCTCCCAAGTCGAATTTCCGCTGCCGGGGCGGCACCGTTGGAGTTGTGCCATTCATACAGGCCCTGGATTGGGCCAGCGAATAGATCCGGCCCGACATAGCCGAAAATCGAAGCCTGGTCATGGAAAGCCAGCTTCATTTCCTCGCTGCTGCCCGACTTTTCTCCGTCAATGTAGTGCTGCACGCAGGACAGGATCGAATCGTATTCTTGGACTGCCGTTGGATTGGATATCACTGAAGTCTATCTGAATCAGGCCCCACTTTTCCTCCATGGCGGCCGAGCTTCTACGGCCAAACCCTACCTCCCCATTCAGGTAGATCCTGCAACCACCCGCAACCTGCGAGAATCAGATTAGACAGGGACGCTCGCTATGCCAAATTCCATCAGTGTCGAAAGTCTTCGAAAGACCTATCGCGGCGCTAGCGAACTGACGATCTTTGCCGATATGACCTTCGTGGTCAATCCTGGAGAACGTCTGGCGCTGATTGGTGAATCCGGCGCGGGCAAATCCACACTTTTGCATCTACTCGGCGGGCTGGACACCCCTTCGGCGGGTGCCATTCGGTTTGGCGAAACCGACATCACTCGCTTGAATCCCGCACAAATGGCGGACTTTCGCAATCGCCAGATCGGGTTTGTCTGGCAAGTCCAATCGCTGCTTCCAGAATTCACTGCCATTGAAAACGTCATGATGCCGCTGCTGGTTCGCGGCGAAGACCCCGCCTCGGCACAGCCCAAAGCCCAGGCAATGCTAGCCGAAGTAGGCTTGGCGGATCGAGGCCATCACCGGGCCGGAGAACTTTCCGGCGGAGAGCAACAACGCGTCGTGCTCGCTCGCGCTTTGGTCGGGCAACCAAAATATCTTCTCGCTGACGAACCCACAGGGAATCTGGATGAATGTACGGCAACTCAGATCCTTGCCCTGCTGGAGAGGCTTCAATCCAGGTTCGAATTAACCAGCGTCATCGTTACACACTCCCCCGCACTCGCCGCCCGCTGCACGCGTACCCTGCGTCTGGCTAAAGGCGGCATATTCGCAATCGGCACGAATCCGACAAATGCCGGTGTAGTTACAATGGAGGCAGAATAGCCATGTTTGAGCGTTACACAGAGAAAGCACGGCGAGTCATCTTCTTCGCCCGATACGAGGCGAGCCAATTTGGCAGCCCGTATATTGAAACCGAACATCTGTTGCTTGGCCTGCTGCGGGAAGATAAGGCCTTGGCCAATCGCTTCCTGCGGTCACAAGCCGCCATTGAATCGATCCGGAAACAGATCGAAGCTCATACGACCATTCGCGAAAAGGTTTCCACTTCTGTGGACCTGCCTCTCAGTCACGAATGCAAGCGTGTGTTGGCTTATGGCGCTGAAGAAGCCGAGCGACTGAATCACAAGCACATCGGCACAGAACACCTGCTGCTGGGAATCTTGCGTGAAGAAAAGTGCTACGCCGCCGAGTTGTTGCATGAGCGCGGCTTGCGGCTCTCGCAAGTGCGCGAAGAAATTGCCCGCAGCTCTTCTGAGAAGGTCGCCACCAGCCGCACCAAGGAATCCTCATTGCTCAATGAGTTTTCTCGCGATCTCACGCAGGCTGCCCTTGATGGCTCTCTCGATCCGCTGATCGGTCGCGACCATGAGCTCGACCGCGTCATTCAGATCCTGTGCCGTCGCACCAAAAACAATCCGGTGCTGATTGGTGAGCCGGGTGTCGGCAAGACGGCAATTGTCGAAGGTCTGGCGCAGCGCATTGCCGATGGCGAAGTGCCCAGCTTCCTCGCCGACAAGCGCATTCTCGCCCTCGATCTCTCGCTCATCGTCGCTGGCACGAAATACCGCGGTCAGTTTGAAGAGCGCCTCAAGACGATCATGAAGGAGCTGATGGAGAATCAGAACGCCATCATCTTCATCGACGAACTCCACACCCTTGTAGGTGCCGGGTCTGCCGAAGGATCGCTCGATGCCGCGAACATCCTGAAGCCTGCACTTTCTCGCGGAGAAATTCAGTGTATCGGTGCCACAACACCGGCCGAATTCCGCAAGTCGATCGAAAAGGACCGTTCGCTCGAGCGCCGCTTTCAGGCCGTTAAGGTGCCGCCGCCGAATGAATCCGATGCAATTCGCATCCTGATGGGCATCAAAGAGCGCTACGAAAAATTCCACGCCGTCGCCTACACCGACGACTCGATTGAAACCGCAGTCTACGCTTCGAATCGCTTCATCCCAGATCGTTTTCTGCCCGACAAGGCCATCGATTTGATCGACGAAGCTGGTGCTCGCGTCAAACTGCGGCAGACCACCTTGCCGCCGGACATTGCCGACATTCAGAAGCGCATTAAGTTCATCGTCCACCGCATGGAAAACGCCATTGCGAACCATGAGTTCGAGAAGGCACGTTTCTATTCGGACGAAGAACGCAAAGAGCGCGAGAACCTACGCCAGCTTCGCGAAAAGTACAACCTGGACGACACCTCAACCGGCGTCGTTGGCAAGGACGATATCGAAGATGTCGTCGCTCGCTGGACCGGCGTCCCGATGACGTCGATCCGCGAAGAAGAAGTTTCCAAGCTCCTTCGGATCGAAGAAGAACTCCACAAGCGCGTGATCAGCCAGGAACGTGCGATTGGCGCATTGGCCCGAGCCATCCGTCGCTCCCGCGCCGGCCTGAAATCGCCCAAGCGCCCGGCTGGTAGCTTCCTGTTCCTTGGCCCCACGGGCGTCGGAAAAACAGAAGTGGCGCGAGCCTTGGCTGACTTCCTCCTCGGTAGCGAAAAGTCGCTGATCCGCTTTGACATGTCGGAGTTTATGGAAAAGCATTCCGTCTCGAAGCTGATCGGTTCGCCTCCCGGATATGTCGGCTACGAGGAAGGCGGTCAGCTGACCGAACGCGTCAAGCGGAACCCCTACTCGATCATCCTTCTCGATGAAATCGAAAAGGCCCACCCGGATGTCTACAACATTCTGTTGCAGGTATTCGAAGACGGCCAATTGACCGACGGCCTTGGCAATACGGTGGACTTCAAGAACACCATGATCATCATGACGTCCAACCTGGGCGCACGCTTCCTCGACAAAAAGAAGGGGATCGGTTTTGATGCCCCTGTCGAAAAGGGTATGCAGCCCAAGGTGGAAGACCAGGTGATGCAAGAAGTCAAGCGGGCATTCAACCCTGAATTCCTCAATCGCCTCGACGAAGTGATCCTGTTTACTTCTCTGGTCGATGAAGACCTGCTCCAGATCATGCATTTGCTCGTGGATCAGATCAACGTCAATCTCGTAGTGAAGCAGATCAAGATCCGCCTCACGGTAGAGGCTGCAAAGTACATCCTCGAGAAGACGCTGGTCGATCGCAGCTACGGAGCCCGTCCGCTGCGCCGAGCGTTGCAGAAGTACATTGAAGATCCGCTTTCGGAAGCGTTGATTCAGGGTTCTCTGCCGCGACCCAGTGAGCTGGAGGTTTATTTGTCCGACACCGGCTTGTTTGTGCGCCCGATTCAGGATGCCGAAGAAGCTCTGGTGGGGGCTGGCCCATCCACTCCCATCGAAGGTACGGCTCTTTACACCTTCTAGATCTTTCCTGATCGATAGAACTAAAGCCTCCCCTTTCCCGGGGAGGCTTTGTTTTTGCCACCATTACAAATGCCATGACGCGTTCGCACTTCCCCGACTATGACCGCTACGTCGAAGCAACTGGCGACGAAATCTGGGCTTTCTATGAAGCTTGCAATCGTGGCGATGAACAGCAGGTTCGGCAGCAGACCGCGGGCAATCCGCGACTGGTGCTCAGCTCAATCCACTACCACCCGCCGCTCTTTTTCGCCCTTCGCGAAAATCATCTCGAGATCGCCCGCCATCTTTTGTCGCTGGGTGCCGACCCGCTGCTCGAGGGATTCCACTTGTTAACGCTCATCGAGCTCCTCACCGAACGAGGCCAAACTGAAGCACTCTCGTTGCTGCCCGCGATGCCCAAGGTCGACAACCCGCTGACTCCTCTGATCCACAGCCGTGACCTCGCCGCAATCTAGCAACTGCTCGACTCTCAACCAGAGTGGATTGCTAGAACCGACCTTCGAGGCAATCTACCAATTCACTGGGCGGTGATGACCCGAAATCTGCCTCTGGTCGACCTAGTGCTGGCCAGAGGCGCAGACATTGATGCTGAGCGTATCGACAGCGCCAAACCCATCTATCTGACCAACGGTGATTACCACTACCGTGGATGGCGCGATGTTCCTTCTGGCACGCTTCGCCCTCATCTGGTGCTCATCGGCTACCTGCTTGCCAAATGCGCCCGCTACGACATTTGGACGGCGGCTCGCCTCGGGGATCTAGAACAAATCAAAGCCGAATTGGCGCGAGATCCACGCCTACTCAACCAGCTCCCGCGCTACTCGGGCTTTTGCAACTCGGCACCACTGCGTAACGCCGTGCGGCATGGCTATTATGAAATCGTCGAGTACCTCCTCGACCAAGGCGCTAATCCGAGTCTTCCCGAGCGGATCGCCCCGGACGGCGCCATTCTCCGGGACGCAATCGCCTTCGAGCATTGGGAGATCGCCAAGCTGCTACTCGAGCATGGTGCCAACCCAAACTCGATGGTGGATTCCTCCGGCAATTGCGTCTGGGCAGCGCGCAATGGTCCCGAGTGGATCCAGCAATTGCTCAAGGAAAAAGGCGGAGAATTCGGCCTTGAAATGGCCTGCTACGAATCAGACCTCGAATTCATCGAAGCCGCTCTCAAGCAGGATTCGCAAGCACTCATCTATCCCTCTCTCCCGCTCGACAACCGCCTTCTGATCGAGCTGGTGCTGCGCTACCAGCCCGATGCCTTATCAAGGAGACAAATTGAGTCGGAGCTCAGTCTGGAGCAAGCTGAATGGTTACTTGAGCGCGGCATTAGCGCCAGTGATCCCGATTGGCTCGGTGTCACCCCGCTCCACCGCTGCGCCAAAGCTGGCAATCAGGAATTGGCCGAGCTGTGCATCCGCCACGGAGCCCGCCAGGACGCTCGCGACGATCATTATCGGGAAACTCCAGCAGAATGGGCCAGGCGCTTCAAGCGCGCAGGTTAGCGCGCGGAACCCGGTATCTTCGGAGGGTTCTTTATGAACTCCTCTACATCCAATGCGGCCTTTGTCGGCACGCCGCTTTTCGCGAGGAATCCCAGGTCGCGGAACCAATCCATAAATCGAAGCTGCCAGGTACCCATCGGGATTCCCTTGCGATCTGTCAACGCCCCGCCATGCACCCCATTTCCATACAAGTGCATCTCGATGTTTGGCACGCCCTTCATGAGCATCGCGTTGTAATATTCCATTGCCCAGATCGCATGCACGCGGTCGCCGCTGCCGGGGCAGGCCAGAAACGCTGGCGGCACATTGGCGGGAATTCCCGGCGCGACACGGCCTTGAGCAAAGGGTGACGGTCCAGGATAAATCATCCCCACAAAGTCAGGACGCGAACTGATCCCACCAAAGGGCCCAGAGGCATTCTTCGCGTCAAACTCGGCAAATTGAACTGCCGCCGGGGCCGATAGCTCCGCGCCAGCGGAGAAGCCAAGGATGCCGATCTTATTCGGGTCAAAGGAAAACTCTTTGGCATAGGCTCGAACCATTCGGATTGCCTGCAGTGCATCGTTCACCGCGTCGGTGCGGGGCTCGTACCCATCGCTCCGCAAACGGTTCCTCAGAATTACCGTATTGATGCCGAAATTGTAGAAATAAGATACAAAATCCGCACTCTCTCCACCCACATTCAACGTTCGATGTCCGCCTCCGGCCGCAAGAATAATCACCGCCCCGGTGTTGATGCCTCGTTCCACCGTGTGAATCTCGATCGAGGGATTGTGGATGCTAACGATGCTCGAAATTCTTCCGGGCACCGCCTGACTCATGTTGTAAACCTCTGGGATCTTGACCTTATCAGCATTCACAAACGGAGAGCCCTCCGGATAAAGCGGCATTACAATACCGCCTTGAAGAATCGCCTGTGCCGCATAGGGCTTGTCTGTGGGCAGCGCTGGCTTGGGGATTGCCATTGGTGCCGGTAAGGGCGGTAGTGCCTGTTGCCCCATCATCGCGTTGGCCATTGCGATCACCCAGACAGTCGATTGAAACAAGTGTTTAAGCATTCACCGCAAAGCCTATCAGTATTTCAATCTAGTCCGCATTAAGAATTAAATCGTAGAGATTTGGCAAAATGATTCGGTTGTTTTGCCTGTTCTTCTCTGTGATGATGTTAGGGTGCTCGACCTGTCGAGACCGATTTCTGTGAGACGCATAACCGCAATTTCACCCGCCCTGCGGCTACTTTTGATTGCCGCGCTCGCGATGTCGCTTTCGGCTGGTACAAAGTCAGTTCTAGTGATCAGCTCCTACCGGACTGGCTATCCCTGGTCGGCCGATGTCGAGCGAGGGCTTCACAATGTTTGGCGGGAGAGCAAAACTGAGATAGCGACCTGGGTGGACTATCTCGATTCCCGCCGCGACGCCGATTGGCGAACCCATTTCTATGAGCGGTTTGATTCGAGCTACAAGGTACGTAAGTTTGACCTGCTGGTGGTGATCGATGATGAGGCTGTGGAAATCTGGTGCTCAAATCAGGCGATGTTCCGAGGCATCCCTGTTGTCTTCGGCGGAGTAACAGAAAAGCCGCGATGCGGGATTGGCAACTCAACCGGTGAGTTGGAGAGCTTCAATACGGACGGACTCATCCGGCTGGGTTTTTCCGTGAGGCCGAATCCACCAAAGATCGCGGTCTTAACGGATCATTCGGCGTTGTCGGATTCCATGTTGAACACCCTCAAGGCGAACCTCTCCGCTCCGCAATTGACAGCGTTGCGAGAACTCGATTCTGCACGATTCAACCTCTCCGAAGTTGAGAAAATGGTGGCTCAGCTTGATCCTGCCTCGTTGGTTTTCATCGCTTCGTTTCAGCGTGAAAAATCTGGCAACTTCCTGCCATCTCTTTCCACCTATCGCTCGATCGGCTACGCATCTGCGGCCCCGGTGATCGCTTTGAGTTCTGACGCCGGGCCGGGTTTGCTTGCGGGCTCCAAGAATTCCGGTCTCGATTACGGCCAACGGCTGGGAAAGTTAGCTTTACGAGTATTGTCCGGGGAGGATCCGTCTTCGATCCCGACCGTCATCCATTTCCCAACTCCACCTCAGATTGAGGCATCAGAACTCCAGCGTTGGGGCGTTTCTGAGAGCGTCATTCCCCAAAACGTCGAAGTTCTGCATGCCAACTTGAGCTTCTTTGCCCGCTATCGCAATTGGATTATCGGGCTCTCCATATTCTTGTTCGCACAATCCGCCTTGCTGATTGTTCTTGGATTCAACATACTGGCCAGACGCCGCGCTCAGCGCGAGTTGATGCACCAGAATGCCGCATATCGCGATGCCCTTGACTCCGCCGCGGCGGCGAGTGAAAGTAAATCTCGCTTCGTCGCAAACATGAGTCATGAGTTGCGTACCCCGCTCAATGGAATTCTCGGCATGAGTGAATTGTTGCTGGACGCACCTCTCGTGCAAGCCGAGCGATCTTCGATTGAGACCATCCGCTCCTCAGCCAATCATCTGCTTGTCATCCTGAATGACATTCTTGACGTGTCGCAATTGGAATCCGGTCGGCTGAAAATCGTCGAACGCCATATCAACCCTTCTCGACTCATCGAAGAAGCAGTGCAATTGTTTCAACCTCCAGTGGGTTCGGCGGTCCAATTGCGGAGCGAAATCGAAGGCTCACTTCCTTCCTACCTGATGGGCGATCCTGCCCGCATCCGGCAGATCTTGTTCAACCTGATCGGCAACGCATTGAAGTTCACGACAGCCGGATCCATCACCGTCGGGGCCAAGTATGAATCCGGCCACCTCAAGCTTTGGGTCTGCGATACGGGGCTCGGAATCCCGCGCGATCAAATCGCGAATATCTTCGCGCGCTTCGCCCAGGTGGATGACTCGAGTACTCGACAACACGGTGGTCTGGGCCTCGGTCTCTATATTGCCCATGAGCTCGCCACACGGATGAGCGGCACGATTGACGCTGTAAGCGAACCCGGTCAGGGCTCTTGCTTCACGTTGGAGCTTCCGCTGGCTGTCGCTGTGACGCAGCCAGAGCCCGCTGCGGTGATCGATCGCCCGCTTGAACTTTCCGATCGCAAGGTTCTTGTGGTGGAGGACAATCTCGTCAATCTCACTCTCACCAAGCGGCTCCTCGAACGATTCGGTTGCCATGTGTCGACAGCAGTGGACGGTCAGCAGGGAGTTTCCGAGGTGTTGCTCCAAACGGTTGATCTGATTCTGATGGACCTACAGATGCCTAAGATGGATGGCCTCGAGGCAACCCGAAAGATTCGCGCCCTCGATCATCCCAACGCCCAGGTGCCCATCATCGCTCTCACCGCAAGCGCTGCTGCCGGCGATCGAGAACTCTGTCTCGCCGCCGGCATGAACGACCATCTCGCAAAGCCAATCAACCGCCAGGCGCTGGAAGCAGCCTTGTCGAAATGGCTTAGCGCGCCACCCGAATCAACGCCGCATTGCTGACTACATTGGGATTTCCCCAGACGATTTGCATCGTGGCATCTCCCTCGGGCAGTCCTGGGGGGATTCTGAAGTTGATTTGTGCAAGCCCGGTTAGCCCGGGGGTAAGTCCGCAGAACTCCGCCGTCATCAGCGTTGCCCCGAATCGAACCGAAGGCCGCACTGCGCATTGCGCCAGTGGGTTTGTCGGTGCGGCTTCCCCGGCCTCGGTGGCGGGCGTGGTCTGCCCGATTCCCGTTAGATAGACAACGAGGGTTCGTCCTGAGCGCGCCGGGTTGTCGGCGGTGATGAGTTGATTCTGGGCGTCTACCACAATTGCCCTGCGCTCCTGCCACGTGAGGATTGCCGGTGCATTGGGTCGGATGGGCACATAGGCCAAGTTGGAATCTCCAGCCTGACTTTGTACGCGCACCGTTGCAAAGCCCATCGGCGAAGGCGTTATATCGGACGGCACCAAGAAGTTCACTTGCCCGTTAGAACTGAAGAACAGCGGAGCTTGCCGACCATTCACAAACACTTTTGTCGTTCCAAGGCTCGATGGAAGCGGCAGCGATGATGCACTCGCATTCGCACCGCCAAGGTTTGTTCCAAAGATCGACGCCAGGCCGCCAGGAGCCAATCCTTCGGCCACTGTGAAGGCTCCATTCACAACGCCGCCACCCGCGATTTCAGCCACCGGCTCCAGCACGATTCGCGTATCAAAGCTCAGTCTGCCGCCACTTGCGACCCACATCGGGTTGCTATACGAGCCTGCGAATCCACCTTTCGTCCACACCCTGACCTTCTCTTCTGCGCGGCGGGCAAAGAAGCTGTAGAAGGACATCGCCTCTTGGCTCAATAACGCATCGCTCACCACGATCGTCGCAAGTCTGTAGTGCTTCTTCTCCTGCGCCGCGCTGGGCACCCTTGGGCCAAGTTGCGCCACAACGTCCGCAATTCGAAGTACTTCAAACTGATTGGGCGTGAGCGCGGGCCCAATGCAACTGTTTCGCAGCCGGTTCACTGCATTCGCATCGGTCACGATGTATTGATCAGGCACTTGCTCAGCCGGAATCACGCCCATCATGTACAAATCCAGTGGATTGAAAACTTTCGGCCCGGAGTTCACCCTGCTCACCAGGACTCCGTTTTCGAGAGTCAAAGAACAGCCAAACGCCCCTTCGTCGCCACCCATCACTCCGTTTGCCATCGTGGAAATCGGCCAATGCGCTCTACCAACGGCCAGTGGCCCGCTGCGCACGTAGTTCACCCATTGGTGGCCAAATTCATGAGACTGAGTTCTCTCGCCTCCATCGAAGGCTGAGACTAAGGGAAACACATTCACGCCTTGCAGCCTGGCCGCGGATCCGTATGAATCCGAATTCAGAATCGGTATGGGCGTGCCAATACCGCTCACCAGTTGGCGCACTGGGGAGTGGTGCCGATTGATTGGATAGCTCCTGGCAAAAACAATGTTGAGTTGGTCAAATTGATCGGGAAGATACTGATAAAAGCGATTGGTTGCCGCAGCAAGATCCGGTTGGAATAGGACTGTGCCATTGGCCGGAAACACTCTCGGCTCCCCAATATTCACCACATAGTTCGTGCGCTGCACGCCCGGCCCAAGTGGAACCACGGGCAACAGTGGCAGTTCGTCAGTAAATACTTCAGAAAAGACGTTCAGAGTTTCAATCAGCGTCGTTCCGGCATATACCCGGAGAAATCCAATCTCAGGCCGGAAGACGTCGTCCAAGCCTACCTCGGGCGCCACAAACTGACCCCGCCAAACGCAGCTCCCCTCATTCACCAGATTCTGCGCAGCCTGTTGTCCAGACAAACGAGGCTCAATCGCTACTCGTGTAACGTTGTTCCCTCGAATGCAGGTTCGAAACGTGATCGTCTGGCCAGCGCGCGCCACACTCGGCGTTCGAGACATCCATTGCGTCTGGGTCTCCTGCCCTGAGAGCGCCGCAGCAAAGCCAAGTCCAATAATGAAGATTGATCGCAGTTGATACATAGTCCTGAATCGCAGAGCGCTATTCAGGGCCCAACTCAATCACTACTCACCGATGGTTTTTCAAAAAAATCCATCGCCCCAATGCGGTCAGCGCCACAGATCCCCCGATGATCTTGAATTCGTAGAGCCAAAGATTCGGGATGTCCTCCGTTGGCAGGATACAAAATGCCAGACCCACCAGCGTCACTAGGAAGCCGGATGCCGGAGCCCACCGTAGCCCGGCCTTCCAGGCGCTCGCGAAAATGTAGAGAATCGGCACAAAACTGGTGAGCACCATCATCGATGTCAGCTCCTGATAGGCAGCCTTCATCGAGTCACCCAACTGCATCAGTAGCAGCAATGCAGTAGAGACCCCCGCCAGCACCAGCATCGAAACATGCGGAGTCTTCCAACTGGGATGCACTCTTGCGAATATGGGCGGCAAAAGCCCATCCCTGCTCGCGGCAAAGGAAAGCCTGGAAACACTGGAAAGGATCCCCCCCATCTGCCCCATCAGACACATCATCGCGAGCACTCCGAGTGCAGCTGGCATCCAGTCCAGCCCCAAGGATTGCGACGCAACTCGCCCCGCCTGAACCACGCCGAACATCACATTTGTGACTTCGGGTTTCTGAATCACGAGAATCGCTAGCGTTGCAATGCCATAGATCAACACACCAACCAACCCCGCAATCCAGCCCGCCCGTCGAATTGTTCTGCCAGGGTCGCGGATTTCTTCGCTCATCATTCCCAGCAATTCAATCCCCGTCACCGAGAAAGCAATCTGCGACCAGAAGTTCAGCGTGTCCAGATGGGCAGTTGGTGTGATAGTCAAAACCGTCGCCGATCCCTTCCTTGAGTAAACAATAGCCGCTGCGCAAACGAGCAGCGCAGTAGTCGCCCAGACAGCAAAGCTGCCCAATGTCTGATTCCAACTTCCAACCTTTACCCCCAATAAGTTGATTCCCACACCGAGCCATAACGCACCCGCGCCCACCGTCAGAATGAGCGCTCGATTTTCCACCAATGCCGGGTCGATTGCATACAGCGCAACACTTACATAAGCCAGGGCCGCGCTCGGGGCCCAACTCGCGATCCCGATCCAGTAAAGCCAGAACGAGAGAAATCCATGCCATGTCCCGAAGTCATTTCTGGCCCAAACATATTGGCCTTCCGCGCCAGGTTGGCGCGTCGCCAGAACTCCCACCGATTGCGCCATTGGGCCGACAAAAAACAATCCAGCCAATAGAAAAAGACTGAATGATCCCGGGCCGGCATGGGCCGCTGCTGCCACAAATCGTGTGCCGACGATTGCGCTGATGCCAAGCACAACGACTTCCCGCAGCTCCATACCTCGGTTGAGTTGCTCAGATTGCTGATTTAAAGACAAGCGCGATGGTATCACGCCGACTCTCCAATTTCGCTATTCTGAATGTGGCAGAGGCCCTATCCATGAACGAAATTCTCGGCATGATCGCCTTCCTGGCCGCCTACTTGGTTCTGATGAAGTGGGTGCTCCCCCGCTTCGGCGTCCCAACTTGAATGAACAATCAATGCGGCGAGTCTCGTCCGCCTGCTCCTAAGCCACAAGCTCCCAAAAATTAATATTTCAATTACTGTAGTTGAAATTGAGATTTCTATCGATACAATCGGTGCAACCTCAATTTCGTATGCAAGTGTTCCGCTCCGGACGTGGTGGACAGCGCGTTGGGAGTGAATTATTGCCATTGAATCACGCAGCAATTTTGAATTCAACAGAAAAATCGCGACGAGCTTGAGTTGGCGTTTTGTAGCCGAGA
>Ga0194130_10000614_pt1 | contig 64665 bp, 46 predicted proteins | sample TA2KigsurfametaG_FD_160084 | JGI IMG/M metagenome (GOLD analysis project Ga0194130, IMG submission 160084) | Freshwater microbial communities from Lake Tanganyika, Tanzania - TA2015050 Kigoma 12 surface | ecosystem: Environmental > Aquatic > Freshwater > Lake | place: Tanzania: Lake Tanganyika...
TTCAACGGACGCGATCTTTCGGGGTGGGTCAATGTGAACGGCAGCCCAACCACATGGACCGTCGGCAAGGACGCCGATGGCACGCCATTCATCCAGTGCTCCGGCAAGCCCACGGGCGTTCTCCGCACCGAGCGGCAATACGAGAACTTCATCCTCGAGATGGAGTGGATGCACGAGGAGGAACCTGGAAATGCAGGGCTCTTCATCTGGAGCGATCCGCTGCCCGCCCGCGGCGTTCCCTTCACGCGATCAGTCGAAGTGCAGATCATGCTCACGCCAGATGCCACCGACAAGGATGGGCGTGTTCTCTACACGGGACATGGAGACATCTTCCCCATCCACGGCGCGACCATGACGCCAGACCGCGCACATCCGGCGGGCTGGAGTCGGTGCCTGCCGTCCGCGCGCACCACCAAGGGCAAGGGGCAATGGAACCACTACCGCGTCACTGCAGACCGCGGAACACTGCGGCTCGCGGTCAATGGCACGGAAGTCTCTGGAGGTACCGGGATCAATCCTCGGAAGGGATACATCTGCCTCGAAAGCGAGGGAACGCCAATCCGATTCCGCAACATCCGACTCACGGAACTGCCTGCGGCCACGCCGGCACTCACAGCAGAGGCATGTGCGCCCGTGGATGTCGGCTTTCGCAGCATCTTCGATGGCACACTGGATGGTTGGGGCGGGGATTGGAGCTTCATGGCGCACTGGAAAGTTCAGGACTGGTTGCTCTCGTACGACGGCAAGGGCGGGGACCTGACGTATGGGAGGGGCGTCTGGGGGGACTTTGAAATGGTGGTGGACTGGCGGTGGGGTGATGGGCATCAGGGAGAGATGGATCGCCCGCTGATTGGCAAGGATGGGAAAGAACTGCGCAGAGATGATGGATCGGTGCAGACCGTCAAGGTGCAGGAGCGCGACAGCGGGATCTATCTGCGCGGCAACAAGAAGTCGCAGGTGAACATCTGGTCATGGCCGTGCGGCAGCGGAGAAGTCTGGGGCTACCGCACCGATGCGTCGATGCCCGATGCCGTCCGAGCTGCTTGCACCCCCCGCGTCGCTGCGGACGAAGCCCCTGGTCAGTGGAACCGCTTCCTCATCCGCATGAAGGGCGATGTGCTGAATGTGTGGCTCAACGCGCAGCAGGTGATTGACAATGCTGAACTCCCCGGCGTTCCCCGCGAAGGATGGATCGGACTGCAGAGCCACGGATCGGCGATTGACTTCGCCAACATTTACATGCGGCCGCTAACTGAATCTCACTGAACGAAGTTGACCCTGACGAAACCGGGGAAAGGACCGCAAAACGGACGCGTTTCCGCGGGGAATTGGGCAGATGCCCTCCGAGCTACTCCTCCGTCATTTCGCGCAGGCGGTGCTTCATCTGCGCCTTGAGCCGAGCAAGAATGGATGAGTGCATCTGGCTCACGCGGCTCTCGGACAGATCGAGCGTGAGCCCGATCTCCTTCATGGTGAGTTCCTCGTAGTAGTAGAGAATCACGATCAGGCGCTCTGCTCGGCTGAGCCCACGCGTCATGAGCGTCTGCATGTCCCGCCGCTGCAGCATGGAGAACGCATCGCAACCCGTGTCGTCTTGGGGAACATCGATCTCTCGCGCTTCACCACCCGAATCCGCATCGGACCACTTCTTATTGAGGCTGACGAGCCCGACAGGGCTTGAGTCACGGTGGATCTTTTCGAACTCCTCCTCACTGACGTCGAGGCGTGCTCGCAGTTCAGCTTGCGTTGCGGGACGCCCCTTCTCCATCTCGATCTGCTTGCGAACGCGTTCCATGCGCGAGGTTCGCGAGCGCACGAGACGCGGCACCCAGTCCATCTGTCGCAACTCATCGAAGATTGCGCCTCGTATTCGCTGCGGACAGAAGGTCTCGAACTTGATACCCCGCGCAGGATCGAACGAGTTGATCGCATCCATGAGTCCAAAGACTCCGGCGGAGAAGAGATCATCGACTTCGACCTCGGACGGCAGGCGCGTGCGCATGCGCTCTGCGGTGAATCGAACTATCGGCTGATAATTTTCGATCAGTCTGTTGCGAAGGTCATTTCGTTCTTGGGAGTGCTCGGCACTTCCCCGCACAACGCAGTAACGCTTCCAAATCCGCGCGATCTCGGCTTGTGCCGGATTCGACCGCTTCGAAGAGTCGCGGCGGTGATCGCGCAGTGGTGCTGGGCGAGGCGCCTTTTCGGGCATCGCCTTCTGCTTCTTGACTGCATGCGGACGGACGACAGCGCGGGCTGCTCCCACTCGATTTGATTTGGTCTTGACGCGACTCATTCGTGGTCTCTCCTTGACCTTGATCGCATGAGGTACACGGTGGCACCTGCGATCGACCGAGCTCTCCTGCTCTCCACCGCAGCGATCCATGCCGCGGTGCATTCGGCCGCTCCATGACCGAACGGGGGCAATATACAACTCAATTTTTGAGTCTGGCAAGTGGGGCTCAAAGAAATTCACAAACCAATGCCTCTCGGACCCTCCATCCAATGAATCCCCTCGAGGCCGCATTGCGCATCAACTTGTGGATCACCAACTGCCGCACCACCATGGACTGGGCATCGAGATCGCGAGGCATTGAGACCCAAGGCGAGAAAGAAATTTCTCTAAACTGCCTCGGCAAGATGAGCTCTTACGGCATCAATTGCCAAACAGCGACTGCCAGATCACTGCCCCAGTCAGTCCTTTCCCTCTGCGTCATGCTTTGGGCATGGTCCTCGTTCCTGGCGCCTCGCGCCCATGCTCAGGTGGACTTCAAGTTGTCTGCCGATGACAGGTGGGTTGCGCCTGAAGATGCCGATCCGAACAGTCCAAACAGTCAATTGCATCAGGCGCAAATGGCGCTCGCACGGGGTGATGCAGCGCGTGCCTACAACCTGGCAACCGGCTGGCTGGAGCGCTTTCCGGCGAACCCCCTCCGGGCGCACGCGCTGCTTCTCAAGGCCGATGCCATGCTTGCGCAGGGCGACGAGTACAAGGCGCTCTACGACTACGAAGAACTGATCCGCAACTATCCCGGCAGCGATGTGTTTGTAACGGCGCTCCAACGCGAATTCTCGATCGCCAAGGCCTATGCCAACGGGCTGCGGCGCAAGTTCTTCAACACGTTCCGCTGGCTGAATGCGGACGAGGAGGCTCAGGAAATCCTCATCCGCGTGCAAGAGCGTCTGCCCGGAAGCCAACTCGCCGAGCAAGCGGGGATGGAATTGGCGGATTTTTACTTCCGCAAGCGAGATCTGCAGTTGGCTTCGGACGCCTACGACCTGTTTGTCCAAAATTACCCCCGTTCCAAACAGGTGGAAAAGGCGCGTTTACGGCTGATTTACACGCTTTTGGCGGCCTACAAGGGTCCTCTGTACGACGCTCGCGGACTCTTTGAGGCAAGCGCGCGGCTCAAGGAACTGCAGGCGCTCGATCCAGTCACGGCGCAGCGGGTTGGAGCCGATGCACTGATCGTGCGCATCTACGAGTCCGAGGCAGCCAAACTGCTCTCCGAGGCTGCCTGGTACGACAGGCAGGATGATCCGATTTCGGCTGAGCGCTACATTCGACGCTTGGTTGAAAAGTATCCAAAGTCGATCGCAACTCTGCTTGCGTTGCGGGAGATCCCGCAGTTGTATGCAAAGCTGCCGCCGCTTGTTGCGAAGTCGACGCCCGACTACCGAACCCTCCGCAAGCAGATGCTCGGGCTGGATTGGGAACAGGCAGCGCCTGAACCGGGTGAGTTGAAGCCTGCACCTGCAGGTGCGCCAGAGGAAAACACGATGCCAGGCGAGATCGCACCATCCCCCCCGAAGCCAGAATCTGTGCCGGCTGCATCCCAAGAACCATCGCCAGCACCCACACCACCGCCAGCGAGCCCCTGAATGACCGCGCGCCCCGCCGTTTCACTCGTGTCTCTCGTGCCCAGCGTGGTTGCGCTCATGCTGCTGGTGCCGTTGGCAGGTTGCACAAGTGATCCATCGCAGGGCTACGCATCTGGCGCGCTGTACTCGAACAAGTTCCGAAGCGTCTCGGTACCGCTCTTCAAGAACGACGCCACGGACCGTGCCGTGCAGTTTCAACTGGGCGATGCGCTCGTGAAGGAGTTCGAACAGATGACCCCCTACAAGGTGATGTCCGAGGGGCGCGCCGACACGGTCCTCCGCGGCACGATCACCCGTGTGGATATGAGCATGGTGTCACAAAGTCTTGGCACCGGTCTCCCTGAAGAGATGGCGTTTGCCGTCACCGTGGACTTCGAATGGCTCGACATGAAGACCGGGAAACCGTTGGTTTCGCGCTCGGGATTCAAGTCCACGGCCGTTTTCGTCGCAAGCCTGCCCAACAAGCAGCCGATAGACCTCGCACGGTTTGCCGTGGCGCAGCAGATGGCGCGGGATATAGTTGCGAGTCTGCAGGGCGATTGGTGATCCGCAGACAGGTTCGATCAGTACAGTGAGGCAGGTACTTGCGAGGAGCGGATTTCTTGAACAACAGCACTGACAGCACAGTTTCCATGCACTCCCAACCCACACGATCGGGGCAGCCCGCTTTGACCTTTGATGTGTCTCGCATGTTGAACGAACGCAGCCCGAAAGACGGCAACGACTCCGGCGGCAGTTCGGGCGACGGCAACGGCGGCGGCAACCGCTCCGGCAACTCCGCTCCCCCGAAGATGCGCCGACAGTTCATGACATGGATTTTGGTGGTGGCCGTATTGGCCGTGGTGTGGACCGTACTGATGGGTGGTTCCAACCGCGGCGAGGCGATCCAGACTCCGCAGGAGTTCTTTGTATTGGCCAAAGAGGGATACTTCGAGCCGGCATCGGTCGTCATCGAAGATGACAAACTCATGGCAACGCTGTCGAAGTCGCTGCCGGGAGCAACCGAACGATCAGGGCAGAAGGGCGGCATGGTGTGGGTGCGCATCATTCCAGGCAACTACGACTGGGTGCGGGAACAATTGACGGCATCGGGAGTGAAGTGGCAGGAACAGGTCGGGCAGAGCATGTTCGTCCAGTTGCTTCTGACGCTTGCTCCGGGGCTGCTCATCCTGCTGGTGCTGTGGTTCTTGATCGCCCGCGGAATGCGCAATGCGGCGGGCGGCGGTCCCGGCGGCATGCTCGGCAGTTTCGGCAAGAGTCGTCACCGTGTCACCAACAAGGAGAATGTGCAAATCACCTTTGCCGATGTCGCGGGCGTGGATGAGGCAAAGGAAGAGGTCGGCGAGATCGTCGAGTTTCTGAAGAATCCAAAGCGCTTCTCGAAGCTCGGAGGCAGGATTCCGCGCGGCGTTCTGCTTTCCGGGCAACCTGGCTGCGGCAAGACGCTGTTGGCGAAGGCCATCGCAGGCGAGGCGGACGTCCCCTTCTTCTCAATTTCGGGATCGGACTTCGTGGAGATGTTCGTGGGCGTCGGCGCCAGTCGCGTTCGCGATCTCTTCAAGCAGGCAAAGGAAAACGCCCCCTGCATCATTTTCCTGGATGAGATTGATGCCGTGGGCCGTCGGCGTGGTGGCGGCTTCTCCTCAGGCGGTCATGACGAACGCGAGCAGACGCTCAACGCCATCCTCGTCGAGATGGATGGATTCGAAGCGAACGATCAGGTGATCGTCATCGCTGCGACAAATCGTCCGGATGTACTCGACCCTGCATTGACGCGCCCAGGTCGTTTCGATCGTCAGGTGGCAGTACCGCTGCCCGATCTGCGGGGACGACGACAGATCCTTGCCGTCCACGCGCGAAAGGTGAAGATTGGAGCCGATGTTGATCTGGAACGGCTCGCGCGCGGAACGCCGATGTTCAGCGGCGCCGATCTTGCGGCGATCATCAACGAGGCTGCGATCATCGCAACCATGGCGGAGAAGGATTCGATCGAAATGTCCGATCTGGAAGAGGCACGAGACAAGGTGCGCTTTGGCCGCGCGAATCGCAGCCGCAAGATCGAGGAAGAGGAGCGCGTGGCGACCGCGTATCACGAAGCTGGGCACGCGCTGCTGCAGGTGCTCCTGAAAGATGCAGATCCGCTGCATAAAGTCACGATCATTCCACGTGGGCAAGCGATGGGTGCGACCTTCAGCCTTCCGGAGAAGGACCGCTATGGTTATTCGCGGCGGCATCTGCTTGCCACAATGCGAGTGCTGTGCGGTGGACGTATCGCGGAGGAGAAGAAGACAAGCGACATTTCGAGCGGCGCCTCCATGGATATCCGTATGGCGACCGCCTATGCGCGCACAATGGTGCTCCAGTGGGGCATGTCAGACCGACTTGGGTTCGTCAACTACGGTGGGTCCGATGAGCGCGATATGTTCATCCCCGAGAAGGATTACTCGCCTGAAACGGCGCATGTGATCGACCAAGAGGTTCGAACGCTGATTGATCATGCTTATGCCGACGCGAGACAAATGATCGAGCAGAACTGGGACAAAGTTGTCGCCATCTCGGAAGCCCTGCTCGCCGTCGAGACGCTCTCCCGCGACGATGTGGATCGCATCATGGCAGGCGAGCCATTCCAGAAGCCCTCCGTGGCAGACCTCCTGAAGCGGGAACTGCCGAAGAATTCCACGGCCTCGAGTCCTGAAAATGGGCAACAGCCACGGGAGGATTTGCCGCCCGGTGCGCTTCCATCGCCTGCCTGAACGCCTGCTCTCCGTTACGCGTCGCCCAGCATGCGCTTGGACCGGAGCAGATGGTGGTACCGCTGCGCAAAGCGGTGCGCCTCGTCCCGCACGGCCTGACAGAGTTTCAAGGCGACGCTGTTGCGCGGCAGACGCAGAGGTTCTGAATCACCGGCGCGGTAGATCAACTCCTCGCGCTTGGCTAGACCGATGACCAGTGGCGGCTTGACTTCGAGCGTGGAGAAGGCGTCGAGCGCAGCGGAAAGTTGCCCTGCCCCGCCATCGATGAGGACGAGATCTGGATACAACTCAAGTCCCCCGCCTGCATCGCGGTAACGGCGGCTGACCACTTCGCGAATCGCCATGAAGTCATCGTTCTCCGCGGTGCGCACGCGGTACCGGCGATAGCCATCCTTGAATGGTCTGCCATCGATGAAGCACACCTTGCTGCCGACCGTCTCACCCCCGCCGAGATGCGCGATGTCGATCGCCTCCAGACAGCGAATCGGCGCATCCGCTCCGAGCACAGATTGCAGCGCACCAACGCCATCGAGCGGGTTCGTGATGAAGTCATGACTGCGCCCTTCCCAGTCGCTGCGCGGATCACCGCGCCCAAGTTCGCGGTGATCGAGGCGCTCGATCGCGCGAATCTGATCGCGGAGCGTGGCGGCGCGCTCAAAGAGCAGCCCGTCGGAGGCCGTCTTCATTTCCGATCGCAACTCGCGAAGCATGGCGCTCCGTTTGCTGACGACGAACCGAAGAAATCGATCGATATCGTCGCGGTAGGCACTTGGCGAGATTCGATTTGCGCATGGTGCGGTGCATTGCCCGATCGAATGCAGCAAACAGGGTCGGAAAGATCTGTTGGCCGGGTTGTCCGATCGAATATCGAGATCACAGGTGCGGTACTGGAACACACGCTGCAAAATCTGCACGGCGTGTCGCAGCGATCCTCCACTGAGAAAGGGTCCAAAGATGCGCGCGCCTTTGAAGCGCTCGTGCGCGGGGGTCCGGGTGATGAAAACGCCAGGGAACTCATCGCGCATCGTGACGGCGAGATATGGGAACGACTTACCGTCGAGGAGGCGCTCGTTAAAGCGTGGCTGGAGATCTTTGACGAGTCGTGCCTCGAGAAGCAGTGCCTCCCACTCGCTGTCGCACTCGACCGTATCGAAGTCGAATACATGATCAAGCAGCGGCTGCTTGCGTGGTCCGAGGTCGGTGCTTGGCAGGAAATACGAACTCACCCGGTCGGGCAGCACGAGTGCCTTTCCGACGTACAGCACCGCCCCCGCCTCGTCCTTCATCAGATAAACACCCGGCACACTCGGAAGCCCACGAGCCTTCTTTAGCAAATGCGGAATAGCTGATGAAGGCATTTTTGAATGTTAGGTAGGCACTTCATGCAATTCAGGGGTATAAATATCATGGGTGGTGATCAACTACCCGAAGTGATTGACCACGTTCGTTTTTTCCCACCCACCTTTTGGAGCCAACAATGAAGATCTTTGCATCGACTCTCGGAATCGCTCTCGTCCTCACACTCGGCGCCTGCTCGGGTGAAAACAACACCGCTGCCCCCGGTGCTGTGAGCGGCAAGTCCTGCTCAACCTCGTGCGCTACAGCGAAGGCTTGCTGCAAGGAGAACAAGGCAGCCACATGTGACACTGCCAAGACCGACACCGCGTCCCCAGGTGCTGTGAGCGGCAAGAAGGATTGCTCTGGCGCGAAGTCGTGCCCCGCGACCTGCCCCATGTCGAAGAACTCGGACAAGTCGAACGGCTGATTCGGCTTTCGACCGACGAGTCAATCTCAACGGTTTTTCGCGGCAGGACTCGCTCATGCGGGTCCTGCCGTATTTTATTCGCCCGAAAGGAATCACAGTTCGTGCGTCGCCTTCGCTAGGATGCTGCATCACATGGCAGGTCTCCTTCTGTGCGGTGGACGGGTCATCGATCCAGCAAGCGGTCTTGATGAAACCGCCGATGTGCTCGTGGAAGATGGATGTGTTGCCGCGATTGCTGCTCATGCCGATGAACGCTCCCGAAGGAGCGCCGGAGACGCCGCGGTCATTGACTGCAGCGGAAAGTTGGTGGTTCCCGGGCTGATCGATCCCCACGTGCATCTGCGCGAGCCTGGCGCCGAACACAAGGAGACAATTGCATCGGGTGCTGCGGCCGCCATTCTCGGTGGCTTCACGGCGGTCTGTTGTATGCCCAACACCACACCCGCCATCGACCTTCCGAGCACTGTCGAGTTCGTTCAGATGCGCGCAGCGATGACTGGACTTGCGCGCGTCCATGTGGCTGGCGCTGCCACGGTCGGGCGCAAGGGTGAGCAACTGGCACCGATGGGTGCGATGGCGGGCGTCGGTGCAGTGGCGTTCACCGACGATGGAGACTGCATCGCATCGGCAGGCATGATGGGAAAGGTGCTCGCAGTGTGTGCATCGCTTGGCAAGGCGTTCATGCAGCACTGTCAGGATCCGACGCTGACGGTGGGTGGCGTGATGAATGCAGGCGTGACCAGTGCCCGACTTGGTCTGGGTGGTTGGCCCGCGGTGGCGGAGGAGGTGATCATTGAGCGTGATATCCGCCTCAATCGTGCGCACGGATGCAGGTATCACGTGCAGCATCTTTCATCTGCGGGGTCCGTCGATATCGTTCGGCGCGCGCGTGCGGCAGGCGAACGTATTTCAGCGGAAGCGTCGCCGCATCACTTGCTGCTGACGGAAGAAGCCTGCACACACACGAATACCCACGCCAAGGTGAACCCCCCACTACGCACGGATGCAGATATCCGCGCCATTGTCGAGGGAATCGTCGATGGCACGATCGAGGTTCTCGCCACGGATCATGCTCCGCACTCTGCATCCGAGAAGGCGGTCGACTTCGCGTCTGCGCCGTTTGGGCTGATCGGGCTGGAGTGTGCTCTGCCGCTGTATGCCAAGGCACTCGTGGATCGTGGTGCCATCGGCTGGGAGCGGCTGATCGCACTGCTGACAATCGGACCCGCCCGACTGCTTGGCATCGATGAGGCTGGATTTGGACAACTTCGCGTTGGGGGGCCTGCTGACATCACGGTGATCGATCCGAACATCCCGTGGACAATCGATGCTCAGGCGTTTGAGTCGCGGAGCCGCAACTGCCCATTCGATGGTTGGCAGGTCCGTGGACGTGCCACCGATGTGATTGTCGGTGGCCGCTGGGTTCTCCGTGGGGGCATGCTCGCGGTGCGTTCCCCGCTCAGCCGAGAAATGGTGGCATATGACCTTTGATCTTTTATCGGTTTGTGGGCGATATCGGGGGCAGGCTCGGGATCTGCATCGTGAGCACGTCAATCCAAAGTGGATGGATGCCATGGGGTTGATCGGTTTTGACAAGGAGTACGTTCGTGCACTGGGATGTGCGCTCTGGGACAGCGATGGCAATCGCTATCTCGACATGATTGGCGGCTACGCGACCTGCAATGTCGGGCGTAATCACCCCGATGTGTGCAAGGCCTTGGCGGACTTTGTGACCTCACAGTCGGCATCGATGGTGTGTTTCGATGCGCCGCTCCTCGCGGGGCTGTTGGCGCGTCAGTTGAAAGGGCGAATCGGGCGCGACCTGGACCGAGTCTTCTTCACGAACTCGGGGACGGAGGGCATTGAAGCCGCCATCAAATTCGCGCGCTGTGCCACCGGTCGCCCCACGATCCTGCATGAGAGCGGATCATTTCACGGACTTTCGACAGGTGCACTGGCGATCAACGGCTGCTCAAGTTTTCGTGAGGGATTCGGGCCACTGTGCGCGCACAGTCGCAGCTTCCCGCGTGGTGATCTTTCGGCACTCGAGGCGCACTTGGCGACGCGCGATGTTGCGGCAGTCGTCATGGAACCGATCCAAGGTAAGGGCGTTTTCCTGCATCCACACGGCATGATCGCTGAGGCGTCGCAGCTGTGCGCCAAGTATGGCACGCTGCTGGTGATTGATGAGGTACAAACCGGCCTCGGGCGAACAGGCTCATTCCTGGCGATTGATCAGGAGGGCGATGTCCGTCCGCACATGGTGGTCCTGAGCAAAGGGCTCAGCGGCGGACAGGTGCCGGTGGGCGCAGTCCTCTGCCGAGCTGATGTCTGGGGACGCGTGTTTTCTCGGCTGGATCGCGCGATCGTGCATTCATCCACCTTCCACATGAACGGACTCGCGATGGCTGCGGGGCTTGCGACACTTGCCATCATCGATGAGGAGCGGCTGTGCGAGCGTGCGACTCTGGCAGGCGCGCGTCTGCGCGCCGGAATCGACTCGATCGCCACGCAGTCCCCGTTCATTTCAGCTGTCCGCCAACGCGGGCTCATGGTCGGTATTGAGTTTGCCGCTCCAGAGTCGCTGCGGCTTCGACTCGCTTGGAAAGTGACGCAGGCGCTCGATCCAAATCTCTTCGTCCAAGCGGTCACGATCCCTCTGATGCGCGACGACCGAATCCTCACTCAGGTCGCCGGGCATGCCATACCCGTCCTGAAACTCACCCCCCCGCTTGTCATCAATGATGACGAGATAGATCTCTTCACAGCAGCTTTGGCGCGCGCCGTCCGTGCTCTGGAGGATTCTGGTGGTCCTGCCTGGACTGCGCTCAGCGGCATCGCGCGCAACGCCGCGGAACGGGGATGGAGCGCACTTCGGAGCCGCCTCGGGAGCGAGCCTCTGCCGACGGGTACTCACAGGGACGGATGAACACGAGCCCGGCACCGAGTCATCGTGCCGACGGCATCTCTTCTTGGCCGCAGCGGCTTGCGTTGTGGGTCACGAACCATCCATGGACCGTCGTGCTTCTGGCATCGTTTGCCGCTGCTCTTTCCATCTTCATCTCACTGCGGCACCTTGCCCTCGATGCGAATACCGATTCACTGATCAGTCCTGACCGCCCCTTTATGGTTCGTTACCGAGAGTTTCTCGATGAGTTCGGTGATCTGGAAGGACTGACGATTGCCGTGGATCCGCGTGGCAACGATGGCGCCGCGCAGCGTGCAGTCGATGCACTCGTCACTGAACTTTCGGCGTTGCCCGGCCTTCCGCATGTTGTTGGTCGTGTCGATCCGAGTGAGCAATGGCGTTTGGCGGCGTGGTCCATGCCGAGCCAACAACTCCAAGATCTGCTTCGAGCTCGTGGTGCGTTTCCAACGCTGATCCAAGCCAAGGAGGATGTGCGAGCGCTCTGTGCTCTGGAGTCCGCCCACGATCTGCTTTCTGCCACAGTCACAGGAGCTGTGACGGCCCCGCGCCAGGAGCAGGAGTCTCGTGTGGCGAGCGCGCTGCTGCTCATAGATGCGGTGTGTCCACCACCTCTCACCGAGTCACTCGCCTCGCCACGTCCAGCGGAGTACTTGCGCTCCGATGGGGGATCGCTGCTCTTCGTTCAGATGCAGCCACAGAAGGACTTCTCAAGCCTGGCGACCATCGAGCCATTGCTGCGCGATGTGCGCGGTGTGATGCAACGTATCCAGCAATTGGAACCATCGATCGAGATCGGGCTCACGGGGAAACCTGTGCTGCAAGCAGATGAACTTGCGACGAGCAATGCAGACACTTCTCGTGGCACCGCGATCGCGGTGCTGCTGGTCGTGGCGCTCCTGATCGTTGTCTTTCGGAGCGTGCTACGGCCATTGCTTGCGGCGCTCGCCCTTGGGCTTACCTTTGCATGCACGTATGGCGTGGCCACCGTGCTCGTGGGCCGACTCAATCTCCTGAGCCTTGTGTTCATGCTGGTGCTCGTCAGCGCGGGTGTTGACTACGGCATTCATGCCCTCTCACACCACGCCGATTGGCGCAGACGTGTGAGACCCTCTCTGGCGCCCCGTTGCGCGATGGCAGGAGGATTCGTTCCCATCTGGGTTGGTGCAGCCACAAGTGCAGCCGTCTTCTACCTCGCGCTGATGACGGACTTTGGCGGGCTCCGCGAACTTGGGATCATCGCAGGAAGTGGTCTCCTGATCTGTGCTCTGATGATGACGGTTGTGCTGCCTGCCCTGCTCACCATCGCGGCGCGGGCAGGCATGGACAAGCACTGGCGCGAGGAACAACCGTCCGCGGATCACGTGACATCGCCTTCCACACATCCAGGAATTCCTGCCCACACAGCACGGGGCGTCTTGATGGCGACGATCGTGGTTTCCGCGGTGAGTGCTGCCCTGCTGCCACGGATCTCATTTGAGAGCAATCTCTTGAAACTCCAGGCTGAGGGCCTCGAGTCGATTGAGTGGGAACATCGGATCCTTGCCGACTCGACAAGCGCTTCATGGTTTGGCGCGATCCTCTGTGCGGATGAGGGATGCGTCGACCGAGTGCGTGCGCTTGCGGAGAGTGAACCCACGATAGGGCGAACAGTGAGCATCCGAGATGTCATGCCACCAAGCACGCCTGAGCGTGCCAGATTCCGCAGCGAGTTTGTTGCAGCGTGCGCTGCAGAAGCACCGCCCTGTCCAGCGACCTCAGGCACGTCAGTGGCTACGCTCCAAGCGGCAACAGCGGCAGCACGCGCAAGTCTGGAACGACTGCTGACTTTGGGCGCGCTCGGCGGGAATGCAGCTGACTTGGTACCACTGCGCGAGCGATCGGAACGCCTGCGCGATCTGGAGAGCAAACTGCAAGAGCCTGCGCGATCCGGTGAAGCTGCGTTGCTCGCACAGAACAATGCGAGTCGCGCCGCGCAAGCCCTCCTCGACATTGCGCAAGGCGCTGCTGCCCCACAGCGCGAAGTGCTGCCGATCGCGCTGCGTGATCGGCTCATGAGCACACGCGGCACCTACCTCGTGTCGCTTCTGCCCAAGGAAGACATCTGGGAGCCGGCCCCGCTTGCCGCATTCACCGAGGCCCTCACGCGGATCGATGGGCGTGCGACAGGTGTTCCATTCACCGTTCGCGAGTCTCTGACTGACATGCGCGATGCATTTCTCACCATGTCCATCTGGGCACTCGCCAGTGTCGCCGCGCTTGCCTGGATCGATCTGCGGAGCATCTCGGCAACCGTGGTGGTGATCAGTGTGCTGCTGCTTGGAATGCTCTGGACATTCGGCTGCATGAGCGCACTTGGGATTTCACTCAACTTGGCAAACTTCTTTGGAGTACCGATGCTCTTGGGGCTCGGAGTGGATGGTGCCGTTCACATCTTGCACCGGGCGCGCGAAGGCGGTGATCCCATCGCCTGGATGTGGACACGACGCGCAGTGATCCTCAGCGCCGCGACAACCGCAGCGGGTTTTGGCACACTCCTCTTTGCTTCGCACCGCGGACTTCAGTCGCTCGGCTGGCTCATCTTTGTCGGTTCGATCTGCACGCTGCTGACCGCCGTTGTCGTCCTGCCAGCTCTCCTCTGCCTCGCACCTGCTCTTGCAGGCAGCCGTCAACCGCTGCCGGACGTTGGCGGCACGGACTTGGCTGGCGGCGCCAACTCATCGCCATGAGGCGCCGTCCGCGTCACGCGGTAACCAAGCGACTCCATTGCACGAATCGCCTCCGTTGCTGTCGGCTCATCTCGCACGCGGAGCGTCGCGGCATTCCGCTCCAGTGACACATCGATTGACTCCACGCCATCCACTTCGCGCGCCTCTGCAGTGATTGCTGCGACACAGCCGCCGCAGTGCATCCCACGGACATTCAATTGAACCGTGATCGGCTCGCCGGGCGCGGGCGTGCTATCGCTCCCGCATGCGCTACAGAGCAACAACACGAGTGTCCCTGCAGTGCGCCGAAGTGCGCGTCTTCCTTTCATGAGTGCCCCTTCAGGACAACTGCCTGGAGCGCCGACTCCACAAGAGCCCGCGCCTCTGCAAGCGGCTTGGAAATGCGTGCACCCGCTGCTTGCACGTGTCCGCCACCACCGAACTGCGCCGCGAATGCGTTCACATCGATACTCGGCTGCCCCTCCGCGGCGGACTTGCTGCGGAAGCTGCACTTGGTGACTCCAGACGACTGCTCACTCAGAAGGCAGGACATTCCGATGCCACCAATCGTGAGCGGGATATTGACGATCCCACCGATGTCGTCGCTACTAGCACCGGTGGCGGCGAAGTCACCGAGGCCGAGGAGCATGAGAGCAACGCGTCCCTCCCGGTGCAGCGTGACAGAAGACAAGGCACATGCCGTGATGCCAAGACGCGCGGGTCTTCCGTTCTCCTCAAGCAGTTGATGCAGATACACGTGATCGACTCCGGCTTCGAGCAATCGCGAAGCAAGCGCAAGCACGGCGGGTGTGACGCTTTGGAATCGGAACCAACCCGTATCCGTTGCCAGTCCCGTGAAGAGCGCCTCGGCGATGGAGTGTCTTCCGCCATGCTTCCGCAGATCGATGCCGAGCGCCTCGACAAGTTGGGCAACGATCTGCGTCGCCGCGGCAGCGGAGGTATCGATCACGCGATCGCTGGCGATCGGATCACCTCGTCCATGGTGATCCAGTCCAACCACGCGTCCGGCCATCGACTTCAGCCAGAGGTCAAGTGGCTCGACCTGATTCCAAGAACCAGTATCGACCAGAAGCGCGAGGTCGATGTTTGGATCCATTGTTGGCGGATTCCCGTGCATCGTTTCCCCCTCACGCGCGAGAGCCCGAATGTTCGGATCGACCGATCCACAGAAGAATCCATCTGCGCGCAGGCCCACAGCCCGAAGGGCACGCACAGCGGCCAAGACCGAACCGGCTGCATCGCCATCGGGGCGTGCGTGAGTCAGTACGGCGATGTGCTTCGCACCTCGGAGCCGCTGAGCGATCTGCGCGATCGTGGCAGTCGATGCATAGCCATTCATGCTTCAACCTTCTCGCAGTCGCGCGCCATCTGCTCCACGAGACTATCGACTGAGTCGAATCGAACCATACCCCGAATCCAACGCAGAAAATGAACGCGAATCGTCCTGCCGTAGAGATCGAGCGAGGAACCCACCCCGAGCAGATGGACTTCGAGCGTTCGTGGCTGTTCGCCAAATGTCGGGTTGCTGCCGATGCTTGCCGCGCCGCGCCACCTCTCACCACCAGCGCTGGTCACTTCCACGGCGTACACGCCGTCCGCGGGGAGCATGATGCCGCATGGATCGACGTTTGCGGTCGGGAAGCCAAGTTCGCGACCACGCTGCGCGCCCCGCACCACGGGCCCCTCGACTATGTGGGGACGACCGAGCACGCGCGCGGCATCAGCCACCCGTCCACGTTCAAGCAGCCACCGAATCAGTGAACTTCGCGCGCCCACGACATTGCCATCGCAGAGGCTGACTTCGACCTGATTGGCAACGAGTGTTCGGAACCCAAGACGTGCGCCCGATGCTTCGAGGGTGCGCACATCGCCGCTCCGAGCGCGACCGAAACGAAAATCTGCGCCCTCGACGATCAGCCCAAAGGGAATGCGCCGGTGCAGCCATTGAATAAAGTCCTCAGGCGAGCGCCCCAGCAACTCTTCATCGAGCCGCAGCGACTCGACGCGGGTGGCACCCGCCTCGCACAACAGGCGCAAGCGCTCTGCAGGCAGCGTGAGCAGTGCAGGCGCACCCCCTCCAAGCAACGTACGCGGATGCGCATCGAAGGTGACGGCGATCACGCACTCGACATCCGCCTCCTGCCGCGCGGCGCGCACGAGCGCCTGGTGCCCCAGGTGGACACCGTCGAAATTGCCGATAAGGACCGCATCCATCTGAGAAACACTCCCATTTCGGGATCGAAACGGGTAGTTTTACGCCATGCAGGGAGTTCGATCAACCGAAAGCGGCAGTTCATCAGTACCGGCACAAGAAACACTGCTCGAAGACCTCTGCGGCGAGTTCCGATCCATCGCCGCTGAACTCGTGCCCTGGTTCGTCGACAACATGCCTCGCATGTACTTCTTGGACACACCCCCTGCAGCGCAGCGTGCACATCTGCGCGCCATCTTGGCTGCACGCGCATCGGGGCGCCCAGTGGATACGACGTTCCGGTCGAGCGATGGATCATCCATCACCGCCATCCGATCGGGCAACAGAACGGGGATTCTGGCTGAAGTCGTGCGCGAGCTGCCGCTCGATGCGTCACTGCGTGCCGCCAAGATTCATACCTCCCGCGACGGCTCACTCATCATCGACACCTTCGAGTTTGGCGAGCAAGAGCCCTTTGACCCGACGCAACCTCGGCAGTGTGCCGCGATGGATGCGGCAGTCGAGTTCGCACTCGTGCACCACCCAACCATTGCCGACGAGGACTTTCGCCGATATCTCGCAGGCTGCTCCTCGCGGTACCTGCTCACGCTGACCCCTCTTCGAATGTGTCGGCACTTTGAACTCTTCCGCTCGGTGAGTGGCACAGAGTTGCCGACCATCTCACTCGAAACCGAAGATGATCCAACCGTGGCGCGCATCACACTGGCCGTGTCGAACGCTCGGACTCGCACGATGCTGGAGCGTGCTGCACGTGTGCTTCGGCGCCATGATGCAAGCGTTGTCCGTGCGCACCTCGATGTGGCACGAGATGGGGATGCCGGGCGCGTGACATTTATTGCCTTCATCGCGCAGTGGGCAAGTGGAGCACGTATCGAGTCGAATGATCCGCGTTGGCTGCGGCTCCGCGAGGAACTGCTGCGCGTGAAGTGGCTCGATTTCCGCGTCATCGAGTTCGTCGAACGTCACCCAACATTCACGGTGCCCGAGGGGGAACTGGTGGCAGCCTTTGCGGATCTCGTTCGCCACATGCTTGTCCCTTCCGATCCGCTGGCGTTCACCCGCGACCGCGTGACCGAGACGCTCGCGGCTCATGCCTCACTGACGAAGCCACTGCTGGAGCTCTTCCAAGCGAGATTCGATCCTGCGCATCCGCTGACGCAGCATGCCTTTGACCTTCGCGCCGAGGAACTGGCGACACGCATCGCCGCCCTCGGCGACTCGGATGATGCGCGGGATGTCTTCGAGGCGCTGTGGCGGGCGATCCGCGCAACGCTGCGCACGAATCTCTTCGTCCCCAACCGCTTCTCACTGGCGCTTCGTCTTGCGCCGGATCTGCTCCAGGGACCGACACGTCCGGAACTCCCCTTCGGCGTGTTCTTCGTCTACGGCCGAGGCTTCCATGGCTTCCATGTTCGCTTCAAGGAAATCGCGCGCGGCGGGCTCCGAATCGTGAAGCCAACAACGGCGGTGCTCTACGACCGCGAGTCGGAGCGGCTCTATGACGAGGTGTATGGGCTTTCCTTTGCGCAGCAACTCAAGAACAAGGACATCCCGGAGGGCGGCGCAAAGGCTGCCATCGTGCTTGAGCCACCGGCAGAAGCCACTCGATGCGTCAAGGCATTCGTGGATGGCATCCTCGATCTCATCACGCCGGAGGCTGCCACGCGCAGCCAGGTGGTCGACCTGCTCGGGTTCAATGAGTTCATTTACCTCGGTCCCGATGAGAACATCACTCCCACTCATATTGACTGGATCGTGGAACGCGCCGTCTTCCGCGGCTATCCGCTGGCGAACGCGTTCATGAGTTCCAAGCCAGATGGTGGGATCAACCACAAAGAGTTTGGCGTCACGAGTGAAGGCGTCAATGTCTTCCTGCGGACGGCATTGCTCGCCCGCGGCATCGACCCCACGAAGCAGCGCTTTACCATCAAGATCACGGGTGGACCCGATGGGGACGTAGCGGGCAACATGATGCGGATTCTGTCGCGCGATTACGGGCAGAACGCGTGCATCGTTGGAGTGGCGGATGGCAGCGGTATCGGAGAGGATCCAAACGGACTCGATCATGGCGAACTCATGAGGCTGTTTCAGGGGGGATATCCCATCGTGCACTTTGACCCCTCGCGGCTTTCGCACCGCGGAAGAGTCGTTCCCGCCGACACTCCAGAAGGCGTCCAGCTTCGCAACTCGCTCCACAATCGGCTCGTGACAGATGCGTTTGTTCCTGGTGGCGGGCGCCCTGCCACCATCAACGAGCGCAATTGGCAGGAGTATCTGCAGCCCGATGGTCGCCCATCAAGCCCACTGATCGTGGAAGGCGCGAACCTCTTCCTCACTCCACAGGCGCGTGAGCTGCTGACCAAGGCTGGCACGACAATCTTTAAGGACTCGAGTGCCAACAAGTGTGGGGTGATCTGCTCCAGTTTTGAAATTGCATCGAGCATGCTGATGGATGAGGCGCAGTTTCTTGCAGTGAAACAGAGATATGTGGAGGAGGTACTCACGCGGCTGCGTGAGATCGCGCAGGCAGAGGCGGTCATCCTGCTCGCCGAGTCAAAACGCCATCCGTCGGTATCGCTGCCCGAACTTTCGACCCGCCTCTCGCGAGCGATCAACTCGGGTGCCGATGCGATCAAGCCCGCCGTGGCGTCGTGGCGCCGAGAGCACGGCGATCTGTTTCGCGAAGTTGTTCTGCGCCACCTGCCAACGGAACTCCACCGCGCCTGTGGCGAGCGGATCTTCTCGGATTTGCCAGTTCCCTACTTGGAGTGGATGGTGGCGAAGAGCATGGCGAGCCGCTTCGTCTACCGTGAGGGGATCGACTTCTTTGCGTCCATGGACAGTGATGCCATCGCTTCCGTGGCGCTGCGGTACCTGCAGAAGTCTCGCGAGGTTCGCGCCCTTGTGGATCAGGTCCGCTCCAGTGGGCTTGCCAGTGCGGAAGAAATCGCAGCGCTACTGGAGCGCGCTGGCACACGCGCCGCACTGTTGGATTCTGGCTCATGACCAGGGCATGCCGTCCATGCATGCTCGCGGCCGTCGCGCTCCTTTTGCCGGTCGCCATTGGACGCGCTCAGGTGCCCGCGACCGCGCCCGACGTGGAGTCGGCAAGAACCTGCGACGCCCCAGTGGAGTCGGTTCTGCTCTATCAAGGCCGAGCGGCGGTCACGCGCAAGGCGACAGTCCCGCTGACCTCCGGCGTGTGGCGGCTTCGCTTTCCAGGCCTGCCCGTATCCGTGCAGCCCGAGACGGTCGAGGCGAGGTCGTCTGTTGGAAAAATCTTGTCAGTCGACTTTCTGGCACAAGCCACTGTGGAGTCACCAACGACACCTGAAGCGCAGGCCATCGATGCAGAGATCAAAAGGATCGAGCGCGAACTTGCCGACACCGAGGACACGCTCTCTGGACTTCGAGCAGACCAGCGCCGCGTCGAGGCAATTGGTGTGCGTGCAACAACAGATGCGACCGCGACCGCTGGAACTTCACAGCTCGATATCTCACGGCTTGAGGCGCTTCTGAAGTGGACCACAGAACAACAGACTCGTATCTCTCGGGCTCTTCGCACGGCGGAACAACGTGCAATGGAGTTGGCTGCAGAGAGGTCGGCAGCGGAGGTTCGGCGAAAGCAGCTCGGATCTATGAGCAGTTCGGTGCAGTCGGCAGAAGTGGTGGTCGCCATCACGGAGAGTGCAAGTGCAGACGTACGGCTTTCCTACCTGGTGGACCAGGCCGGTTGGGAGCCCACCTATTCGGTGCGCGCAGATCCGGCTGCCGGGACAGTACGGATCGAGTTTGATGCACGCGTCAGGCAAGCCTCGGGCGAAAACTGGCGAGGCGTGCAGTTGGCGCTTTCCACGGCACAGCCATCAAGGGCGGCTGCGCCTCCAACGGTCATCCCATGGCGGGTCGACGTCCAACAGCCGATTCGCCCCATGCCCAGAGGCGGGACCTCCCGAGGTGTGGAAGTTTCCTCACCGACTGCAGAGGCAGCCCCATCTGCCCCGGCCGGTCTGATCGGATCAGGTGACGATGCTGCCTCGCTCTCTTCCGACGCACGGATTGGTGGGAACGGCCCTGCCGTGTCCTACGCGATTGAGCTTCCTTTCGATGCGGTGAGTGACCGCGAGGCGAGCCGGCGCGCCCGTATCGCATGCTTCGATACCAAGGCGCGATTCGTCCACTGCGCGCAGCCCGTGGCGGGAGATGGTGTCTTCCTTCGTGCAACGCTGGTCAACAGCAGCAACTTCAATCTGTTGCCGGGGCAGTGCTCTGCATTTGTCGGCAGTGACTTCGTTGGAGCCGCTCTCTTCGCTGGTGCGGCACCGAATGAGGACGTATCGGTATTTTTTGGCATAGATCCATCTGTCATCGTCCGCCGTGAAGAAGTGGAGCGCGTGGAAAGACAGTCGGGGCTGTTTGGTGGCGGAACCGATACGGTGTGCGCCTTTCGCATCTCGATTCTGAACGGCAGTGGACGAACGATCGATATGGAACTCATGGATCGAAGACCAGTCAGTGGGAGTGATCGAATTGAAGTCCGAGTCGAGGATGCCAAGCCATCACTTTCGATGGCCAGTGAGTACCTCGCAGCATCTGCTCCGCTTGGCTTGCTTCGATGGGATCTTGCTGTGCCGCCCGCCCGCCCAGGCGAGGATGGAATGCTGGTGACCTGGCGTACCATCGTGAGTCGCCCGAAGGAACTTGATATCACCCCCCTGCCGTGATTCGGCTCGGGTGATGAGTGCCATGCCGATGACCGCCCTGCTGCTCCCGCTCTCGCTGATCGTGACCATCCTGTCATGGCAGGGAGAGTCTGCGACCGCTCCGACACAGGCCGATGCCAAGCCCGCCCGCCGAGTTCATGTGATCGTGGACCGCAAGACAGGGGCTGGCGGAGCAGTGGTCACGGAGGAGGAAGCGCGGCTCGTGATTGAGCGCGATGGCAAGCGAACGGAGTTCAACAAGGATCTTGTGATCGATGTCATTGATCTTGTGGACGTGACATCTCCTGCTCCCGCACTGGTCTATTTACGCGATGGAGGCGTTCGTCGCGTACAGCTAGTCGCAGATGACTTTGACGAGGTGCGACATGTGATTGGCGATTCGCCGCGCAGTATTCCTCGCGCAGAGGTGTACCGCGTGGTGCTGGTTCGACCCTTTGACGATCAATACAAAGCGCTACGGGAATCGATCGAGCCCGATGATTATGCGCGGCGGCTCGCGCTCTGTGACTGGCTGGTGGCGCAGCGCAAGTACGCACTTGCGGAGCAGGAGCTTGTTCCGCTCGTTGAGGCGAGCAAGCTGCCGGAAGCGGTCGCACTGCTCAAGCGGGTACGGTCGCAACTCAAACTCCATGCCGGGAAGACAAGCGGAGCAACGGATCGCACCAATGCCGATACGAAGAAGAAGGCCGAAGATGTCACTCCGGCATTCGACAGGAGTGGCCTCCGTCTTCTGAGTGATGCAGAGGTCAATCTCATTCGTGTCTATGAGATTGACTTTGACCGACCGCCTCGCATCGCCATTGCAGCGGCGGATGCACGCCAACTGTTTGCAGACCATGCCTCGAGTCCGCGGGTTCCGCGCGATCCGGCGGAGCAGACGGCACTCGCCGAAGGAGATCCACTGCGTCTTGTTCGGCTTGCGTTTGATCTGAAAGCGCGCGACTTCTATCCGCGAATCCGTGTCCTCACAGAACCGGAGTCCATGCTGCGCTTCCGCCGTGATGTGCATGACAGTTGGCTGATCCCAAACTGTGCGACAAGCGGATGCCACGGGGGCCCCGATGGAGGCTCGCTGTTCCTGCATGAGGGAGAGCGGGGCAACACCCAAGTCGCGACGACGAACATGTTGCACGTTTTGCTTGGACGGACTGGCGATCGCCCTCTCGTCGACTTCAGTGATGCGGCACGTTCGCCGCTGCTGCAGTATGCGCTGCCGCGGGATGAAGCCGCGACTCCTCATCCACCCGTCCCTGGCTGGAAACCTGCATTTGGCAAGCGAGTCAATGAAGCGAAATTCGCGGCATCTGTGGCGTGGATTCGTTCGCTCTATCAACCGCGCCCGACCTACCCAGTCGAGTATGCCCCGCCTGACTTTCGCCTTCCCCCCGCGGGCAGTGATGCAGATCAAGACGAGCCATCCCGCTAGTTTGGCGCAGGCGTACACTCAAGAGTTCCCATGACAAGCACCTTCCTTCGCCTTTCCGCGATCCTTGTCGCGCCGTGTCTGATGTTCGGCTGTGAAGATCCGAAGATCGCTGAACGCGATCGAGTCGAACGCCAGATTCGTGAAGGGGGTGCGAAAATTGCTCAAGCAGCAAGGTTGGCAAGCACCGACAGAGTCGCAGCGGCAGAGACGCTGCGGTCCGCTGGATCGAACCTCTCTCGCGTATCCAACGCGACTGGTGCTCAGAAGCAGGCTGCGGCAGGCTTGGCAGCTGGCGCTCTCACACAGGCGGCTCTGCTCGAGATTGGCCGCGCGGATCAGTTGGAGAGCGAGAATCGTGCGGCACGAAGTGTTGCCCTCGGACTCCTCTCCATCCTGGATCAGCTTGAGCTTGCCATATCACTCGCAAGCACAGAGACCACTGCAGGTGACTTTGGTTCAGATCTGTCGGATGCATCAGCTGCTCGGTCGGAGTTGGATGGTCAGCGGCAGGAGTTGGAAGCACAAGTAGCGGCATTGCAGGCAGCGGGCGCGGATGCTCTCGCACGTGCGCAAGCGCTTCTGGATGAAGCTGAGGTCATTCGGCAGCGTGCAGCGAGTGCAGGGCCGGGCGAGATCACCCAGATCGCGGAGAAAGCAGCGCAGCAGCGAAATCTTGCGGTACCGCTGCAAGCAGAAGCATCCACTGCAGAATCGACGGCTGCCATCCAGGAGTCGCTCCTCCGTATCCGAACGGCAGAGGCGACTGGTGCAGCAACGCGCGTTGAAGCCATTGAACGCGCGGTGGAGTCACTCACTCGGCTGGGATCGTCGCGTGAGCGCACCGCACAGTCATCGGCAGAAATGGCTGCGGAGATCGGAAGTCGAATTGATGAACTGCTCGGTGCCGCTGATCCAGAGGCAGACACAGGGCTCACAGGCTGCACAGAGCGCGCTCAGCAGGATCTCGAAAACGCACGGAGTTCCGCGCAGCTGATCGGTGCGCAGTCAAGTGTTGCATTCCAGATTCAGGCGGCGATCGCTCGGTCCTTCCTCAGCAAGGGGCAGTCTGAGTTTCAGCATGCACTGCTTCTGCATGCGCTTGCCGAGAGCGCTGCACTGAGAAAAAACTCCAGCGAGTATGAAGTAAAAGCGAATGACTGGCTGGCGAAGGCGCAGGCGTCGACCCAGTCGGCCTTGGAGGCGTACACCGAACTGCAAACGATGCTGTCGTCAGGCAGCGAGTCTGATGCGAAGCGAGCCTTTGGAGAGACTGTCACGCGCGCCCTGCAATCGATCACGAAGCCGACCTTCGAGATCTCTGCTGCTGCTCCCGAGACCAAGACAGCGAAGCCGGAGACATCGGAAGAGTCATCCACGGATGCCACTCCGCCGGCTTCGGATACCACTGCATCGTCTGGCCCACCCTTTGAAAGCTTAGAGGCGTTAGCTGCATTTCTGAGCGATCCCAACAAGGATCCGGCGTCGATGGCGGCGATCGATGAGTTCACGATCGCAGAAACGAACGAGGGTCGGCAGATCTCGAGCATCTTTGTCGCTCCGATGCGCTCGATGGGAGCGCTCCAAGTCGCGATGCGCGACAAGTTCGGAAGCGCGGATCTTGGCGCCATGAAGGCAGCCCTTGGTGGTGGTGGACAGGTGAGCGTGGTTGAAGCGACTGAATCGGCTGGGACGCTTGAAATCCGCTCCCAAGTGGGTGCGCTTTCGATGCAGGCAACTCGGACGGACAGCGGTTGGAAGTTGGATATGGACGCCACGAGTTCGGCAATGCCTGACCAAGTCCGAATGCAGTTGACCGCTGCACAGGCGATCCTCGGGCCCCTGCTCGGTGCGATGGACTCGGTACGGCAGAAAGTCGAGTCAGGAGAGATCACGACCCCCGCTCAAGTGCAAGGTGCACTGGGTATGGCGATGCAGCGAGCGATGGGCGGGATGCGTGGCGGGCCGCCACGCGGCGCGAGTGCTGATGACGCACAGGAACCCTGACGCGCGTTCACCCGCTTAGGATTCACCGAATCATTTCGAGCACTGTTTTCGCCGCATGCCTGACCTGCGGATCGTCTCCTTCGTCCGCCGTGATGGACTCCAAGTCCTGGCGAAGCGGGTGCTGCGGATTCTGTCGTAGCACATCAAGTGCACACCAAACGGCATTTCGCCTTGCTTGTGGGGCATGAACGCGCGTCAGGGCACTTGCACCCATCGCTGCGCGCCGCGAGATCTGATTCCACTGCAGGACATCCCGCAAGGCAAATGCAGCCGATCGACCATCCCACGCTTGATCGACCCCCATCCGCCGCGAATGCCTCGTCGGTTGGTTGTGTGGACACACCTCCTGACAGATGTCACAGCCAAAAAGCCAGTCACCGACCTTTGAAGCGACGTGTGGCTCCGGCAACGACCGCTGTTCGATGGTCACGGTGGTGATGCAGCGAGATGCATCCACACTCCAAGGTGAGATTGCGCCAGTTGGACACGCATCGATGCAGCGAGTGCAGGTTCCGCATGGATCACCATCGTCCGCCCTCGGCGTTGGCTGAAGCCGAGCGGTCGTGAAGTAAGAGGCAAGAACAGTCCAAGAGCCAAGTCCATCGGCAATGAGAAGCGTGTTCTTCCCAATACGGCCCAGGCCGGCACGCTCTGCCAGTTCACGCTCAGGAACTGGCTCGATATCGCAGCACACCTTTCCTTGAGTGCCGGGCAGCGCAGCCTCAAGCTCTCGCTGTAACGTGCGTAACCGCCGCTTCATTACCCGGTGATAATCGGGACCGCGGGCATAGCGTGCTACACGACCGCGCGCAGCCGTTCCGCCGACAATCTCGTCCGTACACCTCGCATCGGGCCGACCATCGTGGTATCTCGCGGCGGCCACGAGCACACTCTGTGTCCCCGGAACGATGCGCGCAGGATCGATTCGCACATCGACATGCGCCTGCATCCAGTTCATGGGTCCGTGCCGACCCCCATTGAGCCAAGCGCGCAGTTCTCCGCTTCGCTTGCTGGGTGACGCGTCGCAGACTCCGGCCGCCGCAAAGCCAAGTTCGCGTGTGCGTGCCAAACACCAGGCCGTGCAAGCTGCTGGATCGGTGGATGCCGCCACTTCGATGCTCTCCTGACTCCCCTCAGAGACCGAGCCAGCGCGACAGTGGTGCGGCAGGAACATCGGGCACGAGCGCATCCTCGCACCGATCGCCTGCCCTCCCGCAGACCGCCGCAGATGCGAGGTAGCCGCTGCGGACGGCCCCCTCCATGGTCGCTGGCCAACCCGTCGCACACCAGTCACCTGCCAAGAACAAGTTGTCGACCCCACCACGAATGCCATCGCGCTGCGCCTTCGGACGAAGCGCATCAATCCCTGGGATACCTGCAAAGGTCGCGCGCTTCTCCTTCACTGCTCGGAAGGCAACGGGCTGCAATCCGCGTGCGCGGGGCAGCGCCCAGTGCACATCGTGCATCACACGTTCAACGATTGCCTGCTCATCGAGATCCATCCAGGAATCGGCGGCGCTGATGACGGCGTGAACACGGTGGCGCCCGTGCGTATCACAGTCCTTTCGAAACAGCCACTGCGTATCACGCCCGGGCAATACCAGATGTGGTGTCTCCATGATGGGCGCATCAAAGGCAAGATGCACGCCGAGAATTGGGCTGAAGGTGATCTCATCCAGACGCCCGAGCCGCATGTCCGCACGGGTCAACGTGTCCGAGCAGAGTTTGGCGAGTCGATCTGGCGGCACGGCGGCGATCACGGACGATGCTTCGACCATGCCTTCATCGGTCACCACACCGGTCACACGCGTGCCATCGAACGAGATGGCAAGCGCGCTCACGCCCAGTCGCATTGCCCCGCCACGCGACTCGATGAACTGCTGCGCAGGATCGTAAAGTTCGACCAGTGGTCGGACCGACAGTCCCATCACAGGGCTCCAAGAATCCTGAAGAAATCCGGCTTGGAATACATACATCGCCAGCGACGCCTCCGTGCTCGCGCACGGCATGTTGCATGCACTGATGATGACGGGCTCCCAGAAATGTGATCGTGCCCGTGTGGTCTGTTGCGTTTCATCGAGAAAGGCCCCAAACGACTTTCCCTTCCAGCGTTCCCGTCCCTCTCGCCCGAGACGAATCAAGCGCCACATCGCTCGGGCGACCGCACGCTTGTCCTCAAGGTTCAGAAACCGCATGCGCAGGAAACTGCTCGTGAAATGCGCTGGTGCGGGAAGCCGTCCTGGCGTCATCTCATCAGGATCACTCGGTGGGTTTGCCCACCAAATGGTTCGATGCCAATCGATGAGATCGAGCACACCAAGTCGGCCGTAGAGATCAAGCAAGTTCGTGCAACTGCCCATCAGCACGTGCTGGCAGTTGTCCAGCATTTCGCCACTTCGCGGATCGATAAAACTCGTGGCGCGCCCGCCCAGCTTTCGCTTGGATTCGAGCAGGAGGACTTCGCGCCCCGCCTCCGTCAGGCGGATGGCCGCCGCAAGACCGGCAAGACCTCCACCAACGATGACGGTTGGAGGTCCCATCATCGCCCGCCCGCGAGCCGCGCACGAAGGATGACAAGCGCCTTTTGCAGCCTCGGTACTGATACGCGCTCGCGAACAATACGCTCGGGGTCTGCTGCCATTCGTTCGAGAAGCGCGCGGTACATCCCTGTCAGCCCACGCAGCGTTGGACGACATGTTGGCTCGATCATGGCATCCAGCGACGCACTCGCCTCAAACCGATCACGGGCAGCAGCAATCATCCCATCGATCAGGGCACGGCAGCGCCGCGGTTCGCGCCAGTGAAGCAGCCCATCCACATCGACGCCCGCACCATCCAAACGTTCCTGAGGAATGTAGACCCGGCCCATCCGCGCATCTTCTGCGATATCTCGGATCACATTCACCATTTGAAAGGCGACTCCGCGCTCTGATGCGAGGGCAAGAGCGTGCTCGTCTTGGTATCCCCACACACGAATGCACACACGCCCGACGGAACTGGCAACCTGCTCGCAGTAGCGGCGGAACTCCACCTCACGTTGCAACCGCCGCGGACGAAGATCGGCGATCTGACCATCGATCATGGCGTCAAAGTCGCTCAACTCGAGTGGATACGCAGACGCGACCGCCGCAAGCGCGCGCCACAGCAGCGTTGGCTCCCCCACATCACCGCGAAGTGCCAGCTGGGTATGCGCGCGGAAAAGCTGAATCGAGCGTGCGGCATCGCTCCCTGCTGGCGCTCCATCGACGATGTCATCTGCCTCGCGCATCCATGCATAGATCGCGTACATCGCCGAGCGCTGGGGCTCCGGGGTCAGCCGGAGACCCCAATAGAAATTCGCGGCACGGGTGCGAGTGACTTCACGGCAATACTGGACCGCATCACGGAGGTCCTCGTGCAGCAGCAGTGTTCCAGCAGCCGCACTCATGCTGCATGCATCTCCCGGCGCGCGGATCGGACGGCACGCGCAGAACTCCACCGAGCCTGCAGGAGGAGACGAATCTTGGTGAAGGCTGTCAACCGTGGGCGCGCAAGGCATGTCTCAAAGTTCCATGACTCGATCAACTGCAGCGTCTGAATACCCCCCTCTCGGAACAGCCAGATCAGCGGTCGATGCTTCGGCTGGAGCCGCGCAAGCAATTCCCCGCCTGATTCAAAAAGTGGCCAGGTCCGCTCGGACAGCAAACGGATTGTTGCACGGTACGCACTGAGGAAGTTGCGATCGGGCGCGAACCCACGCTGGCACGTCAACGCGAGTCGCTCGGCAAAGAGCTCCTCCTGCCAAGCATCCGCCGGCAGATAGATGCGTCCGCGTTCCAAGAAATCCCGCCGGACATCCTGCCAGTGATTGACCAGTTGCAGTCCAGTGCAGATGGAATCACTCGCAGCGAGCGCAGCCTCATCGCGTGACTCATCGAGCAACATGAGCACGATTCGCCCAACGGGATCCGCGCTGAGTCGGCAGTAGCCGATCAGTTCATCCCAGGTCGCATAGCGTGAGACACGCTGATCCATTTCAAAGGCTGACACCAGATCAAGGAACGGCTTCAGCGGCATCGAATGCCTCGCCATGACGGGGGCAAGTGCCGTAAAGACGGGATGAGATGAACGCCCACTGCCAATCGCCTCCAGACCCGAGCGCCACCAGCCGAGAAGTGCGGCCGCTCTCTCACGCGAGCCGCACTCGTCGCCGAGGTCATCAGCGCAGCGGCAAAATGCATACACGGCCGCAAAGTCATCCAAAAGCGAGCTCGGGACGAACCCACTCAGCACACTGAAGTTCTCCCCATGCCCGCGTGCGAGCTGCATGCACCACGCTTGTGCCTCGGAAAGTGTGCACGTGCATTCCAACTCAGGCCCATAGCGCCCAAGCTCGAGCGTTCGGTCGGCTTTCGTCAATCTCATGCCCTCGCAAGGGTACCGCGGAGTCCGGTGCAGGCTTGGATATCATCGGGCTCCGATGAAGATCATTCTGGCGAATCCACGCGGCTTCTGTGCGGGCGTTTACATGGCGATCGATGTGGTCGATCAGCTCCTTGAAATCTGCCCCGATGAACCGATCTTTGTCTATCACGAGATCGTCCACAACCGACATGTCGTGCAACGATTCCAACGGCGTGGCGTGCGGTTTGTGGAATCACTCGATGAGGTACCCGAGGGCTCTATCGTTGTCTTCAGTGCCCATGGCGTCAGTCCCGCTGTTCGCCAAGTGGCGCAGTCCAAGCGGCTGCTTTCCGTCGACGCGACCTGTCCACTCGTGACAAAGGTGCATGCGGAAGCCATCCGCTACGCGCGGAAGGGGTTTCAAATCCTGCTCGTGGGCCACCGACATCATCAGGAGGTCGTGGGCACACTGGGCGAGGCTCCCGAAGTGATACAGGTGGTGGAGAGTCCCGCCGACATTCCATCGCTGAAAGTGATCGATCCAGAAAAACTGATCTATCTGACCCAGACGACTCTGTCACTCGATGATGCGGGAGTCATTATCGATGCGCTCAAGCGCGCATTCCCGCAAATCAAGGAGCCGCCCGCAAGCGATATCTGCTATGCGACGACAAACCGCCAGACAGCGGTTCGAGCGATCGCCCCCCAATGCGACCTCGTGCTCGTCGTCGGCAGCTCGAACTCATCCAATTCGGTTCGCCTCACTGAAATCGCGATGAACATGGGCACTCCTGCACGGCTGATTGATGATCGGAGCGAACTGAGGCGAGAGTGGTTTGCCGGGGTTCAGACGCTCCTCGTCACCGCAGGCGCAAGCGCACCGGAGGATCTTGTCCACGACCTGATCGAGGAACTCGTGCGCAGTTACGGCGCAGAAGTCGAACAGCATGATGTACGCCATGAAGAAGTGGAGTTCGGCCTGCCAGGCAGCCTGAAAACGCTGATGCGTGAGCGCGGCGTCGATCCCGAAGGACGACGCATCATCCGCGGTGATGAGGGGAATCGTCTGCGTGAGTGGTTCAGCGCACACAACATTCCATTTCGCATCGTGGACCTCACGGTGCAGGGCGCGGCGGCGGCACCTTGACCGAAGAGTCAGAGAGTTCTGAGCAGCGCGCGTCGGCGCAGCATGAACCTGCGCCGACTCCCGAGGGCAGGCACGGCCACGCAGCGCCACTGCCTTCAATCGATCAGGATGCACCGCACCTCTTTGCCCTGCAGCGTGATGCACTTCGCGAGTGGTGTACCGAGCGTGGAATGCAGCGCCACAACGCCGATCAAATCTTGGACTGGGTCTACCGAAAGGCGTGCGCCGATCCAATGCGCATGACCAATCTTTCGAAACGCAACCGTGATCTGCTGGCGCAGTCAATGCGATTCACGACTGCACGCCCCATCGATCACCGTGTCGCGTCTGATGGCACTCAAAAGCTGTTGATGGCGTGGGAACGCGGCCCAGCCGAAGCAACTCCGACCACACTCCCCATGCTGAACGCGGTGCCGGTTGCATCTGGTCGGCAGACCGAGTGTGTCATGATCCCTGCAGATCCACGGCGCACAGCGTGCATTTCAAGCCAACTCGGCTGCCCTGTTGGATGCCGCTTCTGTGCGTCAGGGATTGGCGGTCTCGAGGGGAACCTGACAGCAGGGCAGATCATTGAACAGGTCTTTCATCTCTCCGCACTGGATGCGGTCGAACGTATTTCGCATGTGGTGTTCATGGGAATGGGTGAACCGCTCGCCAATCTCAGCGCAGTATCGGATGCCATCCGAACCCTGCATGCGGAGTGGGGCTTTGGCATCAGCGCGCGCCGAATCACGGTTTCAACAGTTGGGTTGCCGACTGCCATTCGCCGCTTCTGTGATTTCGAACTGCCAGTCACGCTTGCGCTCAGCCTGCATGCGCCCAATGATGAGATACGCCGCAACATCATCCCTTGGGCGGATTTCAGCACGATCGAAGAACTGCTTGATGCGTGCGATGAGTGGTTCCGCCGAACAGGCCGCGAGATCACACTCGAGTACATCCTGCTCGGGGGGGTCAACGATCGACTGGAACATGCCGAGGAACTTGCCGAGCATGCACGGCGCATCCATGCCAATGTCAATCTCATTCGCTACAACGAGGTGAGAGGAATGCCCTTTCAGCGTCCCAACTCCGATGGTGTGCTCCGCTTTCAAGAGATCCTGCGCGAGCGCGGGGTGAATACGCACATTCGGGCGAGCCGCGGACGCGACATCGCAGCCGCATGCGGACAGCTCCGTCATGAGCACGCGACCGCTAGCCCGCGCTGAGTGGATTGACGACTGCACCGCTCTCGATCGCAAGTTGACGCACGTCGAGATCGGTCATCTCTCGCACGGTGCCCGCAAGTGCACCGTCATGCATCCTGCGAGCCCACGCCACCCACAGAGCATTCCGATCGGGCTCGCGCGAAGCGCGCTCGAGGAGCTCGGACATCGTTTCGCGCAGTGCGCGGGTCTGCAACGTGCCACGAACCTGGAGTGGAACGAAGCGGCGTGTAAACCGCAGGATTCGATCGGGCCAATCGCTTGATCGAAACTCCACGACCCATCGGTGCTCGCGGAGTCGTGCCTCCATGCGATGCAGGTAGCGTCGTCGAATCTCATCGCCGCGTGCAAGCCTCACCCCGAGCGTCTCACGAATCCTGTGGCTCTCATCCACGCTCGTCGTGAGAGTGCCGATGTACCACAGATCGCGAATGAGGAATGCCTCCGCCAGAGGCAGAATCGCGAGTCGGGGTAGTTCGAGCGTTGCATCTGCGCGACAAAGACTCGTGATGATCTCTGCATAGCGAAGCGCATAGTCAAGCCCCCCCCACATCTCGCATCGACGCATCGCAACAGCGAAATCCTGGAGCGCCTCATGCCCGTGACGAGTTGACAGCAACCCAGACAGCTGCTGAAGTGAAGCTCCCACACGCCGTCGCATGCGCCGCGCCTGTGTGCGCTGCCGACGATTACCGATCTGGCGTGCGGCCGTCGCAATGCGCACAAGCCGCAGCATTGCACGCTGCCCAGATCCGTCGGCATCCTCCACAGGAGTGAGCATCGCGGAAGCACGCGGCACAGCTCCCACCTTCTGCAAACCGGCGGCGATGCGCCGCCCAAGTTGAACACCCTCCCGAACCGCAGCGATGCCGGACGCCTCGACGTGCGCGATGCCAAACTCGAATGCCTCCAGAGAGAGGGGAATCCAACCCCGCTGGAACGCAATCCCCAGCGCGATCACATCCACAGGGCGATCGGTGAGAAATGTCGCGCGAGCGGCTTCGGCAAGATCGAGCAGCTCCATGCGATCGCGGTTACATGTCGCCTCCACCGCTGATGCGAGTCGCGCTGCCGTCCGCCGGCACCCCTCGGAGATCTGATCGTCGAGCGTTCCAATGTTGGCAACCACCGTTGTGCGCTGCGGATCTGCCACGCGCAGACGCGGATCCGTCGCGAGTGCACGAATCGTTTCGAGCGGATCGATGCCGATCACAAGATCTGCCTCGCCGTAGGGAATCTGCGTGGTGAATCGTTGCCCCTGTGATCGCGGCGACGATTCGGATGCATCGGTGGCAGGCACTTCCATTCGTGTGAACACCACCTGCGACCATGCGCTCCGCCCCGGCCCAAGCGGTGTACTGCGGTGCGTCCACGACACCGCAAATCCCATGTGGCGTCCTGCCTCGGCAAGAATGCTGCCGATGATGCCCGGTGCATCACCTCGAAATCCGCCGATGTGCGCACGCCACAGCCCCTGCTCGCCATGGATCGGCTGAGGAACCGGCAAACGGTCAGGGGAACGCAGCGCATCGAGACCTGGAGGTGGCCGTGTACGGATGATCTCCACCTGCTCGAGCAGCGATTCAAGCCGAAAGAAGACGCCACGGGCACCCGGGACCAAGGATCGGTCGACCAACGGTTCGGGGCGAAGTGGATCGCTGCCACGCAGCAGGCCACGAGCTATCTGTGCGGCCAACCCGGGATCTCGCAGTTCGCACGCGTGGTCCGCAGGCAGGATGAATCGCTGGAACCTCAGGAAACCATCTCGGTCCACTTCGCGCGCAGCCCGATCCAAGGCCCCGACATCACGGCGCGGCGGCGGTCCATCCCGCGCAATCACCAGCGTCAAGGCATCTGCACCAGCTGCGGTCACGAGCGCGTCGCGGAGCGTTTCGCTGTCGTTCACGTCGAGGGCAATGACGCGAAGGCGCGGCTCCCCCTCTGCACCTGCCGCGGCGCGCGCAAGACGCTCCACATCCATTCGCTCCGCTGCACCGAAGTCGAGCACCACGATGACACGGCGTTGGCGCTCGACCGATGCCTGCCGAATGGCAAGAACACCCTCGCGCAGAAAACGCTGCACATGCCAACTTTCCACCACACATGCCGTCGCTCCGGCACGAACACCCTGACGCCCACTCACAAGCGCATAGGACTCCTCGCCCTGCTGCGTGCGCTCGGCAAGCAGTGCATCGGCATCATGGATCGCCGAGCCGAGCAGCCGCTCTGCAGACTCAACCCCGATGTCTTCCCCGCGCCTGCGGACCTCCAAGGTGGCAATCGAGGCGGGAATGCGCGCGAGTTTGTCCTCGAGTTGCAGACCAGGACGCATCTCGTGAAGGAGATGGATCACGCGGCGTGTCAGCAGACTCGTGACAAGCGCATCATTGACGGCAAGCGGCTCCACATCACCCGCAGCAGCCGGGAGACGGCTCCACCACACGCGAGCAACTTCGCCGCCCGATGCCCGCATCGACTCGGCCGCCGCAACGATGCGTGGCGCCACGGATCCGGGTCGCGCTTCAAGCACGACAACGTTCTGACAGCGTTCGAGAATCCGTCCCACTGCAGATTCGTCCAGAGGCTCGGGCGCACCAATCCCGAGCACTGGAACCCGCCCCGTCATGCCAAGTTCATCGAGCATGTGGCGAACGGACACAAGCGCAGGGCCGATCGCTATGAAGCCGTACTGCTCACGTTCACCGGGACTCGGCAAGTGTTCGACACTGTTCAATTCCAGCACACGGATGATGCGTAGAGGATCCGCAGACTCACCCGTACGAGCGAGACGACGCCGACGCAGCCATGCATCATGATCCACGCGCGCCACATGGCGATTGGGCAGAACGTTCAATGTGGCGGCCGATCGCAACAGCGAAATATGCGCCACCAGAGCTGCCGGACGCCGTGTGGCACGTGTGAGACGAAGCGCGACATCGCAGCCGCCGCGCAGTCCATCGACATCTGCGGCCTCGATCGCGGTGAGCCCTGCACGGCGGCACACTCGCCTCGGACAGGTGGTCGGCACAGCAACGGGATGGTCTTCGAGCACGAGCACAATGCCGGCGGCTTCACTCAGCGGGAGGCGTCCAATCTCCTCCATTTGCCCGACCAGTCCATCGAGCTCTTCGTTGGGAACCAGCACCACGCTGCGCCGCCCGCGTGCCGCCTCTTGAGCTGCAAGTTCCAGTGCACGAGGACCACTGACCACGCTCGTCACCTGAAGGGCGTTGCGCTCAAGAACCTCCGCGGCGCCCGCCTCCTCAGCCGCAGCCAGAACCGTCTCAAAGGGTGGACGCCGAACAACGATCAGGCGGTGTACATCGAGCTCCGACTCGAGCAAGCCCTTCAGAATCGCCTGTCCGGCCGAAAAGAGCGCGGCACCGTCCACGAGGTCGAGCGGCGAACGGGCGCCGCGCATGCGGGCCGGCGCAGTCGGCTCCGTTGCATCTCGCAGATCGTCTCCTGCGTCCATGGGGAACGATAGTAATCCTCTGCCGAGCGATCAGGCGCCCTGGAGCAGACGATCAATCACCCATGCGATCGCATCCGAATCGTTGCTCGGCGCATTGTCGGTCGCATGAGATGCCACATCTGGCATGGCGTTCGCCACAGCAAACGAGAGCCGAGAGTTCCGAAGCATGCCAATATCGTTCAGACCGTCACCAACGGTGGCGACTGAACTCTCGGCGATGCCGAGCGCTGAGCAGAGCCGCTGCACCATCGTCCACTTGTCGACCGCGGCATCGAAGATTTCCAACAGGTGCGTATCTGCGCCCGGCTTGCCAGCGGCGACAAGGGCTGGCCAGTGCTTGATGGACAATCGCTCAGGGACTTCGCGGAGAAGGGCGGCTGCGACATCGCCAAGTTCTGCTTTCTGCGCCACCGTACCCACGCGCAGCACGTGCTGCAAGGAAACGTGACGTTCGACGGCATTGGTTGGAAGAGACGAGAGCGTCCGTGTCACGACAGGATGAATCTCGAACCACCAGCGGCTTGCCGCGTCCAATTCGCGGTCCCCCACCAAGAGGTAGTCGTATCCAGTCAACGATGCATCTTTGAGCAAGTGGGCGAGATGCCCGTACGCCAGCAGACTCTCGGTGCAGTGCTGCACCAAGTCAGGTGCAATCGTGATTCGATCCTTGCACTGCCCAGTTGCGATGTCATGGAGCGCCGCACCGCCCGCCGTAATAATTCGCCCCTCACCGAGTACGGCTTGTGCGATCGCCCGACACTCCAACCAGGATCGCCCCGTTGCAAAGACGACTTCGAGACCAGCACGCCGCGCACGACTGATCGCCTCCTTGTTCCGCGGGGAAACACACCCCTCACTGTCGAGGAGCGTGCCATCCAGATCGCTCACCAGCATTCGTGCAGACATGGAAGACTGCAAAATGCTACACTTTCACCCCTTATGGATCGAAAAAGGCTCGCCAACGTGCAACAGTCCGACCTCACGGAGAGCCGGATCAATGATGACTTTCTGTTCTGGCTCAAGAACAGCGGTCCGAACTGGTTGTTGGCTGTGCTGGTGGTGCTCTGCCTGGCCATGGGTTGGAACTGGTGGAAAAACAAGCAAGGTCAGGCTCGTGATGTGGCTTGGAGCGAACTCTCCGAGGCAGACATTCCGGCCACGCTCCGTGACGTCGCCGCGAAGCATGCCGATGTAGACAGCGTCGCGTCCTTTGCGTTGCTGACTGCCGCAGATCGCTTTCTGCAAAGCGTCGTGAGCGGGCAGCGCTTTGATCGCGAACCAAGTGCGGCGGATGTAGCCGTGACACCAGAACTGCGCCGAGAGTGGCTGCTCGAGGCGCAGGCGCTGTACGGCGAGGTGCTCACGCGTGCGGAGTCATCCAGCGATCCGAATGCGGTCGCCTTCGAGGTTGCCGCGCTGTTTGGACTCGCAGCGGTGGCCGAGTCACGCGGGGAAGTCGACGCCGCGAAGTCCGCGCTCGAGCGCGTCAATGCGAAAACCACGGATCGCATGCCATGGATCTCCAAGCAGGCAAAGGCGCGCATCGAGACGATCGCGTTGGTGTCGTCGCCCTACCAGATTCCAGATGCACCGATGCCGCAGGGAGTGCTACCGGATGGCACACGCTTCAATCTCCCCGCGGGCAGCTCCGTCACGGACCAAGAAGCGATGCGCGCGCTGATCGGGGGCTTGCAGGGCGGAGCGATGACTCCGGCATCCGATCAGCCGCTTGTCCCGCCGCCGCCCGCAGATCCAGTGGCTCCAGCGGCACCCGCGGCGCCGAGCGGCGATGCCCCCAAACCCTGAGACACCGTGAGCGGTTCTGAGGAAGCGCCGAAGGGGAGTGCGCAGGGATCCGAGGACGCGACGGACGCGGCGCAACTCATCACTGCGGCCGGCACAGTCGACCGTGACGCATTGCTGGCCGTGTACGAACGCTGCGCTGCCAGTGACGATGACCAACCCGTACGCGTCACATTCCGCATCCAACACCATCTCTCCAAACGCCTCGACCGCTACTTGGTGGACCGCGTGCCGTTTCTGAGTCGCACGGCACTGCAGCGGCTCATCGATGAAGAGGCCGTGACTGTCAATGGACGCATTCCAAAGTCGAGCACGCGTCTCCAGCATGGGGATGTGGTCGTGGCGGCGCTCCCACCACCGCCAAGTCACGAGATCACACCCGAAGAAATTCCCCTCGACATTCTCTTCGAGGATGACGAACTCATCGTCATCAACAAGCAGCCTGGGCTGATTGTGCATCCTGCACGAAGCCACAAGTCGGGCACGCTCATCAACGGTCTTGCCTGGCACTTCATGCATCGTTCGAGCGGAAAACTCTCGGAGGTCGGACGCGAACAGGCACGCCCTGGAGTCGTTCACCGACTCGACAAGCACACCAGTGGCGTCATGGTCGCCGCCAAAACGGAGACAGCGCACTGGCGGCTCGGCAAGCAGTTCGAAAAGCGCACGACCCAGAAGCGATACATCGCACTTGTCGAGGGTCACCCCGACCCGCTGGCTGATCTCATCGATTTGCCGCTTGGCAAGCATCCGTCGATCCGCGAGCGATACGCCGTGCGCTTCGACGACAGTGGCAAGCCCTCACAGACCTTTTACCGAACACTTGAACTCTTTGAAGGCTTTGCACTTGTCGAACTGGAACTGCGCACGGGACGCACTCATCAGATCCGCGTTCACATGTCCCATCAAGGGCATCCACTGGCTGGCGACGACATGTACGGCGGAACACATCTGCGCGAGTCTGATGTCGGCGGCGAGAGCGACGCGCCCCTCCTGATGCGGCAAGGACTCCACGCGGCGATGCTCGGCTTTCGCCATCCAATCACCAACGAACCGATGCTCTTTGAAGCACCTCTTCGCAGTGACCTCAAGCGGACCGTGGATCTTCTTCGGACTCACCGATTCATTCGCTCCATTGAAGCGGGCGGCATCCGAGTTTCCGTTCCGCGTGAGGGCGATGGCCCAAAGTCCTAACCACGGCGTCGCTCGCCTGCGCGATCACAGCCGCTCTTCGCCACTGGTCCGCCGCATCAGTTCCTGAAGCGCGTGCTGCGGTGTGGCACCACCGAAGAGGACCGCGTGCACCGCGGATGCGATGGGGACTTCGACCTCAAGACGCCGGGCAAGTTCCACGACCGCACGGCATGTATCGACCCCCTCCACCACCGCATGCATGGAGCGAAGCGCCGATGCAAAGCCCTCGCCGCGGCCGAGGCGTTCCCCGAGCGTTCGATTGCGTCCATCCTCGCTGAAGCAGGTTGTGGCGAGGTCGCCGACCCCCGCGACACCGAAGAATGTTTCGCGGCTTCCCCCCAGTGCCATGCCAAGCCTCGCCATTTCTGCTGTTCCGCGCGCCAGGAGCGTTGCCTTGGCATTGATGCCGAGTTGCATGCCATCGACCATGCCCGCTGCGAGAGCAATCACATTCTTCAGTGCGCCGGCTGCCTCGACACCAATCTGATCCGAGGAGAGATAGATGCGCCATGCGGAGGTCGCTAGCGCCTGCTGCACTCCTCGCGCCGCGGCAGCTTCCCCCGCCACCACCAATGCCGTGGGCAGACCGAGCGCGACCTCGCTCGCCACGGAAGGTCCGGAAAGTGTCACGATTTGTCCGCCGATCTCGAGTTCTCGAAGCACCTCGCTTGGGCGCTTCAGGGTCTCCACCTCGAAGCCCTTTGCCAAACTCACAACCGTGGCATCTCGTGGACACGCCGACCGCAGAACCGTCCAGACACTCCGTGCGTACTGCGAGGGGATTGCCGTGATGACCATGCGTACACCGTTCATGGCGGTTTTCCCATCGGTTGTGATGACAACCGAGTCAGGTATCACGAGTCCCTCCACGCGAGGGCTGCGACGATGACGCAGCAGTCCCTCCACTTCTTCATCGTTCCGCCCCCAAAGACGAACCCCATGCCCCGCTCGAGCGCAATGAGTCGCAACGACACTGCCGAACTGACCGCAGCCAATGACGGCAATCTCTTCCGACATGGAAGCACCCTACCACGCCGCGAAGCGCTGGTGGGTGCTACCCTTCACCATCGGGCCCCGCGGCGGTCCATCCCCCTCTTGCAGCAGGCCAAAGGAGCGACGATTTGAGCACACTGGACGCGAAAGCACAGTTGAATGAACGCCCAGGCGAAGACGATGCCTCGCAGGGTGGTGCACGATTGGAGCGGCGGCTCTTCGTCGCCCTGTGTGGCGGCGTTCTCTTGCTTGTCGCCGCCATCGGACAGTCGTTCCTCGGCATCGAACCTGCTGTCGCGCAGATTCCTGCCGTCCTTGGCGCCATCATCTTGACCATCCCCATGGCATCGGGCGCGATTGCCGAGTTGCGCGCCGGGCGCCCCTCAAGCGACTCGCTCGCAACGCTCGCAGTGCTCGCCGCGATGGCGAATCAGCTCTACCTCGCCGCAGGATTCCTCGCATTCTTTCTGTGGCTGTCAGAACTCATCCTCTCGCGCACCGCCTGGGGGGCACAACGCGCCATTCGCGAGCTCCTCGAACTCACGCCCGATGTCGCACGCATCGTGGACAACAACGGCACGGAGCGTGAAGTGCGCCGAAGCGCGTTGTCGGTCGGCCAGTTGGTGCGCGTCAGGCCTGGCGAAAATCTGCCCGCCGATGGACGAATTACGCGCGGAACTACGAGCATCAATCAGGCATCCCTCACGGGTGAAGCGGTTCCTATTGAGGCGCAGGCGGGCAGCGAGGTGTATGCGGGTACCACGAATCTCACGGGTCAGATCGATATGGAGGTAACCGCCGTTGCCGGCGAAACGACCATCGGGAAAGTTGAGTCACTCATCCGTGAAGCGGAGAACTCTCGGAGCGACCGCCAAGAGATGATCGAACGGCTCGCCGCTTATTACGTGCCGGTTGTGCTCATGGTCGCAGGACTTGTTTGGTTCTTTACGACCAAGAGTGCATCGGCCGATGTCCGCAGCCAAGCAGCGGTTCGTGCGATCACCGTTCTCGTGGTGACCTGCCCGGGAGCCCTGCTCATCTCGCACCCGACCGCAATGGTGGCCGCTTTTGCCGCGGCAGCGCGGCTCGGGATCATGATCAAGCAGACTCGAACGCTCGAAGAGGCTGCTCGAATCGATACGGTGGTCATGGACAAGACGGGCACGCTGACCACGGGGCGTTTCTCCGTGAGCCGGCTTGCGCCCGCCGAGGGCACCGAGGGCGCGGCGCTGCTGCAAGCTGCCGCGGACTGCGAACAATCAAGCAACCACCCACTCGCCCGCAGCATTCTGGAGACAGCGCAGCGTGCGCGCATCGTTCCCGCGGCAGTTGAATCGTATGAGGAGATTCATGGCCGCGGCGTGCTCGCACGAACCAAGGGAGGGGCAGTCCTGCATGCAGGCCGTTCACAGTGGATTGCCGAGCTGAACCCTGGCGCGGTGGCGCAGATCAAGCAGGTCGAGGAGCGAACCGAAGGCATGTCGAGCGTGCATGTGATGCAGGATGGGCGCTACCTCGGTGCCGTCGGACTTGAGGACAAACTTCGGCAACACGCAGCCGAAGCGGTGAGCCGACTGCGTCAGCTCGGTGTGCGACGCGTCTGCATCTTCACGGGAGACCGACTCGGTGTGGCGCAGCGTGTGGGCGAGTCCGTTGGGGTGGACACGATCGAGGCGGAGTGTCTTCCTGAGGAAAAACACGAGGAACTCAAGTATCTCATTCGCCGCGGGAATCGCGTCTTGGTGGTGGGCGATGGCATCAACGACGGTCCGATCTTGGCGAGCGCCGATGTCGGTGTGGCGATGGGGCTCTCCGGATCTGACATCGCCACGAACAGCGCGGGCGTTGCGCTGATGAATGAGGACCTGCGGCACATTCCCTTCTTGGTGGAACTCGCATCGAAGGCGAAGGGCATCATCGCGGCCAACATTGGCATCAGCCTGCTGCTCGCGACCATTGGACTTGCGCTCGCTGCCACGGGCCAAATCGATATCTGGGTGACCCCCTTCTATCAAGCCACTGCCTACATCTTCGTGATCGCCAACAGCCTGCGGCTGGTTCGATTTGGCGAAGAATATGCAGACGCCGAAGAGAACCGTCGCGCGATGCGAACGGCGTTGGCTCCAAAGCCGATCCGGGCGACGCAGCGAACTGCGTGATTCAAGCGATCGTGACTGCAGGATCGAGATAGACATCCTGAATCGCGTTGAGCAGGCGAACGCCCTCCGCCATCGGGCGTTGGAATGCCTTGCGACCCGAGATGAGTCCCGTGCCACCTGCTCGCTTGTTGATGACGGCTGTTCGCACCGCCTCAGCAAGATCGTTTCCGCCACTGCTTGCACCACCGGAGTTGATGAGCCCGCTGCGCCCACTGAAGCAGTTGAGCACCTGATATCGGGTCAGATCGATGGGGTGATCGCTGCAGAGATCGGTATAGATGCGCTTGTCGAACTTGCCGTAACTCGAACCGCCCATGTTGAGCGCCTCGTAGCCCCCGTTGCAATCCGCCTGCTTCTGCTTGATGATGTCCGCCTGAATCGTGACGCCGAGGTGATTTGCCTGCCCCGTGAGGTCGGCACTCGTATGAAAGTCACGACCATCTTTCACGAAGGCCTTGTTTCGGAGGTAGCACCAGAGCACGGTCACCATGCCGAGTTGATGGGCCTCATGGAATGCCTCTGCCACTTCCACGATTTCTCGATCCGCATCATCGGATCCGAAGTAGATCGTTGCACCCACCGCCGCGGCACCCAGATTCCATGCCTCGCGAACTGACCCAAAGAGGATCTGCTTGTGCTGATTGGGGTACGTGAGCAATTCGTTGTGATTGATCTTCACGAGGAACGGAATCTTGTGCGCATAGGTGCGCGCGACACTTCCGAAGACGCCGAAGGTGGTCGCGACCGCATTGCAGCCGCCCTCGATCGCGAGCTTGATGATGTTGCCGCCGTCGAAGTAGAGGGGATTGCGAGCGAAACTCGCGCCCGCCGAGTGCTCGATTCCCTGATCCACGGGAAGGATGCTGCAGTAGCCCGTTCCGGCAAGACGGCCATGCCCGAAGATCGCCTGCATGTTGCGAATCACCTGCGGGTTGCGGTCGGTTTGCAGGAATGTGCGGTCAATGAAGTGTGGGCCAGGCAAGTGCAGCAGATCACTGCTGACCTTTGCCTTGAAGGTCAGCAGCGCCTGCGCCTCCGCACCCAAGATCTCCTCGGTCGTTGATGCGGCTGTGGATGGGCGGGTGGGTGCTTGCGTCATAGGTGGACTCCTGTTGGGTGGCTCGACTCCTTCGTGCAAAGATAGCCGATAGCGATCACAATATCGCCATGCTCTACGCGGGGATCGATGAAGCCGGATATGGACCGCTGCTCGGTCCCCTCTGTGTCGGCTGCTCCGCGTGGCAGATCGATGACGGCAGCGATCTCGGTGCAGCGCCTGATCTTTGGCAGCGCATGAAGACTGCCGTTTGCCGAAAGGCGCGCGATCGCCGAGGACGAATCGCCATCAACGACAGCAAACAGTTGAAGGGAACGGGTGCGGGCGGACGACATCCGCTTGCGGACATCGAGCGTGGCGTTCTTGCCGTACTCAGTGCTCTCCACGGTTCGCCCTGCGAGACAGACGCGGACCTCTTCGATCGGCTCGGCAGCGCAGCGCCGCCCGTTTCAGAGCCCTGGTACGCGGGGTGCGTTTCACTGCCCTCTGCATGTGATGCACCGCATCTTTCGCTTGGATCCAGCATGCTTCGCCGTTGCCTGGAGAGTGCAGGTCTTCAGATCGGTGGGCTGCACTGTTCGGCGGTGGATGCGGGCCCCATCAATGATGCTGCGCGCCGCGGCGCGGTGAAGTCGAGTCTGCCTTGGATGCTGGTGATGCAACACACCCATCGGCTCCGTGCTGCATCGGCCGGGCAACCCCTTCGGCTCGCGGTGGATCGCCAAGGCGGACGCATGCGGCATGTCGATGAACTGCTGCGCGAGTTTCCAAACGACCGACTGACCATCGAACGAGAGGATGAAACAGAGAGCCGTTATCGCCTCGATGGACCGCTCGGCATCCTCGTGATTTCGTTCACTGTCGATGCAGAGGCCGTGCACCTCCCCGTTGCGCTTGCATCGATGACTGCCAAGTATGTCCGCGAACTGTGGATGCAGCGGCTCAACCGCTTCTTCACGGCACGCGTGGAGGGGCTTGAGCCGACCGCCGGCTACGTCACCGACGGACGGCGTTTCATGGACAGGATCCGCCCATCGCTCGAACGCGATGGCATCGACTCCACGCGCTTAGTCCGTTCGATTTAGGGCACCATTCGCGACTTTCCAGCCCGCCCCGAATGTGATTTGGCGGCTGGCATCCTGTTTGAAACTTCAGGGGAGCCTGCTAGACTTCAGGACTTTCCAACAAGGCACGCTCTCTCCATCGAAGGAACCCCAATGTCCACTGATCTGACCCGCGTTCGCAACATCGGCATCTGCGCCCACATCGATGCCGGAAAGACCACAGTCACCGAACGCATCCTCTTCTACACGGGCAAGATCCACAAGATGGGTGAAGTGCATGAGGGCACCGCCACCATGGACTCGCTGCAGGAAGAGCAGGAGCGTGGCATCACGATCCAGTCTGCGGCCACCACCTGCCCCTGGACACACCTCGACACGGAGTACAAGGTCAATCTGATCGATACACCGGGCCACGTGGACTTCACCATCGAAGTGGAGCGATCGCTGCGTGTGCTCGATGGTGCCGTTGCCGTGTTCGACGGCAAAGAGGGTGTGGAAGCGCAGAGCGAGACCGTGTGGCGTCAGGCGGACCGTTACGGTGTGCCGCGCCTCTGCCTGATCAACAAGATGGACAAGCTCGGTGCGGATTTCGAGTTCTCCTTCGGCTCCATCCTGACGCGCCTCGGTGCCAACGCCGTTCCCGTGCAGTTCCCGCTCGGCTGGGGCAATGACTTCAAGGGGATCGTGGATCTGATGTCCATGAAGGCGATGTACTGGTCCGCTGACGACGATGGACAAACCATCCAAGAAGGAGAGATTCCGGAAGAATGGAAGGCACAGGCCGAGAAGTGGCGCCTGCAAATGGTGGAAAAGATCGCGGAACTCGATGACGCGCTCACCGAGAAGTATCTGGCAGACCCCGCATCGCTGACCGTTCCAGAGATGAAGGCCGTACTGCGGAAGGCGACCATCGAACTCCGCGCGTTCCCAGTTCTCTGCGGGTCAGCGCTCAAGTATGTCGGTATTCAGCGCGTCCTCGACGCCGTGGTCGACTACCTGCCTTGCCCAACGGAGCGCCCCGATGTGGAAGGCGTGGACAACAAAGATCCATCGGTACGCCTGACCCGTCCTCACTCCGCGACGGCCCCCTTCTCTGCATTGGTTTTCAAGGTGGTGGCGGACGTGGCGGGAACCCTCACGTACCTGCGCATTTACTCAGGAACGCTGACCAAGGGCATGCGCGTGCTCAACCCTGGCAACGACCGCCGTGAGAATGTCTCGCGTCTGTACGAGATGCACTCCAAGCATCGCAACGCACTTGATTCAACGGGCGCCGGACAGATCGTTGCAGTCGTCGGACTGAAGGACTCCTTCACGGGCGACACACTGTGCGATCAGGATCACCCAATCATCCTCGAGCGCATGACCTTCCCCGAGCCTGTCATCTCGATGTCCATCGAGCCAGTCACGGCCGATGACAAGAAGAAGCTGGGCGAGGCGCTCACGACGATCCGCCGCGAAGATCCATCGTTCCGGTCGAACTACAACGAGGAAACTGGCGAAACGATCATTTCGGGCATGGGAGAACTCCACCTCGAGATCATCAAGAACAAACTCGTGCGCGACATGAAGATCGGCGTGAACGTCGGCAAGCCGCGTGTGGCCTACCGCGAAACCATCACCGGACGTGCAGAAAAGGTGCGTGGTCTGTTCAAGAAGCAGACAGGTGGTCGCGGCCAATTCGGCGATGCTGTCGTGAGCGTTGCACCGATGACCAAGGAAGAGGCGGACACGGAAGAACTCGTGATGAAGGATGGCGTGGTGTTCGTGGACGCCATTGCGGGTGGCGTGATTCCGCGCGAATTCATCCCAAGCGTCGAGTACGGCGCGCGGCAGGCAGCTGCGAGCGGCATTCTTGGCGGATATCCCGTGATCAACGTCAAGGTGGAACTGGTGTACGGTTCGTACCACGATGTCGATTCCAGCCAGATCGCCTTCGAACAAGCTGGAGCGCTCGCCTTCCGCGAGGCGTGCACGAAGGCCGGCCTGGCGCTGCTTGAGCCGATCATGAAGCTGGTCGTGACAACCCCCGATGAGTTCTTTGGCAACGTGTCTGGCGACATCGCCAGCCGCCGAGGACAAATCGTGGACAGTGAGATGCGTGGCGTGGTCCGTCTGGTGACTGCTGAAGTTCCACTCTCGGAGCTCTTCGGCTACACCACGAGCCTCCGCTCGATGAGTCAAGGTCGTGCGAGCAGCAGCATGGAACCGCTGACCTACCGCATCATGCCCGATCGCCTGAAGGACGAAGTCCTCGCCAAGCAGTGATTGGCGGCGGCAACGGAGCGCCGCGGGCCGTGACGAAGACAATGCTTTCCCGCACGAGCGAGTCGCGTGCGAGAGAGCTGTTGGATCGTGCCGCCCGTCTTGCGCTTCGGGGGCATGGCGCCGTGGAACCGAACCCGATGGTCGGCTGCATTGTGCTCGCACACGATGGCAGTATCGCCGCGGTCGCGCATCACCAAGCCATTGGCGGCGCCCATGCCGAGGCTGCCGCACTCATGCACGCGGGTGAAGCCGCGCGTGGTGGAACGGCGCTCGTCACACTCGAACCCTGTGACCACCATGGTCGAACACCCCCCTGCTCGCTCGCTCTGTGCCGTGCCGGGGTCCGAGAGGTGATCTATGGCGAGTCCGATCCGAACCCACTCGCCGCTGGCGGGGCTGCCCGCTTGCGGGGGGCCGGCATCGATGTCTGGCAATGCTCAACGACGTGGACGCGCTGGCTTCATGCGCCGTTTTCCCTCCGTGTGCGCGAGAGGCGCCCATGGGTCATCGCCAAGTGGGCGCAGGACTGCACGGGTGCAACGGCCGCGCGTCCAGGGACAAATCGCTGGATCAGTTCATCGCAGAGCCTCCAGATGGTTCACCGCGAACGCGCACGCATCGATACAGTTCTGGTCGGTATTGGCACGGTACTGGCTGATGACCCGCATCTGCTGCCACGCATCGCTGTGCGTCGGCGCACACCGCTGCGCGTCGTGATCGATCCATTTCTTGATACACCGATGGATTCAAAGCTGGTCCGTACGGTGACCGATGGACCTGTGACCCTCTTCACCACTGCAGCTTCGCTTGAGACTCGCGCTGACCTGGCAGATCGACTTCAGAAGACTGGCGTTGTTCTGCGCCCCCTCCTCCCAGACGCACAGGAACGTGCGCTTCTGCGTGGAGTTTGTGAACGTGGACTTCGACTCTGCCTTGCGTCACTCGCGGGTGATGGCGTGTCGACGGTGCTCTGCGAGGGTGGTGCACGCCTCCTGGGCGCACTCTTTGCAGCAGATCTTGTTGATGATGCGTGGGTGTTTACATCGTCACGCTCACTCGAATGTTCGGGGCCTGACCCGCGGCACGTTGACCTCCCCGCAGGCGATGCTTTCGTGCTGCACGCATCGGTCGTGCGCAGCAGCGATCGCGTGGAGTTCTGGCGACGGGCCCGTCAAGGCGCCTGAACCGTCGGGGGGTCGGTGGGCCCCGTGCGCTGGACGGCTGGAAGGCAGGACTGTGCATCAAGCCGAAGCGCGAACGACGCTGGATGGATCCTCAGGACGCCACTGCCATCATCGATGCCAAAGCGCCCGTTGTTTCGCTCCTGGACGATCGAAAGTGCGGCGATTTCCCTGCCATCGAACGACTTGGCGACGATGCGGCCTGTCACAAGATCCTCCGATGGTCGTTCGAGTGTCAACTCCGATGCACGCGCGGTGCACAACTTGTTGATCATCGACTCTGCGGCCGTTGAATCGGCCTTGGCATCGCCCTGCGCGTTCACCACTTTCCACCCGCCGGCACTCCGCTGCAGCCGCCATGGGTCGCCACCCACTGGCTCCACCTGAAGCGCTGCGATGTCCTCGGCACGACAACCGGTCGCGGTCGGATCAACGAGCAACAGCCCGATCGGTACCGCCGCAGCAACCGCAGTCGCATCGAGTTCGAGCACCGCCTCAGGTCGCTGCGTCAGGCGTGCAAATCGCTCGGTCGCGCCGCTGCGCACGGGTGATCCGATCTCCAGACGCTCCACTTCGTCGAGACGCTTGACGCTCCCATCGGCAGCGACAGACTGCCGCTGACTGTGCACCTCCACCGCTGTGGTCGGTCGATCGAGCCCGAACGGAAGAAGTTCAGCGGGTGAATCGGCCACGAATCCGCTGGTCTGCGTGCGCTCGAGAGCCTCCAGCCATCGCTCAACCGCCGCTCGATCAGCGCGGGTCTTGAGCGGCGATACAAGGCGCCACTGCGGACCTTCACGGACCACCTCGATGCGCTCGACACCACCCTGCGTCCGTTGCTCACACACCAGCCGAGTGCACTCGACATCGGCACGCGAGAACAAGAATGGCATTCGCCACTGACGGAAGTCGGCAAGCAGTGCCGCATCATGGAAAGTGGAACGTGCGACACGGGGCAGCGGATCCGCATCGGTCCATATCCATGCAAATCCAGCGGGCAGCCGAGCGCCAAGGCGCAACGTCGCCGCACCAGTACCCCAGGCAAACTCGACAGTCGGCGCTTCGGGCGTCAGTCCGGTCGCGGTCAGCGAGTCGCCTGTCTCGGTGCCGATTGCACTCGCACGTACCTGCACCTCCGCCGCACGAGCAATCAACGCATCCACCTCCGCATCCTGCAGCGGAAACTCGAATGGCTTCGATTGCCACCAGTGACCATCGCGGCGAACAAACTCAGTGATGTTCTCGGCTCCACGGCGGACTGTCACCCGCTGCACATCCGTCCAAGGCACGGAACCCTCCCGCATCATTCGCCGCAGACCATCGACGGAGTCTTCACGCATGCTTCCCGTCTGTGATGCGAACCAGACCAGTGTTGCCAGTGCTCCCAGCATCACAGCAACGATCCAGAGACGTAGCAGCGGTCTTCCCATCATCCTCGCGACCTCCACCAGCGGATCACGACCCCGAGAGACAGAAGGAAGACAGGCAGTCCGATCGACAAGCCCGCTGTCCACTGCAAACGCTCACGAACGGAGATGGCTCCGATGCGGGACGCCTGCCGCGCACTCCCGCTATCGCCAAGGCGGGCATCGAGTCCAGCGAGCCACAGGGTGCCATTCACCGCAAGTTCTCGGTTGCCAGGGGTAAGAAGCACGTTGCCCGAGCCGGCCACAGTGCGCGCTGCATCAACCACAGAGGTGAACATCCACGACGGCGAGCCGATCACCAGCGCGCGCGTACGCGACCCGCCGACTCCGGCGCGCTCCGATGCGACAGCCACACTGGTTCCCGCTTCGAGCCGAACAACCGAGCGTGGATCGGGTGAACGCCGGCGCCAATCCCGCTCGAGAGAACGTGCAGGCGCGGGCGGCGCCTCAAGAAGTCCGATCGCCTCGAGACTCGTTCGCACCGGCAGCACGGGAACGGCTACTTGCACACCAACCCTTTGTCCCACAAGCGCACGAGCGATCGGCAGATCACTTTCATCCACACGCAACTCCACTCGAGTCCTGCGTTCGGTCTTCCCCTCACCCACCGGAACATCATCGACGATGACCGAATCCGTCTGCGCAGCGGCACCCAACTTGAATGCGACCTCTGCCCACGGATCGGGTCGACCCGCAAGCGGTCGGAGGCTTGGACCGATCGAAAGAAGCAGCGGTTTTCCCTCGGCAACAAGTCCGTTGACTGCTTCCAGAAGCGCACGCTCGCGCGCATCTCGCTCCAGCGACACCGTGCGCGGCGGCACGACCATCCAGACGCCCAGCGGGCCCGCAATCGGTTGCGGCGCCGCAGTCACTTGCCACTCGCGCAGGTCGATGCGTGCCGCACGGCAGGCATCGGCAATCGCAGAGACATCAGTGCCGTCACCCGTCGGCAGGAGGAGCGAACGTTCCTCCGAGTGCACCAGCACCAGTTCCGGGCGTGCATCGTCCAGGATGCTGCGCATCGCCGCATCGATGAGCTGCTCCATTCGAAAACGGCGGTCAAATCGAACGATGCTCGATGCATCGCTCGCATTGACTGCCAAAGCGGTATCGGCAACAAACGCAACACCGTAGGGCGACTCGATGACGAGCCCACCTCCCACCGCGAGTCCCACCGAAACATCCTGCAGCGGATCCCTTGTGAGGACATCGATCGCATCGACAGTCCGAAGCAGTGCCCGCGCACGCACGCCCAGTTCGGGACGGACACGCTGCGCCAATTCGACAATCTCTGGAGCTGCATCGTTGGCGACACCACGTTCCACCAGCCAAGTGGAGAAGGCACCGAGTTGCGTCCCCCAGTCGCGGTTGTGGGCGGCGACGACCTGCGCTGCCTCACCGGCATCAGGAAGCGCTCGGTCCGGACGACTGATGCGCATGGCACCGATCGTGCGGAGGATGGCGGGCGTTCCAACGGCAAGCGCGCGCATGGCGCTTCGGACACGCTCAAGTTGCACTCGATCCGCGGAGCCATCGGGCAGTCGATCGATCACCGCACCCAAGCGATCCGACTCGCTACCCGCAAAAGATGCCAGACGCTCCATCTCCTCACATCCTCTGTCCACCGCCGTGCCGCCATCGGCGGTCGCGGATCGATGGCGGCGCATGAGCGCATCGACCCACTGCGCGTACTCCGCAGCACCGCGCTGCGAGGTGGGATCGATGCGTGTCCACGCAATCTCCGCACCCTCCGCCACCGCGCATCGGTCCACGGCTGCGAGCACATCCGCAAGTTGATCGCCGACGCTCCCACTCAATGCGCCGCCTGGATCGATCCATGTGATTCTCCAGGTTCCCTTCGTGCCTTGAAGCAGCGCAGACAACTGTGGCGCCACTTCCCACTGCCGCCCCTTCGTCAGGTCAACGGCCGAGCGCAAAACTGGAGCGCGGGCAACGGTGTAGATCGACACGGCAATGGCAAGTCCGCCAAGTACACCCGATGCAATTCGCACATGCACGGTGAACGCCGTTCGGCCTGATGAGCGCTCCGCTTCGGTGCGCTGCAGCGCCCATGCACCTGTGAGAAAAACAAATGTTGCAGCCAGAAAGTAGACCACATCAGCACTATCCAACGCGCCAGTGAGAAAACCCTCAAGTCGGCGGATCGGATCTATCGCGAAGAGAAGGTCCGCTTGATCCGCAGAAAGCGCAGGAGCAACAGACCGCAGTCCGATCAGCAGCACGAGCCAAAAGAAGAATGTGCCGAGATAGGCGACCGAAGCGCTTGTCGTCAGGGATCCGAAGAAGATGCCTGATGCAAGCGCTGCGCCACCAAGGAGCAGAACACCGAGCGCAGCGCAGATGCACTCACCAACATCTGGATCTGCGAGCCATTCAAGGACCGCAAAAGGCGCGCCGACACCGACGATTCCGAGGGCGAGCACGCCAACCATTCCTGCCAACCATCGCCCGAGCACAAGAGAAAACGGTCCCGTCGGACTCGTGGCGAGTACTTCCCAGAAACCACTTCGTCGGTCCTCTGTCGTCGGTCGCAGCGAGATGGCAGGCGCCACAAGCAGCATCGCCCAGCCAGCGGCTGCTGCCACCGCACGAATCTCTGCCGGTGCGCCCGGCGCGATCGCAGCGACTCCCGCAATGACCCCCGTCATGAGGGTGAAGACGGCAAGGGCGCCCCATGCCGTTGTGGTCATGAACAGTGCCGCTGTTTCTCGACGCGCGATCGACAGGAGGGCCGGCATCAGCGAGCCCCCCCTGCACGACTGATCAACCTTCCAAAGACCTCCTCCAAGGGTGGTTCAACGCGCTCAAACCTGCGCACCGAGGCGTTCGCATGCTGCAGCACCGCTGCAAGCCGGGTCGGCAGCGCGCCCACATCGGGATGGCTCTCGTCCGCTGCGACCACGATGCGAGTCCACCCATCGGCAAGCGATTCTGACCTGACCTCGATGACGCCTGCCACCGACCCAAGCGCACCGACATCACCGCCCGTGCACTCGAGATCGAAGCGCGCAGCGACGGCACCGCGTCGACGCAGATCGGTTGCAGTCCCCTGAGCGACCAAACGACCACCGCCAAGGAGCACAAGATGGTCGCACACGGCTTCAACTTCCGAGAGATTGTGGCTTGAGAAGAGAACCGTGTGCTCGCCGCGCAACGATTGCACAATCCCGCGGAAGGCCTGCGCCGTGACGGGATCGAGACCTGTGGCAGGTTCATCCAGAATCACGACGGCGGGCGATGCCACGAGCGATGCTGCAAGCCCGACCCGCTGACGAAACCCTCGGCTCAGCGAACCGATGAGTTTTCGGCGTACAGACTCAAGCTGGCAGCGCTCCACCACCCGTGCCACCGCCGCCTTGTGAACGCGCGGCGCGACACCCCAAAGACCGCAGCGGAACTTGAGGTACTCATCAACACGTGCATCGGGCGGCAGCGCATTCGATTCGGGGAGATAGCCAATGGAACGCCGAGCGAGCATCGGGTCACGCCGCACATCGGCAGAACCAACGCGCAGCGAACCTGCATCGGGCGCAATCGCGCCTGCAAGCATGCGAATCGTCGTCGTCTTCCCGGCACCGTTGGGACCAAGAAAACCACACACGGATCCAGAGGGCACCTCAAACGAGAGGTTGTCCACTGCGCGTGTTCGCCCGAAAGACTTGGTGACCTGATCGACGCTGATCATGGTGGATGTGGCGCTCTGAAGCGTACACTCATCACTTCGATGCCGAACTCAAAGCCGCCTGTTTCACCGCTCAACTTGCTCGACAATGTCGGAGCGGGCATCGGCATTGTGGATGCATCGGGGGATGTCATCTGGATGACGTCCCGGCTCGCGGAGCAGCCTGCAGAGACGCTGCGCCTGTTTGCCGAGCAGTGCACGCTCGCGCTACCGCAACTTGCCGCATCGCCGACACTGCACCTCCGCAAGCGTTTTCGGTCGGGACTCCAAACCTTTGAACTGCTCATCTCTGCAGCCCCAAGTGGTGGCGCATCGGGCGTTCTCTTTGATGTATCCGCTCACACGCGCCTTTCGGAGCGCCTCGATGGCATCGATGCGTCCGGCGCCGACCTGCTCGATCTCGATGCACAAATCGTGAATCCGCTCAACGTGGCTGAACGGCTTGCGCTGCTCGAGGGAAAGATCGCACAGGCCATGGAACGGGAATTCCCAGGGCAACCGTATGAGGTGCGCCTGCGAAATCGAAAGACCGATCAGCTCGAGCTGGTCATCGGCCACGGCATCGATCCACTGAGGATCGGTGAATCGATCTTTGCACGTCCAACCGCCAACGGCATCTCGGGCATCGTGGCAAGTTCAGGACGCAGCGTCATCTGCCGCAACGCGGACACTGATCCGAACTACCTGCCCGGACTGCCGGGGGCACGGTCGAGCCTAACCATCCCGATGCTGCTTCGCGAGCGCGTGATCGGCATCGTCAATGTGGAATCGCTTCGTGCCGATGCATTCACCGAAGATGACTGCCTCGCACTCGAGACTTATGGCCGATATATGGCGATGGCGCTCAATATTCTGGACATGCTGATCGTGGAGCGCTCATCAACAAGCGAGCGAGTCAGTGCGATCCTGCGCGATGAATTGGCAGTACCGACGCAGCGGCTTCGCGATGCCACGATGGATGTTGCCATGGGGAAACTGGGCGCGTTCGAGCATCTGGAGCGGGCGCTTGAGATGCTTTCGGCGAGGATCAAGGGTGCGACATCAGGCCCACAGTCGGTGCTTGGCATTGATCGACTGCCCCGCGATCGATCGCGTGATCCTTGGATCGAGGGCAAACGAATCCTCGTTGCCGACGATGATGCGAATGTGCGCGAGACGATCCAAGGACTGCTGCAGGAGGCGGGTGGCCTCGTGGAGAACCGTCCGGATGGAAGTGCAGCGCTTGAACTCGTTCGGCGTGCCCAAGAGGAAGGAAAACCTTTCGATCTTGTGATTTCTGATGTGCGCATGCCAGACCGCAACGGGTATGAAGTTTTTCGGGGCACACGCGAAGCATCGCCCGCGTGTGCATTTCTCATGATGACGGGTTTTGGCTATGACCCGAACCACTCGATCGTCCGATCGACGCAGGACGGACTCAACAACTTTCTGTTCAAGCCTTTTCAGGCAGGCGTTCTGCTTGAAGAGGTGCGCAAGTCGCTCGGAGCGCCGCAGTAGTTCACGGGGCGTACTGAGCGCGGAGCAGGCGCGGCAGTCCTTCCAGATCGCGGAGCACCACGGCTTCTTTGAATCCGCTGGAGGATGCGATCTGAAGCGCCGACTGCTCCTGACTTGCGGCGATCTCGCAAAGGAGTCCGCCGCCTCGACGCAAAAGACGAGGCGCACACTCCACAACGCGCCGGACCATGGCGAGACCATCCGCGCCACCACGAAGTGCGGTCTCCGGCTCCCAATTCCGAACATTCGGCGGGACATCCTTCCACTCCAGATCGCTGATGTACGGCGGGTTGGCACACAGCACATCCACCGCTGCCTCGAGACCCAACCCAGCGAGCGCCTCATCCAAATCGCCCTGCAAGACCTCAACGACAGACTCCAGTTTGTTTGCCACGACATTCCGCCGCGCAAGTTCCACGGCAGCAGGGACGACATCCGCGGCAATCACACGAAACCCGCCGAGTGAATCAGCCTCCGATAGGGCGCGCTCCATTCCTTCGCCCGCTCTCCATGACAACTGCCGCCGCCCCGTGCGCTGTGCCCGCAGTGCACGCGCCACCGCGATCGCGATGCATCCAGTTCCCGTACAGAGATCCACGATGCATAATGGCGACGGGCTCCTATCTGACGCCGTACCCGCCATACGAATCGCTTCCTCGACCAACAACTCCGTACAGGGACGGGGGATGAGCGTGGCAGGCCCCACCTCAAGTTCACATCCATGGAACGCCCATCGGCCAACGAGATACTGCACCGGTTCATGTCGACCAGCGCGCTGCACAAGATCGCGAAGTCGTGCGAGTTCATCCGCTGTTGCCACTCGATCGACATCGAGATAGGTCTGCAGACGCTCACAGCCCAGCACACTCGCGATCAGCAGATCCGTACAGAACTGTGGCGATTCAACCCCCTTTTCTGCGAGAAAAGGGTGCATCCATGCGCGCAGGCGGCGGATCGTCCATGGTTCGGCCACAGCAGAATCGTAACGCGAGCAAAGGTAGACTCGGCGGTCCGACCCAATGATTCCTGAGACAACAACCCACATTTTGAAGGCAGTTGAATCCGCGGCACAAAGCGCAGGAGTATTCGGCGCCATCACCCGAAGCGGTGGGCGGTTGGTCTGCATGGCATCCGGCTGCGCTGCGCCAGCGGAATATGCGCTTGAAGTCGGCGGAGAGGGATGGCGGCTCTCGCTCGGGACTGCAGATCGCTGGCTCAGCGAATCGATCGAGTCCTCGCTTGTCGAGTCGCGAGACTCCATTGAGGATTTGTTCCGTGAGGCGCTCCTCGACTTGGGCTCCAAAGTCGAGCCGCCAAGGGTCAAGCACTTCCGCGACGATGCGAAGCGCTATGTCTTTGAGACACTGCTTTCTGCAGATGGAAGCGATGACGACGTTGCAGCGCGTTTGCAGATGTTTCTGCTGGCGTTTGAATCGATGTTCCGCCTGCTTGGTGATATGGACAGCGGACCGGATAGCGAATGAGTGCGCCCTCAGTCCTGATGTTGGGATGGGAGTTCCCCCCATTTATCACGGGCGGGCTTGGCACGGCGTGCCACGGGTTGACGCGCGCACTCAAGCACGCAGGATGCGATGTGACCTTCGTCCTTCCGCGAGCAGTCGACCACACGCACGCATCGCACGTGCGTTTGGTCTCACCCGAGGGCTCCGCCCCACGGGACTCCGACTCCGTCGGTGGCTGGATCCCATCACCTGCAGCACGAATCATCGAATCAACCGCAGATGCCCTGTTGGCCAAGGACATTCACACGAGTGAGTCGCCTGCATCCGTAGCGGCTCGCCGTGAGGCTCTGCTCCGGGGAACGCCAGAACGCGTCGACATTCTTCGTCTTGGAAGCACGAATCAGGGTGCGTACGGTTCAGTGCCTCAGCATCGGGAGGCCCTGCGGAAGTCCGGCGTCAACCTGCACGAGGCCACAGGCGTTTCCGATCCGCAAACCATGATGGCACGGCTGATCAGTGCGGGCGTCGAACCTGCAGTCGCTTGGGAACAAGTCGTGATTGATCAGGTACTGCCGGAAGCTGCCACACCTCATCCGACAGCCGCTGTACCACTGAGTGGCGGGTATGAGGGTGATCTGATCTTGGCAGCGGAGCGCTACGCGCAGTTCTGTGTGCAATCAGCTCGCCATCTCAAGTTCGACATTATTCACGCGCATGATTGGCTTACCTATCCGGCCGGGCTTGCACTCGCACGCCTCACCGGACGTCCGCTCGTGGTCCACGTGCACGCGACAGAGTTTGATCGCTCAGGCACCCACGTCAATCAGCAGGTTTACAACATCGAACGCCGCGGCATGCAGGGTGCCGTGCGTGTCATGGCGGTGAGCAACCTCACGCGCAACCTTTTGATCAACCGATATGGACTCTCGCCCAACAAGATTGATGTCGTCTACAACGGGGTCGATCTGGAGCCAGCGTCCTACGGCATCAAGCGCATTGAGCGCGGAGAGCGCATTGTGCTGTATTTCGGACGCATCACCATGCAAAAGGGTCCTGAGTACTTCGTACGCGCCGCAAAGCGCGTGCTCGAAGTGGAGAAGAACGTGCGATTCGTGGTGGCCGGATCAGGAGATCTTGCAAGTTCCATGATCGAGATGGCGGCAAGTCTGGGGATCGGCGGCAAGATGACTTTCACGGGATTCCTGCGTGGGCGGGACATTCCGCGAGTCTTCGCATTGGCAGATCTCTATGTGATGCCGAGTGTTTCGGAACCCTTTGGTATTGCGCCACTCGAGGCCATGGGGCATCGTGTGCCTGTGATCATTTCAAAGAACTCGGGTGTCTCTGAAGTTTTGACCCACGCACTCAAGGTGGATTTCTGGGATGTGGATGACATGGCCAACAAGATCGTTGCTGTCCTGCGTCACCCTCCCCTTCGCGCTGAACTGCGCGACCGCGGGCTCTTTGAGGTCCGGGGGATCACATGGGACGGTGCAGCAAAGCACTGCCTCACGTCCTATCAACATGCCATGAACGCCGTGCGGCAGATCCCCTCGGATCCACGCCACCTCTGAGTCACTGCGAGCACAACTGCGCCGGGGGGCGCTCCTATACTCGATGGACAATGGGTCTGTTCACACGTGCGAAGCCTGCGCCGAAGACGGCGCTGGCACCCCAAAATCGTCCTGCCGTTGCGCAGCAGCACACGCACTCCACTGCGGAGAGTGGAAATCCTGTTCCGCTGCTTGGCGATTCGGCACTGGAGCGTCGCGCGCAAGAGAACGCACTCCGCATCCTCACAAGTGCTCGAAGCAGCAGCGACGGAATGCTGTCGGCGGCATTTTGGTCGGACAAGCTGATGGCGTGGTCCATGCGTGATCCGGACTTTAAAGTCCAGCTCTTTCACTTCGTCGACTGCTTTCCCGCGCTGCGCAACTCAGACTCGATCTACGAGCATCTCGTCGACTTCATGTCCAAGCCAGGACTCTCCCTACCACCGGGCATGGACTTTGGTCTCAAGGCGGGCGGACTGGCAAAGGGGCTGGTTGCCCGCACCATGTCCTCGCAGATCGAGTCGATGGCCGGCAAGTTCATCGCTGGAACCGATGCAAACAGCGCGCTCCCGACCCTGCGGTCTCTGTGGGATCGCGGTCTTGCCTTCAGTGTCGACCTCCTTGGCGAAGCATGCCTCAGCGACTCGGAGGCTGCGGCGTACCGCGCCAAGTACGCCGATCTCTTGGAGCAATTGCCGAGCGCAGTCGCTGCATGGCCTGCGCAAGCCGCACTCGAGCGCGATCATCTTGGCCCGATCCCGCGCACCAACGTATCGATCAAGATCTCCTCGCTCTTTGCCCGCACGGATCCCATTGACACCGAGGGATCGATCCGAGGGTTGGAAGAGGCACTGCTGCCGTTGCTGGAGTCGGCTGCTCGGCGCGGCGTCTTCGTCAACTTCGATATGGAGCAACAGTCCCTGAAGGATCTGACGCTCGAACTCTTTATGCGCTGCTGCGAGCGCGTTCCCTTTGAAGCAGGCATCGCCATGCAGGCGTACCTTCGAAGCGGCGAATCTGATGCGCAGCGTCTGATCGATTGGGCACGTGGCACCAACCGCGTGGTGACAGTTCGCCTCGTGAAGGGCGCCTACTGGGATTCACAGACCATCCTCTCCGAGCAGCATGGATGGGCAAATCCATGTTGGAGTTTCAAACGCGATACCGATGCGTGTTTTGAACGCATGGCGGCCCGCTTCATCGAAGCGACTCCGAAGACGGCCGGCAGTGGTGGAACCCGTCTCGCACTGGGCTCACACAACGCACGGTCGATCGGGGCGGCGCTGGCGCTTTTGGAGAGGCATGGGCTGCCACGTGAGGCGATCGAGTTACAGATGCTGCACGGCATGGCCGATGCGCTCAAAGGTGCCTGCATCAAGGAAGGTCTTCGCGTACGCGAGTACCTGCCCGTCGGCGAGATGATCCCGGGCATGGCATATCTGGTCCGTCGCCTTCTGGAGAACACCAGCAACGAGAGCTGGTTGCGTTCGGGTTTCGCGGATGCGGCCGATGACAGTCAACTAGTCGCGACGCCGCACCGCTCGGCGGGTGCCGGCGCTGGCAGCGATGACGGGCTGCTGCGCGTGCGCGGTTCGGCCGAGCGACATGCGCTCAGCAGTGCACACTCGGACGTTGCGGACGGACTGCCATTCTTCACCGAGCCGATGCGCGACTTCTCGGATGCTGCCACGCGGAGAACATTTGCGGCAGCAGTTCAGACAGCGCGCGTGCCAAGCGTTGCCAATGACACCACGGTCGAACAGGCGCGCACGTCGCTCGCCCGTCTGCACGCTGGGTTCCCGGCCTGGCGCGAGACACCGCTCGCCCAGCGCGCCGCAGTCTTGATTCGCGCTGCTGCCGCTCTGCGCGCACGGCGCGACGAACTTTCAGGCGTCATCATCCGTGAGTCTGGCAAGACATGGCGCGAGGCGGACGGCGATGTCTGCGAAGCAATCGACTTCTGTGAGTACTACGCACGCGAGGCTGCGCACCTCTTCCACCCGCGGCGGCTTGGCCTCTTCACGGGCGAACTGAATCAGGAGTGGCATCAACCCCGTGGCGTCGCGGTCGTCATCAGCCCGTGGAACTTCCCGCTCGCGATCTGTTGCGGGATGACCGTTGCAGCGCTTGTCACTGGCAACACTGTGGCAGTCAAGCCAGCGGAGCAGACGCCCGGCATCGCGCGAATCCTTTGCGACATCCTGTGGACAGCGGGTGCACCGCGCGACGCGCTGGCATTCCTGCCAGGCCCTGGCGAAACCGTGGGCGCGGAACTCGTTCGTGATCCGCGCGTGGCGATCATCGCATTCACAGGATCGAAGGCAGTCGGGCTGGACATCATTGCTGCCGCCGGGCAGACGCCGCACACGCAGGGGTTCGTGAAGAAGGTGATCTGCGAGATGGGTGGCAAGAATGCCATCATCGTCGATGAAAGTGCGGATCTTGATGAGGCGGTACTCGGCGTTCGTCAGTCTGCGTTTGGATTCTCTGGGCAGAAGTGCTCAGCCTGCAGCCGCGCCATCGTGGTCGGGTCAGCCCTCGAACCGTTCCTGCACCGACTTGTCGATGCGACGAAAACGCTCACGGTTGGCGATCCCCTACTGCCTGGAACGGACATCGGACCGGTCATCGACGAAGAAGCGGCACGTCGCATCCGTGCTGCGATTGAGTCAGCAAGCCGCGAGGGTCGAATTGCAGTACAGGTGTCCGTCCCGGACGGACTCGAGGCTCGAGTCGGAAAGCCCTTCATCGGACCAACCATCGTTCAAGATGTCCGCGCTGATCATCGCATCGCGCAAGATGAAATCTTCGGTCCCGTACTCGCCGTCATTCACGCACGCGACTTTACGGAAGCGCTCTCCATTGCCAACGAAAGCGACTACAAACTGACGGGCGGGGTGTACAGCCGAAGACCATCGCACCTGGACCGAGCGCGTCGCGAGTTCCGTGTGGGCAACCTCTATCTCAACCGCGGAATCACGGGCGCGCTCGTCGGACGGCAACCCTTTGGTGGCTTCGGCATGAGTGGGGTCGGAAGCAAGGCCGGCGGGGCGCAGTATCTCCTTCAATTCGTCGAGCCACGGAGCGTCTGTGAAAACACGATGCGCCGCGGCTTCGCACCGGGCCTGACCTGACGACGGGCAGACACATTCGGGCATCAACCCACGCCGAGTGCGCGGTACTGCAGCGCCTCCGACACATCTTCTGCGCGTATCTCCGAATGTGCGTTGAGATCGGCGATGGTCATGGCAACACGGCGAATCTTGTCGTACGCACGCGCACTCAGTGCGAGTTCATCGAGCCCATGTGAAAGCAAGTGCAGAGCCGCACTATCGAGTCGGCAGACCCGGTCGAGCAGTTCACCCGGAAGCCGCGCGTTTGCCAGGGCTCCCTGGCGCGCCCTTGCACGGGCACGGGCCTGCAGCACCTGCGCCAAGAGTGACGCGCTGTCTGCGCCCGGTTTCGCACGCGACAGATCGCGCGCGCCTACGCGACGAACCTCCACATGCAGATCGATTCGGTCGAGCACTGGCCCAGAGAGCCGTCCGAGATACTCGCCCATCAGCCGTGCCCCTCGAACGCCGCCGAGACGATCTCCCTGCGCAGATGGGTTCATCGCTGCGACAAGCATCGCTGCCGCAGGCCATCGAATACTTCCGCTTGCGCGTGCAATCGACACTTCGCCACCCTCGAGCGGCTCGCGCAGCGATTCGAGTACATCGCGGCGGAACTCTGGCAACTCATCGAGAAAGAGAATGCCATGGTGTGCAAGCGTGATCTCGCCGGGCCGCCCATGCGGTCCGCCACCAATGATGGCCGTAGCGCTCGCGCCGTGGTGCGGGGCACGGACGGGTCGAGCCACATCCAATCGGCCCGCACGCAACCGCCCATCCATGCCGACACCGGCACACGAGGAGATTCGCAGAACTTCCAGCGCTTCCTCGGGCAGCAGCGGCGGCAGGATGCCGGCGAGCGCACGAGCGAGCATGGTTTTCCCGCAGCCGGCGGGACCGAGCATCAGCACATTGTGCCCACCCGCTGCCGCGATCAACATCGCGCGCTTGGCGGTGGATTGCCCCTTGATCTCGCGAAAGTCAACGGGTGCGAGACCAGTCGGAGGGGCGGCGTCCCCCGCCGCCTCCCCTCCAACATGGTCCTCGCTGTCGCATCCCTGCCCCTGTTGGATGAACAGCGAATCTCCGCCAAGCGGAGACCGTTCCCCCCGAAAGAAGTTCACAGCATCAACGAGTGTCTCCACCGCAGCGACTCTGCTCTTTGGAACGAGCCTCGCCTCGCGCGCATTCTCGGCCGGGAGCAGAATGCCTCGACCGACATCGCGTGCCATGAGGGCCGCACTCACTGCACCGCGCACGGCGCGCACCCGCCCATCGAGCGCCAGTTCGCCTGCCACCAGCCATTGCTCCGAATCAAACGTGGCTCCACGACGAGCATCCGCAGAGCCGGCCGCACACAACAGGCCAAGTGCGATCGGCAAGTCATACACCGCCCCCTCTTTGCGGGTCCCCGCCGGCGCGAGGTTCACAACGGCATGATGCCTCGGTACTTCAAATCCTGAACTCTCGATCGCGCGTCGAACGCGTTCGACGGATTCTCGAATCGCCGCATCCGGGAGTCCCACCACGGCAATCTGCGGCAGCCCATGTGCAGACAGATGGACTTCCACCTCGCACGGGCTTGCGTCGATGCCTCGCAGCATGAAGGAATGGATCCTTGCCTGCACAGGATCGCACGCTATGCAGCCGCGGTGCCACGCCCATAAACACGCCCTTTTTTCGTATCCTCGACCCGCCTATGGAAGTCACGGTCGCCACCACACTCGCTATCGGGCTCGCGGGCGGCCTTCTCGGTGGCCTGATGGGACTTGGCGGCGGCGTCATCATGATCCCGCTGCTCACGGTGACTTCGGGCAGCCAACCGTACCTCTACCAGTCGGCATCTCTGCTCGCGGCTGTCGCGGTCAGCCTTGGCAGCATCCCCCGCCATGTGCGATCTGGCCTGGTCAATCGACCATTTGTTCTGCGGTCTTTGCCATGTTCCATCGCCACCACCATCGCGAGCGCACTCACAGCTGCGCTTCTGCCCAATCAGCATCTGCTCGAGGTGAGCTTCGCCATCTTCCTCGCTGTGATCGGCATCGGCGAGCTTGGCGGTTTTGTCCGACGCACGACCGGAGCGACGGATTCCTCGCCCATTCAAAACACGTGGCTCCGTGCATCAGCCGTCGGAGGATGCATGGGAACGCTCTGTGGACTGCTTGGTGTTGGTGGTGGAGTCATTGCACTTCCGATGATCCGTGTACTCACTGGCTTTGATATGCGGACGACCGTTGCAACGGCGGCCGTGCTCATCTTGCCCACCGTGATCGTCGGTGGGCTCATGCGCCTTGCCGCAGTGCAACACACCACGAGTGTCGACGGGCAACCCATGACGGCGTGGGCGATCCTTTCTCTGGCACTTCTGCTTTCGCCCGGCTGCCTGATTGGTGGCGTGCTCGGCGCCACATGGGCGCATCACCTTCGAAACTCCACACTCGAGAGAGCATTCGGCATACTCTGCCTCGGCTTGTCTGCAAAAATGTCCGGACTGTTCTGATGAGCGATGCCACCTCTCCCGCGGATTCTGCACCGAAAGCCCCTCGCTCATCGCGTACGCCGTGGCTCGTGGTCCTCGCCGCAGCGTGGATCATTGTCCCCATTGTGCTCGGCATCACGCTACTGACGCAGGTCGCTCCTGCCTCGCAATGGCTTCACGAACACCCGGACATCGCCGCGGCGACATGCGTTGCCGTCTTGGCATTCACCACAGGCTTCGGATTGCTCCCCCCGTACGTGCAGTCCATCATCGCCGGATGGGCGCTTGGTGCTGTGGTGGGAACCGCCACCGTACTGGTCGGGCTGCTCGGTGGTGCAACGATCGGATTCTTTGTGGCGCGCGCACTGAGCGGCGATGCGCTGATGCGGCACATTGCATCGAATCCGCGCGCAAAGACGATTCACCACGCGCTCGTCGAGGCGAAGCAGCGCCGTACCTTCCTGCTGATTCTGTTGCTGCGGCTTCCACCCAACTCCCCCTTTGCTCTCTTCAATCTTGCGATGGGTGCGGCTCGGGTGCGCTACGGACCGATGATCGCTGCGACCGCCATCGGCATGCTGCCGCGTACTGCGTTTCTCTGCTCCGCGGCAGCTGCAGCTGCCGCCACCGGAGCACAGGACATTCAGGATCTCGTGCGCCGCCAAAGCTGGCCTTGGCTGATCGTTGGTCTTGCCAGTTTCATTGTGGCGCTGCTCATCATCCGAGTGCTTGCACAACGCGCACTCCGCGCCGCGGGGCTCGCCTGAACGGGGCACCCCCGGCCGCAATCGATCAACTCGGCGGCTCCAGCGGCTTCTCCGTTGGCGACACGGGCGCTTCACTGGGCTGAACGCGCTGCTGCGGACTTGGGTCATGCGAAATCGGTGCCTCCAAGCCTCCCGTGGCTTCGACATTTGCCGCAGGCGGCGTCAGTCCATCATGCATCGACGGATGCTGCGCAAGGCGTGCATCGATCTGGCGAAAGAACTGGTCGCTCTGCGAGAAGAAGGAACCGCCGCGCACTCGACCGCGCGGCTGCATGATCACTCGCGGAATCCGATCACTGGCGTCTACTTCAATGCTGAACGACCAGATTTCCGTCTGGCGCCGCATCGCTTGCCCGTTCATCACGTCACGCTTGAGCTCTCGGTGAATCTCGATCTGATGCGCCGCCTCATCCACGAATACACCATTTTCCGTCACGAACCAATCGGTCAGTTCTGGTTGGCGCGCCGCCAGCACCGTCGCCGACCAGAGTTGCTGCTCACTGACACCGGGGTAGGCGCGCGACACGCTGCCAAGACGACAGCCGCCGAGCAGCGGCAACATCGCAAGCAGCACACAGCCCCACGCGCGCGCGGTCTTTGACGCGCTCATGTCAATCGGGGAATACGGCATTCGCATAAACCTTCTGTACATCATCCAGTTCCTCCAGTCCGTCGACGAGGGCTCGAATGCGCTCACCCAACACGGCGTCGACCGCCACCTCTACCTGCGGTAACCAAAGTACCTGAGCCTGCTCGAATGCGATACCAGCCCCCTCGAATGCATCGCGCAGGGCTGCAAGAGTCGGTGCAGGGCAGGTCAATTGCCACACGTCTTCATGTCCAACGACATCATCTGCCCCGGCATCAAGTCCGATTTCCATCACGCGCTCCTCCGAAAGCGTCTCGCGTGGAAGGATCACGACACCACACTGCCGAAACGAATGCGAGACGGATCCGTTCACGCCCAGATTACCGCCATGCTTGTCAAACAGCGTGCGAACCTCAGGCGCCGTGCGATTGATGTTGGAGGTCAAGCATTCGACGACAAGCGCAACACCGCCGGGACCATACCCCTCATAGCGGATCGCCTGATACTCCTCGCCCTCGAGTGCGCCGCTGCCCTTCTTCACAGCCTTCTCGATCGTGTCGCGCGGCATGTTCACGCTGCGCGCTTCATCAATCGCCATGCGCAGCGATGCGTTGAAGCGCGGATCAGCGCCGCCCGTCCGTGCCGCAACGATGATCGCACGCGATGCCTTTGACCACAGTTTCCCGCGCTTCGCATCGACAGCTGCCTTTCGATGCTTGATGTTCTTCCACGCGCTGTGGCCTGCCATACAGACGAGTCTCCCCTGCGCTCATGCGCGCGCCGTGCTCGAGCGACGACTGCCTCGCCTGCTCTTGGCGCGCTCAACTGCCTGTTTCACTGCTCCACGCAGTTTCGGCTTCGCCTCGCGAGCCTTGCGGGCCTCTTCGGCGCGCCCCGAGTTATGAAAATGGTCCACTGCAGCGGTCAGCGCGTAGTGGATCTGCAGCGCACGCTCTTGGCTGAAGCGACGCTCGAGTGCCGCCGCGAACTCCATGGGAGTCGCATCATCGACGAGGACTTCCGTATGTCGCATTAGATCGACCGTTGTCTGATCAATCGGCACGAGCGCAACACCAAATCCGATCAGCATCATGCGCGAAGACACGTATGTCGGCATGCCATCCAAATGCTCCAGATACGTACGCACGTCGCGCTTGGGCTTGCCGACAAGCTGCTCCAAGCTGACCTTGTGATGGCGGCGAAACACGTCGGCGAGCGTGGACCGCACTCGGCGCATACGGCTGAAGCCCTCGGGAAACTTGGGCCCGATCGTCTGCACCATCTCTTCGACGAGATTCACACGGAACTCGTTGAAGTCCACGTTGCGACTTCGGATGCGCGTCAGCGCCGCATCGGCCTGCTCCAAGGTCGCGTCATACAGCAGCGACGAGTGGATGAAGAGGGCAACAAGGTCACCACTGTTGGGCTCTTCAGTGCGAGCCTTGGGGGTCCACTTCTTGATGAGCGAGTTGAAACGATTGATATTGAAGTGCGGCTTCCGATCTTTCATGGTTCAGTTCCCCCATTCATGTTGGTCTGTGCATGATCCGTTTCGACTGCGTCCCCCTCCACCTCAGTCGCGCCCAATCTCATGGTCGGCAGCCCGATAGTCGGCAGTGAAGAGCGAAGCTCAAAGACAAGCTCAGGGACGCGCCGTAGTGTGGTGGCGTCACGAAGCGAGGAGCGAAGGAAACCGGCCGCACTGCGGAGCGCAGCGATCGAGA